>Ga0209415_10000757_pt1 | contig 60813 bp, 53 predicted proteins | sample PeaSoiSIISIP2007_FD_187696 | JGI IMG/M metagenome (GOLD analysis project Ga0209415, IMG submission 187696) | Peat soil microbial communities from Weissenstadt, Germany - SII-SIP-2007 (SPAdes) (version 2) | ecosystem: Environmental > Terrestrial > Soil > Wetlands > Peat | place: Germany...
GACTGAAGTCATGCCCTGACGCTTCTTGCCCCTCACAATTGAATTTTGCAAGAGGCTCGGTGGTTTGAGCACTTTTCATGGTGCTTGGGGTACTTGCCACGAACCTTTACGAGATTCTGTTCGTGGTTACCCACCCTTCGATAGAAAGAATCGAAGGATGGGGCACCCAATCCGTTGTGGTTCTTCAAAGGTGCGCGAGCCGACCGCGGGACACATTTTCAGCCCACAAGCGGAAAAGCTGACTCTTCCTCGTCGTCATTCAGTAGCGTGTAGAACTCGGTGGCTGGAATCGGGCGTCCGTAGAGCCATCCCTGACCGAGCATGGGCCGATCGCCGTGCGAGAAATAGCGGGCCTGTTCCTGGGTCTCCACGCCCTCGACGATGACCTGTAGATTCAGCGCCTCGGCCATGGCCAGGATTTGCGGCAGAATGCCCACGGTGACCGCATTGGTGCCGATGGCCTTGGTGAAGGCGCGGTCGATCTTGATGGCATCCACGGCCAGTTCGTTCAGATAGGCGAGGCTGGAGTAGCCGGTTCCGAAGTCGTCGATGTGCACGTGATGGCCTCTTTGGCGCAGCAGGAAGATGGTCTCCTGCGCTACCTCGTGCCGCGCGGTGGAGCTTTCGGTCAGTTCGATGGCCAGGCTGCGCGGCTCGACGTTGGCTTCTTTGAGCAACCTTTCAAGCCGGGGCAGAAACTCCGGATCGGAGAGATCGGCGGCGGCGATATTGATATTCATTCTGAAGTCCGGGCAGGTGCGCATGGTTTCGCCAAAGTCGTGCAGCACATGACGCAGCACCAGATGGGTAATCTCGCTGACGAATCCATGCTGTTCGGCGATCTTGATGAAGATATCTGGGCTCACCGGGGAACCGTCTTCGTCGTTCCACCGCGCCAGAGCCTCCGCGCCCACAATGCGCTCGCTGTCCAGATCGACGATGGGCTGATAAAAGACGCGCAGTTGGTCGTTGCGAACGGCGCGGCGCAGTTGCTGATCGATGCTCTGGCTGCGCCGGTAGGCCAGCGAGAACAGCAGGCCGAACAGCGCGCCGCAGAAGGTGCCGCTCAGCGTGCCGCCCAGCACTTTGCGGCTCTCGCCCTGCAACGCCGCCTGTACCGGCGTGTACGCCGTAACGCAACTGGAAGTTTTGTCGGAACAGCGCGTGACATACAGAACGCCCCGCACTTGGGTCACGACATCATGGATCAGAATTGCGTCCTCCACATCGGGCGCAGTGCCGGCCAGATGGTTGTGCCGGCGATTGGAAGAGTCCTTGTCGTTGATCGAATCATTCATGGGGATCGGCCCTATGCGCGCTGGAATATGCTGGCCGAAGATTACGTAGTTGTTTCCGACCTGCAGGCCCACTCGGCGCAGGCTCTTGTCCTGAAAGGGAAGCAGATTTCTGTAGGTAAATACGCCCACGGTCAGTGGCGGATCGGGTGTGAATTGTTCCGCTGCGCCGTTGCTGCGTCCCTCGGTCGCCGAGCAGTCGATTCGGCCGTCGCGAATGCGCCCGGCGTCCTTCAGGTACTCGGTGCGAAAGACCAGCTCCCGCAGCCAGACGATCTCCGCATCCGAACAGGCGGGGTATGGCGATGCCTGTATCTGCGCAAGGATTGCCAGCGATTCCTTGGAGGCTGCTTCGCCCATATTCAGAATCCTGGAGGCGTACTGATCCATCCAGGTTTCGGCCAGACGAATGGCCACCATGCGACCGGCCAGATAGCCGAGCAAAGTTCCGCCCACCGCGGCGATCAGCGTGGCGGCGAGAGCGACGAGAATGCGCCGTTGGATTGGATTACGTGTGCTGCTGACACGACCCCCTCGACCTGAACGCTGGCGCGTCCGGAACAGTGTAAAAAAATACATATCTATTTCATCGGCGGGACTGGGTGGTACTTGAGCAGGAACTGGAAGTGAGTACCGCAATGTGAGGCGCGGCGCTCGCTTCCTGGGGAGAAACAGACGTGGCCCGGGAGGTTGGCGCTACAGTTTCATGTGCGGTGAGGTGGTCACTTCTCTTCGCTTGGCTGCGGTGGGCGCTTTTTCTCCTCGGCCAGCAGGGCATGGAACTCGGCGCACGGCATGGGACGACCAAAGAGCCATCCCTGGGCATGGATCACCTGGTTGCCGCCAACAAAATAGCTGGCCTGCTCGATGGTCTCGATCCCCTCGACGATGATCCGCAGATTCAGTGCGTGGGCGATGGCGATAATCTGTGGCAGGATGCCGACCGTGACCGCATCGGTGCCGATTGCGCGGGTGAACGACTGATCGATCTTGATGGCATCGACGGCAAGGTCCTTCAGGTAGGAGAGGCTGGAGTAGCCGGTGCCGAAGTCGTCGATATGCACCTGATGGCCGCGTTGGCGCAGGCTGTGGATGGTCTGAATGGCGACGTGGTGGCGGGCGGTCGAGCTTTCTGTGATCTCGATAATCAGGCTCTGCGGGGCAACTTGAGCCAGTTTGAGTGATTCTTCCAGCATGGGCAGAAAGAGCGGATCGCTGAGGTCGGTGGCCGCCACATTGACGCTGATATGAAAGTCTGGGCGCGCCCGCAGCGTCTCCGCAAAGTCGCGCAACGCATCGCGGGTGACCACGCGCGAGATCTCGCTGACGAAGCCCAATTCTTCGGCGATGCGCACAAAGACCTCAGGGCTGATCTCGGTGCCGTCCTCGTCGGCCCATCGCGCCAGCGCCTCCGCGCCCACAATGCGCCCATTCTCCAACTCCACAATCGGCTGATAGACCATGCGCAGTTTGTTGTCGCGCACAGCCCGGCGCAACTGCTGTTCCAGGCTGCTGCGACGGCGGTAGAGCAGGGAGAAGAAGAAACCGAAGATCGCCCCGGTCAGCGAACCCAGCGCAATGTAGGCTTTCATCTCGCCGCTGCCCGCCTGCAACGCCTCGGGGATGCTCATGTAAGCCGTAAAGCAATTGAAGAAGCGCGGAGCGCAGCGCGTGGCGTAGAGGCTTTCATTCTGCCGCGTTACCCCTTCTTTGGTCAGAATGCGCTCGGCGGCTACCAGCTTGCTGCCCAGCAATTGGCCGGTCTGATCGCGCGATTCGCCGGTTACCGTAACCGTGTAATGCATGGGCGGCAGATCCCGATTTTTCTCCAGATACGGATTGAAGGTCACAAACGAATTGCCCAGTTGCAGGCTGACCACTGTGACGCCGGGAATCTGGAACGGGGTCAGAGCCCGATAAACCATGGCGCTGTCTTTCTGCGAGAAATCGGGCTTGAACTTTTCCCCTGTCGGCTTTGCGCGGCCCAGCATCGTCGAGCAATCAATCTTGCCGTCCCGCATTCGTCCCGCACCTCGTATGTACTCGGAGTGAAAAACCAGCATCCGGAACCACTCGATCTCGGCATCGGAGCAATAGGGAAGATGGGAGCTGTTCAGAGTGGCCAGCAACTGGCGCGACTCGCTCGATGAGGCATCGGCCTCGCCCAGAATGCGCGTCGCATGAAGCCACAGCCGCCCCTGGGCCAGCCGCAGCACCACTGCCCGGCCCGTTCCGTAGCCAGCGACCGCCCCGCAGACCGCCGCCAGAAGCGTGGCCGCCAGGGTCATCAGCAAGCGCTCTTTGACGGTGCGCATCATCGAATAGGCGACTCGCTTCCCGCGCAGGACAATCTCCCGTTCCGGCGCAAGGCCTCGGAACAGAACTTCCCAGACGCAAGGCTACGTTTCTCTTATCGGAGAAAGCAAGAACTATCTTTATGGATTTCTATCTATTAACGGATGGTCGCCTGCCGTATTGATGCGGCTCGGCGTTACTCTGCCGCGGCCTTCAGCATTGCAGCCAGGCTGCGGTCCACGTCCTCGTTCGAAGTCGCCCAAGAGGCAACGCTGATGCGCATCGCGGTCTGTCCCTGCCAGACGGTTGAGCCGCACCAGCAGGTTCCGTCTTGCTGGATACGTTCAATCGTGCGGAGCGTCCGCTCCGGTGAGCCGAAGGAGACCAGCACCTGATTGATAACCACATCGTTCAGCACCTGGTAGCCCGCCGCGCGCAATCCGGCGGCAAAGCGGAGCGCGTGGCTGGAAGTCCGCTCGACGATTTCGGCCATTCCCGAGCGCCCCAGCGAACGTAGCCCGGCCCACAGCTCAACTCCGCGCGCCCGCCGTGAGAGTTCTGGATTGTAATAAGAGGGTTCGCGGTGCTCGCCCTGCACCAGATATGAGGCATCCATGGACATTGCCGCTCGCAGCGTCTCTGGATCGCGCACCAGCGCCAAGCCACAGTCGTAGCCGATATTCGGCCACTTGTGCGCGTCGGTGGCCCAGGAATCGGCCTGCTCGAAGCCTTTGGTGTGCTTGCGGTACTCGCGGGAGGTGGCCGCCCACAGCCCGAACGCGCCGTCCACGTGAATCCATGCTCCGGCTGCGCGCGCGATGGGGATCATCTTGGCTGCCGGATCGAAGGAGCCGGTATTCACGTTGCCCGCTTGCAGGCAAAGAATTGAATGCTCGTCGAGCGCGGGCAGGGCATCGGCGCGCATGCGGCCTTGAGCGTCCACCGGCACACGGATTACGCGCTTGCGACCCAGCCCGAGCATTCCCAGCGCCTTGAAGACCGAGGCATGAGCCTCTTCGCTCACCACTACCGTAATCGGCGGCGCGCCGAACAGCCCGTCGGCCTCGACGTCCCACCCGGCGCGCTTCAACAGCGTGTGCCGAGCCGCGGCCAGCGCGGAAAAATTGGCCATGGTGGCCCCGGTGACCACTGCGCCGCCAGTTCCGGCAGGCAGTCCCAGCAGATCCACCACCCAGCCCAGCGCAATCTCTTCCAGCGTGATGGCCGTCGGCGATTGCACAAAAAACGCTGCATTCTGGTCCCAGGCGCTCACCAGCCACGAGGCTGCCAGCGCCGCCGGCAGGCAACCGCCATTCACAAAGCCGAAGTTACGGCCGCCCGTTTTGGCTATCGTCGCCGGCGATCCGTACTCATGCAACAGGTGCAGCACTGCCTCGGCGCTGGTTGGTCCCGGCGGCAACGGCCCGCGCAGCGCATTCAGTGCGGCAATCGCCTGAGGTGTGGGCGCAACTCCGCGCGCGTCCTCACCCTCCAGATAGTCCATTGCGTCGCGCGCCGCGCGCTTCAGCAGCGCGGTGCGGGCATCGGCCTGTGAGGTGGAAGACTGAGACGAACGAGGCGAGAGGGTGGGGCGAGAATCGATCATAGACTACTGCCCAGTTTAGCACCGGGGCGGTTTCTGGCCGGAAGGGCAATGCGGGCCTACAGGGCCTGGATCTCTATTTGCAGGTTATTTCGGAGCGGAGGAGAATTGCGGAGATCGAGATTGTTGCTGTCTCGCGTTCAATTGCAAAAATAATCTGGTAAGTTCCGACCCGCTTGCGGTAGCGTCCTCTCCACTCTGGTCCTTTGAGATGAATCACATCTTCAGCCAGTGGATCGGCTTCCATTTCGTCGATGGCGTGCGCGATCTGAACCCGGCGGTCGCGGGGAAGTTTTTTCAACTCCTTGATGGCCGACGCAGCAAGTTCAATGCTCCAGTTCATCTTTCACCGTCCGCCAGGATTCGGTGCGTCCGCTTTTGATCTCGGCCTTGCCCCGGTTCACCTTGATTGCGTAGCTGGCTGAAAGGGCATCCTCATCAAGATCCACCAGACGTTTGGGACGCATCTGCAACCGTCCTCCCTCTGCACTGACCTCGACAAAATTCCCGGCTGCAACTTCAGGGCATCGAAGACGCGCTTGGGAATCACCACCTGCCGACGCTGGCCGATCCGGCTGACTGCGGCCAATGGAACTGTATTTCCGCTTTCCATACTTTCAGCCTAGCGGAAATACGGAGACTGTCTAGAGTTCTTCTGCGCACAGAGAAGCTTGCCGACAAAGTGCTTGCGTGGAAGTGGGTAATATTTTCCCCATCAAAGGTAATGTTTTACATATCCCGGACTGGATACCAATAGCAAGTGCCCTGTTTTCAGTATGTGGGATTTGGCCCTTGGTTTGCAGCGATTCATGCAGATTCTCTGGGTCCCCCGCACAAATTACATTTCTGTCGCGCTTTCCTGCCAGCCGGGAATCCACGACTCCACAGAAAACTTTGTCTCAGGAATTGGAACGAAAAGGAGCGGCAATGAAAGTGCATTTGGTCTTGGCGGTTCTAGCTTTTGGTGCTTTAACGGCGGGGATTGCCTCAGCCGATACGAATATTGCGTTGAATGCGCCGGTCAGCATCGTCTCTGGCGGTTTACCTTACGGTGGCACCCCGAGTTTGATCACGGACGGCGTTTTCGCGCCTGAAACAACCGTCTGGTCGGACTCCACCTATAGCGTCTCGTGGTCGGGAGCTGGTAGCGGCTCACTGGTCGAAGGCGTTACCCCTACTGGTCTGGTTCTGGAAATTGATCTGGGTGCGGATTATCTGGTGACCGGAGCGATCGTCCAGGCGGACGACAATGACGAATATTTGCTGCAATATCTGGATGAGAACGCAGGTACCTGGGACACGCTGTATGACGTGGCTCAGATTCCTTCCTCCGGGCTGGTGACGCGCCCCAATGCGGATCAGCAAACCTATGCGTCGGTGGGTCCGGTGCAGACCGATGCGGTTCGCATCAGCGCGGTGCAGGGCGACGGTTTATATGCGGTCTCCGAAGTCGAGTTGGAGGGGACTCCGGTTGCGACGCCTGAACCCGGCAGCCTCTTCCTGCTCGGCAGCGGTCTGGTCGGATTCGCAGGGATGCTGCGCCGTCGCGTGGCCGCTGGCTTCCGCGCGTAATCGCTTACAGAAGCTTGGCTTTACGGCCCGCCCTGCCGCTTTGGCGGCGGGGTAGGTGATGCTGTTTTTGTTGACAAACGGCGCGACGCTGAGTCGCAGGGGATGGCTGACGAACGGCTTGAGCAATTGTTGGCCGGGAAGAAACAAACGTGGACCAGGAGGTCGGCGCTACAGATGCATGCGGCGAGGCGCGGCAATGCCGGTGGGGGACTGAAAAGAGGCCGCGCCTACGCCGTCTTCAGTTGCGCCTCGGCGATGGCGGCGGAGATGATCTGATCGTCAATGCCCTGTTTGCGCAGGCTCTCGGTAAGTAGTTGAACCTGCGAGTGTTCCATGCGCGCCTGATCCTTGCGCAAGCCTTGGCCGATGTAGGCGCGGATCAGCGGCTGATAGCCGGAGAAGCCGAGCGACGGCGCGATCTCTTTCAGGTCGTCGATCACATCCACCGGGATGCGGATGCTGATGACCATCATTGGCCGGTCTTTTTTCAAACGTCCCAGGATTCGTTCACTCACAGTCTTCATAGATTCTCCGTTCCTGCGCGGTCGCCGACCGTGCGGAGATGATGCGGATGGTGTTGCCCTCGCGCAGCAGATGAACGACAAAGAGCAGCGCCCAATCCTCGGCCAGGCCAATGGCCGCGTCGCGCTGTTCTTCGCCCACACTCGCGTCTTCCATGCGAATCGAGGGGTCGAAGAAGACCTGGCAAGCTACTTCGAAGCTCACGCCATGCTTGGTGGCATTGACGGAGGCCTTCTCCGCATCCCAGACAAAGCGCTGGCCGTGATAAAGAAAAAGGAGATCCATCGCTCATAACGTATATATATTGTATATCTGCCTGTCAAGCGGCATAGATTGCTCGAACTTTATGTAGGGCAATCGCCTGAAGGTATGCGTGCAAGAGGACAAATTGCATAAAATATATTGCAAACTGTATCCGCCACGAAAGCCAGCCAGAACTTCGCCGCCATGCTTGATGCCGCGCAGCGCGAACCGGTCCGCATTCAGCGGCATGAACGCGATATCGCCGTGCTGATCTCCGCTGTCGAGTACGAGCGGATTCATCAGCTGCGGGTCAAGGAACTGATTCGATTTACCGAGGAAACCGGACGTTACGCCGAGTCGCAGGGGATGACCGACGAACTGCTTGAGCAATTGCTGGCCGAAAGGGAATGAAGCCGCGGATCGTGGTTGACACAAATGTTTATGTGAGTCGTCTGATCAATCCGTTCTCCGTTTCTGGGCGCGCAGTACAGAAGTCATGGGAAGAGGGTACAACGCTGCTTTCATCCCCCACTTTTGCAGAATTGCGAGCTGTGCTGATGCGCAAAAAACTCGCTCCGTATATCCAACCGGGATCAGTTGGTCCTTATCTTGCCCAAGTCTGGGGACTTGCCGAAGAGGTGGTCGCACTTTTCCCCATCCACGCCAGCCGCGATCCCAAGGACGACGAGTTTCTGGAGGTAGCCGTGCATGGTCAAGCCGATCTGATCGTGACCGGGGATGCCGATCTGCTGGCGCTCAATTCGTTCCGGGGGGTTGCCATTCTCACTCCGACGGCGTTTCTGGAGAGGGGATGAAGATTTCTACAACGGAACGAACGTGGACCAGGAGGTCGGCGCTACAGATGCATGCGGTGAGGCGCGGCCAAGCCGGTGGGGACTACTTCGTGGATGATTTACCGGTATTTTCGGATGGCAAGCTGAAAAAAGCAATGTGCGGTTCCAAAGTGGTTCGGAGCAAGTCCAGTACAAGAGGAGATTTCCCGCGCCGCATTGCATTTGCGCATTGAATTTCCGCGCATTTCGACGTATGCTAAGAAGTGCAGACGAGTTTGTCCGCCTGAATCGCTGTGATCATACCGGCTGGCGGAGAGATGAGTGGGCTTATGGCCCACTTTTTATTTGCGGAAAAATCCCGTCAAAAAGCGGCGATTTTCGGGTTTTCGGGTTGGACGAAGGGGATTCGCCGAGGTGAGCAGCGGGGAGTTTCTGGTCTGGTTGGAATGCGGTATTGGGGGGCACCCTTCGCAAGAAAGCGAAGGATGGGGCACCGGCAGTTTTCAGTTGTAGAGCAGCATAGGGGAACGATGGCGGCAAAGCTGGACGCAATTCGGGCAGCAGCGGCGAGGGTGGCAGTCTCGCATGGGCTGGATTTGGTGGACCTGGAGTTACTGGGGCCAGCCAAGGAGCGGACGCTGCGCATCTATCTGGAAAAGAACGCCGAAGGACGCGCGCAACTGAAGGCGGCCATCGAGGCGGGAACGGTGGAAGATTTGCCGGAGCGGCTCACCGAGGGGAATTTGACCCCAGAGCGGTTGGAGCAGCTTTCCGGCGTGACGCACGAGGATTGCGCGGCATTCAGCCGTGATTTTGGAGTATTGCTGGACGTGGAGGATATGGTTCCCGGCGCGGAGTACACGCTGGAGGCCAGTTCGCCGGGGTTGGATCGCAAGCTGGTGAAGGCCGATGATTTTCGGCGCTTTGCGGGATCGCTGGTGAAGGTGCAGACCTTCGAGCCGATCCGCAATAACCGGCATTGGCAGGGAAGGCTGGCGGCAGGCGATGGTCAGTTGATTACGCTGGATCTGAACGCCGTCAAGCAGAACAGCAAGAGCCGGAAGGCCGGTGTGAGTACGGTGGAGATTGCGCTCAGCAACGTGGAGAAGGCGCAACTGGTGCCGGAGATTTAGTACAAACAGGGACTGAGGGACTGGGGACTAGGGATTAGACCTCAATTTCATGGAAGTGGAAACAGCAACCGGTCGGGTCGCGAATCGTCTCCGGCCGAGAGACTACACAGAGAGCAAGCAGAGTATGGCCAGCGTTTTATATCAGACGATCGAACTCCTGAGTCAGGAGAAGAGCATCGACCCGAACATCATCGTGGGCGCGGTCGAGGAGGCCATTGCCCTGGCCACGCGCAAGTTTTACAAGACGCAAGAGAATATGCGCGGGGAACTGAACAAAGAGACGGGCGAGATTCTGGCCTATATCTACAAGACGGTCGTGGCCGACGAGGAACCGATCGAGGACCCGCTGAACCAGATCGCGCTCACCGAGGCCAGTGCTTTGGCGCCAGGCGTGGAAGTGGGCAGCGAGATTCGGATTTACAAGGACACTACGCCGCTGGGCCGCATCGCCGCGCAGTTGGCCAAGCAGGTCATCTTCCAGAAGGTGCGCGAGGCGGAGCGCGATACCGTTTTCAATGAGTACGCGCATCGCGAAAAGGAAGTGCTGAACGCGACGGTCAAGCGCATCGAGGGTCAGGATATTGTGTTCGACCTGGGCAAGGCCGAAGCGCGCTGCCCCAAGCGCGAGCAGTCGCGGCTGGAGCAGTTCACGATTGGCGAGCGCGCCCGCGTGGTGCTGCTGAAGGTGGATCGCGCGGCCAAGGGTCCGCAGGTGGTGGTTTCGCGCGCCGCTCCGGAGTTGGTCTCGAATCTTTTCCAGTCGGAAGTGCCCGAGATTTACGACAATACTGTGGTGATTCGCGCTATCGCGCGCGAGGCCGGTGAGCGCACCAAGATTGCCGTTCAGTCGCGCGACAAGGACGTGGACCCGGTGGGTGCCTGCGTGGGCATGAAGGGCATGCGTGTGCAGTCGATCATCCGCGAATTGCGCGGAGAAAAGATCGACATTATCGAATTCAGCGAAGAGATTACGACCTTCGCGGAGAAGGCTTTGCAGCCGGCCAAGGTCAGCCGCGTTTCGATTGCGGACCTGAGCGAAAAGCAGCTCGAAGTGATTGTTGACGATACGCAGCTTTCACTGGCCATCGGCAAGAAGGGCCAGAATGTGCGTTTGGCCGCCAAGCTGCTGGGCTGGAAGATCGACATCAAGAGCGAAGAGGAGAAGCGCCAGGAGGTTGAGGAGCAGATGCAGGCTCTCTCCGGCGGTCCCTCGACGCCTATCGAGCAGGTTACCGAACTGGGCGACGGGATTATTCAGAAGCTGGTGGCGGCGGGTATTACGACCGTCGAGTCGCTTGCGGATATGACCCCGGAGCAGCTCGAAGAGATTCCGGGCATCGGCGAAAAGACGCTGGAACGCATCAGCGTCGCCGTGCGCCACTACTTTGGGCATTTCGAGCAGGCCGCTGAAGCTGCTGAAGCCGCTCAAGCCACTGAAGATGCCGAGGCGGAAAATTCCGCCGAGGTTCTGGAAGAGGCCGCAGAGGTTGAAGCAGTCGAAACAGAGGCTGCGGAAGAAACAGCTATTGAAAACCTTGCCGAGGCCGAACCGGCTGCGGCGACGGAAGAAGATTCAATTGTGAACGAGCAGACGGACAAAGAGGACGGCGCTTAAAATGCGCCGGCCCCTTCAATGCCAATCAGGCGATAATGGAAGTACGACGAACAGCCAATACCAAGAGGTAGCCATGAGCGACTGATTGGGCTTTGGGTAGCAGATTTTGAAAAGAGGCGGATGAGTAAGGTTCGAATCAACGATCTCGCGCGCGAGATGGAAGTCAAGAGCCGTCAGGTTCTGGATATATTGGCAGAACTCGGCCTGGGCGCAGGCAAGACGCACTCCAGTTCGCTGGAGGGCCACGAGGCGGAGAAGGTTCGCGCGCATTTTGAGCGTGGATCGCGGAGTGGCTCGGCCAGCACCGCAAGCTCCCGCGCCCCGCAGGGTATTGCGCCCAAAATCGATTTGTCGCATATCTCCAAGCCCGGCGACGTTCTGAAGGCCATTCTGGCCAACAAGCAAAAGGAAGAGCAGGAGGCTCGTCAGAGCCATCTTCCGCCGCGTCCGCAGTCCGCGGCTCCGGCAACTCCGGTTCATCCCGTGACGCCTCCGGTGGTGGCTGCGGTTGCGCCGCCCGCTGCTCCTGCGGCCCGGCCCGAGCCGCGCAAGATTTTTCCGCAGCCTCGCTCGGCTCCGCCCATTGTGGTTCGTCCGCCCGCGCAGCCGGCCATTGCTTCTCGTCCGCCCGCAGGTCCGGTGATTGCCAAGGCTCCGGTCGGCGCGGTCGTCGCGCATCGCCCTGCGGTCGCTGTTGCGCCGCCTCCGGTCGCCGTGGTGGTCAAGCCGCCCGTGGCCCGCGAAGTTGCGCCGCCGGTGGTTGAACAGCCCGTCGAGGCCGTCAAGCCGGTGGTTCATCCCGAAGCGCCGCCCGTTGTGCCAGTTGTCGAGGCTCCCGCTCCCGCGCCCGCGCCTGTGGTTGAGACCGTTGCGGCTCCCGCCGCTGTTGCCGTCGTTGAAGCTCCGGCAGCCGCAGTCGTTGAAGCTGCCCCCGCAGCCCCCGTGGTTGCGTCGGAAGCTCCCGCGGTCAAGCCGCACACTCCGGCACATCGCGTTCCTGGTCATACTCATACCCTGTCTCCCACGCCCGCGCTTCCCGCGCGCCGCGTGGTGATGCCGCAGACTGGCCCGCGCCCGGTTTACAAGGCGCCCGTCGTGGTTGCGCCGCCTCCGCAGGCCAATACGGGCATTGCGGCTGGTGCGGGCATTCAGCGTGGCCGTCCCATCTTTGATCGTCGCCCCGGCGGCCCTCCCAGTGGCCCCGGCGGTTATTCGCAGCGCACTCCCGGCGGCGCTCCCGGTCAGTATCCGGGGCAGTTCCCCGGCGGCCCGCGCCCCAAGCATCCCACTCGCACCACCCCCGGCGGTTACGCCGGTCCGGGTGGCCCCGGAGCACCCGGCGCGCGTCCTGGATTTGGCGCACGCCCTGGTGGCTTTGGTCCTCCCCGTCCGGGTGGTCCGCCGCGTCCTGGTGGCGCAGCGCCGACCGGTGAGGCTCCGCGCCCGCAACGCGCTCCCGCAAGGGGTCGTGGCGGTCGCCCGCAGTACCCCAAGACCAAGGAAGGCCCGATGAAGGGCTTTGTGCCGCCGCCACGTTATGGCGGGGTGCAATATGGCGGGGAACCGCTGCCCATCACCCGCGAAATCACTGTCACTGAAGGCATCAGCGTCAAGGATCTGGCCGAGAAGCTCGAAGTGCGTGCCAAGGATCTGATCGCCACGTTGCTGATGAGCGGCGTTTTTGTCACGGTCAACCAGTCTCTCGACGCCGAGATGGTCAAGGACGTTGCCGCCAAGTTCGGCGCTGCTGCCACGGTCATCAGCTACGAAGAAGAGATCGCCAATCAGGCCATCGAAGAAGTTCTGGAAGCCGACAATACTGGCGAACTCGAGGTTCCGCGTTCTCCCGTGGTCACTGTCATGGGCCACGTCGATCACGGCAAGACTTCGCTGCTGGACGCCATTCGCGAGACCGACGTTGCGGCCGGCGAAGCTGGCGGCATCACGCAGCATATCGGTGCCTACAAGGTAAAGTTTGCCAAGGAAGGCTCTCCGGCCTCCGGTCGCGAGATCGTCTTCCTGGATACCCCAGGTCACGAAGCCTTTACCCGTATGAGAGCGCGCGGCGCAAAGGTCACGGATATCGTGGTCATTGTCGTGGCCGCCGACGACGGTGTGATGCCTCAGACCCTGGAGGCCATCGACCACGCCAGAGCAGCCGGCGTGCCCATCATCGTGGCTGTCAACAAGATCGACAAGCCCGAAGCCAACCCGGATCGCGTCAAGAAGCAGCTCGCGGATCGTGGTCTGATTCCTGAAGAGTGGGCCGGTTCCGGCGATGCCGGTACGGTCTTCGTCGAGGTCTCGGCCAAGAAGCGCAAGAACCTCGATCTGCTGCTGGAGATGATCTGCCTGGTCTCCGATATTCGCGCTCCCAAGGCCACTCCTGGCCGCAAGGCTGTGGGTTCGGTCATTGAAGCCAAGCTGGATCGCGGTCGCGGCGCGGTGGCTACCGTCCTGGTACAGGATGGAACGCTCCGCCTCAACGACAGCTATATTGTCGGTAATACCTTCGGCAAGGTCCGCGCCATGTTCGATGATCGCGGTCGCGCCATCGAGGTTGCCGGTCCTTCGACTCCGGTTGAAGTGCTTGGTCTGGAATCCATGCCCGACTCCGGCGATACGTTCCTGGTCGTCGCTGATCGCGACAAGGCCAAGGGCATTGCACAATACCGCAAGATGAAGGAACGCGACGCGCAGTTGGCCAAGAACTCTCGCGTCTCGCTGGAAGGTCTGGCCGAGCAGATTCGTACTGCAGGCGTCAAGGATCTCCCGCTCATCATCAAGGGCGACGTGACAGGTTCGGTCGAAGTGCTGGCCGATTCGCTGGTGCGTATGTCTACCGAGAAGGTGCGCATCAAGGTCATCCACTCCGGCGTCGGATCGATCACCGAGAGCGATGTGTTGCTGGCTTCGGCCTCCAATGCCATCATCATCGGCTTCAACGTGCGCCCGGAGCGCAAGGCCGCCGAGCTGGCGCAGCAGGAAGCAGTCCAGATTCGTCTGCACTCGATCATCTACGAGTTGCAGGACGAGATGCGGCTGGCCATGCTGGGCTTGCTCGATCCAACCTTCAAGGAGAACTACCTGGGTCGCGCGGAAGTCATCAACGTCTTCCGTATTCCCAAGATCGGCACCATCGCTGGCTGCCGTGTTCAAGACGGAGTCATTCGTCGTGACGCGGAGATCAAGGTCATGCGTGGCACCGAGCAGGTATTCAAGGGCAAGATCGGCTCTCTCAAGCGCTTCAAGGACGATGCCCGCGAAGTCACCAACGGCATGGAGTGCGGCATCGGCCTCTCCGGCTTCAGCGACCTCAAGGAAGGCGATCTGATCGAAGCCTTCTCGACCGAGAAACTGGCGGCCGATCTGGGCGCGCTCACCGCAACCAAGGCTTAATCCGCCCTGGCTACCTCGAACCAAAACGGCCCGCTCCTCACTTCTGAGGCGCGGGCCGTTTTTTGCTAGCTGACAGCGAACAGTGGCCAGCTTACAGTTAGATAAGTCGTCAACTGTAAGCTGGCCGCACGGAGCAATATGGCGCTACGCATTTTATATGTGGGAAATCTGGTCAAAGGGGAGACGAGCCTCTTTCGTTATCGCAGCCTGCAACGCCTGGGCCAGCAGTTGATTCCCTTTGATTGCGTGGCCTACGATTTCCTGTGGGGAAAGCTGAATGCCTTGCGCGCTCGCTTTCCCGTCGGTCCACTGATTGCCCGCATCAATGCCGATTTGCTGGTTGCTGTCGAAAGCGAAAAGCCGGATGTGGTTTGGTTCGACAAGCCCACCCTCTTTACGCCTGCGACTATCCGCCGCGTGAAGGCTTCGGGCGCGCTGACGGTTTGCTATAACCAGGACAATCCCTTTGGCCCGCGCCACGATAAGTGCTGGCATCAGCTCTATAAAATCCATTCGATGCTGGATTTGCACTGCCTGTTTCGCAATGCCGATATTGAGCGTTATCGAAACTGGAGCCTGAACGCCATGAAGATCCAGTTCAGTTTCGATCCACTCCAGCACTTTCCGCCGACCGCCGAGTGGTCCGACCACGACCGCACACGCGAGGTCTCTTATATCGGAGCACACTACGAAGATCGGCCCGCATTTCTTCGCGCGCTGATTGAAACCCACAAGCTGCCCGTGGTTCTCTCTGGACTTGGCTGGTGGAAGGTTATCGTAGGCGCGGAGCGGGAACGTCTGGTTCGCGCCGGAAATTTGCAGGACCAGGGCGGAATTCTCAAGGAAGCGGAATATCGCGAAACTATATGGAAGTCCAAGATCAATTTATCCTTTGTTACTCACCTGAACGAAGACGACGTGGCGCACAAGGCTTTCGAGATTACTGCTTGCGGCGGCTTTCTTCTGGCGCTTCGCACTCCCGGCCATCAAGTTTGCTTTGAAGAGGGTAGGGAAGCGGAGTTCTTTTCCTCGGTGAAAGAGTGCGCGGAGAAGATTCGCTACTATCTCGATCATCCCGCAGAGCGCGAGGCGATTGCTCGTCGCGGATGCGAGCGTGCCTGGCGCTCCGGCTACGATAATGATACGCAATTGGCGCGTGTTCTGGAGCGATTGGAACAAGTGCGTGCTTGCTGATCCGCGCGGTGTACCTGCTAACTGGCAGCTTGCAGGTAACTCCGCACTTTCGTCCATATGACGAGCCGAACCTCGCCCAGGCCAAAGCAGAAGTAGCAGACGGTCGCCAGCATTGCAGCGAATGCAATGGCATCGCCGACCACCACTGCCGGCGGCCAGTTGGCATTGTGCCATACCGGCCACGCGGCCAGTGCGAATCCTACTGTCAAAATCGCGAACAAGCAAAAAATCGGGGCGATGGAGATGGAGAACTCCGCTGGAAAGAGCCGCTTGTTCAAGTGCATAATGAAGGCCAGTACGCAGAGTTCCGTCGCCAGCCAGCAATCAAGAAACGCGTTGATGCCAAAGCTTCTCGTCAGCAGCGCGGAGACCAGCAGCATGGCCGCATAAGCCCCCAGATTGAACCGGGCAAGGCTTTCATGCTGGTTGCTCGACCACTGAAACTGCCACTTATGCTCTTTGATACCGATCACCGCCGAGATGGCCGCCATCATCATGCACATTCCGGGCTGATAGAGAGAGCGCTGATGCAGCCACAGGGAAAAGAGCACAGGGCTGAGCAGCAGCGTCCCAATCATGGTGGAGGGAATCAGGAACAGCACCACCTTCTCCGATAACTCATACAGCCGCCTCAGTTGCGGCCAGTTTCTCTCTCCCACCAATCGAGTAATATCCTGACCAATCGAGTAACTGGCCACCGCCAGTAACTGGCGGCACATCGAGAAGATGGTGCGGCTCATGGCGAAGACGGCCACGCTGGACGGGCCCAGCACCTTTTCAATCACCAGCAGCGGCCCCTGCCACACCAGAAATGAGGAGACTGAAAGCAGCGCAAAATGCCCAGTAGGCCTCAGTTGCGCGATCATCTGCCGCGTGCTTCCGTAGCGCAATGACGGCAGCAGAATCGGCGCTCTCCCGCGCACGTCCACCAGCACCAGTACAGCAAACAGCAGCATCGCGCCCAGTTGCGTGGCCGCCAGTACGGGAAACGAAGCCCGTTGCCAAACGGCCAGAGACAGCAGCAGAACCGCGAAGAGCCGCTGCGCGTTCAGCCATAACTGCCCGCGATGCGCCTCGCCGACCACCATGTAACTGTCGGCAAGAAAAATAAAAGGAAGACTGACAAGAAACTGCAAGATCATCATCAGCAGAGTGATTGAAGCTACTGCCGGAGTGATGTGCCGCAGGCCCATCCATAGCCCCACCGGCATCAGCAGCAACGCGCCGCCCAGCAGCAGTAGAGCCGCAATCACGATCAGCACCAGCCGCAGCGCGCAGGCCTGCACGTCCTTGGCGGCTTCCATTTCGCCGCGGTGATAGTGAATTGCCATCTGGTTATTTGCGTAGTTTTGAATACCGTAATTCAGTGTGCCCAGATAGGAGACCGCCGCGGTCAGCGCCAGCCATTCGCCGTACAACTCCAGCCCATGCGCATAGCGATGCAGAAACAGCGGCGGCACCAGCAACTGTGCCGCCACCGAGACGCCCTGCCCGGCCAGAAATGCGGCCAGTAACTTGAGGATGCGCTTCAGGCTCATACCAGAGGATACCGCTCCATCTCGATTGCGCACCGCGCGACGGTCCGGCTCAGCGCCACGGCGTCCGCTGGAGTAGCGCGCGCCAAGCGGCGCAGAATCGCCAACTGGGTGCGCAGCAGGTCGCCCTCGGCCGAGGCGGCCAGCACTCTGCGCGCCGCCTGCTCGGTCAGCGCCAGGCTTTCGTCGGCTAGCAGGCCGGTCATCGCCGCCGCCACCACGGCTGTGCTGCGCGCCGCGTCGTTCAGCTTGCGCGCCCGCAGCAGCGCGGACTCCAGCGCGTATACCTGCGCAATGATATCGGCCAGGTCGGCCATCACTTCCTGCTGATCCTGCAATGCCGTCATGAATCGCTGGCTGGCCACGCCCGCCGCAAACAGCGCAATCTTCTTGGTTGCGCGCAGCACCTCCGCCTCGCGCGCCAGATGCTGGTCGGAATCGCCGCTGGAGTCAAACGAGGGCGGCGCGGTCACCTCGTCCATCAGTCTGCGAATCGCGGTAAGCAGCGAAAGCTCTCCGCTCAACGCGCGCTTCATCAGCCAGCCGGTGATGATCAGCCGATTGATTTCGTTGGTGCCTTCAAAGATGCGATTGATGCGCGCATCGCGATAGTAGCGCTCGGCCGGATAGTCCTCGACAAAGCCATAGCCGCCCATGGTGGCAATCAGCTCGTCGGTGACCAGCGTCAGCATCTCCGATCCGTAGACCTTCAGAATCGAGCACTCGACCGCGTACTCCTCAATGCGCTTCTGCGTCTCGCGCGGTGAGTGCGCGCCCAGCCGGTTCAATGCCGCATCGATCATGCCCACGGTGCGGTAGACCATGCTTTCGGTGGCGTAAAGCCGCGTTGCGCTCGACGAAATCTTGCGCTGGATCAGCCCAAACTCGCCAATGGATTTGCCGAAGGCCTTGCGCTGCTTGGCGTATTGAATCATGTCGGCCAGCACGTGACGCGCGCCGCCCACGCAGGCTACGCCCAGCTTGAAGCGGCCCACATTGAGCACGTTGAAGGCGATGTGGTGCCCCTTGCCCGCCTCGCCCAGCAGGTTCGCCGCCGGAATCACGCAGTTGTCCAGCAGCAGCGGGCAGGTGGAGGAGCCGCGAATCCCCAGCTTGTGCTCCTCCTTGCCCACCGTCAGGCCGGGCGTATCGCGCTCAATCAAAAATGCCGAAAACCGCTCGCCGTCAATCTTTGCGAAGATCGTATACAGCCCCGCGATGCCGCAGTTGGTAATCCACTGCTTCTCGCCATTCAGCGTATAACTGGTGCCGTCGGCGGAAAGCGTGGCGCGGGTGCGGATATTCATCGCGTCCGAGCCGCTGCTGGCCTCGGAAAGCCCATAGGCCCCGATCCACTCACCGCTTGCCAACTTGGGCAGATAGCGCCGCTTCTGCTCCTCGGTGCCGTACCAGACCAGCGGCAGCGAACTGATGCCGACATGAGCGCCAAAGGCCGTCGAAAAGCTCGATACCACGGAGAGATGGTCGGTCACCAGCGTTGAGCAGGTCTTGTCCATGCCCATTCCGCCGTACTCCTCGGGAATATCGACGGCCGCAAAGCCCAGCTCGGCTGCCTTGCGCATCAGGGATTGCATCACGCCCGGCTCACGAGCCTCGATCGCCGCGGCAGCAGGCAGAATCTCCTCGCGCGCAAACTGCACAGCCGTCGCGGCCACCTGCCGCTGCTCCTCGCTCAAATCCTCAGGGGTAAAAACCGCCGCAGCCGTGCGGTCTTCCAGCAGAAAACTGCCTCCGGCAGCAGCAACAATCGGGGAATCCTGTGCAGCCATCGCGACCTCCCTGCCCACCTTACGCCAGAGGGTCGGGCGGCGGCAAGCGTGGCGTGGGAGGTCAATCCCCAATAAGAAACGGACGTGGACCGGGAGGTCCACGCGACAGCCGAGTTGGAGCTCGGCGCTACAGTTTCATGCGCGGCGGGGCGGGAACGCGGGTGGGGGACCAGAAGGCTACAGGAAAGATTGTGATTGCTTCGGTGCATTTAATCCTTTATGACAGTGTCGCTTGGGATTGTGTGCAAAAAATGCAGTTCCTGGCAAAGAAAGTGAGTAAGCATGAAAAAGCTTGCAATTAGCGCTTTATTTCTTGCCTTGGGTTCCGTCGCTGCTTTTGCGGACTCCGCTATTGTCAATTTTCCCAGTGGCACAAGTATCTACGATTGGAATGCGGGAGATACTGTTTCTTCTGGTGTTCAAGCTGACTCCCTTGCAGCAGTCAACGGGCTGACCGAGAATTGGTCCTATTCCGACCATATTGCTTCAGGCTATTCCGAGGCATGGGACGTCGAGATCAATGGAACAATCATTGGAACCGAGACCCTAACCGGAAACTATTCCTGCGGCGATATCTGCCCAGTTGCTCTTGACAATAGCCTGACCAACAGTTTCACCTTCGGCAATATCGACCCTGTGGGCGGCGGCTATACGCTTTCGCTGGTGCTCGAGAATACAGTACCTGCGGGCGGTGGATCGGTTAATTGGGATTCGACGAGCACGACAACCTTGACGGATACGGCTTCGGTTTCCGAGACCCCCGAACCAACTTCGCTTCTGTTGCTCTTCACCGGGTTGGTCGTTCTCGGTTTGGCCACACGCAAATCCTGCATCGTCTAACAGACGCATTCATTGATTTTGTTCTTGACTTGGAAAGCCCCAGTTCTCTCTCGGAGAATCGGGGCTTTTTGTTGGCGGCCTATGCAGGAAAGAATTCATTGAATTGAGGGGCCGATTCACTTTTCCTTCAAGTGGCATCGAGCGTTTTCTGGATGCTTCGGATGCCAGTAGACTTCACAGGTCTTCGGATTCTCCGCCAGCGCGGCTCCTAGCAGTTCACGGTTGCCGGAACTCTTGGAAGCAACCAGCCAGCGTTCTTGCGGCTGCCCGGATTGCTCGAAGCGGGTGCGCGCCTCGACGCGGTAGTAAATATGCCCTCCACGACCTGTATCCGCGACGTGGTCCAGAACGATTCTGGTTTCAAGAACCGAACCGGTCGTCGTTTCGTAGGCCTCTTCGTAAGACAGATACACTATCGATCCAGCGTAAAGGCAGGCGAAGAGTAGCACGATCCCGGTGATGAAAAGCACCAAAATAACCGGCTTGAAAGGCGGCGCAGGTTTGGCGACGTGAATGTGGGCGTGGCTCATTGGGTAAAGGATGTCTTGATTGCAGTATAGGTCTCTGTCTTGCCAGGTGGGTTTTCTTACGTAATCAAAATCGTCAGACTGGGAATCTGAATGCTCTCCAGCAAGCCCATCAGGCCGCAGTCGCATCCACGGCGCGGACTTCAAGCACAGCGCCTTCGATCTTTTGGAGATAGGCAACCATCTCGAAGAGATTGCGGGCTTGCGGGTTTCCGGTGGGGCTGAGCATCCACATCAGGCTTTTGGGAGATCGTCCCAGCGCCGCGCCCAGTTCAAGAAAGCCAATTGTGCCGTTGATGTACTCGCGCAGCGCGATCTTGCCCGTATTCAAATCTCCCGAGGCCATGCAGGCAAGAGACTCGCTCAGAAGGGCGCGACGATATTCCGTGTCTGTCTCCAGGTCCGCTTTCACCAGATCGCTAAAATTCAGGGTGTGCGCCATCCTCCCTCCGCTTCGCTTTTGTGCGCTTGTACTCCCGCTAAAGAGCCTGCGCGGTTTCAATATCGGCCTGTTGCCGCTTTCCGTTCCGCCGCCGAGCAGAATCACCAGTTGCTCGCCGTCCTTGCCAAAGTACACGCGATACCCTGGACCGAAGTCCAATCGCAACTCAAAAATCCCCGCCCCGGCACCTTTCGCTGCTGAAAAATTCCCCGCTGCAAGACGGAAAGTTGCCAGTGTGACTCGCGCCCTGACGGTTGAGTCAAACCTCCTGTGCCACTCCGCATAGGGAGACTCGTCGTTCGAATTGACGAAAGCCACGATCTGGGGAACGTGCGCCGGGTAACATAAATGTTACCCGGCGTCGCGGACAATTCTCGTGAAATGCATGAAGAGTCGGAGCGGGGAAGCGGATCGCCAAATTGATATATGATATGTATATCAGGATGGTCAGCCATGCGCACCCTCGTCGATATTCCCGACCAGCAACTCAATGAACTCCGCGCGATCTGCGCCGTAAGGCAGCTTTCGCGCGCCGAAGCTGTTCGCCAGGCCATTTCCACTTTCATCGAGCAGAACCGGTCTTGCCGTAAGGCCGCCTTCGGTTTATGGAAGGATCAGGAAGTTTATCTCCCTGGAGAAGCAGAACCCCTGCCGAATGATGGTCTTGCCTACCAAGAGAAGTTGCGGAGCGAGTGGTGAGAGCCGTCCTCGATACAAATATCCTGATCGATTATCTACACGGCCACCCGCAGGCCGAAGCGGAGTTGGCGCGTTACCAAAGCCCAACGATCAGCATCGTGAGCTGGATGGAAGTGATGGCCGGAGCCACGCCAGCGACGGAGCCTGAAGTGCGGGCCTTTCTCCAGTCCTTTGAGGTGGTGCCGCTGGACGAAAAGATCGCCGAACGAGCCGTTCAGATCCGCAGAACGAAGCGCATCAAGCTGCCGGATGCGGTGATCTGGGCTACGGCGCAGGTGCAGCAGTGCCTGTTGGTCTCCCGCAATTCGCGTGGCTTCGATCCGGGCGAACCCGGTGTGCGGCTGCCGTATTCGTTGTGAACGCAGTTGGAGAAATCCGCGCGATCAGATGGGCTGAAGTTCAATCGCCACTCGAAATTCCAGCTATCGAATTTCTGCTATTCTGAATTTCAGAGATTCTGATATGCAGACAGTCTTGATTGGAAAACGAGGCACCGTAGTGATTCCCGCCAAGATGCGCAAACGGTACCGCTTGGACGAGGGAAGCCGCATGCTCATCGAGGAGCGCGAGGACGGCATTCTGATGCGGCCTGCGACGACAACTCCTGTTGATGTAGAGATTTACACGCCTGAACGGCTGGCGGAGTTCTTCCTGAATAATGCCATGGATCGCGAAGACTACCTCGATGCGCGTCTGGAGGTTGAGGCCATGGGATTGAATCCAGACCTGATCGATCATCAGCGTTGGCCTGCATGAACGGCACACTCGCACGTCGCAGCAGGCTGTTTTTGGATGCCAATGTGCTGATCTCGGCAGCTTGGAAAGACAACAGCAAAGTGGCCCGCATTTGGAGCATTGCGGGGGCCGGGTTGGTCACTTCGAGCTTCGTGGTTGCGGAATGCACTCGTAATCTTCCGCGCCAGGAACAGCAAGATCGCTTGATTCGTTTGTTGTTGGCGGTGCGGGTCTTGGAATTTCAGAAAATTCCCGTGCTTGAGAATCCACCAGATTTGCCGGAGAAGGATCAGCACGTTCTTGCTGCCGCAGTGCTCGCCAGAGCGGACTATCTGGTTACCGGAGACCGCAGGCATTTTGGCATCTGGTGCGGCGGAACTGTTTTTGGCGTGAAGGTTGAACCGCCCGCCCGATTCCTGGAGATTCTCGGGGAGAGCTAATCGGTAGATGCCCATATGAACTACAATTTCGTTAACTGTTCTCGTGGAGGCTCACCCTGTTGACCGCGTTCGTTGCCCGTCTGCATCTTCCCTGTACTCTGTGGAGCGACCTGCCCACGCGTGCCGCCGCATACCTGGCGTTTGCGCCCCAGAAGGGCCTGCTTCATACCCTGAAGATGCAGTATGCCGATCAGACCTTCAAGGGCCTCTACCACTTGAACCTCTTCGATCTCTCGCTGCTCATCCCCTATTTTGCGGTGATGATCATTCTGGCGGCGTACGGCGTGCATCGCTATACGATGTGCTACCTCTACTTCAAGTACCGCAAGAATTACAATCCCAACCCGCCCAACCACTTCGACGAACTGCCCATGGTCACCGTGCAACTGCCCATCTACAACGAGCAGTTTGTCATTGATCGCCTCATCGAGGCCGTCTGTGCCATGGAGTACCCGCGCGAGAAGCTCGAGATTCAGGTGCTGGACGACTCGACCGACGAGACCACCGCCGTCGCCGCTGGCATCGTGGAGCGTTATGCCGCGTTGGGCAACCCGATCAGTTACATTCACCGCACCAACCGCCACGGCTTCAAGGCCGGCGCGCTGGATGCGGGCCTCAAGGTCGCCAAGGGCGAGTACGTGGCCATCTTCGACGCGGACTTTGTTCCCCCCGCCGACTGGCTGATGAAGGTCATTCATCACTTTGCCGAGCCGGGCGTCGGCATGGTGCAGACGCGCTGGACGCACATGAATCGCGACTACAGTATGCTGACCCAGATCGAGGCCATCCTGCTGGACGGCCACTTCATCATCGAGCATGGCGCGCGCGTACGCACCGGCGATTACTTCAACTTCAACGGCACGGCCGGCATGTGGCGCATTCAGGCCATTACCGACGGCGGCGGCTGGCAGCATGACACACTTACTGAAGATACTGACTTGAGTTATCGCTCGCAGATGGCTGGATGGAGATTCAAGTATCTCCCCGAGGTCGAGTGCCCCTCCGAGTTACCCATCGAAATGACGGCCTTCAAAACCCAGCAGGCGCGCTGGGCCAAGGGACTGATCCAGACCAGCATCAAAGTGCTGCCGCTGATGTTCAAGGCCAACGTGCCGCGCCGCATCAAGATCGAGGCCGTCTACCACCTGACCGCCAACCTGAGTTATCCGCTGATGATTGTCATGTCGGCGCTGCTGATTCCGGCCATTATCGTGCGCTCCTATCAGGGCTGGTTTCAGATGCTGCTGTTTGACGTACCTCTGTTCGGCGCGTCCACGCTCTCGATTGCCGTGTTTTACCTGATGAGCCAGCGTGAGTTATTCCCAAAAACCTGGCTGAAGACGGTGCTCTATCTGCCCTTTCTGATGGCCTTGGGCATTGGACTCACCGTCACCAACGCCAAGGCGGTGATGGAAGCTTTGATGGGCCTCAAGAGTCCCTTCGTGCGCACTCCCAAGTACCGCGTCGCCAAGAAGGGTGAAAAGTCACAGGCCTCCAAATACCGCAAGCGCCTGGTGCTGACTCCGTGGATCGAACTGGCCATTGGGTGCGGCTTCTGCGCCGCCATCTACTTCATCATCCTGCGCCACAACTACATGACCGTGCCCTTCCTGCTGCTGTTTGTGATCGGCTACTGGTATACCGGCCTGATGAGCCTGCTGCAAGGCCGCTTTGATCGCTGGCGCACCGGTACCGGCGCCAACACCGACGAATCCAGCCCCAAGCCATTTCCGGTGGGCGTGTGATTGCCGCTCTGCTCCGCGCCAATACGATTCTCTTGAGGTGAATCTTGCATACCAGTCCCAGCAGCCTGCCGCCGTTCCTGATTCCCTGCATTGTCGTCTTTGTCGCGGCTTGGTGGGTTTTGATTTGCTTCTCGTGCAGCGCTCTTACCGGCTGGATGAAGCTCTCCAAGCGTTTCCGCGCCGAATCCGAGCCGACCGGGCCAATCAGCAGCGTGGGGCCGTTTCCCTATTCGATCTATATGCGCTACTGGTCGCACTACAGTTGCCTGGTGCGCATTACTGCGGCCGAAGATGGGCTGTATCTCTCCATGCTGCTCCCCTTCCGCGCCTTTCACCCGCCGCTGCGCATTGCCTGGAGTGAAGTACGGTTTGGCCGGGAGAAATTCTTCTTTCGCACCTACGTCAGCTTGTTGCTCGGCGCGCAGGAGCAGATTCCCCTGCGCATGACTGAGGGCATGGCGCGTAAACTGGGGATTCTGGATAAAGTTATGTGATGAACCGCGTGGAGTTTGGATTTACGCCACTGCTTTTCGCGTGATCCTGGAAACTTTCGCTGTTGATGACCGTTTGATCGTCCGGCTTTTCCTGGCATTTGCAGTTTGAATCGGTTGAATGCTGGTGCGCTTTGCCTTCACAGCGGACGGCGCTTCTTCTACCTCGATCCGCACTTTCAGCTTCAGCCGATCCGCAAACTGGCAGAGCCTGGTAATGCTGAACAGACTCAGTTTCCCGCGCAGTAGATTGCTGACGTCGGGCTGATGAATTTGCAGAACTCTCGCCAAATCGTTCTGCGTCATCTTGCTCGTCTGGACGCGCTCCATCAGCGACCGATGCAAATCGGATTTGATGGTGAGTTCCACAGCCTGCTCAGGCGAAAAACCTAGGTCCGCGAAAAGATCGTCGGTCGTGACGTGCTCAATTTCGACATTAACGGGAGCTATTGCGTTTCGCATCTTTGCGTTCCTCTTGAAGCTGCTGTTGCACGTGCGCGAGTCTTTCATAAAGCAGTCGAGAACAAAAATCCGATTCTTAATCCGCGCCAAATAGACTACGCGATACCATGCGCTCTCGTCCGCGTCTTTCAACTCGAATACGCCTTGCCCAATCGACTGCATCGGGTGGACGGTAAGAGCGGCGGGCAAACCAAGCTGAAGTAATCGCAGCGATTGCCCAACGCTGGAACGAATCTCCTCCGGCCATTCTCGAAGAACCTGCCGCGAGTCGCGCGTCCAGATGATTTCCGCCAGTCTTGAGCGGCTTTCCTTGTTTTGGAAATATAGTTAAATCACTATATTGTCAAATGGAAGCCTCATTGAAAACACAAAACCCTATTCCAGCGAGCGAAAAATTCGCACCAAATCGTCCTCCTGCGCACTCTAATTCAGCAGCGAGGAATTGCCCCTATGGAACTGAATCAAAAGGTTGCCGACTTCACACTGCAAACCGACGAAGATCAAACTACCAGCCTCTCCAGTTATGCGGGCCAGCCCGTCGTTCTCTTCTTTTATCCCCGCGCCAATACCCCCGGCTGCACCATCGAGGCCTGCGGTTTTCGCGATACCTTCAAGAAGTTGCAGACGGCTGGCGCGGTGGTGCTCGGTATCTCTCGCGATACCCCCAAGGCCCAGGCCAAATTCCGCGAAAAATACGATCTGCCCTATACCCTGCTGGCCGATGTGGACGAGAAGGTCTGCAATCAGTTCGGCGTACTGAAGGAAAAGAATATGTACGGCAAGAAGGTTTGGGGCATCGAGCGCACGACCTTCGTCATTGGACCCGATCAGACTCTTCTGCACATCTTCCCCAAGGTCAAGCCCGAAGGCCACGCCGAAGAGGTTCTTGCGGTCATGAAGGAATGGAAAAAGGCGCAGAAGTAAATGCGCTTTGTTCTCCGCACCGAAGAGATCATCGTCGATCACCGCAACCCCATCTTCACCCGTGAGGTCACATTTCGTGCATTCAACTCGACTGGCTCTGCTTTACGTCGCGTCCGCGCTGCTTTTCCCCGGCGTCGCCGCAGCGCAAGCTCCCATATCCGTCCCCACCGAGCCGCCTCCGCCCCCACGCATCTATCCAGCGCCCACCAACCTGAAGGTTCTTCCCAAAACGATGACCGGCCAGCAAGTTCACGATCTGATGGAGCATTGGGCCGACGCGCTGGGCGCGCATTGCAACGCCTGTCACACCGCTGATCCCAAGAACATTGCTCCCAATGGCCGTCCCCGCCTCAACTTTGCCGATGACGCCAAGCCAGAAAAGGCCACTGCCCGCCTCATGTTCTCCATGACCGAGCAGATCAACCGCGACTATCTTGCCAAAGTTGATAACTCCGGCGCGCCCGTCAACTGCGGCACCTGTCATCGCGGCCACCTGGGCCCAGAACCCTTCACGGCGCCTCCCGAAGACCAGCCCGCTAGGCCGAAATAGCCTCCGTGGGCCGAATCCTCCCTCGGCCCGCACATCGTTTCTAGTTCCTGGTTCCTCAGTCCCTGGTCCCTGCTCCTTGACCCCGTGCCCCGTGCCACCGTATGCTGCGATGGTTTCCGCGGGTTGATGGCTCCCCCACCCCAACCAGCGCCGGGAGGTCCCGCATGAGCATCCCTTCGTCGCCCGCATCTACTTCCGAGGCCGGCGTTTCCACGCAGCCGTTGCTCGTTCGCCGTGCTGCCGTACTGGGCGCGGGCGCTATGGGTTCCCGCATCGCCGCCCACTTGGCCAACGCAGGAATTCCCGTCCTGCTGCTCGATCTGGTCCCTCAGAACGCACCGCCCAACCAGCGCAATCAACTGGCGTTATCGGCCCTTGTCGCCCTCGGCAAGTCCAAACCCGCCGCCTTCTTCGAGCCTTCCTGTGCCGCCCTCATCACCCCCGGCAACTTCGAAGACGACCTCGCCGCGCTTTCCAAATGTGACTGGGTCATCGAGGCCATCGCCGAGGATTTCGACCTGAAAGCGGCCCTGCTCACCCGCGTTGCGCCGCACTTGGCCGCTCACGCTGTGCTCACCACCAATACCTCCGGCCTGCCCATTGCACGGCTCGCTGCAGCCCTGGCCAATGCGTCGCAAGCCCGCCCGGAGCGATTCTTTGGCACCCACTTCTTCAATCCACCGCGCTATATGCGGCTGCTGGAGATCATTCCTGCGCCCCACTCTGATCCGGCGCTGTTGGCCGCCTTTGAGGCCTTCGCCGACCGCATCCTCGGCAAGCAGGTGGTCCGCGCCTTCGATGCGCCCAACTTCATCGCCAATCGCATTGGCATTCATACCCTTTTCTCCGCCGCCAATCTCATGCTCCGCCAGGGCCTGACCATCGAAGAGGTTGATGCGCTGACCGGGCCTGCTCTCGGCTGGCCGCGCACAGGCACCTTCCGCCTTGCCGATCTCGTCGGTCTCGACGTGCTGGCCAAAGTTGCCGCCAACTTTCCCCAGGGCGTTGAGTGCGCCGAATCGCCCACCCCCGCTGCCAACTTTTCCGAGATTTTGAAAACGATGTTGCAGCGCGGCTGGCTCGGCGACAAATCCGGCCAGGGCTTTTACCGCAAAACTCGTGGCGAAGACGGCAAGGAAATCCGCCAGGTACTCAACCTCGGCGATTTGCACTACGCTCCCGCCTCACGCCCCGCTCTGCCCGCGCTGGAGATGGCCAAAAACGCCTCCACCCCCGCCGAGCGCCTGCGCCTGCTGCTGGCCAACGAGCCCGCGAAAGATAAAGCCGCAGCCTTTCTCTGGCCCTTTCTCGCCGCGCTTTGGTCCTTTGCCGCCGACCGCATCAGTGAAGTCGCAGCCGACGCTCCCTCCATTGACCGCGCCATGCGCGCCGGCTTCAACTGGGAGCTGGGGCCCTTCGAGATGCTGGATGCTGTCGGCCTGGAAGCGGCCGTCACCCGCATGAAAGCGCTGGGCCTGCCCGTCAGCGCGCGCCTATTGGTCCTTTTGGCGGCCGGGCAGCCTTCCTGGTACGCCCACGAGGGCCGCGCCTGCTTCCAACTTGCCACGGGCGCTTTGGAGCCGCTGCAGACCGCTCCCGGTCACGCGCGCTTTGCTGATTTTCGCCGCTCCCACGCCCTGATCCGCACCAATCCCGGTGCGTCTCTGGTCGATCTCGGTGACGGCGTCGCGGCCATCGAACTTCACTCCCTCAAAAACGCCATTGGCGGCGACGTGATGGCCCTGCTCACCGCCGTTTTGAACCCCGCATCCGACGCGGTCCGCGACTTTTCCGCCTTTGTCGTCAGCGGCGACCGCGAGAACTTCAGCGTCGGTGCCAATCTGATGCAGTTGCTGCTGGCCGCTCAAGAAGGCGAGTGGGACGAACTGGCCGCCGTCATTCACGGCTTTCAGCAGATGACCGCGGCCATCAAATTCTGTCCCCGCCCGGTGGTGGTCGCGCCCTTCGGCCTCACGCTGGGTGGTGGCGCGGAGATTTGCCTGCACGCAGCGCGCCGTCAGCCCCATGCGGAGACCTACCTTGGCTTGGTCGAAGCCTCTGTTGGCTTGGTTCCTGCCGGTGGAGGCACCAAGGAGATGCTGCTGCGCGCTCTGGATGCCGCCGTCGCCCTTGCCCCGCCCGACCCCAAAGACCCGCCCTCCCGCTTTGCCTGCTCCGCGGAACTGGCCAGCGCGCTGCGCCGCACCTTTGAAACCATCGCGTTAGCCAAGGTCTCCACCTCAGCAGCCGAGGCCCGTTCGCTGGGACTGCTGGCCCCCAGCGACCGCATCTCCATGAACCGTGAGCGCCTGCTGCTCGACGCCAAAGCCCAAGCCCTCGCCCTGGCCGCCTCCGGTTATCTTCCGCCCCAGCCCCGCACCGTCTCCGCCCCCGGCGCTTCCGCGCTGGCCACGCTGGAGACCGGCGTCTTCCTCATGGGCGAGGCCGGTTACGCCTCAGAGCACGACCAGAAAGTCGCCCGCTCCATCGCCCACATCCTCGCCGGGGGCCGCGTCACCCCCGGTTCTCCCATCACCGAGCAGCAACTGCTCGACCTGGAGCGCGAAGCCTTTCTCTCCCTCTGCGGCGAACGCAAGACCCAGGAACGAATCGCGTTTACACTAAGGACGGGCAAGCCGCTCCGCAACTGACCATGAAGCCATCGACTCTCATTTCGCTCGTTTTCGCGTCGCTGGCGCTGCTGCCCGCTGTGGCCCAAAGCGCCCCGCCCGGCACGGAGCCGCTCGCCGTCACTGGCCAGATCGTTTTAGCCGGTCAGCCTGCCCAGTTTCGTGTCTGGCATCTGCCCGTCAGCAGCTTTCCCCAACTGCCGGAGGCAGTGCAGGCCCAACTTCTCCATCGCGGCTGCCAGATTCCGCAGACTTTTCAGGCCCATGGCCCGGAAAACGTGATTCACGCCAGCTTCGAGCGGCCCGGCTCCTCGGACTGGGCCGTTCTCTGTGCGGCGCAGGGGACGGTTTCGCTGCTTGTCTTCTTTGCCAGCAATCCCACGCAGTCCTTCGTTCTGGCCGCCGCGCCGGAGACCGAGCGCCTGCAAGTCCACGATGCCAGCGGGGTGCTCGGCTTCAACTGGGGCATCGACCCAGCCCCGCCAGCCCGCGTCCACGAGGCCCAGGCCGGCCTTCCGCATCGCCCTCCGCCCCCTGACCACGATGCCCTCGCCGACTCTTTCATCGATCGCAAAACCATCTACCACTTCTACGCCAAAAGCGCCTGGATCGTGCTGGATATGCCGGATTGATTGCACCGCGAAGCGCGTGCCGTAGCGCCGACCTCCTGGTCCACGCCCGTTTTTCTTGGGGGCGACAGGGAAATCGAAAATCGCTTTCCGAGCCTTCTCCAAGTGATTACCCTACGAAAAATTGACCATTCCTCAGCTTTCCCGTAGACTAAGTAATTGCAGGGGATGCGGCACTGATTGCATTCTGGCCCGCATTCTACCCAGAGATAAGGAAGAACCATGGCAAACCACGTATCGTCGCTCAAGAGAGCGCGCCAGACCGTTACCCGGACCGAAGTGAACCGCGCCAACCGCAGCCGCGTGCGCACCAGCCTGCGGGCCTTGCGTGAGGCTCTCACCAAGGGCGACGTGGCCGCCGCCCAGACCCAGTATCGCGAGACCGTCTCCACGCTCGACAAGGGCGTTCAGAAGGGCGTCTTTCACCACAACACCGTTTCCCGCTACAAGAGCCGCCTCAATGCGCGCTTGAAGGCGCTGGTCCTGGCCAAGGCCTAAGCCAGTCCTGTAGTTCAAAATCAGCCCTCCCAGAATTGCAAAATGCACGGCGGCGGTTTCTTCCAGAGACCGCCGCCGTGTTTTGTGCGTTTATCAGTCGAGCACTTCGAAGATTGCCGCCGCGCCCATGCCGCCGCCCACGCACATTGCCACTATTCCGAATTGCAGCTTGCGGCGGCGTAATTCGTGCAGCAGGGTCGCGGTCAGTTTGGCCCCCGAGCAGCCTAGTGGGTGCCCCAACGCGATGGCTCCGCCGTTCACGTTCACCACGGCAGGGTCCAGATCCAGCGCGCGCATCACCGCCAGCGCTTGCGCGGCAAAGGCCTCGTTGAGTTCGATCAGCCCCATCTGCCCCAGCGTCAGTCCGGCGCGCTCCAGCGCCTTGGGAATCGCGGTGATCGGCCCGATACCCATCTCTTCCGGCAGGCACCCGGTGACCGCGTAGGCCACCAGCCGCGCCAGGGGGCGAATCCCCAGCTCCCGCGCCCTTCCTGCCTCCATCAGCACCGTCGCCGCCGCCCCGTCCGAGGTCTGCGAGGCGTTGCCCGCCGTCACCGTCCCCTGCGCATGAAAGGCCGGTTTGAGCTGCGCCAACGCCTCGATTGAACTGACCGTGCGTGGCCCCTCGTCGGCCGCAAAAAGCCTCTCGGCAACCTCCGGCTTCCCCGCTTTTTTCCCTGGCAGAACCGTCGCAATCGGCACCGGAATCAGCTCCTCAAGGAACCGCCCCGCAGACTGTGCAGCAATCGCTTTCTGGTGGCTCGCGAGCGCGAAGGCGTCCTGCTCCTCGCGCCCAATCCCGTAGCGCCGCGCCACGCGCTCGGCCGTCAGCCCCATGGTCATCAGCGCCGCCGGGTAATTCTGCGCCAGCCACGGATTGGGACTGGCCTTCATGCCGCCCATCGGAATCAGGCTCATCGATTCCACCCCGCCGGCCACCATCACTCGCTCGCCGCCCACGCGAATGCGCAGATCGGCCTGCGCAATCGCCTCCAGCCCTGAGGCGCACAGCCGGTTCACCGTCACCCCCGGAATGCTCACCGGCAACTGCGCGCGCAGGGCCGCAAAGCGCGCCACGTTCAGCCCCTGCTCCCCCTCCGGCATCGCGCAGCCCAGAATCACATCGTCGATTTCGCTGTGATCTAGCGAGGCAACCCGCTGCAAGGCTCCGCCCACGGCCAGTGCGGCCAGATCGTCCGGGCGCGTGGTCGAAAGCGCTCCCTTGGGCGCGCGGCCCACCGGTGTGCGTATAGCGCTGACCAGAACGGCTTCGGGCATGCGCGCATCTCCTTTGCGGATTGCAAAATCCCCTCGCAATCACGCTCTGCTATCAATAACCGCGCCTGGGTGCATTGGTCAATCGCATTCGCTTCATCGAAAAATAATCGTGCCTGCCATTGACTCCCGAGCCCGGCGGCGCTACTCTCAAGCCCAGATAACGGATTTGGTCGCCAACGCCATCCCGCGGTCCCGCTCAGCAGCCCCAAGCTGCAACTCGGCCCTGTTCCGCGTCCCGCGGTATCCCGCAACCCAACCAGTTTCACGCTCCACTGTTCGTCGCCGTGCGAGCCGGTTTGCCGCATTGCGCCGCTGCTTTTCACCATCACAACGTTCCATTGGAGGCATACGAATCCATTGAAGATCGCCCTGGAGATCACGCCCAATCTGGAGCCCCTGTTCGGGACTCGCGATGAAAACCTCAGGCTGATGGAAGACGCGCTCGGCGTGCGGATCGACCTCCGCGCCGACGCCGTTCATGTGGAAGGACCGGAAGCAGGCGTGGCGCGCGTGCAGCGCGTCTTTCAGGATTTCGAGGCCCTGCGCAAACAGGGCGTCAACCCTCATAATGGCGAACTGAACGGAATGCTGCGCCTGGTGGTCACCGACCCGCTTACCACGCTGCGCTCTTTGGCCGACAGCGGCAAGCAGCGCTCGGCTGGCGTCAAACGCACCGTCCAGCCCCGCTCCATCAATCAGCGCAAGTACGTCGAGGCCATCGAGCAGAACGATATGACCTTTGGCGTCGGCCCCGCCGGCACCGGCAAAACCTACCTGGCCGTAGCCATGGCCGTGGCCGCCATCAACGCCAAAAAAGTCAGCCGCATCGTCCTCGTCCGCCCCGCCGTCGAGGCCGGTGAGCGGCTCGGCTTCCTGCCCGGCACCCTTCAGGATAAGGTCGATCCCTACCTGCGGCCGCTTTATGACGCGCTCTACGACCTGCTCGAACCCGACAAAGTCGACAAAATGCTCGAGAAAAATGTCATCGAGGTCGCCCCGCTGGCCTTCATGCGCGGACGCACCCTCAACGACGCCTTCATCATCATGGACGAGGCCCAGAACACCACCGTCGAGCAGATGAAAATGTTCCTCACCCGCCTTGGCAACCACTCCAAGGCCGTCATCACCGGCGATATCACCCAGATCGATCTGCCCAACCCGCGCAAATCCGGACTGCTGGACGCCATCAACGTGCTGAACGGCGTCGAGGGCATCCACTTCTGCCACTTCGAGGATTGCGACGTCGTCCGCCACGCGCTGGTCCAGCGCATCGTCCGCGCCTACGAGTCCCGCACCCAGCAACAGGAACTGCCTCTGGCCCTCGGCGAACCCATCGAAGTCGGTCCATCCAGCCGCGAGAACCGCGCGCCAACCCCGCCCCAGCATCCTGCCAAACCACAGTAGCCACCCTTCAAAATCGAAAACCCGGCCCGAATGAGTTCATTCAGGCCGGGTTTATTTTTGATCTCCTACCAACGTTGCTGACCTGCCGCGCATGAAACTGTAGCGCCGACCTCCTGGTCCACGTCTGTTTTAAATCATTTTGCCGGGAGGATAAAAAACCGAAACAGGAGCGGAACTGCCACCTAGGCAATGCTATTGATCCTCTAAGTCGCATCGATTCATTTGTTTGCTGGCTGGCGCGGAATTTTGTCTTACGGCCGTCTTACGGCAGATATGACTGTCTTACCGTCGCAGGACAAATGCAGGACATTTGCAAGACAAACGTAGGACAGGGCATTTTGGGGTAAATTTCTGTCTTGCTGTCTTACCGTCCCAGGGGCCACTGTCCCCCAATTTTGTGTCTGTTTACTCTTGCTGGTCCAACAGTTGTTCCAGCTTCGGCTTGTGTTTCACGGCGCGACCGGTGCGCGGCGTGGTCGCCAACACACGCGAGGCCGGAGGCTGACCCACCCGCTCGCGCGCGTTCGCCTTCACCGCTTTGGTCGCCGAAAATTTTGCTGGTCTCCGTTTTTTCATCGCTCCTTGAGTATGAACGACCACCACACCTCTTGACCAGCCTCCCACTCGATCCGCTGGAAAAGAGCCTGTCTTACAGGCGTCCAACGGCCCGGCTCAGTTTGTCTTACAATGGATCAGGCGTCAACCCGCCGCCCAGGATGTGTTTTGCCATGGAAGAACGCGAGTTTTTTAACGAAACGACCGAGCAACGCAGCCATACCCTGACCTGCCCAAAATGCGGCCAACAGGGCGAATACAAGGTCACTTGGGTGGTCCGGCGCAAACGCGCCCAACTGCCCCGCAACGCCGACGAGCGCGATCGCGCCCGCTTCGCCAAAGCCCAGTCCTATATGGTCCGCCGCGACGACAAATTGGCCTGCACCAATATCCGCTGCCGAAAGCCCTTCGAGATTACCCAGCTTCAGTCGCTGGCCTTCATCAACGAGTAGCCCGTCGGTCGGCCCCAAACAAAAAAGAGGCGCAGACCTGGTCCGGTCTGCGCCTCTTTTTTAGTGCCCATCAGGGACCTACTGCGCCCCCGGTCCGCGCACAAATGGCCGCGCATTCCGGCATTTACGCCGGGAGAAGAAAATCCCCCCGCGCGAGACGGAACCAGCGGCTTCGCGTACTCGTAACCATTGGTTGCACGGAGGTAGCGCTGCTCCGGTGAATTTGCTCCCGCCCATGTGGGCTGGTATGGCAAAATTGCGGGTAGATCATAATTTCACTCCCCCCACACTTGCAGTCCCCGTGACTGCCCTGATTCACTGTCTAGCCAGAATGAGCGACCGCATGACCCAACAATCCGAGAGCCGTATCCCGCTGGAAGACCTGCTGGTCTTTCACCAGTTGGCGCGCTCGCTGACCTCCAGCTTCGATCTGGACACCATTCTGCGCACCATTCTGGAGCACATGGAGCGGCTGATTCAGGCCGAACTTTGGACCCTGCTGATGCTCGACGAGGCCACCCAGGAGCTGCACTACGTCCTGGCCGCCGGCGGCGAGGAAGAGGCGCTGCGCGGGCTGCGCGTCAAGGTGGGCGAGGGCGTGGCCGGATGGGTCGTCCAGCACGGCGAAACCTTGATTGTCCCTTCCGCTGAAGGCGATCCGCGTGTACAGGGCGATGAGCATGGCGCGGCGCACCTGCGGGTGCGTTCGGTGATCGCGTTGCCGCTGCGTGGGCGCAAGGGAACCCACGGGGCCATCGAGATCTTCAATCCTCGTCCCGAGCAGTTGAATGACTATACGATTGCCTTTCTGCACATCCTGGCCGACCACGCGGCTATCGCCATCGAAAACTCCCGCGACGTCAGCAGTATTCAGCAGTTGAGCGTCACCGACGATTGCACCGGCCTGTTCAATGCCCGCCACCTCTACGATCTGCTCGGCCGTGAACTCGATGGCTGCCAGCGCAACGGCACGCCGGTCAGTCTGGCTTTTCTGGATTTGGATCGCTTCAAGCAGGTCAACGATATTCACGGCCACCTGATCGGCAGCGAACTGCTGGCCCGCACCGGGCAGCGACTGCGCGAACTGAGCCGCGCGCAGGATTTCTGCTTTCGCTATGGCGGCGATGAGTTCGTTGTGCTGATGCCGCAGACCACGGAGGAAGCCGCTCTGGCCCAGATGTGTCGCATGCACAGCGCTTTGATGCAGACTCAATTTCAGATGAAATCGGGCCTCACGCTCGCGGTCAGCGCCAGCGTTGGACTGGCTACCGCGCCAGACGACGGCGCAGCCATCCATGCCATCATTGGCGCAGCCGATACGCGTATGTACGCAGTCAAATCCAATGGCCGCGGCAAGGTGTACGGCGCGTAGCCGGGCGCTCTCTTATTTCTTTGCTGGCGCACTGGGCAAGCTTTTTTTGGCGCGGGGACGACGGGCATTGGGCGGGCAGGTGGATTCGCGGATGACGAGTTCCGGCAGGATGGGGACCACGTCTGGGAAGACGGCTTGGCTGCGGATGCGCTGCAACAGCATCCGTGCGGCCACCACGCCCATCTGATTGAGCGGCTGGCGGATGGTGGTGAGGCTGGGATTGTGGAAGGCCGCGCTCTGGATATCGTCAAATCCGACCACGGAAACGTCTTCAGGAACGCGCCGACCGTGGTTCATCAGCGCGCGGATGGCACCGATGGCGGCCATATCGTTGTAGCAGACCAGAGCGGTAAAGTCCGCGCCGCCGTTCACCAGTTCGTTGACCGGCTCAAAGCCCATCTCCGGGGTGGAGACGCGGAGTTGGACCTGGACGGTGAGTTCGGGTAAAACATCAATCTTGAGTTCGCGGGCTACCTTCATCAGGCAATCCCAGCGCTCGTCGGCATCGGCGGAGTGGCTGCCGCCGCGCATGAACGCGATCTTGCGGTGGCCGAGCTGATGCAGGTGGCGCAGCGCCAGTTCGGCGGCGCGCCGCTGGTCCAGCACGACGTTGGTGACGCCTTCAATCTTGCGATGGCCAGAGACGGCCACGACGGGCAGCGGAAGGGCGTGCTCCAGTTGGGTGCCGATGACGATGAAGCCCTCAACCGAGCGGTCCATCAGCAGCCGCGGATACTCTTCAATGAGGTCGGGCTTGCGGCGATGGCTTGCGGTGAGGTAGAAGTACCCCTCTTCAATGAGGAACTCCTCGACGCCGGCCATCACCTGAGTGGCATAGTGGTCGTTGAGGTTGGGAACCAGAACGCCGACGGTAAAGGTCTGGCGCTTGCGCAAGGAGCGTGCATAAAAGCTGGGCCGGTAATCGAACTTGGCGGCTGCTGCGGTGACGCGATCCCGCGTTTCCTGAGGAATGGAGCGTACGCCGGGCGCGTTGTTGAGCACCAGCGAGATCGTCGCCGGGGAAAGGTTCAGATACTCACCCAGGATACGCAGACCAATAAACTGGCCAGGTTGTGGCAATACCCCGGTTTTAACTTTCTTAGCCATGCACTCCTTTTTTACACTATGAACGGTCTACCTGTAACGATCAGTTTAGTTTTAGGCAAGAAAGCCTTATAAAAAGCTATGGCGACTACCTGGATTCGGGGCCAGACTTGTTTTGTGGAATGAACCGCGTGGGTGATTGCGGAGCTATTGCATTTGCTGAAACGCTCTGATGCTACAGTTGTAGATCGCTATAGCATTTCCTGAAATACCATAGACCGAAACCTCGGGCTCAAGTCGGCGCGACCCCAAGGAGCGACGACCTTGCACAATGGATACGGAGCTACACCATTTCAGGAAATGCTCGAAGGCCCGGAAAGTTCACTGTTTTACCGGCCAACGAAGCATTTATGACAGTAGTAATTAATGCGTTGCCGCGGATTTCGGCAGCGACGCCAAAGCATCAAGCACAATCCCAGGGGTCAGAACCTCCGGCAGCAACCGGGGACCGCCCCCGCCCGGCGCGTACAGCACGTAAGTGGGAACGCCGCTGCGGCCAAGCGCCGAAAGCGTTTCCGTAATGGCCGGATCGCGCCGCGTCCAGTCGGCGCGCAGCAATGTCACGTGAGCGTCGCGGAAGGCGGCCTGAACCTCCGGCTGGGCAAGGGCCGTGCGCTCGTTCACCTGGCAACTCAGGCACCAACTTGCCGTAAAATCCACAAAAACGGGCCGTCCCTCTGCCTGTGAGCGGCGTACCGCCTCTGCCGACCACGGCTCCCAGCCTCCGCCGGAGTTCTCGGAAACAGCCGGAGAATTTTGAGTCGAGTCTGCACCGGCCAGCTTTTCCGCGCCGACGCACAGCGCCACCACCGCCAGCAGCAGCACTGCTGCCACAGCGCTGGACCAGCGCCGCGTGGGCCAGCGCCCCAAAAACCATCCTGCCACGCCCAGCAGCAGAAACGCTCCCAGCAGCACCAGTAGAATATTCGCGCCCCAGGCCCGCACCAACACCCACGCCAGCCAAATCACAGTGGCGAAAATCGGCACCGCGACGGCTTGGCGCAGAATCTCCATCCACACGCCGGGCCGCGGTAGGATGCGGGTCCATGCAGGGTTCAGCGTCAGCGCAAGATACGGCGCGGCCAGCCCCAGCGCCAGCGCCGTGAACACGGCGAAGGTGACGGCGGTGGGCTGGGCCAGCGCATAGCCGATCGCCGCACCCATGAACGGTGCCGTGCACGGCGTGGCCACCACTACCGCCAATACGCCCGTAAAAAAGCTTCCGGTGAAGCCCTGCTTGCTGGCCAGCGAGCCGCCCGCGCTGGTCAGCGTCAGGCCAATCTCGAATTGCCCCGCCAGCGACAGCGCCAGGAAGAACAGCAGACAGCCCATCAGCGCCAAAAACGCTGGCGACTGGAATTGGAAGCCCCAGCCCAGCGTCGCTCCCGCCGCGCGCAGCCCCAGCAGTGCCGCCACCAGCGCCCAGAACGAGACCAGTATGCCTGCGGCGTAAACCAGCCCATGCGCCCGCAGCCGATGCAGTTGCTCGGAGCCAGAGTTGACCAGCGCCAACCCCTTCAGGAACAGAACCGGAAAGACGCAAGGCATCAAGTTCAGCAGCAGTCCGCCCACAAAGGCCAGTCCCGTCGCGCGCAGCAGCGCAACCCAGGAAAACGCGGTTTGCTGAACAGGCAAAACCGGCGCAGATGGCGCGGAGGGTGCAACGGCGGCAGGCACGGCTGTTTGCGCTGAAGTGGTTGGGGATAGCGTAGAAGGCGGCACACCAGTAGCGACGGACTTCACCGCTGCGACCGCAGCAGCAGGCTCAGCCCCCGCTACAATCTCAAAGTTGCGTCCTCCGGAAAGCTCCAGCACACCCCGCAACAGCTTCGGGGCAGCCTTCAAACCGGCATCTTTTTTCAGCTCCAGAATCAGCCCGTTCTCTGTCGGCGTCAGCCTTTGCGGCGCGGGATTATCAATCTGATCCGGATCTTCAGGAAAAAAAGCGGCCTGCGTCTCGTGCCGTCCGGTCAGCACGGTCAGTCGAAAGCCGTTGGCAGTAGCCTCAAAGGCAGCTTTGGCGCTTGCGGGCAGAGGCTTGGCAAGCTGCGTGAAGGCGTGCTTGAAAAGTGGGTCAGGACGATAGGCCGGTGCATGCGGGTCCGTGGAAACGTTCCTCTGCACCTCCAACTCCGCCTTGCCCGGAATGCAACTGTTCTGGCACACCAGCCAATCCACTTTGGCCCGCAGCGTGACCGGCCCGCCCTTCACGCTCGTGGCGACGTGAATCTTGAACGGCAGCAGTACCTCTTTCTCGTACCCGTAATCCATCAGCGGACCCAGCGGCAAACGCTGCGGCGCGGGAAACTCCAGCGGCCCGGCGCTGATTCCCTCCGGCAGCGTCCAGCGCAGATGCGGCGGCTCGCCTGCATCGCCCGGATTCTTCCAATAGATGTGCCAGCCCGGTTCCAGCTTGAAGTACAGGCCAGCGTCGTTCAACTGATCGGAAGGATAGAGATCGTTCCCCGGCACCAACAGCTCTACGCGCACATGCGGAGCATCCACAGCCGAGTCGGCGCGCAGGGGCAGTGCGGGCAAAACCAGAAAGAAAGCGAGAAACCAGTAAAAACGCTGCATAGGAATGAACCTGCTCCCGATTGGACGCGATGGACTGGGCCTGAGGCGCAAAGAGTTGATTTCCGCCCAGCCGAGCCTTCAAAGTGCATCCTAAACCATTGCGCGGCCTTTTTACCGAAGCGGAAAACCCCTGGCCAAGAGGAGATCAACCCTCAATACTGCGCCAGCTTGAACGGAGCCAACCGCCGAATCACGGCCAAATCCCGGGCGTTCTTGACCGTCACCCGAATGCCGGTCCCCTCCGGATAACGCGGAGCCTCCGCAATCGTCTTGGCAAGAGACTTGGGAAGATCGCTGTCCAGCGCGGCCTTTACCGCCTTGTCGCCCAGAATATAAGCAACCAGAAAGCTGTCTCCATACGGCGCCATGTGCACAATGGTTCTCTTCTTCAGCTTGAGCTGAAGCGACCACCCGTACTTTGCCGAGTACGACTTCCACACCTGCGTCTCAACGCCGTGCTCGGCGGCAAACCAAGCCAGCAACTCATCCCACAGCGCGGCGGTCGGTCCCAGCGCGGTCGCAATTTCTTCCTCCGTGGGCTGTGTAGCCTTTCCAATAAAAGCATTTTTGCTTTCCATCAGTTGCCTCCTCTCGCGCAAAAAAACCTGCCAAGGCAGCATAGCAAAGCCATGCTGCCTTGGCAGGTTTTTTGTATCTTCGGTATCCGTTTAACTGAAAATCCGGATACTAACGCCGACAGTCTTGCCGAATTATTCCGTGCTTTGTTAATTCAGCAAGGAGGCTTGCGTCAATTTGGTGACAGGCACACCCTCGGTCTGCGTATGGGGCAGGTTCATCAGAGGGGATGCTGTATGGCCCGGCTTGATCGACAAGGCAACCTTGAGCAGGTCTGCGCCGGGATTATAGTCGGGAATCAGATCCTTGAGCAGGATCACCAGATTGGCAACGTCCTGGCGCTCGCTGATCTTCTGAAGGCGCTGCATACAGGTCTTGATCTGCTTGGCATCCAACTCTTGATGACTGACGTAGCTGCGAATTTTGGTGTGCGAGGTTGGCACCAGTCGTTCATCCTGAAGATTCAGTTCCTCGAACATCTTTTCGCCCGGACGCAGGCCCGTATATTGAATCTCGATATCGCGGTCCGGCTGTAGCCCGGAGAGTAGAATCAGGTTCTTCGCCAGGTCGGCGATGCGTACCGGCTCGCCCATATCGAGGACGAAAATCTCTCCGCCCTTGCCAATCGAGAAAGCCTGCAAGACCAGTTGCGCCGCTTCGGGAATGGTCATGAAATAGCGCCGCATCTCTGGATGGGTTACGGTTACCGGACCGCCTGCCGCGATCTGCTCCTTGAAGATCGGCACCACGCTCCCGTTGCTCCCCAGAACATTGCCAAAGCGCACCGCAACAAACTTGGTTTCACTCTCTTCCTGAAGCGCGCGAATCAGCAACTCGGCCGTGCGCTTGGTGGCACCCATCATGCTGGTAGGCCTGACCGCTTTGTCGGTCGAGATCATCACAAAATCTTCGATCCCATGCGCCACCGCGGCGCGCGCCACGTTCCAGGTGCCGAAGATATTTGTCTCGACCGCCGCGAAAACGTGACGTTCCATCAGCGGAACGTGCTTGTAAGCGGCCGCATGGTAGAGGATCGACGGCTGATAATACTGCATCACGCGGTGCAGGGTTTCAATGCGCGTGATATTGCCGATCTCCGCATAAAATGCCACGTCCGGAAACTGCGCGATCATCTCCCGTTCCAGATGGAAGAGCGGCGTCTCCGCCTCGTCAAATCCAATCAGCGCCAGCGGGCCAAAACGCGCAATCTGTCGACAGATCTCCGAGCCGATCGACCCCGCCGCGCCGGTGACCATCACTACCCGGCCCTGAATGCGTTCGCGAATGCGGTCCAGATCCAGATGCACAGGCTTTCTTCCCAAAAGATCTTCGACTGCGACCTCGCGGATCTGCTTGCCCAACTCAGCGCCCTGTAAAAGCTCACCCAGTCCCGGCACCATCTCGTATTGCACATCGGCCTCGTTGGCCAGCTTCAGAATATGGACCAGTTGCGCCCCGGTTGCCGAGGGAATCGCGATCAACACCTTTTCGATCCCCAGCTTGCGCACCCAGATGCCGAGGCTTTCGCCAGTCCCAAGAACGCGTCTCCCTTGCAATGCAAGGCCCGCCTTCTCCGGGTCGTCGTCAATGAACCCTGCCACGTCGCACTTCAGCGACTGGTTCTGCCGCAACTCCTGCACCAAAGCCAAACCCGCTGCGCCAGCACCATAAATCAGCGTCTTGATCTGTTCGCCTTTGGCATATTCCGGCTTTCTGGTGCTGATAAACAACCGAACTGAAATCCGTGCACCCAAAGTGAACGCACAGGAGAGCAGCCAGTCCAGTGCGTATACCGAGCGCGGCACCGAGCCCAAACCAAACAGCAAAATGATGGCCGTGCCGCCCAGCACCGACCCCAGCAGGTTGGCCAGCACGACGCGCACCACATCGTGTACCGAGGTATATCTCCAATGCCCCCAGTTGACCGCGACCAGAATGAATGCCGCGGTTTTAGCCACCGCCCACACGCATACGGCCAAAGCCATCGGATGGAGGTATTGGGTTGGCAATGCGCCGTCAAAGCGCAGCTCGAATGCGGCGACCGTGGCCAGTGAAAACGCAGCCAGATCCAACGCGTATCCAAGTGTGCGACGCCAGTTGTGTTGCTCAAACTTCGGTGGAGCGGGGAGCGGTTTCGTCATATCCTCCTCCGGATGTGCGCGGTCTGCGGTAAACATAACTTGTGGACTCATTTTCCAGCTAACATTTCGCAGGACTTTGTGTGATCGCAGTGGTCGTCAATCAGGATTTTAGCCCGGATCTTCTCTGCGGTGATAGTTTTCCCTACAAACTCGCGGTATGCGATGAAATTGTCGTCGAGGGCGTTAAGTAGGAGAGGCCGCGTGGCGTGATCATATCCAGCCAGAACCGTGTGTGCGCCCGATGCGCATCCAGACTGCTGGAATAAACCGGCTTTTGCCCTTCAATCAGGTGGTGGATGCCCGTATGGGTCAGCGCCGTCATGATGAGCGCCGTGGTCAGCATGGTCGAATCCAGATCCCGAATCTTGCCCGAGCGGATGTTCAACTGTAGATATTGATTGATGGATGAAAATGCGGGCGATAGATACTCCAGGCAGAAGTCATCCGATTTCGGATGCAGTTCCAGAAGCGCCACCGCCACCAGACGCAGCAGTTCCGGCCGATAGTTGACTGTATCCGCCAGCAGTTCCATGATCTTCGGCAGTACGGACTCAGGTGCATCGCAGCGCGCGATGCCTTCCAGGAGCTCCCGGCTAAATTTCAATCCCGACGAATGCGAGCGAAGCGTCGCCCAGAAGAGATCTTCCTTGCGCTCGAAGTGCCGAAAAAGCGTATTTTCACTTACGTCTGCCAGATGAGCAATCTCACGCGTGGTCGTCCCGTGATACCCCTGGCGCGCAAACAAACGGCCCGCGGCATCGAGGATTTTGCCTGTCCTGGCTGAATTTTTAGGTGGAAGTGGCATCGTGCGACCCTCTATGCCCGAGTTTGCGTCGACTCCACGCATTGGTTTTCATGGACCCCAACCGCCTTGGGGGGTGTGCCCCACGACGAGCTTGGAAAACCGATGAAAGCGGGCATTTTCTATAGATTTATCGGGTGGATGAAATCGGAACGGCGCTAGGCTGAACTCGTTCCGATCAAGCGAAAAGCATAGCTTCGCCCAGCTGACTTAGCAAAAATCACTCGCCAAGCCAGTATTTTATTGATCCCATGCGTACGACTTTGGCCCAAACCTACCAAGATCATCGCTTGAGACTGGCGCAGAACCGGAACTGGGCCATAAGTAGGTTCGTCATTCCAGTGCTATGAAGAACACATCTCACAGGCGAACTGATCTGCCATGCTCGATATGATTCAACGTAAGCCGATGCCGTCATTCCCGCAAGTGCCACAAAGTGCCATCTCGCGCCAACTCGCGTCACGGCTGGGGTGGTGTCCTATTCTGGATATTCCTAGGGGAACTATTGATTGTCATGCAAGCTATTCATTATTCGTAAGTTATCTTGGTCCAGAACGGGATGGATGCCAGCCTTCTCGACGATAACGTCTCGATGAATTGTTTGTTACTCGAATACAGTCGGTACATACTCTCAAAATGCAAGTGTACAACCGGAAAAGCTGGCATCCAGGCCTAGGTGCTGATGGGTTACTCGTCTTCCCCAATCATCTTTTGCGTAATCTGGTCGGTGGCCAGGCGCTCCAGTTGATTGCGCCAGTCGAGGCTCTCGATAAACGCCTTTGATTCGCGCCAGTTCGGCTCGACGATTACGTGCAACTCCAAGAAAACACGGGTCCCGAGCAGCGATTCGATCTGACGCCGCGCTCCGGTTCCGATCTCCTTCAGCTTCGATCCGCCCTTGCCGATCAGAATCGCCTTTTGCCCGTCCCGTTCGCAGTAAATCGCTGCTGCAATGCGGGTTAACGGCAGTTTTGCGGGAGCCTCGCTCTTTGCGCCCTTTTTGGCTGGCGCTTGCGGTCTTGGCTCTTCAAACCGCTCAATCACCACAGCTGAGGCGTAGGGAACCTCTTCGCCGGTCTCGACCAGTATGCTCTCGCGGATCAGCTCGGCAACCATAAACCGTTGCGGCTGATCGGTGTACTGATCCTTGGGATAGAAGCGCTCGCCGACCGGAAGGCGCTCGATGATTTTATTGGTCAGAATATCCAGGCCGTCGCGTTTGCGCGCGCTGACCGGAATCACTTCGGCAAAGCTGAACTGTTTGGTGAGCGTATCGATCAGAGGCAGCAACTGGTCCTTGGCGACCAGATCGATCTTGGTCAGGAGAAGAAAAACCGGGCAATCCAGCTTGCGGATCAGGCCGAAGAGGAACTCGTCTTCGCTGGCCCAATTGGTGCGCTCCTTCTTCGGAGCAGCCTCGGTTTCGGTCGGTTCCGCGTCGGCATCCACAGCCTTGGAGACCGCCTCTTCCAACTGCACACGCCGCGTGGCATCCATCAGAACCAGAACCAAGTCCCTTGTTTCCAACGCCTCGTAGACCTCTTGCAACATGCGCCGGTCCAGGTGGGTGCCGGGCTTGTGGACGCCGGGGGTATCGACGAAGACGATCTGTGCGGCGGGGTGCTCGCCTTTGCGGGCAGGGACTTCCACCACGCCTTCGACGCGGTTACGCGTGGTCTGCGGCTTGGGCGAGACAATCGCCACCTTTTCGCCGGTCAGGGCGTTCAGCAGGGTGCTTTTGCCGGCGTTCGGTCGGCCTAGAATTGCTACAAATCCAGATTTCAAAAGGGTTTTCGCTCCATATCGAGTTTACGGCATTTTTCCGTGCTTGAGCCGGAAACCTTGCAGCGCGCTCACCCGAAAGGCATCAGCCGACCGGATTGCCTGATTCTGCGGTGCTCTCCCAGATCCCTCAGGCGAGGCGGGTGCCCCGGCGCAGGCGGAAGCAAGTACAACTACAGGAGACGGCTCAGTGAGCGAGCGGGGCAATTTCTTTGAGACAATCCAAAATATTTGACTTCAAGAGTTGAGGTTCCCCCTCATTGCGATTAGAAACAAGTGCATTGCAAGGAGGGGGGGAACTATCTTCAGTGCTTCTGCTCACATCCTCTGGCTCTGGCATCCGGCAGAGCAGTGCCATCGCCACAGAACTGAATCGAAGCGCGGAAAGCTAGCGGAAGAGTTAATTCCACGCCCAGTAGTTGTTCAGGCATCCGGCCGCAGCGATGGATGACTGATCAAAGATGGTGTCGTTGGAGTGGCCACAGATTCCCGAAAAACGCGAAAAAACGAGCAACACGCAGTACGTATTTTCCGGATCGACAAAGTCGTGCCATTGTTATAAAACATCACATCAAGAAAGCATGCGAAGCACAAACTTCTTGCCAAGGTGCATTTCGAAAAAGTATCTCGTCCATCTGAATTTTCAGGAGAGTGTGTTTTGAACAAATGCACCGAGTTAGAGGCAGTTACATCTGTGGTAACTTGCCGCGGAGCGCCGCGCGTTCAAGGCTCCGGTGATAAACGAAAGCCGATCCGCCGCGGATGAGCAAGGCTGCTGGTGAGTTGAAGTTTGCCACCCTTGCGACAAGAAACCAGTATGTCGCAAAGATGGCCTCCGGCTATTTGAGGAAGAAATCAGGGGCGCTGTCCCAGCTCCCCAGGCGGGTGCCCAGGTGCCTCGCTTTTGGGCACATGGGAAACCTCGCATGATCGTGCTTGGTCAGAGCGCAGGGGCCGGGCGGGAGTAGCGGATCACATCGACGGTGGAGGAGGCGATGAGTCCCTCATCGACCATGGCGTCGAGGTGGGGGAGCAGCAGGGCGATCTTCTCCTCGGTATCGATGATGGTGAGCATCATGGGTGCGTCCTTGGAGAAGGTCCAGTGGCTGGCGTGGTGAATGCGTGTGCTGGCACCGAAGCCCTCGATGCCGCGATAGACGGTTGCGCCGGCCAGACCGAGTTCGCGGCATTTTTCCACGATGGCTTCGTGCAGGGGCTTGCCTTGCCATTTGTGGCCTTCGCCGAAGTGGACGCGCAGCATACGAGCCTGGAATTGGTCTTTCATGCGGGGCCTCCTTGCGGGCGGCAGGAATATTTCACAATATCAACGTCGGAAAGAACGACTAAACCTTCTTCGACCATGGCTTCGACCAGGGGCAGAAAGGCCTGAATCTTCTCTTTGGCATCGATGACGGAGAGCATGATGGACGAGTCGTGAGTGAGGACTTTGTCCTTGTGAATGTGGCGATGCGCGCCGAAGCCGAGAATGCCGCGATAGACGGTGACGCCGGCGATGTCGTTGGCGCGCATGGCCTCCAGCAGGGCGGTATGAAGGGGTTTGTCTCGCCAGCGGTCGGACTCGCCAATATAGATGCGCATCATCTGCGCCTTGCCCTCGATGCGCGCGTGAGGGGGAGGGGGCGCTTTCTTTTCACTGGAGAGCTGGGCGGGCTTGGCGATGGTGGTTTCCTGCATCTCGATCAGCCCGGTGCCGGCCATATCTTCCAACTTGCCGAGCAGTTCGTCGACTTTTTCTCGGGACTCGATGAACTCGATGCGGATGGGCAGGTGGTCGGAGATTTCGACCGAGCCGATGGAGTGCATCCTGTGATCTGCGCCGAACCCGGCAATGCCCTTGAGAACGGTTGCGCCAGAGACGCCGCGATAGAAGAGGAAGTCGAGAATGCTGGTGTAGATGGGGACGCCGTGGTGCGTGGAGCCCTCGCTGAGATAGATAGTGACCTTGACGGCTGGACCGAGGCCGAGCATAGAGGCTTCCTCCGGCGCGGAAACTGCGCGCGAGGGAATTGTACCGCTATGGGGAGTGGATAGTCTGAGGCGGCAGTTTACGCCAGAAGTTCGGCGAGCAGGGAGCCGAGCCAGACGGCGATGAGTCCGACAAAGAGGCTGCCGACGGCGTAAAGCGCGGCGAGGAAAAAAGCGCCGGAACGCAGCGTGGAAAGCGTCTCCCACTCGTAGGTGGAAAAGGTGCTGTACGCGCCGATGAAGCCGACCGGGATCAGGAATCGCCACGCGGCGCTGAGGTCGGTGCGGCGGGAGAGAAAGGTCATGGCGAAGCCGATGATGAGGCAGGCGGATAGGTTGATGACGAACGTCCCGTAAGGGAAGCGGGAACCCATGCGATTGGCGACGGTCGAGCCGACCCAGTAGCGGGCGATGGAGCCAAGCGCGCCACCGAAGGCGATGAGTAGGTATTTCTGCACGAAGGCCGCCTCCTTTGGCGTTCGTTATTAGTGTAAGGGATGGGAAGACAGGGAACAGGAAATAGGGAACAGGGGGCAGAGATCAGTGACTGAGGGGGGAGGGAGAATGATGCAAATTGTACGATTGGATCGCATAATTTGCGCGGACGTTGATTTTTAAGCCCTCTGTCGGCGCTACGCCCCGCAGAGCGTGAAATTGTAGCGTGGACCTCCTGGTCCACGCCCGTTTCCATATCAGCAGATAGCGGAGCAAATGAGGGGCTGGCCACCCCTGTGCGGGCAACCAAAAAGTGGTCAAAATGCCCCATTTTGAGTCGATCCCGCCTTTCCACACTCTTTTGAGGCGCTGGAAGTATGAACGCCATGCGACAATGGAGGCAATCGTGATGACTACAGCCTCTTCTTCATCTGTTCCCGATCCGTGTTCGATTACCCCGGAGTTGCTGGCCCAGCACAGCATCACTGCGGACGAGTACAACCGCATCCAGGAAGCGCTGGGGCGCGTTCCTTCGTTGACCGAGCTGGGGATTTACAGCGTCATGTGGAGCGAACACTGCTCCTACAAGTCGAGCCGCGTCCATTTGAAGCGGCTGCCCACTGAGAGCGATCTGGTGGTGCAGGGGCCGGGCGAGAATGCCGGGATCATCGACGTGGGCGACGGCTGGGCCTGCGCGTTCAAGATCGAAAGCCACAACCACCCCAGCTATATCGAGCCTTTTCAGGGCGCTACCACGGGCGTGGGCGGCATTCTGCGCGACATTTTCACCATGGGCGCGCGTCCGCTGGCGGTGATGGACTCGCTGCGCTTTGGCACGATTGCGCCGGATGGCGTCGAGTCGGACCACGAGACAATTGCCCGCAATCACGCAATTGTGGACGGCGTGGTGGGCGGCGTGGCCGGATACGGTAACTGCTTTGGTGTGCCCAATCTGGGCGGCGAGACGAAGTTCGAGGCCTGCTACAGCGGCAACCCGCTGGTGAATGCTTTTGCACTGGGAATGGTGCGAAAGGATGAGATTTTTTACGGCAAAGCCACGGGTACCGGCAATCCGGTGATCTACGTCGGCGCCAAAACAGGAAAAGACGGCATTCATGGCGCGACGATGGCCTCCGAAGAGTTCAAGGAAGGCTCGGAGCAGAAGCGCCCCAACGTGCAGGTGGGCGATCCGTTCATGGAGAAGCTGCTGCTGGAGGCCTGCCTGGAGGCCATGAAGACCGGCGTGATTGTCGGCATTCAGGATATGGGCGCGGCGGGGCTGACCTGCTCGACCTGCGAGATGGGCGCGCGCGGCGGCGTGGGCCTGGACGTGGAACTGGACCTGGTTCCGCAACGCGAGACGGGCATGAGCTCGTACGAGATTATGCTTTCCGAGAGCCAGGAGCGGATGCTGCTGGTAGCCATCAAGGGCCGGGAAGAGGAAGTGCTGAAGGTCTTCACCAAGTGGGGGCTGGACGCAGTGATTGTGGGCACGGTGCAGCCGGAGCCTCGTTTGCGGATCAGGCATCATGGGGTGCTGGTGGCGGATATTCCCAACCAGTCGCTGACCGACGATGCGCCGCTCTACCACCGTCCGGTGGGAACGTGGAAGGCTCCAGTGGCGGCCGAGCCGTCGGTGGCGATTCAGGATCAGATGGCCGAGGATCGGGATTTTACGGCGGACCTGAAGAAGCTGTTGGCCAGCTCGAATGTGTCCAGCAAGCGCTGGGTCTACGAGCAGTACGACTCGATGGTGCAGACCAATACGGTGCAGGGGCCAGGCGGAGAAGCCGGCGTAATGCGCATCAAGGGAACAGGAACGCTGGGTCACGAACGCGGTCTGGCCATGGCGCTGGACGGTAATGGGCGTTGGGCGTATCTGGACCCCAAACTGGGCGCGATGCACGCAGTGGCCGAGGCGGCGCGCAAGGTGGCAATGACCGGCGCCAAGCCGGTGGCGGCAACCAACTGCCTGAACTTTGGCAACCCGGAGAAGCCGGAGATCATGGCGCAGCTTTCCGCGGCGATTGACGGCATTGGCGAGGCGTGCCTGACGCTGGATACGCCGATTACCGGCGGCAATGTTTCGCTGTACAACGAGACCCGTGGCGAGGGGATTTATCCCACGCCGGTGCTGGGAATCGTTGGAATTATCGAGGATGTGAGCAAGGCTGTGGGCGCGGACTTCAAGACCGGCGGCGAGGCGATTGTGCTGCTTTGGCCGATTCCGGACGGTGAAGAGCCGAACCCGGAGCTGGAAGTGCCGTTCCATGCCGACCCGGCGGTGCCGGAGGATGCGGAAGAGACGGAAGCCTCGGCAACCGCAGAACTGGCGGCCTTTGGGTCGTCGGAGTACGCAAAGGCGATTCTGGGCGGCATCTGGGGCCAGCCGCCGCCAATTGATCTGGAGGCGGAGGCCGATCTGCATACGATTCTGCGGGTGCTGGCGGATCAGCAACTGATCAGCTCGGCGCGCGACGTTTCCGACGGCGGCATTGCCGTGGCGCTGGCGCAGGCTGGATTTGCGAACGGGATTGGCGCGACGGTCGAGCAGGACCAGTCGCTGATGGTGCATCCGCTGTTCGGATTGTTCGCCGAGCCGGCTTCGACGGTGATGGTGACCACCGATGCCTCGCAGCTTGCGACCATCGAGGAGCTGGCCGACGATTACGGCTTCTTTGCGGCGCGGATTGGCACTACGGGCGGGGAACGGCTGGAGATTTCGGTCTATCACGAGCCGTTCATCTCGGCTCCGCTGTCGGAGTTGCGCAAGCCTTGGGCGGAATCGCTGGTGGCAACGCTGCATGATGAGGTGACGGCATGAGCGGGCTGCTTTTTCAGGGCGTGGCCGGAGAGATCGACGCATCCGAATCACTGAAGTCGATGAAGGGCGCCGGTAACTCAACGCATACCCTGATCTCTGCCCCCTGTTCTCTGATCTCTGACAAGCTGCGCGAAGAGTGCGGCGTGATTGCCATTCACGGTCATGCGGATGCGGCGCGACAGGCTTATCTGGGGCTGTATGCGTTGCAGCATCGCGGCCAGGAATCGGCGGGCATTGCGACGGCTGACGGGCATCACTTGGCGAATATCAAGGGCATGGGGCTGGTCTCGGAGATTTTTACCGACGACGTGCTGGCCAAACTGCCAGGGTCGATGGCCATTGGGCACACGCGCTACTCGACGACGGGCGACTCGGCGCTGCTGAATGCCCAGCCGATTCGCGTGGACTCGACCAAGGGACTGATTGCGATTGCGCACAACGGCAACCTGGTGAACCTGGGCAATGTGCGGACGCGGCTGGAGCGCGAAGGCGCGTATTTTCAGACGACTTCAGACTCGGAGATCATCGTTCAACTGATCGCGCACTCTCACGCCGGGTCGCTGGTGGACGCGATTGCCGACTCGCTCAGTCAGGTGGACGGTGCCTTCTCGATTGTGATGATGACCCGCGACCGGATCTTTGCGGCACGCGATCCACGCGGCTTTAGGCCACTTTCCATGGGACGGATCAAGAACGCGGACGGGCCGGATACCATTGTTTTTGCATCCGAGACCTGCGCCTTTGACCTGCTGCGCGCCACCTACGAGCGCGATGTGCTGCCCGGTGAACTGGTGATGGTGACCGAGGACGGCGTGACCAGCCGCCAGTATTCGACGGGAACGCCGCAATCAAGCTGCATCTTCGAGCACGTTTATTTTGCGCGGCCCGATAGCCGCATCTTTGGGCGCTGGGTCGAGGAGAGTCGCGACCAGATGGGACGGCAGTTGGCGCGCGAGTCGGCGGTGCCTGCGGACTTGGTGGTGCCGGTGCCGGATTCGGGCGTGACGGCCGCTCTTGGTTACGCGGAAGAGGCGGGACTCCCGTTTCGCATGGGGCTGATCCGCAATCACTACGTGGGGCGCACGTTTATTGAGCCGGAGCAGCGGGTGCGCGACTTTGGCGTGCGGCTGAAGCTGAACCCGGTGCGCAATCTGCTGAAGGGCAAGCGCGTGATTCTGATCGACGACTCGATCATTCGCGGAACCACCAGCAGAAAGATTGTGCGCATGGTGCGTGGCGCGGGCGCGGCCGAGGTGCATCTGCGCATCAGTTGCCCGCCGACCATCTCACCCTGCTTTTACGGCGTGGATACGCCCAGCAAGCGCGATCTGATTGCAGCCAATAAGTCAGTCGAAGAGATTCGCCGCTTCATTGAGGCCGATTCGCTGGCCTACCTGTCGCTGGACGGTCTGCTGAAGTGCTGCCGGGGCGAAGAGGATATGGGCTATTGCACCGCCTGTTATACCGGCAATTATCCAACCCAGTGGGTGGATGTGGAAGAGATCATGCCTGCGGCAATAGGTTAATAACAACTTCCAGAACCGAAAATTTGGTTTTTGAAAATCATCACGCCCAGAGGAGCACGATTGTGCTAATCTTGGCGTGATTTTTATAGCCGTCGCGCGTGAGGCGTGAAAAGGAATCGGTCATGCTCCTGAACTCGGCTACGGCCTTCTCGATTGATGAGTTCTGGTTCGCAATCGCGCTGACCGCGATTCCTGGAGTCTTGGGCGGAATCACGTTTGGCGTCTCGGTGTTTCTCAAGGAGATCAAGGCCCACCGCGAGGACTGGCCGCCAAGTGGAAATCTGTCGAAGCTGGCGTTTTTCTCCGCGCAGGCGCTGAGCGGGATGGGCGGATCACTGGCGGCGTTGCTGGTAACACTGTGGGCGAATCGCTTTCCCGACCCGTTTTATGAGATCAAGGCGTGGCTGAGTTTAGTCTGTACGGGTTTCGTGGCGGGCTATGTGGCAAATCGTCTGCTTCCAGCCATTGCCGACAGCCTCTACAACCGGTTGACGAAGCTGGCGGAGAAGGCCGATGAGGCGGGAAACAAGGCGGAAGAGGCCAAGCAGGCGGTCTCGGAGGCTCAGAAGCAGACGCGTATGGCCACGCAAATGGCATCCGAGATGGTGCGAGTCAGAGACTATCTGGCGGGCAAGGACTTTTCGCAGCAACAGAAGACTCAGGCGCTGATTGCAACGCTGAATGAGTCGGTTAAATACTTTCCCTCCATTCGCACACTGAGCATTTTGCTGGCGCGGCTATACGATCAGGCCGCCAACGACCGGCAAAGCGCGATTGATGTGCTGGTCAGATTCATTGAGGCCAAGAAGCAGATTGGAGAGGGAAGCGATGCGAGTACGGCGGACGCATATTGGAATTTGGCCGATTATTACTACTATGAGCGCCCCGATTATTGCGAGGAGAAGGACGGAGTGCAGATCTTTGCGGCGCGTGCAGTGCGAAAGGATGCCGCGCTACTGAGCAAGGGCGTTGATTCTATGCGGGAGTCGATTCAACGGGTGCCATCGTACTATCAGGCGCTGCTGGAGGATCAGGACTTCACGGCGATGAGGGAATCACCGGAGGGAATGACGATGCTCAGCGAAGCAAAACAGCAATATGGTCAATGGACCCAAACGCAGGGTGCGCAGGCAATGTCAAAACCGTGACGCTGAAGCCAGAGCCGCAACCGCCTGCTTGAAGTTGTTGCGTCAAGCGCAACAACTTATGTGGTATTAATCTTGCGCATGGCCAAACCTCTGTGCAGATCTTTCTAGCGATACTATACGCCGAAACCGGTGGCGTTGCACCTGTATTTGTGGGGTGAAAAAGCCATTCGTGCCTTTAACCTCATAGGGGAGAGTCTCGCCATTCGTAAGTGCAGTAATATCAATATGTACTCAAATCCAGTAAAAATCCAGATTTTGCCGCGGGCGTTGACTTCGCCTGCCGGACTTTTGAGGTTGCTGATGCTGTGTTCGCGATTGCTTTTTGGGTGCACGGTTTTTCTTGGCTCGTTTCTGTTGTTTCTGGTGGAACCGATTGCGGCCAAGCAACTGCTGCCTACGTTTGGCGGGTCAGCGGCAGTGTGGATCACCTGCCTGGTCTTCTTTCAGACCGCGCTGCTGATTGCCTATCTTTATGCGCATTGGCTGGCGCACCGCTCGCGCTGGAGCCTGCATCTGCTGCTGTTGCTCGCAGCTGCTGCATCGGCGTTGGTCTGGGCGACGACGAGCATTTCCATTCATCCCCAGCATCCGATTACAGCGATCTTTCTGACGCTGGGCATCACGATAGGCTTGCCGTTTCTGATGCTAGGCGCGACCAGCCCGCTGTTGCAGGTGTGGCTGGCGCGGCTGGAGATGCGTGGAATTCCCTATCGGCTGTACGCGCTGTCGAATCTGGCCTCCCTGCTGGCCCTGGGGCTGTATCCAACCCTGATTGAACCCTACTTCACGCTGCGCATGCAGCGGCTGCTGTGGTGCGGAGGCTTTGCGGCGTTTGCCGTCGTCTCGGCCGTGTTGACCTGGAAGACGCGGGCGCGCAACGGCGAACCCAGCGACGCAGAAGAGCCGACGCAAGATGAAGCCTCGATTCCCGCCGCGCCGTTGGGGCACAAGATTCTGTGGGTGCTGCTGCCCATGGGCGCGGCCATGCAACTCAGCGCGGTGACCAGCTATCTGACCGCGAATATCGCGGCGATTCCGCTCCTGTGGATTTTGCCCCTGGGCGTGTATCTCATCACGCTGATTCTGGCATTCGAGTATCCCAAGTTGATACCGCGTGGGCTTCTGATTCGCTTTTGGGTGGTGATATTTGCCGCTCTGGCTTATTTGCTCACCAATGTGAATGCCTCGCTGCCAATGCGTATCGCCATCCTCTTCTTTCTGATTGAAGTATTTTTCGCCTGCCTGTTCTGTCACAGCGAGGCCTACGCGCTACGTCCTAAGCGAGCCTCGGAATCCACCCTCTTTTATCTCTTGTTTGCCGCTGGCGGCGCGCTGGGATCGTCACTGGTCGGCATCGCTTCGCCGCTGCTGTTTTCTTTTAACTATGATCTGGCGATTACGTTTCTCGTGTGCGCCCTGCTGGCGCTTGCCGTCACCTGGTCAACCTGGTCGCTCCGCCTGTTGTGGACCGTTGCGAGCATTCTGCTGATGGTGCTTCTTTTCTTTCTTCATACGGCCTATCAGCGCGATACCCCCTGGGCCGTTCGCAATTTCTACGGCAGCCTGCACGTGCGCCAGTCCTTCTCTTATCCGGGAACGATTGTGCGCACACTTTCCAACGGCAACATCCAGCACGGATTGCAGATCTTCTCCCCTGAATTGAGTCGGACGCCGACGACCTACTATGCGGAAGACTCGGGCGTGGGCCTGGCGCTGCGCAATTGCTGCGAGGGCCGCGCGCGCCGCATCGGCGTAGTGGGGCTGGGCGTGGGAACCGTTGCGGCCTACGGGCACACCGGCGATCAAATTCGTTTTTACGAGATCAATCCGGCGGTGACGCCGATTGCGCGCAACGTGTTCACCTATCTGCGGGACTCGGCCGCGCAGGTGAGCGTGGTCGAGGGCGATGCCCGGGCCACGCTGGCGATTGAAGCGCCGCAGCAGTATGACGTGATGGTAATCGACGCATTCTCTGGCGATGCAATTCCCTTGCACCTGCTGACCACCGAGGCGGTCGCGCTCTATCGGCGGCACTTGGCGGCGGGCGGGATTCTGGCCTTTCATATCTCCAATCAGCACGTGGACCTGGAGCCGGAGATTGCGCTGCTGGCCAAGGCCGCAGGGATGAAAGCTGTGCGAGTATCGAGCCTCCCCAATCCGCAGCGCGGCGCATTCGCTTCGACCTGGATGCTGGTGACAAACAATGAGACGTTTCTAGCGATGCCGGAGGTTGTGCATCGCGCGCATCAACCGGCGGACAATGCCAAGGTGCGCCTATGGACGGACGACTATTCGAGCCTGTTGCCGATTTTGCACTGGTAGGCTGCGCGTTGCCGCTCCTCAGCGTATGCAGCCGTAGCGCCGACCTCCTGGTCCACGTCACTTTCTTACCCGTCGGCGCTAACTGTCAATGCCAGGCAGGCGAGTTAGCCGGGTTCGGCGCTGAATCATCTTCAAGCCTGTCCAATGCAGCCAGGCAAGCTCAAGCCGCCAGGCAGTGAGTGAGTCTCAAAAATTGATGGCATGAGTCGTTTCCATGCTGTAGAGTGAACGGAAATGAGTCAGAATGATTCGGTAACTCTAGAGGAACAGGTCGGCGAGCTTCGTTTGCAGGTGCGCCGGATGGAAGAGGCGCTGGTCCGCCACGGCATTGTCTTGCAGGAGCCGCCAACGCGGCCCGCGCCTGTAGTCGTACGCGAGGCGCAGCCGAGCGCGGCTCCCCTGGCCTGGACCACGGCGATGGATCGCCAAACAGAGGCTGCGCGGGCAAACGCGCAGGAAGCCACGCCGCAGGCGGGATTGCGGCAGCCGTTCGCGGGAGCCAGTTTTGGCGGCTATCAGACAGTGGCGGCCAAGGATGAGCGCTCGCTGGAGAACCGGATCGGTTCGCAGTGGTTCAATCGCGTCGGCATTCTGGCGGTGCTGATTGCCGTGGCCTGGTTTCTGAAACTGGCGGTGGATAATCACTGGATCGGCCAGTGGATTGGGCCTTCGGGGCGTGTGCTGATCGGGCTGGGCGCGGGCGCGGGCATCATTGCGTGGTCGGAGCGCTTGCGCGGGCGGGGCTATGCGATCTTTTCCTATTCGCTCAAGGCTGTAGGCAGCGGCACGCTCTATCTGTCGCTGTGGGCGGCCTTCTCGCTGTACCAATTGATTCCGCCGCCGTTGGCGTTTGTGGCCATGATCCTGGTGACCGCGTTCAATGGATATATGGCGTGGGCGCAGGATGCTGAACTGCTGGGACTTTATGCGATTGCCGGCGCCCTGAGCACTCCCCTTCTCGTTTCAACGGGCGAGAATCACGAAGTTACTCTGATGAGTTATCTGCTGGTGCTGACCGCTGCGGTGCTGGGGCTGGTGGCGCTGCGGCCGTGGTCGCGACTGCTGTTCGGCACTTATGTCGGCATGATGCTGCTGTTTGGCGGCTGGTGGGCGGAATACTATTCGAACGACCAGTTTGCCCCGACGGCATTTTTCCTGACCATCTTCTTTCTGATCTTTGCATTTGCGCCGCGGCTGGTGCGGGTGGATCTGGAGGATGGAAAACCGCATTCGGGCTGGGACAATCTGGCGCTGGTGGTCTTGCCGCTGAGCAATGCGGCGCTGGCCTTTCTGGCCTACTACCTGCTGTTTGATCACTTCCACAGCGACTGGACGGGGGCATGGCTGGCGGTGGGATTTGCGGCGTTCTACCTGTTCCTGCTGCGACTGCCGGCGATGGGCAGATTGCAGGCCGCGCCACGGCTGCTGGGATCGCTGCATCTGACCACGGCGGTGGTGTTTTTGACGATTGCGATCCCGTTCAAGGCGCAGGGCCGCTGGCTGACGATTGGCTGGCTGGCGGAGGGCGCGGCGCTGCTTTGGCTGGCGAGCCGACAGCGGCTGGCGTTGCTGCGGGTGCTGGCGCTGTTCTGCCTGGCTCTGGGATTGGGCGCTCTGCTGATGGTGAATCCGGAGGCTGCAACCACGCCGATTCTCAATGCGCGATTCGCAAGTTACTGCGCGGCGATTGCGGCCTTTGTCTTTGTAGGATGGGTGGCGCAGAAGGCGAAGGAACAGAGCGAGTGGCGGGCGATTGCGGGCGGAGCGGTACTGGCGGTGAATGCGCTGATCCTGCTGGCGGTCGGCCTGGAAATTCACAGTTACTGGTGGGGCGAGCATTGGAGCGGCGACGGCACCCAGTACGATCTGTTCCAAATGTATGCCCAGTTCACTTACTCGGTGTGGTTCATGCTCTTCGGGGCCATTCTGCTGGCGGTGGGCTTTTGGCGACGGACAGCGTTTTTGCGCTGGCAGGCGCTGGTGCTGCTGGCGGTGACCATCATCAAGGTCTTTCTGTACGATATGAGCGAACTGAGCCAGGGCTACCGGATTCTGAGCTTTCTGGGGTTGGGCGCTCTGCTGTTTGCGGTGAGCTTCGTCTATCAGCGTGACTGGCTGAAACTGCGTGCGGCAAAAGGTGAAAGCAATGAAAACTAGCGCCGCCGTACTGCTATTGGCCGTCGCGACCGCGACTCCGGAGATTCGGTATTTTCAGTATCAGCGGGCGATTCCGAACAGTTCCGGGCAAAGCTGCCTGGTGGTGGATGCGGGTATCTATGCGCACGCCGCGCCGGATCTGACGGACTTGCGGCTGTATCGCGACGGTGTGGAGACGCCGTTTGCGGTGCGCGCGGATGCTGCGACGGCCAGCGAGGAAAAGCCGCTGACCCCGCTGAATCTGGGGAGCAATGGCGGACAGACGGTATTCGACGCGAATCTGCCGGAGGGCCATTTCAGCGATCTTCAACTGGACGTGGATGGAGCCAACTTCATCGCCACGGTGACGGTGACGGGCAGCCAGACGGAGAGCGGCGGCGCGGGCACCAGGGTCGGATCGTACACGATCTTCGATTTAACCGGGCAAAAGCTGGGGCGCAGTACGGTTCTGCACTTGCCGGAGTCGGACTTTCGCTATTTGCACTTCAGAATCTCCGGGCGGCTGACGCCGAAGAGCATTGCCGGGCTTTCCGTGGCGGGGCTTCATTCCAGCCCGCCCCGGTATCTGACGGTTGCCGAGTCGGCGCAGGTGGTGCGCAAGGGGCGCACATCCGTGCTGGAATTCAAGGTGCCCGCGCACGTGCCTGTGGAGCGAATCGAATTTACGGTAGGCAATGATCCGGCGCAGTTCAGTCGCGGTTCGAGCGTGCAGGTGACGCCGATTCCGTCCTCGGCCCAGAGTCAATCGGGTCAGGCGTTGCCGATTTACCGTGCGGAGGGTGGCATTCTGCGCATTCACAGCGTGCAGGATGGGCGGCGGATCGACGAAGAGCGCATGACAATGGATGCGCCGTGGTTCGATGCGAGCACTGCGACCAGGTGGACCGTCGCGATCGACAATGGAGACGACGCGCCGTTGCGGTTGCAGACGGTTCGTTTGAAGATGCGGGAGCGCAGTGTCTGCTTCGAGGCGGCAGCGCAGGCCAACTATGTGCTGTACTACGGGGACGGCGCCTTGCGGACTCCGAGCTACGACTATGCGCGGCTCTTTGCGGCGCAGGCCAACGCGAAATGGATTACGCCGGGGGCGGAGCAGGTGAATGCGGCCTACCAGCCCCGGCCCGACGAGCGCCCCTTCAGCGAACGGCATCCCGCACTGTTGTGGGTGGCGCTGATCGCGGTGATTGGATTGCTGGGGGTGGTAGCGATACGGTCGCCCAAGGCGGCTGCGCCTCAGGAAAAGCAGTAAGTATCCTCCGGTAAAGTCGGAGGCATTATGGTCGGTTGCCCTTTATTGATCCGGCAAATAAATTCTGTGTGGGTGCCCCATCCATTCCAGCGTATTTTGCGGGAATGGGTGGGAAGCAATGCCACTCTTTTCTTGCCGGATCAATAATGGGTCTGTTCTGCCGTGCTTTACTGGCTGCGGAAAAACTCGGGACAGTGAAGGGTACGGGCTTTATCCCGCACATAAGCCCCGTAGACTGAATGGGGCTTTAGCCCCCCACCGGTGTTTCCGACCCGCCGCGCATGAAACTGTAGCGCCGACCTCCTGGTCCACGTGCGTTTCTTCCTGGAAAAAGCTGTACGGCATCTTGCATAACATTCCGCAAGCGAAGCGCACAATGAAGAGATGAGGAAGCCTCACTCCGCATAGCCCAATCCGCCCTGGATTGGACCAGATTGCACTGTACCCCCACCCCCTCCCCCTGTGGAAATCGCATTTCGCCCCCTGGAAAATCAAATAAACCACAATAAATCAACTACTTGTAAATATTGCATAGTTACCATTCAGTAAACAGAAGGGCCGATTTTTGGCCCATTTTTAGCCCAAAAATCCTGATTTTACCCTCAAAAACGCCATTTTTGGCCAGATTTTCGGGCCTCAAAACGCCGCGTGAATCCAATTTCAGTGAAGTTTCCTATGAGGCTCATGGTTCAGTTTTCGGAAATCGAGGGTATTCTCTACTGATTTGCCCGTCGCGCCCGAAGCCGTGCTGGTGGTAGCCTCAAGGCATGATCTGGACGAACCCAGCCGCGATGGCACTGAACGAATTGAGCGATGCGCCGCTGGTGCGCTTTTCGGTGCTGGCGCTCAGCTCGATCTTCTTTCTGGTGGATCCCTTTGCTGCGATTCCCGCATTCCTGGCGATTACCGCTGGCGCTGACTCTGCGCGACGCAGGCGCATGGCGCGCAAAGGCACCTTTACCTGCTTCATTGTGCTCACCTGCTTTGCGTTGGGCGGGCAGATGCTGTTCAAGATGTTTGGCATCACGCTTCCGGCCTTTGAAATTGCGGGTGGATTGATCCTGCTGCTCATCGGTTTGGATATGCTGGAGGCCAAGCGCTCGGCCACGCAGGAGGCCTCGGGCGAGACGGAAGAGGCTGCAGGCAAAGAAGACGCGGGTATCGTGCCGCTGGGAATCCCCATGCTCGCCGGTCCAGGCGCAATCTCTTCCGTAATGGTGCTGGTAGGCCAGGTCCCCGCAATCTGGCATTGGAAGATGGCCGCGATCCTGGGTTCCATCGCGTTAACCAGTCTAATCAGCTATGGAGTACTGGCCGGGGCAGGAAAAGTGCGCGTAGTCCTAGGCGAGACCGGGATACGTATCCTGGTGCGCATCATGGGGCTGCTCTTGGTGGCTTTGGCAATGCAGTTTTTCGTCAATGGAATCACAGACTTGGGGATCATCCCCCGACACTGAGGGAGGTTTCCCACAGAAAGCAGAGCTTTCCACAGGTCAAAAGGTTGCATTTCGGCTGGAGGGTTGATATTGTTGGGAAGTTGCAACGAGATGAACACGGCTTAGCCGGGTAAGCGAGTTGCAAAGAAGCACAGAGTCTGCTACTCTTTGAAAGTTGCAGCAAGCGCAGTCAGTAACAACGACAAGCGGTTTGCAAAAACAAAGTAGCTGTGATAGTCTTGAAAAGTTGCAGTCAAGCGGTTGAGAGAAGTAAGCCGGTCAGTTGGGGCGAGCAGATCGAAGACAGCGAATCGGTAAAACGAGCGACTTGCAAACAGTAAAGAACTCTGGTAAGATCGAAAAGTTGCAGTAAGAAGTAAGCCTCTCGGTGACCAGATGGTCTGCCCCGATTGAGGGAAGTGGGAAGCGGTTGTGATGCTAGTTCGTATGGTCAGGCGAGGCAGTAGCCCCTGAGCCACTGTAGGGAATCCCACAGAGAACAAGCCATTGCAAGACCCAGGAGAATTTCTCCTGTGAGCCCTAGTGGCTCTAGCGCTGAATGCGCGGTCGATCATTGAGATTTTGCGCGGTGCTGATTTTTTGAGTGGACTCAAGTTCCAGTCAACGGTCGAATTCGCAGGTAAGGAACCTACCGCCAACAGTGAGTTGGGCGGCCTTAAAGCGAAGAAAAGACAGGGGTTGACAAGAACATGAAAGTCTGGTAAACTTAGAAAGTTGGCGCTAAACACACTAGACGACGCGGTGAAACGCGAAAGCAGTGAGCGCAACAAGTTCGAGGACACCTTAGCTTAACGGTTGAGGCCTCGATCCAAAACGGCCCCACTTAGGTGGTAAGTCGCAAGGATCTTTGACAATAAGGTTGAACATGCCAGTCGTGAGAAAAGATCAAGTTTGGTTTGATCATTCTCACTACATCGCATCAAGTGTTTTCGAGCACTTGATGCAGCCGAACCAAGCCGACCTCCGTCGGCGAGGGGAAGCAAAAACAGTTTCAAACGAGAGTTTGATCCTGGCTCAGAATCAACGCTGGCGGCGTGCCTAACACATGCAAGTCGAACGAGAAA
>Ga0209415_10000758_pt1 | contig 60806 bp, 54 predicted proteins | sample PeaSoiSIISIP2007_FD_187696 | JGI IMG/M metagenome (GOLD analysis project Ga0209415, IMG submission 187696) | Peat soil microbial communities from Weissenstadt, Germany - SII-SIP-2007 (SPAdes) (version 2) | ecosystem: Environmental > Terrestrial > Soil > Wetlands > Peat | place: Germany...
TTACGAATTCGGTGAGGAAAGGAGGTCGCGGAGAATCGCCAGAGCCATTGTCCGGTCGCGGCCGATACGCACGACCACGCACCTTGCGGACGTCGTATCAGCCGCGGCCCGGCCAATGAAACCTGAGCGCATTCATCCGGCGACCCGAACCTTTCAAGCTCTCCGAATCTTCGTAAACCGCGAACTGGACGATCTGCGGGCGCTGCTGGAAGCAGCCCCGCAGTTGCTGAAACCGGGCGGACGGCTGGTCATCATCAGCTTCCACTCGCTGGAGGACCGCATCGTGAAAGATGCTCTCCGCGATGGAGTGAAGCAGGGTCACTACCGGCTGCTGACGAAAAAGCCGGTGACGCCGGGTGCAGAAGAGATTGATCGCAACCCGCGGGCACGCAGCGCGAAATTGCGGGCAGCGGAAAGAGTTTAGTAGCGCCGCCATCTTGGCGGCATAAGCCGGCGGGACGCCGGCGCTACAAGGTTTCCGGGACGGCATCGCCTCTCTCAAACAAGGGCGAATAGAAATCACACCTTCTCTCGGTGCCGTTCCGGAGAAGGTTCTGGTGGCAGGAGAAAAGAGGACACGATGTACACAGGCACATTGATCGACGACTTGCTGCAAACTGTGGAGCGCGCCGAAAAGCGCTCTCTGCAGGCACGTTCGGCGGAGGAAAAGCTCGCACACTTCTACGCAGTTTCAAACGACGAACTCACGCAACTCGAGCCGGCGCTTGCGGGAGTGGCATAAATGGCGGCTGCAGCGATCCCAATTCAAGGCGCGGTCCGCGCCCCGCGCAAGCCCTGCTGGAGCGGCACGCCGGAAATTTATTTTGCGAAACCGATCGACAACTCGCGCCTGGTCAAGGTCGAGGATCCCAAGCGCGGCCGCGAAATGCGGCAGTTCGCCATCGCGCTCGGTTGCCTCTTCCTGCTGGTCATGACTTATACCTGGCAGCATTTCAAGGCCATCGAGTACGGCTACAAGGTGGAGTCGCTGAAGGCCCAACGCGATGGTTTGCAAGAATTGAACCGTGCGCTCCGCCTGGAAGAAGCATCGCTGCGCTCGCCGGACCGCATCGACCGGCTGTCCCGAGAATTCGGAATGCAGCCACCGCATGCGGGCCAGGTGATCCGCATGGATTCGGCCCTGCCGGATTCAGGCACGCCGGTGATTGCCAGCGCCTCGGTATCGGTGATCTCGATCCCGTAAATTCGCCACGGATTGGCACGGATGAACACGGATCGAAAAACTGAAGAGAATTATCCGTGAGAATCCGTGTAAATCTGTGGCTTGATTTCTGGCGGCTTGCTCGACAGGCCGCCATGTTTGTCTAAGGCGAGACCGTGGCGGCCAGCACAACTCGCAACACCTCCAATCTCAGGCTCTACCTGCTGGCTGCGGTCTTGTTCCTGTGGTGCGGCGGCATTTGCCTCCGGCTGGTCTACCTGCAAATCTTCCGCTATGGCAGCTTCGAGCAGCGGGCCCAGCACCAGCAGCAAAGGACAGTCGAAGTTTCCGCTCGCCGCGGCATCATCTACGATCGCGCCGGCCGGGAACTGGCAATGTCGATCTCCGTGGATTCGGTGTTCGCCGTGCCCACGGAGATCCCTGATCTGGCGGGCACTCTCTCGCTGGTCTCGCGCATCACCAAGGCCGATCCTCGCGAACTGCTCGCTCGCTGCAAAGCCGCAAAAACTTTTTGTTGGGTTGCCCGCAAAGCCGACTCCGAGACCGCCGATCGCATTCGCTCTCTGAATCTGCGCGGGATTTATTTTCAGAAGGAACCCAAACGCTTTTATCCCAAGGGTGAGCTTGCTGCGCAAGTGATCGGCTACGTCGGAACCGACGACGAGGGCTTGAGCGGAATCGAGCGCGAATTTGACGATCAACTGCGCGGCCGGCCCGGAGAGATGCTCATCTCCGTGGACGCGCGTCGCAAGTGGTTTGGCAGCGTGGAGAAGCAGCCCGAGCCCGGCCAGAACGTCGTGCTCACCATCGATCAGCAAATTCAGTACATCGCCGAGCGCGAACTGGCCACGGCAATCGAGCAGACCCACGCCATCAGCGGCACTATCATCGTCGAGAATCCTCACACCGGCGAAATTCTGGCTTTGGCTAATCAGCCGACGTTCAATCCCAATCTCACGCGCGAAATCACGTCGGACAAACTCAAGAACCACGCCGTCAGCGACGTCTATGAGCCGGGCTCGACTTTCAAACTGGTGACGATCTCCGCCGCTCTCGAAGAGAAGCTGACCACGCCAAAGGAAGTCTTCGACTGCCAGATGGGATCGATCGTCATCAACGGCATGCGAATTCACGACAGCCGCCCGCACGGCTTGCTGTCGGTCGCAGACGTGCTGGCCGAATCGAGCGACGTGGGATCAATCAAGATCGGAATGCGTCTGGGCGACGAGCGCTTCTACAAATACATTCGCGGCTTCGGATTCGGGCAGCAGACCGGCATCGAACTGCCAGGCGAAACTCGCGGCCTGACCAAGTCGCCGAGCCGCTGGTCGAAAGTTTCTTTTGCCGCGATTTCCATGGGACAGGAAATCGGAATTACGCCGCTGCAGTTAGTCGGACTGATCTCAACCATGGCCAACGACGGCATGAGAGTGGCACCGCGCATTGTCGCTGCCACGACCGCCCCGCAGAGCGCGCCGCAGACGATTGCTTTTCAGGCAAAAGAGCAGCAACGCGTGCTTTCATCGTTCACCGCGGCGCAAATGCGCCAGATGATGCAGGGCGTCGTTCTGCACGGAACCGGGACCAAGGCCCTGCTGGAAGGCTACAGTACGGCGGGAAAGACGGGCACCGCACAGAAAGTCGATCCCGCCACGCACGCTTACTCGCACACAAAATATGTGGCATCATTTGCCGGCTTCGCGCCCATCAATAATCCGGCCATCACGGTCGCCGTGATTCTCGATTCGGCAGTCGGACTGCACCAGGGTGGGCAAGTCTGCGCGCCGGTGTTTCATCGCGTGGCGCAGCAGGTGCTGGAATATCTGCACACGCCGCACGACATTGAACTGCCTCCGCAGCGCCAACTGCTGCTGGCTTCGCGCCAGGTAAAGGATTCGGACCTGGCGGAGGGTTCGCCTGACCATCTTGGAGATACGCTGGACGTGGCTGAGGCTACTGCTCCCACCCCACCGGCGGCGAATCCAGCTGCCGGCTCTGTGACGGAATCAGTGAGCACGCCGATAGTGCAAGCCGCGTTGCGTCAGCGTGTGAGCGCTCCGGCGGAGGAGGAATCCTATACCGTGCCGAACATGCAATCTTCGCCGCCGGTCGTCGAACCTCATCCAACAAACGGAACGGTGGTGCTGGACCTTGAGCAGGGTGGAATTGTCGTGCCGTCGTTTGCGGGCAAGAGCGTACGCGCCGCGATTGAAATGGCGGAAGAGAACGGGCTGGATCTGGATGCGGTCGGCAACGGACTAGCGCGGGAGCAGTCGCCGCCCGCGGGTACGCGCGTCCCCAGCGGAGCGAAAGTTACAGTGACGTTTGGGCGGTGAATTTGCCAACCGCTGCACTACAATCACCTCAATGACTTTCCAACAGCTCCTGCAAGGGGCGGAAATCCTCGCTCACACGGGTGATCCCTCAGTCAGCGGGTTGGAATACGACTCGCGCCGCATCAAGCCGGGATACGCTTTCGTCGCCATGCACGGCGAATCGAGTGACGGCAATCAGTTCATCGATAAAGCCATTGCCGCCGGAGCGGTCGCCATCGTCACCGATTCCGCCAGCGAGAAGCCGCGCGCAGGAGTTGCCTGGGCGCAGGCGCCGCACGGACGCCGCGCGCTCGCCCGCCTCAGCGCGAATTTCTATAAGCGGCCGGCGGAGCGGTTGGCAAATACCGGCATCACCGGGACCAACGGAAAAAGCACGACGGCGTTTCTTCTGGAGTCGATTCTAAGCGCCGCCAATCGCAAATCTGCGCTGATCGGTACCATCGAGTATCACGTGGCCGGCAAGGTGCTTCCCGCGCCGCACACCACGCCCGAGGCGCTCGATCTCAACCGCATTCTCTCTGCAGCGCTCGGCAATGGCGCCACCGAAAGCGTGATGGAAGTTTCCTCGCACGCGCTGGCCCAGCAGCGGGTGTTCGGCATTCCGTTCGATGTAGCAGTCTTTACCAATCTCACTCGCGATCACCTCGACTACCATCACACCATGGACGAGTACTTTGTCTCGAAGCGGGTGCTGTTCGAGGGCTGCGGTACGGACGCTCCGCGCGTCGCCGTGCTCAATACAGATGATGAGTATGGCCAGAAACTGGTGAGCATCAGCCGAAAGCGCGGTTCGAAAGTCCTAACCTATGGGCTGGACCGCGGCGACTTTCGCGCACAGAACGTTGACATCGGTCAGCGAGGGACACGTTTCGATCTGGTCACGCCGGATGGAGTTGTTCCCCTGTTTTCTCCCCTGATCGGGAAGGTGAATGTCTATAACATCATCGCCGCTGGGGCTGCGGGGTGGGCGCGCGGAGTGAAAGCCGAGGCGATCGCCAACGGTGTGGAGAAACTTACGCGTGTTCCTGGCCGGTTTGAGCGGGTGGATTGCCGACAGCCGTTCACCGTCGTCGTAGATTACGCTCACACCGATGATGCTCTCCGCAACCTGACGGCGCTGGCGCGCGAGTTTGTGCAGCAGGCCGGCAATCGCGGCCGCGTGATCACCGTGTTTGGCTGCGGCGGCGACCGCGATCGCGCCAAGCGTCCGTTGATGGGCGAAGCGGCAGGCAAGGGAAGCGATTTTGTGGTGCTGACTTCGGACAATCCCCGCAGCGAAGATCCGCTGGCTATCATTAATGATGCGATGGTCGGACTGCAGCGCTCCGGCGCGAAATACAAAATGGAACCGGATCGCAGGGCGGCGATCACCCTCGCCATTGCCGAAGCGGGGCCGGGAGACATTGTGCTGATCGCCGGCAAGGGCCACGAAAAAGTACAGGTCACGCGCGAAGGGTCGATTCCATTCGACGATGTTGAAGTGGCCCAGGAAGTTTTGCGCGGTGCGGGATACAGTTGCGAGGCTGCCAACACCGCCGCCGGAAAGCACGCATGAAGCTGCCCCTCTCCCGCATCGGGGAATTCCTCTCCGCAACTGGCGAATTCGACCACAAAGCGGTAGCGACCGGGTATTCCATCGATTCGCGCAGCCTGCAGCCGGGCGAACTGTTCTTCGCGGTCAAAGGCGAACGTCTCGACGGTCACGACTTTGTGATCCAGGCGCAGCAGAAGGGCGCAGTCGCCGCCGTGGTGCGCAAAGACCAGCTTGCCCGCTACTCCGCGAAAGCTGGGTTGCTGGCCGTGGACGATACTCTGGCTGCTCTGCAGACCTTGGGAACCGCCGTGCGTCGCCTGTGGGGCAAGCCGCTCATTGGCGTCACGGGGTCGACCGGCAAGACCACGACGAAAGAGGCCATCGCGCACTTACTGGCGCGGCGCTTTCGCGTGCTGAAATCCGAAGGCAACTTCAATAATCACTTTGGACTGCCGCTGATGCTGCTCAAGCTGGAACCCGAACACGACATTGCGGTGATTGAGATGGGCATGTCGCACGCGGGAGAAATCGCCGCTCTGGCCCGGATCGCCCAACCGGAGATGGGCGTGGTCACCAACGTAGCTCCGGTGCACCTGGAATTTTTCGAGTCGATTGCCGGCATCGCGCGTGCGAAATATGAGTTGATTGAAGCGTTGCCCTCAGGTGGAACCGCGGTGCTCAACGCCGACGATGAGTATGTCTCGCAATTCGGCCGAGATTTTCACGGCAAGACCATTCTTTACGGCTTGCGGCCTACAGCGGACGTGCGCGCCGAGAACATCGAACTGCGCGGTTCCGAAGGCTCGGTTTTCGACATGGTGGTGGGAAGCTGCCGCGAAAAAGCCACGCTGCCCCTGGTGGGAGCGCACAATATCTCTAACGCGCTGGCGGCCGTGGCTGTGGGCATTGAGCACGGGCTGTCTCCTTCGGAAGCAGTGGGCGCGCTGGCCACGCTGGCGCCAGCGGACAAGCGGGGGCAGGTCGTCCAAGTCGGCAACATCACCGTCATCAACGATTGTTACAATTCCAATCCGAGGGCTCTCGACGCCATGGTGGATACGCTGGCGGCGATGCCGGCGGCGCGCCGCATTGTGGTCGCAGGGGAAATGCTGGAATTGGGCCCGGCGGGTGACGACCTGCATCGCCGCTCGGGGCGGCATATCGTAGAGAAGAGGATCGATGTGCTGATCGGCGTGCGAGGTCTGGCGCAGCAAATGGTCGAAGCTGCGAGAGCGGCTGGAGCACGGGCGGAATTCGTGGCCACGCCGGAAGAAGCCGGCGAATGGCTGGTCCGCGAAACTCGGGACGGTGACGTGGTGCTGCTCAAGGCGTCGCGCGGCGTTAAGCTGGAAAAAGCGCTGGAGAAATGGAAGTCGCTGAGAGATTTTCGGTGATTGTTGACAGCCTCGCGAACGACGAACGACCAACGACAAAGGACTGATTCTACGGAGGCGGATGCTTTACTGGCTGTTGTACCTGAAGCTGTTTCACTACTTCCCGCCGTTCCGCATCTTCCGTTATCTGACGTTCCGCACTGCGTTTGCCAGTCTGACCGCGCTGTTCACCGGACTGATCGTTGGCCCGCTGGTGATCAACCGCCTGCGCGATTTTCAAATCGGCCAGTACATTCGCGAGGAAGGTCCCAAGGCCCACCAGAAAAAAGCCGGCACGCCCACCATGGGCGGTCTGCTGATCGCCATTTCCATTGTGATTCCCACCCTGCTCTGGGCGGACCTCAGTAACCGCTTTGTGTGGATCGCCGTGCTTGCGACCTCCGCCTTCGCGGCCATTGGTTTCGCCGACGATTACAGCAAGGTTGTGCACCGGCGAAATCTGGGACTCACCGGCAAAGCCAAGATGGGTTACCAGATCGCAACCAGCATTCTGGTTGCGGTAGCGCTGATCGCCATGCAGACGCGGGGGCTCTACTCGACCAAGCTCGTGGTGCCGTTCTTCAAGCAATTTCGGCCTGATCTCGTGATCGGCGCACTCGAACATAATCCGCACTGGTGGCCTCTGGCATTTTTGCCATTCCTCCTCTTTGTTGTGTTGGTGATCGTCGGATCGAGCAACGCGGTCAACCTTACTGATGGGCTGGATGGCCTGGCGATCGGCTGCACGGTGATCGCGGCCGGTGCGCTGGCGGTTCTGACTTACGTCAGCGGCCACGCCACCTTCGCGTCTTATCTGGAATTGCAACGTATGCCGCAGGTCGGCGAATTGACCATTTTCTGTGGCGCGATGGTGGGCGCAGCGATCGGCTTCCTGTGGTACAACGCGCATCCGGCAGAGGTGTTTATGGGCGATGTGGGATCGCTCGCGCTGGGCGGGGCCATCGGCACCGTAGCCGTGATCATCAAGCAGGAACTGTTGCTGCCGTTTATCGGGGGCGTCTTTGTGATCGAAGCGATCTCGGTAATCCTGCAGGTCGCGTCTTATAAACTTCGGAAGAAGCGCATCTTCAAAATGGCGCCGCTGCATCACCATTTTGAGCTGCTGGGCTGGTCGGAGTCGAAGATCATCGTGCGCTTCTGGATCGCGTCGCTGGTGTTTGCGCTGTTCGCGCTCACGACCTTAAAACTAAGATAGTAGCTAGCAGCCAGGAGCGAGTAGCTAGGGCCTCGATGGACGTCAACAACAAACGCGTGCTGGTTGTCGGCCTGGGCAAATCCGGGGTGGCGTCGGCGCTTTTTCTTAAAGCTCGCGGCGCGCGCGTCACCGTCTCGGATACCAAGACGCCGGACGAACTGAAAAATGAGATTCCCACGCTACTCGACGCCGGCATTGCGGTAGAGACCGGCGGGCATGGCGAGCGGACGTTTCAGAATCAGGACCTCATCGTCGTAAGCCCCGGTGTGCCGCTGGACGCCGCGCCTCTGGTGCAAGCACGGGCCCTCGGGGAACGAGTCATCGGCGAAATCGAGCTGGCCGCACAATTCTTCCCGGGACGGATCGTTGCCATCACCGGCTCAAACGGCAAGACCACGACCACAACTCTGGCGGGAGAAGTTCTTGCCGCGGGTGGACTGAACACTGTGGTGGGCGGGAACATCGGCACACCGGCAATCTCGCTGGTCGAAGGGGCGGGCCACGACACGATTGCGGTTTTGGAAGTTTCGAGTTTTCAGCTCGAGACCATTGAGACTTTTCGTCCGCATATTGCGGTGGTGCTGAATGTAACCCCCGACCACCTCGACCGGCATCGGACTTTTGCAGCATACACCGATGCCAAGGCGCGGATTTTCGAGAATCAGCAGGCTGAAGACTTCCCCGTGCTCAACGCTGACGATCCGACTTGCGTGGAGCTGGCTTCGCGAACCCGGGCGCCGGTGTTCTGGTTCAGCCGGAAGAAAGAAGTCAAGCTGGGGGCGTGGGTGCATGAAGGCGGGATTCTTTTTCGCGATTCGAGCGGGCAACGCGAAATCATGCTGGTCAGCGAGATTCCACTGAAAGGCTCGCACAACGTCGAGAATGTTCTGGCTGCCGTGTGCGTTGGCGCACTCAGCGGAGTCGAACCCGGGCGCATCCGGCAGGCTGTCGGTGCCTTCCGCGCCGTCGAGCATCGCCTGGAGCATGTGGCTACGATTCGCGGAGTCGAGTATTTCAACGATTCAAAGGCAACGAACGTTGACGCCACGATCAAGGCTCTGGAATCTTTTCCGGCGAACATTCATCTGATTCTCGGGGGTAAGGACAAGGGCAGCGACTACACCGTGCTCAACGATCTTCTCCGCCAGCGAACCAAGCGTGTGTATACCATTGGCGCCGCGGCAGCAAAGATCGAATCGCAGATCAAAGGCGCGGCAAAGATCGTTCACGCCGAAACCCTGGAGAATGCAGTCAAGCTTGCCGCCGATGCCGCCGCACCCGGCGACATCGTGCTGCTCGCGCCCGCCTGCGCCAGCTTCGACCAGTTCCGCAATTACGAGCACCGTGGCAAAGTATTTAAGGAAGTGGTAAAGATGCTGGCCGCCGCGGAAGTCAAGGTATAGTCGATTGTCATCCTGAACGAGCGTTTTCTGCGAAGTGAAGAGCTTGTCCTGAGCGAAGTCGAAGGAATCTGGGCGGGCCGCGCGAACTGTCGCGTTCTGTGCGACAGATTGATCGCGCGTCTGGCTCGCTTCCTTAATATTGTGCGGAAGAGCAATGATCCGTTCTTATAAGGGAATTACTCCGACGATCCCGGCGTCTTGTTTCGTCGACGAATCGGCGCAACTCATCGGCGACGTGGTGCTCGGCGAACATGCCAGCGTGTGGATGAACGCAGTGCTGCGTGGCGATGTACACTCCATTCGCGTAGGCGCGCACTCCAACGTGCAGGACTGCAGCGTACTTCACGGGATGAAAGAGCAGTATGGCGTGTTTGTCGGCGAGTACGTCACCGTCGGCCATTCGGTCACGCTGCACGGATGCGTGATTGAAGACCGCTGCCTCATCGGCATGGGATCGGTCATTCTGAATGGCGCGCGCATTGGCGCTGGTTCGATCATCGCTGCTGGCACGCTCATTCCCGAGAAGACAATTGTTGAGCCGGGTTCGCTGTGGCTGGGTTCGCCAGGAAAATTTCGCCGCAAGCTGGACGAAAAGGATCAGGAGACGATCCTGCGGTATGCAAACAATTATCTGGGATATAAAGAAGCGTACCTGGCGGAGAGAAAGTAGGAGTCACCGCTAGATTGTCATCCTGAGCGAAGGAATGCGATTCGCTTGCGAATCGCATTCCGGAGTCGAAGGATCCCTGCATTCTTGTGTGCTGCGCGGGATGTGAGAGGCATTCTGTCTGAGCTTTTCGGGGAGAATGCCCTGAAATGCCGAGGTTCGGTTGAACTGATAGGGATCCTTCGACTGCGCGAAGTCATTCGCGAGCGAATGACTTCGCTTCGCTCAGGATGACAGTGGTTAGCTACAAGCCAGAAGCCAGAAGCCAGAAGCCAGAAGCCAGAAGCCAGAAGCTAATGATTAAGGCCATCCGCGGAACTCGCGATCTTCTCCCGCCCGACACGGCGTTGTGGAACTTTGTCGAGGCTGCCGTCCGCGACGTTTTCCGCGCATACAACTTTCAGGAAATCCGCACGCCGATTTTTGAGGAGACTCAGCTGTTCGCCCGCAGCGTCGGCGAAGAGACCGACATCGTTTCGAAGGAAATGTACACGTGGGAGGACAAGGCGCGAAGCTTCCCTGAGTGGGCGCTAGAGTTGCTCGATAGAGTTCAGGGAACGCTTGGTGGGTCCAAATTGGAAGCACTGAACTACATCGCCTCATCCAGGGCAGAAATCGAAGCAGACAGATGGAAGGCGCAATCTCTCACCCTGCGCCCCGAGAACACTGCCGGCGTCGTGCGCGCTTACATCGAGCACAAGCTTTGGGACCGCGGGCTGAACAAGCTCTACTACATCGGGCCGCAGTTTCGGCGGGAGCGTCCGCAGAAAGGACGCTACCGCCAGTTCTACCAGATCGGCGCCGAGGTCATCGGACCGCCGACTGCGGGCAGCGAGTCTCCCGCACGCGATGCGGAAGTGCTCGAACTGCTGGCCACGCTGCTCGATCGCCTCGGCATCGAAAACTGGACTCTCCAGTTGAACTCGATCGGCTGCTCCAACGACCGCGCCAAATACAACGATGCGCTGCGCAAGGCGCTGGAGCCGGTTGCGGCGGAGATGTGCGCCGATTGCCAGCGCCGCGCTGTCACCAATCCGCTGCGCGTCTTTGACTGCAAGGTTCCCGAAGACCAGCCCATCATCGAGAAGCTGCCGCGCATCAGCCAGTATCTCGACGAGCCTTGCCGCAAGCACTTTGAAGAAGTGCAGGCGATTTTGAAATCAGTCGGGGTCGAGTTTCATTTAAATGACCGTCTAGTCCGTGGCCTCGACTACTACACTCGTACGGCATTTGAGTTCACCCACGGCGCCCTGGGCGCACAGAATGCGATTCTCGGTGGGGGCCGCTACGACGGCCTGTCGGAATCGCTTGGCGGCCCAAGCGCTCCGGGAATTGGCTTTGCCATCGGCGAAGACCGGCTGGTGCTGGCGCTGAAGCAGTCGGCCGAAGCGGTCCAAGTCAAGCCCGATGTGTACATCGCTCCGCTCGGCACGGGTATGGATCGCGAGGCGGCACGCCTGGCACGCGAACTGCGTCGTCACGACATAGTGGTGGAACTGGGTGATGAGAATTTTCGTTTGAAAAAGTCATTCGAGACAGCCACGAAGGCAGGCGCGCGGTACATTCTGATTGTGGGCGAGAATGAAGTGAAGGCCGGCGCCTTCACGCTCAAGCATCTCGAGAGTGGCGAGCAGGTTTCGGTGCCGCGCAGCGAATTGGCGAAGAGAATTCAGACGGGGCGTTAGCGGCCTGAGGCAGGGCCGAAGGCCCTGCTCCATCTAAAATCTGCCCGAAGTTTTGCACAGCGCTCAGATTGACAAGATTGTGTCCCGGCCCTACCATCGCCGCGCTGGGCGTGACGCGCAATTTCTTCTCACGCAACTTCACAACAGGAGAATGCACGCATGAAGCGGTTATCAACGATCACAGTGTTTCTGAGTGTGCTGTTCGCGATGGCATTAGCGGCCGAAGCCCAAATGCCGATGCCAAAGCCTGCGCCGGAACTGAAGAAGCTCGACTACTTCATCGGCACCTGGGCGATGGACGCCGAGTTGAAACCCGGTCCCATGGGCCCTGGCGGCAAGGTGACTGAGACCGAGAAGAACGATTGGATGGACGGCGGCTTTTTCATGGTGATCCACGAAGAGTTCAAGAGTCTCACCATGGGCAACGGCAGCGGCGTCGCCTACATGGGCTATGACGAAAATAAAAAGGCCTACACCTACGACGCGTTCAACAGCTGGGGCGAGGCGGAACACTCGACCGGCGCCGTTGCTGGCGACACCTGGACCTGGAACAGCGAAGAGAAAATGGGCGCCCAGACCGTAAAAGCGCGCTTCGTGGTTAAGGTGGTGTCGGCGACTTCATATAACTTTAACTTTGACATGTCGCAGGACGGCACCACCTGGAACACGGTGATGGACGGCACCGCGACCAAACAGAAGTAGGCCGAGTCCGCGGAGGAGCCATGGCGTCTGCGCCAAGGCCGTGGCCGGAACTGCGGAAGCTGGACTACTTCGCCGGTACCTGGATGATGGACGGCGAAATAAGACCCGGCGCCATGGGACCCGGCGGAAAGATGACCGAGACCGACCGCAACCAGTGGATGGACGGTGGCTTCTTCTTGGTCGTGCGATCCGAGTTCATGACCTCTATGGGCGACGGCACCGGTGTTGCTTACATGGGTTACGATCCGAATGAGGAAGCCTATACCTACGACGAATTCAACAGCGTAGGAGAAGCCATCCATTCCAAGGGTGCGGTCAATGGCAACCTCTGGACGTGGAGCGGCGAAAGGAACACGGACGGCGTGAGCACAAAAACCCGGCTCATCCAGACGATCACGTCTCCGGCGTCCTACGATTTCAAGTTTGAGATCTCACAAGATGGAACGAATTGGACCACCGTCATGGACGGCAGGGCAACCAGGCAAAAGTAAGTCGCGTCACTTTGACTCCGGTGCCTCACCGAGCGGAACGATCTTGCTCTCGGAACGGAATTTCTTGTAATCGCGGTACGTAATATCGTCGTTGAGATTGAATTCCTTCAGTAGTGCAATTCGCGCGTCCACCTTCACGGAAATGTGCTGTGGCAGCCAGACTTCCTGGTTTACGCGGGTCTGCTCGATGATGATGCGCGAGCCCTTGTGGATCCGCGCGATAAATAGCCCCCACGAAACCGTATCAATGCACTGGATGTCGAGTTTTTTCCATTCCGCTTCATCCTTGTCGATCCAGGCGCGGAAGCGGAATTTCGGCAGAATCTTGGCTTGTTTCAGGTGCGGCTCGTATCCCGGCTTGGGTTCACCGTCGATGACGTAGGTTTCGCGCCCGTCGAGCATCTCCACTCCGTCGAAGTGAAAGTTATAAGCGTCGGCGACTTCCAGCACGAACTTGCGGTTCTCTTCACGCTCTTTTTCTTCTTTCGCCTGCCGTTTGCGGCGCTCGTCGTCTGACTCATTCTTCCGCCTGTCGATCAGCTTCTGGATTTTCTCTTCCTCTTTCTTTGCGTCTTTTTCGGGAAGAGGCTTGTCGTCCTTGGAGACCAGGCGTTCGACCGGCTCCCCGTAAATTTCCAGGATCTCGGAAGTTTTGATCTCGACAGATTTGGTCTGGCCTTTGCCGTCGAGCTTGTGCAGCTCTTCGCGTTGAATATAGGTATAGTCCCGCTGCTTTTTGTCGTTCTCCATATCGTTGCCAGCGGTTTTGCGGATCAATTCCTGAATCTGCTCCTGGGAAAGTGCCGGGTCTGGGGCCGAAGCAGCATGCGTGGCGGCCTGCTGGGGAAACAGGGAAGCGTTCAGAACCAGACAAAACGCGGCATGGCGGAGCATGGACATGGTTACGCGGTTAAAACCCTGAAAGTTCCGGGGAGTTTCGCGCACCGGCTATCCGGAGCACCCTAGTCTCGGCGCAACGCTTTGCCAACGCACTCCGCCCGGAACAGCCTTTCATCCACCCGGTGCAGGCGTTTGATCATGGCGGGCCGGAGCAGCTTGTAGTGGTGGATATCGAACAGATAATTCACGATGAACCAGACCGGTTCGTTGGTGGACATCCACTGCAGATGGTCGAAGCGGGCGAGGTTGACCGGACGTGAAAAGGTGCGGAGGGTGCGCTCCCGCCGCAGATTGCAGTAGATATTGAAGTAACTCATGGCCAGCTCGCGGAGCGAACGATAAACCGGTTCGCGGTAGCGGCAGCCGGCGTAATTGGATTTAGCGACCACACCCCAGTGACCGTCCACGCGATAGATCGCGAGAACGTGGTCAGTATCCTGGTCGGCTTCGAAATCGAGGAGCAGCGGGGGGAAGCCGTTGGCTCGTAGAGCAGCCGCGGCAAAGATTGCTCCCTCACAGCAATGCGCCGTATTTTCGCGCAGCACCCGGCGCGGTGACCAGGCAGTATCGGCCAGGTGATACGGCATATCGTCGAGGAAACGCTGGACTCCATAAGGATTTTTCAGGCTCCGCAACTTTCGGAGTTCAGCAGGGGTGAAGCCCTTGGTCCAGTCGCTCATCGCTGAGGCAAGTGTAATTGAACATGAAAAGAGGAGCGTTAACTATAGAGGAGACAAAGGCCTTTTTCCGAGGGAGTCACGCCTTCTTCGGCTTAATGATGCCGCGACCGCCACAGCCCCACGGAGGCGATCCAGAAAGCGCAAAGCTTTCCCCCTCTGCTTAAGCGAGATAGGCTAGCAGTTCAGGATTGGATGTCAGAAGAACATGGCCAGATTGCAGAACTGAATCGTGGACAGCACGGAGCGACACTTGTTGGACTTGGATTCTCCCGGTATTGCAGGCCCTTGCCGCTCGTCCTACGACCTTCGTACCGTCTCTACTACTTTAGTTACGGGTGTCACCGCGAGGCCGAATCCGGCGTATAAACATGCCTTCATATAGTACGAATCGCCAGCCTAACCACAACATATAGCATCGAACTGCAACTGTCTTGTGGTTACCTTCCAAGAAACAGGCATGAAACCCGGTAAAACTCGGAAATTGGCCTTGACCTTGGGACTTTTCGGGTTGATATATGCTCGGGACACTTGAATTCACTCGAAGGCAATTTCTTCGAGGAAGTTCTTCTCCCAAACTTAGCCCTGTGGCGCGGAAGACAAGCCGCGATGGGCCTCAATTCTGTGGAAAGGAAATGGAACCATGGCCGACTCGCGTGAAGTCATGAACATTCGCCAGGCGTCGCAGTACCTGGGAGTGAGTCCGGACACGCTTTACAAGTACGTCGGGGAACAAAAGATCCCCGCCTTCAAACTGGGCAACCGCTGGCGCTTCAAGAAGTCGAGGCTTGACCAGTGGATGGAAGAAAAATCCAGCCAGATGGAGGCAAGAGGCAAGAGGAAGTCGAAGGCGGCAGCGAATGCCGCCGGGCAAGGGTAAGCAAACTTCGCGGGCGAAGGCGTCCGCGGCGGACAAAAAGGCGGGCACATGTTTGGATTCGGATCGAAGGCAATCGTTGGTCTGGATGTGGGCTCTTCCAGCATCAAGGCCGTAGAACTGAAAAAGGGCCGCGACGGAATCGAAGTCGCGCACCTCGGCCTCGAACCGCTGGCTCCCGATATTGTCGTGGATTCGATGATCGTAGACTCGGGGACGGTCTCGAGCGCGATTGCCAAGCTGTTCACCGAGAACCAGATCAAGACCAAGAACGTGGCCACGGCGGTAAGCGGGCACTCGGTGATCGTGAAAAAGATTTCCCTGCCCTCGATGAGCGACCAGGAGCTGGCCGAGACCATCCAGAAGGAAGCGGCGCAGCACATTCCCTTTGATCTGGCGGATGTGAACCTCGACTACCAGATCCTCTCCGAAGACGCCGGCAATCCTCAGATGGACGTGTTGCTGGTAGCGGTCAAGAAGGACAAGATTCTCAACTACACCAACGTACTCTCGATGGCGGGCAAGACTCCGGCTATCGTGGATATTGATGCTCTCGCGCTGCAGAACTGCTACGAATACAACTACGAGCCGGCCCCTGGCCAGGTGGTGGCGCTTTTGAACCTGGGCGCCAGCGTGATGAACATCAACATCGTGAAAGGCACGACTCCGCTGTTTCCGCGCGACGTCAGCGTGGGCGGACACCAGTACACCGATTCGCTGCAGAAGGAACTTGACCTGAATTTCGACGACGCGGAGAAGCTGAAGCTCGGCGAGAAAGTCGGCACCGTGAGCGAGGACGCGAAAACGCCAATCCTGCAACAGGTCACTGAAATCATCGTGCTGGAAATCCAGAAGACCTTCGATTTCTTTCGTGCCAGCGCGGCCGGCGAGCACATCGAGAAAATTTATCTGGCGGGCGGCTCCTGCAAGGTGCCAGGCCTGATTGAGGCTCTGCGCCAGGAGTTCTCACTGCCGGTGGAAGTGTTCAATCCCTTCCAGAAAATCGCGCCTCCGGTGGAAGGTCCGGGAGTGGAGTTGATCGAGAAGAATGCCGGCCAATTGGCGGTGGCAGTCGGTCTGGCATTAAGGAGTTTTGAAAACCTATGATCCGAATCAACCTGCTGGGAGCACCCAAACCGAAGAACAAGCGGGTCGCAGTTTCGGCAGCGGCCGTGCTGGAAGTGGGCGAGGTCGGTTCTCCGAACCTGAAGATCGGCATCGTGCTGGTGCTGGCCGTGGCCCTCAATGCGGCGTCCTGGTACCGGCTGGACAAGCAGTCCAAGGCCATCGCCAAGAAGATGGCCGTGGCGGAGCAGAGAAACCGCGAGCTGGCCGACGTCAAGGCCAAGTACCTGGAGCGGCAGCGCGAGGCGGACAACTACAAGCGCCGGGTGGACGTGATTGACCAGTTGCGCGCCAACCAGTCCGGGCCGGTGGAACTGCTGAACTCGATCGGGGAGACGGTCAACAGCACCGAAGCGGTCTGGCTCAACACCATGAAGGACCAGGGCGCGACCGTAGACATCGAGGGCATGGCGTTAAGCGCCGATGCCGTGGCCAACCTGATTGAGAACCTGCAGAAATCCGGCCACTTCAAGAACATCGAGATCAAAGAGACCTATCAGGACGAAACCTTCAAAGACATGCAGGCGTTCCAGTTCACCCTGACCTGCGAAAAGGCAAAGTCCTAAAGGCGGAAGCATTATGGGAAACTTCGGCGAATTGTCGGGTATCAAGCAGTGGGGCGCCCTCATCGTGGTGGCCGCGCTGCTGAGCGTGGGGCTGTCCTTCACGGTGTTCAAGTCCAAACGGGCGGCGAACGACCAGGCGCAGCAAAGCCTGCAGGACAAGCTGCGGGAAAATGCCGAGCTTGCGTCCTACCAGCCCAAGTTAAAGGACATGGAACGGCAGGTGGCGAACCTGAAGCAACAACTGGAAATCGAGCGGCGCATCGTGCCGGATGACAAGGAAGTGGACGGCTTTATCAAGATGCTCGACGCCGAGGCGCTCAAGACCGGCATCGAGATCCGGCGCTACACCGCCAAGCCGGCCGCTAGCCGCGAGTTCTACACCGAAGTGCCCTTCGAGCTGGAAATCGACGGGCCCTATTACTCGGTGCTGAACTTCTTCGATCGGGTCGGCAAGCTGGAGCGGATTGTCAACGTCTCCAACCTTCTGGTCGCCAGCACCAAGAAGGCGGGCGAAGCCAAGGCCAAGCATACCTACCAGTACGCGGCCAGCGAGAGCATTGTGGCCACGTGCCAGGCAACTACTTTCTTTACCCATGACACCACGCCGTCGGCCGCCACAGCGGTCAAAGGCAGGGGAACCTTATGAAGCGGACCATTGGAATTCTGACCCTGGGAATTCTGGCACTGGGGATAATGATCGCAAGCGCCTGGGCGCAGAACCCGGACGTCATCCAGGATACCCGCGACACGTTGCGCAACGTACAGCAGAAACAGACGCTGGATCAGAATGCGGTTCTGGCAGCATCGGGGCAGGTGTCCAGCAGCAGTAAGCCCGCGGCCGCCACGCCATCGAAGCCGCCTGCCAGCAACCCAGCGGTTGTCAAGTCTGCCACGCCAGCCCAGCCGTCCGCGCCGGCAGCACAGAATGGTGGTACGGCAACGGTGAAGCCCGCTGCGAGCACTTCCAAGGCTGTTGCCAAGGTAAGCGCCGCCAAAACGAAGAAGCCAAAGTTGAGCACGATTTCCGTGGCCAAGCCTGAGCCTCCGAAACCGGCAGTCGCGGTGGAAGACAAGAAGACTCCGGTCGAGCCCAAGAAGGAAGAAAAAACCTACAGCGCGGTGGGAAAGCGCGACCCGTTCATCAGCCCAGTGATCAGCCGCAGCTTGTCCGGTTCGGGTTGCAACACCGGCAAACGCTGCTTGGCGATTGACCAGATCGCCCTGACCGGTATTGTGAAGGCTGATTCGGGCATGATCGCCGTGGTAGTGAATGCGCTGAACAAAGCGTACTTCCTGCGCGAGAACGATCCGGTATTCAACGGATATGTGGTCAAGATCACCGGCGATGCCATCGTCTTCAAGGAAACGATCCAGGACAAGATGGGCAAGCCGTTTGAGCGCGAAGTCACCAAGAAGATTTCGACCCCGGCTGTGTAGCGGGACAGCGCCGGGACGATCCGGCGCAGCACGAATTTGAAGAGATCACGCGGCGAGCACAAGCGCGAGCCCGTGGGGAGAAGGGAAATGCGAAAGCAACTGCTTGTTGTTTTGCTACCGCTGCTGGTGGTGATTGCCGCCGGAGAAACGCAGAGTACGGAGACTGCGACCAAGCACGCCACCCTGCAGAGGGTGGACGTGATGCGCGGGAATGACGGAATCAGCATAGAGATGACTGCCCGTGGGCCGGTCGCGCCCAAGGTCACCACCCTGGCATCGCCGTCCCGTGTTCTGGTGACTTTGCCCAACACCGTGGCCGCCACTTCACACAACCATGTGAGCGTGGACACCGCGGGGGTGAAGGACGTGCGTATCGGCATGGACGGGCAAACGCCTCCGACCACGAGCGTGGTCATTGACCTGGCGACGGCCTGCACCTACGAGCTCCTGCCGGGCAGCGACAACAAGGTCGTGGTCAAGCTGCATCCGGACGCCAATGCGGCCAAGACGACGAAGCCCGTTGCCAGCCCGGAAACAGCTAAAGCTCCTGCCTCCATGCATCGCACCGCGCTGCCGCCGGCCGAGAGGCCAGTCGCCGTGAGCACGCCTGTGCCTGTGGCCCCGGCTGCAGGCAAGGGACAAGACCAGGCTGCCTCTTCACCGAACGATTTTGTGTTCGTTGAACCTTCGTACCAGGCTAAGCCGGCAACCCAGGACAGCGAGACTGCCCAGGCCGATCCGGCTTCGCGCGGGGTCGAAGCCGCTGCCAAGTTCGTGGACAAGCCAGAGGGCAACTTGTTGCCCACGCCCAGTGCAGCCATGCAGCCGCAGGCTTCGCAGGCGCCCGGTGTGACCGCTATGCAGCCGGCGGTGAATCTGGCAGCTGAACAGAAGGCCCAGACATCTCAGGTGTCTGCCGCCCCGGAACCCAAGTACACGGGCGAGCCGATTTCGGTCAACTTGAAGGACGTTGATCTCAAGGATTTCTTCCGCCTGATTCACGAGATCAGCGGCCTGAACGTGGTGCTGGATCCCAACGTCAAGGGCACATTGACCATCGTGCTTGATGACGTGCCGTGGGACCAGGCACTCGACATCGTTTTGAAGAACAACAATCTGGCGCGGCAACTTGAGGGCAACGTGCTGCGCATCGCCACCGTGGACACGCTGCGGCTTGAGGCGGAAGGCCGCCGGGCCCAGCACGAAGCGGAAGCTCTGGCCGTGGACAAGGTCACGTTCACCCGCTTCCTGAGCTACGCTCACGCCAAGGACCTGGTCATCACCTGCAAGAAATTCATCTCCCAGCGTGGAGATGTGATTGCCGATGACCGCACCAATGCCATCATCGTCACCGATGTCCCGTCGGTCATTCCGACCATCGACAAGTTGCTCACCCAGCTGGACCGCAAAACACAGCAGGTGGAAATTGAAGCTCGCGTCGTGGCTGCAACACGCAGCTTCGCGCGCGACATTGGTACGCAGCTCGGCTTTGGTTGGGGCAATTCCATGACGGGCATAGGCGGCGCCAGCGCGGTTGGCACCACTCCAACCTCGACCTTCAACGTGATTCCGTTCTACCCCATCATCGGAACCTCCACGCCCACCGCGAACACGGGCGTGCAGATTCCGCTGTTCTCCAACTTGGGATCGACCAGTCCCACCAGCGGTATCAACCTGACCAACGCCAGCGCTCATGTGCGTATTGACGCCATCCTGACCATGGCGGAGTCACGCGGCCTGGTGAAAATTCTGTCGCGGCCGCGGGTTGTGACGCAGAACAACATCCAGGCGCTGGTCCGGCAGGGCGTACGCGTGCCCATCGTGACCCAGGCGCAGTTGGGTGGTCCGCCCACAGTGACTTACGTGGACGCATTCCTGCGGCTGACCGTGGTCCCGCAGATCACTTCGGAAGGAACCATCTTCCTGAACGTGGACGTCGAGAACACGACGCCTGACTTTGCGGAATCTATCCAGGGCAACCCGACCTTGATTACGCAACAGGCCACGACGCAGGTCCTCGTCACCGACGGCGGCACAGTGGTGATTGGCGGCGTCATCCAGACCAACAACTCGGTGCAGGTCGACCAGGTGCCTCTGTTGGGCAGCATTCCCTGGCTCGGCAACCTGTTCAAGCACACTCAGGTCAGCACTCAAAACCAGGAGCTGATCTTCTTCATCACCCCGCGCATCATTCAGACATAGCGGACAAGTTAGCAGTAAGACAATCGCCGGTTGCCTGTATCGGGCGCCGGCGCTTTGTTTTGGTGGCAAAAATCACGCGGCTCCACGGAGTTCCTCAAGCGCCTGACTACTCGCGGCCCCTTTTCGCTGTAAACTTCCAGCCATGGATCATGCCGGTCGGCAGACCCGACTACAGAAGCTCCTTGCAGTTCACCGCCTCGGTGCCCTGCTGATCACTCACCCTGCCAACGTCCATTACTTGTGCGGCTTTACCGGCAGTGCCGGAGCGCTCGTCATCACCGAAACCCGGGCGGTGTTTTTCACTGACGGACGCTACACCGAGCAGGCGCGGACCGAGATCCATGGGCCGCGGACGTTCGTCAGTCGGAAGTCGCCGCTGGCGTCCGCGGGCCACTGGCTGGCTACTGACGGGCAGAAAATGGGTCTGAAGGCCGTGGGAATCGAGGGCGAACACCTGACAGTTGCTGAACACATCCGGCTGAAAGAGGCGCTGCCGTCGGGCATCCGACTGCGGGTAGCGCCGCCGCTGGTGGAAAGAGCCCGCATGGTGAAGGACGAGGACGAGATTGCCCTGCTGCGGGCTGCGGCCGTCCTGGGAGCCAGCTTGTTCGACGTGGCTCTAAGAGCGATCCGCCCGGGAGTGAAAGAGAACGAAGTGGCCGCAGAAATGGAATATGCGGCGCGCCAGGGCGGCGCCGAAGGCATGTCTTTTGAAACCATCGTCGCGGCAGGACCGCGTTCGGCGCTGCCGCATGGCCGGGCCTCGTCGGCCCCAATTCCGCCGACGGGGTTCGTGGTCTGCGACTTTGGTGTTATACTCGCGGGCTACTGCTCTGACATGACGCGCACGGTGTATGTCGGTAGCCCGGGAGACCAGGAACGCCGCACGTATGAGGCGGTGCGTGAGGCGCAACAGGCTGCGGTGGACGCGATCAGGCCCGGGGTCGGCGTCGCACAGATCGATCGCGCAGCCCGGAAGATACTGCAAAGAAAAGGCTTAGGCAGGCATTTCTCGCATTCGACGGGGCACGGCGTCGGTCTGGAGATCCACGAAGCGCCCCGCGTGGCTGCCGGTCAGACCGAAGAACTGCAACTCGGAATGGCGATTACGGTTGAACCCGGCGTTTATCTGCCGGAAGTTGGGGGCGTAAGGATCGAAGACCTGGTTGTGGTAACGGAACGCGGGGCTGAAATCCTGGCGCCAGCGAGCAAAGAACTCATAACCATTTGAACTTTTACATTGGAATGTTGGCCAAGGCTTGGCCGGGCAGCGGAGACAGGTCCCGGCATCCGCTGTAGGTACCGTTCGCATGAGAGCCCTGTCCCACCGAAATAATGAACCAGAAAGAACTGAAAGAACTCATCGAGTTTCTAATTGAAAAGGACATAGCCGAGTTTGAGTTGGAACGCGGCGATGTCAAGCTGCGCATCAAGCGGGCTGTCGAGCCGGTGGTTCCTCCGGTTACGCCCCATTACGCGCTTTCGGCGGCGCCCGTTCCCGCCCCTTCGGCAGCGGTTGGTCCCGCGGAAGCTTCTTCCCCTGCCAAGCCGGCCACACCAGCCGCCGAGGAAGGTCTGCACATGGTGCGGTCACCGATTGTGGGCACATTCTACGAATCGCCTTCTCCGGGTTCTCCGCCGTTCGTCAAGGCGGGAGACACTGTAGAAGCAGGCCAGGTGCTGTGCATCGTCGAAGCCATGAAACTGATGAACGAGATCGAGTCCGACGTCGCCGGCGAGATCGTGCAAAAGCTGGTCAATAATGGCCAGCCCATTGAGTATGGGCAGGAATTGTTTGCCATCCGGCGGAAGTGAGGGATGGACGTGGTGAAGGCGCGCCGGTCGCGCCTTTTGTGCGTGCGGCTGAGGGCAGCAGATCAGTTTGATTGTCATCTGAGCAAGCCGCTTTTGCGCAGCGAAGGATCTGGGCGAGCCGCGCGAACTGTCGCGTTGTTTGCGACAGCATAATCGCGCGTTTGGCTCGCTTCCTTAGTAAACTGAGTCACTTCCCAGCTGAGACTGGTATGCGATGGTGTATGGGCCGGGCGAGGACGCCCGGTCTCCACTAGATTTCCAAATGTTCAACAAGATCCTGATTGCCAATCGCGGTGAGATTGCCCTGCGCGTGATTTGCGCCTGCAAAGAGCTGGGCATTCGCACGGTGGCCATCTACAGCGAGGCCGACCGGCACTCGTTGCACGTGCGCTTCGCCGATGAAGCCATCTGCATTGGCCCTCCCCAACTGGCGCAAAGTTATCTGAATATTCCCGCCGTCATCAGCGCCGCGGAAATCAGCAATGTCGATGCGATCCATCCCGGCTACGGACTGCTGGCGGAAAACGCCAATTTCGCCCAGGTGGCCGAGACCAGCAACATCAAGTTCATCGGGCCGCCGCCCGAGATCACCCGGCTCATGGGCGAAAAAGAGAAAGCCCGGGCGGAGATGAAGCGTCATGGAGTTCCCATCCTGCCCGGATCAGAGGGTATTCTCACCGGCGAAGGCGAGGCCATGGAATGGGCGCGCCAGGTCGGGTTTCCGGTCATCATCAAAGCGTCGGCCGGCGGCGGCGGACGCGGCATGCGCATTGTGCGCAACGAGGATGAGCTCCCCAGTCTGTTCAAAGCCGCGCAGTCCGAGGCCGCAGCGGCCTTCGGCAACGGCGATCTCTACATGGAGAAGTTTATCGAGCGGCCACGGCACGTCGAGTTCCAGGTCCTCGGCGACCAGTACGGCACCGTCGTCAGTCTCGGTGAGCGCGAGTGCTCGATTCAGCGGCGTCATCAGAAGTTGCTGGAAGAATCTCCCTCAACCCAGGTGACGCCGGAACTCCGGCAGCAGATCGGCCAGATGCTGTCGAAAACGCTGTCCGCCATCGGCTATGAGAACGCCGGCACGATCGAGTTCCTGATGGATGAAGACCGCAAGCTGTACTTCATCGAGATGAATACCCGCATTCAGGTCGAGCACCCGGTCACGGAAATGGTCACCGATGTTGACCTGGTGAAGAGCCAGATTTTGATCGCGAGTGGTGAGCGCATGGAAACCGTGCTGCACGGGCCGATCGTGCATCGCGGGCACGCCATCGAGTGCCGCATCAACGCCGAGCATCCGGAGAAGTTCACGCCGTCAGCGGGCAAGATTACGGCATTTCATCCGCCGGGAGGGACCGGCGTGCGGATCGATACCGCCGCCTACGCCGAAGGTGTGATTCCGCCTTACTATGATTCGCTGATTGCCAAGCTGATTGTGCGCGGCAAAGACCGGGATGAAGCCTGCTCGCGCATGGCGCGGGCGCTTGAGATGTTTATCGTCGAGGGAATTTTTACGACCATTCCCCTGCACCGCAAGATTCTGGCCGATCCCGATTTCCGGGCAGGGAAGATCGATACCACGTTCATTGAGAGGTTCCTGGTGAAGAATGGGAAGAAGAAGCATTAAGTTTCGGCCTGGCTGCGAATCGCCGTCGTTCGATCTCTGTCATCCTGAGCGAAGCAACTGCTTCGCGGAGCGAAACAGTTGCGGAGTCGAAGGACCTCGCGCTTGTATATGCCAAAGATAGGCGCCGAAAGGCATTCTTACCGGTGCTGTCGACAATGGGGAGAGAATCCTTCGATGAGCCTTTTGCCGGGTTTGAGGAATAGGGGTCCTTCGACTTCCCCATTCGATTCGCAAGCGATTCGAATGGCTTCGTTCAGGATGACAACGCATAAATGATGTTTTCATCTCGCCTCTACGCCATCCTCGCCAGCTCGTGCTTTGGGCAGGAAGAAGCGTTGCTATCGGCCGCAGAAGAGCTGGCAAAGGCCGGCGTCACCCTTCAGCAATACCGCAACAAGTCCGGCAGTCACCGCCAGATCCTCGATCACGCGCGCGAGTTGAGACAAAGACTGGGCAATTCCGTCAAACTGATTATGAATGACCGGGCAGACCTGGCTGTGGCAGCGGGTTTCGACGGAGTGCATGTCGGCCAGGATGACCTCTCACCGGCGGGCGCTCGCAAGGTGATCGGCGAAGGCCTCTGGCTGGGAGTGTCCACTCACAACCCGGAGCAGGCGAAAGAGGCGGACAAGACCACAGCGGATTACATCGCCATCGGGCCGGTATTTGCCACGAAGAGCAAAGCAAAGCCTGACCCGGTTATCGGCTTGGAAGGAGTCCGCATCGCCAGGGCCCTGACGCGAAAGCCCTTGGTGGCGATCGGCGGGATTACGCGGTCCAACTGCCGAGCGGTCATCGACGCTGGGGCGGATGCGGTTGCCGTGATATCGGATTTGTTAACGGAGCCGGGCAAATCAGCAGAGGAATTTTTGCGCATCTTAGGATAAAGTCATTGATCGATGGAGGCGGGCGTCCCGCCCGTCGCGGATGCGGACGATGCCATCACACAAGAGATTGTGAGTGCCGAGACGAAAACTCCGATTGCAACGACAACTCCCACCGACTGGGACATCCACACTCATCAAGATAAAGAGCTGATCAAAGGCCTCGGTCTGACCAGTTCCACCATGCTGGTGATGGGCTCGATGATCGGCTCAGGGATTTTTATCGTCTCCGCGGAAATTGCCCGGGAGGTGAATTCTCCCGCATTGCTGATCGGCGCTTGGCTGGTTACCGGCTTCATGACGATTGTCGGCGCCTTGAGCTATGGCGAACTGGCTGCCATGATGCCGAGGGCCGGAGGTCAATACGTTTACCTGCGGGAGTCACTGGGACCACTCTGGGGATTTCTCTACGGGTGGACGCTGTTCCTGGTGATTCAGACCGGAACGATCGCCGCCGTGGGCGTGGCTTTTGGCAAGTTTCTCGGAGTCTTCTTCCCGTCCATTTCAGCCTCGAACTGGATTCTGCATTTCTACAAGGCGCCGCCTATCCACATCGGGCCAATGGTGCTGGGCAACATGGATGTTGGCCTGAACACGCAGAACCTGGTCGCGATTCTGATTGTGGTCCTGCTCTCAATCATCAATATTTTCGGGATCAAGACGGGCGCGCTCATTCAGAACATCTTTACCGCCGCCAAAGTGTCAGCTTTGTTTGGACTGGTTCTGCTGGGAATTTTTCTCGGGCGGAACGCCGTGGCTCTGGCCGCCAATTTTCATGGAAACTTCTGGCGCAATGCCGGACTGGCCGCGATGCACGATATCGGCGGCGGCGTGCTGGTGAGCACGCTGACCGTGCTGGCCGTGGCGCAGGTGGGTTCTCTGTTTTCGGCCGATGCCTGGAATAACGTGACCTTTACCGCTGGCGAAGTGAAGAATCCCAGCCGCAACTTGCCGCTTTCTCTCGTGCTGGGCACGGGCGTGGTGATCGCGCTCTATGTTGCCTGCAATCTCATTTACTTGAATGTGCTCCCGCTCGATGGGATTGCCCACGGTGCAACGATTCTGGAACGCGGCATCAAGTACGCCACCGAGGACCGCGTGGCCACGGCGGTGATGACACAGATGTTCGGCGCAGTGGGCGGCCTGCTCATGGCGGCGGCCATCATGCTCTCCGGTTTCGGCTGCAACAACGGGCTGATCCTGGCCGGCGCGCGCGTCTATTACGCGATGGCCAAAGACGGCCTCTTCTTCCGCAGCGTGGCGAAACTGAATCCTAAATACAAGACGCCGGCGGTTTCGCTGATGGTACAGATGGTGTGGACGTGCGTGCTCTGCGTCTCGGGAACCTACAACCAGCTGCTCGATTACATTATTTTTGCAGTCCTGGTCTTTTATATTCTGACGATCATTGGCTTGTTTGTGCTGCGCCGCACCCATCCCAATGCCGAGCGGCCATATCGAGCCATTGGCTATCCGGTGCTGCCGGCGATTTATATTGTCATGGCTTTATTCATCGATGTCGTACTATTGCGTTACAAACCGCAGTACACATGGCCGGGATTGATCATCGTGCTATTGGGAATCCCGGTATATTTCTTGTGGTCACGGGCTTCGCGTCAGACAACCGCAGGCGCCAACTCAAGCTGAGGAGAAACCAAACGGATGGCAAATCTGCTGGCTACAAAGCCGCTGCACTTGCTGATGGAGGAGGCTCGGGAAACGGGCGAGCACAGCCTGAAGCGCACCCTGGGCGTTTTTCAACTGACCGCTCTTGGTGTGGGCGCCATCATCGGTGCCGGAATTTTCGTAATGGTTGGGCTGGGAGCGCACTACGCTGGTCCGGGACTCACTCTGTCATTCGTTCTGTCTGGGCTGGGATGCGCGTTTGCGGGCCTGTGTTACGCCGAGTTTGCGGCGATGATTCCGCTGGCGGGGAGCGCCTACACCTATGCCTACGCCACGCTGGGTGAATTGCTGGCATGGATCATTGGCTGGGATCTCACGCTCGAATACGCTATGGGCGCCAGCACGGTGTCTTCCGGCTGGTCAAACCACTTCATCGAGCTGCTGAATATCTTCCACATCAAGATGCCGTTGTGGCTGGCTTACGATTACTGGACGGCACTGAAAACCGCAGAAAACATTGTCGCCCGGCAAATGGCGTCGGTCTCGGACCCCACCCTGGTGCCGGGCACGCAGTCGTTTCTCGACAAAGTCTCAGCGATCATAAGCGCGCAGTCTCCCGAGTTGCTGCAGCGGGCACACGATCTGCTGGGCGCTCCCCATCTATTCGGCAACGAAATAGGTTTTAACCTGCCTGCCTTTATCATCGCGCTGGTCATCACTGCGATTCTGGTGATCGGAATCAAGGAGAGCGCCGAATTCAACACGGGGATCGTGGTGCTTAAGGTCTCGGTCGTGCTCTTCGTAATTGCATTGGGATCTCGCTACATCAACAGCAGCAACTGGGGGATGGACTGGAGTTCATTCGCACCTCACGGCTTCGCGGGAATCGGGGCGGGTGCGGCGTACATATTCTTTGCCTACATCGGGTTCGACGCGGTTTCGACCACAGCCCAGGAAGCCAAGAATCCGCAGCGGGATTTGCCGATTGGAATGATCGCTTCTCTGGGAATCTGCACCTTCTTATATATTGCCGTAGCCGGCGTGCTGACAGGGATGGTGCATTGGCAACAGATCAACATCGAGGCGCCGGTGGCGCGGGCCTTCCTGGATCGCGGTCTGAACACGGCATCGCACATCATTACGCTGGGTGCTTTGGCGGGGCTCACCAGCGTGATGCTGGTGATGCTTCTGGGTCAGACGCGCGTGCTCTACGCCATGGCTAACGATGGGTTGCTGCCGAAGAAATTCTTCGCCGATGTGCATCCAAGATTCCGCACTCCGTGGAAAAACACGATTCTGGTGGGCGTGCTGGCGGCGATTGTCGGCAGCGTGACTCCCATCGACCAGCTTGGAAAAATGGTGAACATCGGCACCCTGCTGGCGTTTGTGATTGTGTCGATCTCCGTGATGGTGTTGCGCCATACGAATCCCAACCAGGCACGTCCGTTTCGCACGCCGTGGGTTCCCTTGGTTCCTATTCTTGGCGTGGTCTCGAACGGCTACATGATGTACAAACTGGGTTGGGTGAATTGGGCGAGACTGATTATCTGGCTGGTCATCGGCCTGGTGGTGTATTTCACTTACAGCGTGAAGCACAGCAAAGTGCAGGCCTTGGAAGCAGGCAAGAGCGGTCGGGGAGACTGAGAATGACGGAATAAGTCCGGCCGGTCATTTTCAGTCAGGCCTTCCGCCTACGCGGAAGGCCGTTTTGTTTTATAGTCGGAGGCGGGTCGTCGGTCATTGGGGGTTGATCGTTGGCCTTTGACTAACGACCAACGACCGACGGCGAACGACTGCTTTATGAAAATAGTCAGCGCCTCCGAGATGCGCCAGATCGATCGCACGACCAGCGAACGCTTCGGCGTCCCTTCACACACTCTCATGGAAAATGCCGGAGCCGCGGTTGCCGACTATGTGGCTGCGAGATATCCCGCAGCTTGGCGCATCGGCATCATTTGCGGCAAAGGGAACAACGGCGGAGACGGCTTCGTCGCCGCACGCAAGCTGCGGGCAGCGAACCGTGAAGTGCGTGTGCTGCTGCTGGCTGAGCCATCGGAGCTTCGCGGTGACGCTGCCGAGATGTTCCGCAAGCTTGTTGTTGCCCCAATGGTTGCTCGCTCCAGCGAAGAGCTTGAAGCGGAGCTAGCCCAAAGCGTGTTCGAATCAGATGTCCTGGTGGATGCGATCCTCGGCACAGGTTTTCGCCCGCCGGTAAGCGGCTTGTATGCGGAAGCGATTGCCCTGCTGAACGCCAGCCGTGCGCCGGTGGTCGCCGTCGATATTCCATCGGGTGCCGATGCCGATGTTCACGGCGAGCAGACTGGCTCGGTCGCGCAAGCCGATGCAATTGTCACTTTCACTGCGCCTCGTCCGGCGCACATTTTCGGCGGATTGGCCCAGGGGCCAACGCGTATCGCTCCCATCGGCTCACCGGATGAAGCCATCACTTCCTCGCTGCAACTCAATCTGATCACGGCCGGCGAAATCGCTCCGCTGATTGGGCCGAGGCCTGCTGAGTCGAATAAGGGAAATTTTGGGCACGTGCTGGTAATCGGCGGCTCGTTGGGAAAAGCTGGCGCCGCGGCCATGGCGGGAATGTCTGCGCTGCGAGTAGGTGCGGGCCTAGCCACGATTGCTACGCCGAAATCTGTACTGGCGACGGTTGCAGGGTTTCATCCGGAAGTTATGACCGAACCGCTGGAGGAGACCCAGGCGGGCAGCATCTCGATGCGTGCGCTCAGCCGCATGGAGGCGTTGGTCAAAGGCAAGACTGTTTTGGCGGTCGGCCCGGGTATGTCGCGCAATGCCAAAACTGCGGAGTTCGTACGCGCGATAGTGAAAAAATACGAAACTCCCATGGTTCTCGATGCCGACGGTCTCAATGCGTTCGAGGGCCGAGCTAAGGAACTAAAAGGAAAAAAGCGGACGATGATCATCACCCCACATCCGGGGGAGATGGCGCGGCTGGTGGGATCGACCGTGGCTGCGGTACAACGTGATCGCGTCAACATTGCGAGGAAATTTGCCCGCGAGCACGGGTTGATTGTCGTACTGAAAGGCCACCGAACTCTTGTGGCTCGGCCGGACGGGGAAATCTGGGTGAACACAACCGGCAATCCGGGCATGGCCACGGGAGGCACCGGGGACATTCTCACCGGAATGGTAGCTGGCCTGATAGCTCAAAATCCGAAGCAGATCTTCGAGGCCGTGGTCGCCGCAGTCCACTTTCACGGCCTCGCTGGCAACATCGCGCGCGAGACCATTGGCGAACACTCCCTCGTCGCAACCGATCTGATGAAGGCCCTGCCCGAGGCCTTCCGGCGGGTGCGCGAAGCGGCGAGCCAGCCGTATGTAGAAATTCCCGGCTGAGGCATTGTCCTTTCGGACATCGGAAATGCGATAACAGTGCAAGGGGCAGAGCGTGCCAGTATTGTGACGATGCAGGTTCTTCGGTAATCTGCCTCCCGTTGCCAATCCGTGCCATATTGGTTTTGGCTATGACTCACTTCCCCCAAACCAACCCGTCGCAGCGCGCCACCCGAATTCAACTGGGAAACACAGTCCCCGCCATGGTTATGCTGGCAGACGGGCGGCGCGCTAAGGCCAGAATCCACACTGTTTCCGTGACCGGCGGCCTGTTGCGCCTGGCCAGGGCCCTCTCGGACGGCGACTTTGTCGAAGTCGCTTTCCAGACGCAATCCGGCCCGGTGCATGGCATGGCGGAGATGCTTCACCCCACGCGGGCCTCCGAGGAAAGCGTGCTGCAGGCGTTCCGCTTTATCGCCATGGAAGATACAGACCACAAGACGCTGAGCTTCACGGTCAATGCAACCTCCGAGCGCAACTTCCTGCTCGGCTCCAACCAGTATTTCAATTCAAGGCAGTAGAGCAGCGAGGGCTAGACGCCCTCGCGACAGCCGGCAAGATGCCGGCGCTACGGGCAGAGCTTTTGCTGCGCCCCTGCCAGTATTCAGATCACGATAGTAGCGCCGCCGTCCCGGCGGTATCCGGCGGGCGTCCTCGCCCGCCGACGGCGTTGCCCGCCCCGCTATACTGATTCTCGCGATGCCGACGCGAGAGTTCATCACGCATTCTCCGGAAGAGACGATTGCTCTGGGGCATAAACTGACTACGCTGCTGATTCCTCCTAAGCTGGTGCTGCTGCGTGGTGAGCTGGGCGCGGGAAAAACCACGCTGGTGAAGGGAATTGCCGAGGGATTTCGTGCCGCTTCGGAAGAAGACGTAACCAGCCCGACATTTACGCTGGTCCATGAATACCGCGGGCCGGGAGTGAATCTTTATCACATCGACTTGTACCGCGTGGACACGCCGCGCCAGTTGGAAACGTTGGGGCTGGACGACTTGCTCGGCGAGAACAGCGTTCTGCTGATCGAGTGGGGAGAAAAGTTCGCGCGGTTTGTGAACGAGCGCGACGTTGAAATCGCGCTGGAGCGGGTGGGGGAGAATGAAAGAAGAGTTAGAGTGAGTTCTTAGCCATGCGTTTCTCTGCGTACTCTGCGAGCCCTCTGTGAACTCAGCGTTCAAAGGCTCTTAATCGCAGAGAGCGCAGAGGCTAAACGCGGAGGCCGCAGAGAAAATCTTCTAGAACCCCATGATGTTGTACCCGCAATCCACGTAAATCGTTTCGCCGGTGATGCCGGAGCTGGCGTCGGAGGCCAGAAATACTCCCGTCGCGCCCACTTCATTCACGTCAACGTTTCTTTGCAGCGGCGCGCGCTCGGCATGCGATTTCTGCATTTCGCTGAAACCGCCAATGCCGCGAGCGGCCAGCGTCTTGATCGGCCCGGCAGAGATGGCGTTGACACGAATCTTTTTCTTGCCAAGGTCGTATGCGAGATACCGCACTGTGCACTCCAGCGCTGCTTTGGCCACTCCCATCACGTTATAGTGCGGCACAACTTTTTCTGCGCCGTAGTAAGTCATGGTCACGATGCTGCCGCCGTCTTCCATGAGCGGCGCCGCGGCGCGGGCGACGGCGATCAGCGAATAAACGCTTACATCGTGGGCGACGCGAAAGCCTTCTCGGCTGGTGTTCACGAATTCGCCTTTCAGGTCCTCGGCGGGGGCGAAGGCAACGCTGTGCACCAGAACGTGCAGCTTGCCGTAGCGCTCTTTCAACTTCGCGAACAGGCGTTCGATTTCGGCGTCGTTCGAAACGTCGCACATGAAGCCCTCGGCGCCGGGCAGGGAAACAATCAGATCCTTGGCTTCCTGCTCCAGCCGCTCGTTCTGATAGGTAATTGCAAGTTTCGCGCCGGCGTTGTGCAGGCCCTGGGCAATCGACCAGGCGATGCTGCGCTTGTTGGCGACTCCGAAGACAACGGCATTGCGTCCTTCGAGATCGGATGACATGAATCTCTCCCGGTGAAAATTAGAAGGGAAAGAATAACATTTACCACAGAGGCGCAGAGCCACGGAGAGGACAAAAGGAATTATGGCCTAATTCAAAGATCAGGAATTCTCTGTGACTCCGTGTCTCCGTGGTTCTCTAATCGGCCACTTCGCTCACTGGGACGGGCGCGCCAACCGGCCAGATCGCGCTCACAAATGCCACCACGTAGACCATCCCGATGATCGAAAAGCCGGCGACCAGGCTTGCCTGGGCGACCGCTCCGACCACCATTGCCAAAACAATCTGCAGCGAAGTGCCGGCGAAGTAAAACGTGTTCTGCACCCGTCCCATGAAATGTTGCGGCACCTGCTCCATGATGCTGGTGTTGATGGCAACTCCGGTCAACCCGCGCGCCGACCCCATCACCGCGTAGATCAGAACAGCGACGGCGAGTGCCGGAGACAGTGGCGCGAGGATCATCGAAATAGCCAGCAATCCCATGCAAACGGCGATCGACCGCCGCGCGCCCATTTGCGCGATAAACCAGGGCGCGTAAAGGGCGCTTAAAAAGGCGCCCGTGCCCCATCCAGCGTTGAACCAGCCATAGCCGACCGCGCCGGCATGGAACACCAGGTCGCTCAACGGCGCCGTGACCACCACCGCCGTCATCATCGCGCTGAGGAAAAGCGCCCAACTGATGCCGAGAAAAATCAAGTTGCGCCGGCCACGAAGAAATTGAATGCCTTCGCGCATCTCGCGGATGAAGCGCTCAAGTGCGCTCTCCGCGGCGATCACGTCGGCATGCAACTCCGCCGGGCGCGGGACCACGTGCCGTCCTTTGCGCACCGCGAAATAGCAGAGGAACGACACGAGATAGGTGGAGAAGTCGATCAGCAGGACTCCGCCCAGCCCGATGCGGTTGTACACGAAGCCCACGATCGCGCCAGCGATCAGCCAGCCTCCCTGCACTCCCGCGAGCAGAAAGGTGTTTGCGTGAACGTACTCCTCGCCTGGAGTCAATTCCCGGATGAGGGCGGTGATGGTCGGCCAGAACATCCAGAAGCCGGCCGCCACCAGCGTGTTCATGGCATAAAGCTCCCACACTCTTGCGCGATGGGCGAATGCGAGAAGGGCAACGGTCAGAATGATGACCGCGCGGGCGGCGTCGAGCATCATGACCAGACGGCGGCGGTCTTCACGGTCAATAAGAACGCCGGTGAACGGCAGCATCAGCAGCGCCGGGATGGTTTGAAACACCGCGAACGTACCCAGCGCAACTTCCGAGTGAGTGGCCTGCAGAATGTACCAGGCCACGGCGGCGGCGTTCATGCCGCTGCCCAGCATGGAAATCAGGTTGGCTGCGAAGATGAAGCGCAGCGCCCGCTTCTGCAAAATGGACCGCATAATCCAATTTAAATGATAGACAGCGGGCAGCCAACCCGAGGGGCAAGGATTTTACGAACGCCATTTGACTCAGCGCTATTTTGTTTTTGCGAGCTTCGAAATGACCTGCACTTTGGCGCTCACCTGCTGGCCTTTTTCCATCCCGCCCAGGATGACGAGATTGTCCGGCGTAACCAGCAATCCACGATGATCCATGGTTGGATCTGGAGTATTGGCGTTGATGGTTTCCCACTTGCCGATGCGCAGATTGTAAGCAAACGTAACCGCCGAGGGCTCGGCAGGTTTGCCATCGTAGCCGATGCCGGCATAGTCATAAGGATTGTCCGTGCCACCCGAGAAGTAGATCATCTGGTCCCGCTCGGAACCCCCGGCTGCAATGCGGTAGCGGGCGTCGCCAGGGTGAGGAGGCAGTTTGGTCCACTCGATTTTTCGGGGATCGTGGTGGTTGATTTTGCCCTTCCAGCATTCGTCCGAAGCAACAAACTTCGGCGCGGTGCCGGGGGGATTCGCGCGCGCGCCGTCCACGTAAATGATGGTGTCATCGACCAGCGCACCTGCGTGGCCGAAGACGGGCGTGCCCGGAATCGAAGTCGCCTTCAGCCATCTGCTTTTCTCTACGTCGTACACCTGAACATCCGAGATCAGACCCTGGTTTGCACGGCCGCCGACCAGGTAGATGTAACGGTCACGATAAATCCCGATCACCGAGTCGCCGACGGGAACCGGGATGTCGATCCCGCGAATCCAGCGGTCGTGGCCGGGTTCGTAGACATTCACGTCCGGCACCGCCATTCCTCCGCCCTGATAGATCACGTAGCCGCCGAATAGAAACACGCGATCGCCGACGCCAATCGCCATGGCACCGATGCGTCCCGCGGTGCCGGGCACGGAATGGATCGAATACGCCTTGCCCGAGCTGGCATCCAGCTCGTAGGCCGCATTGGTCACGGAATCCCAGGTCTTCTTGGCGCCCAAGCCCATCATCGAAAACAGCTCCAGATCGCCGTGGGTCCTGAGAATCGCAACGGCATTGTTGGAGACGGGGTCCGGCAACGGTTCGACACCGGGCACGTTCGCGGCCAGGAGCCAACCGCTCAGAACCAGCAAAGCGACGAATTTCCAGCGGACTTTCATGAGTTCGAAGTTGAAATGATGCTATGCCTCCAAAATAACACGTCAGGCGGCGAGGCAGGCACGGGTTCGCCGAGGGAGGATTCTGGTTACAATGCAGGCGTGAAGCCGCTGCACTATTCCCGCGTGCTACCGTGGCTGGTGCTGGCAGCTTCGCTGCTGATTGCCTTTGGCACGTGGCATTGGGCCACAGCGATTTTTCTTCCGTCAAATGCCGTTGCGGCGAGGGCAAGCCAGCGGCCTATCGGGAACAACTCTGATCTTTATCCGCGATGGCTCGGTGCTCGCGCAGCCCTGATCTATGGTCGAAGTCCCTACAGTGATGATGTGACCCGCGAGATTCAGACCGGGTTCTATGGACGGCCGCTCGACCCGCGCAAGCCCGGCGATCCGGCTGCCCAGGAAGCTTTTGTGTATCCGCTGTATGTCATATTTCTGCTCGCCCCGACAATCACTCTACCCTTTCGCACGGCGCAGGAAATTTTCCGCTGGCTTTTGCTGGTCGGCCTCGGGTGCAGCGTTCCGTTGTGGATGCACGCCATCGGCTTCCGTCCTCGGCGGGTGTGGGTTCTATCGGGGGTCGTGCTTGCCCTGAGCACCTATCCTGCAGTGCTGGAATTCTACATGCAGAACCTGGCCACACTGGTCATCTTTCTTCTAGCTGCAGCCGCGGCCTTACTTGTTCGCAATTGGCAGGCGCTCAGCGGAATGGTGCTGGCTTTGTCCACGATCAAGCCGGAAATTTCCTGGCTGGTTATTCTCTGGCTTCTACTCTGGGCAATCTCGGACTACGCGAAACGCAAGCGCCTCATCTGGAGCTTCTTGGGAACCATGCTGCTGCAAGTGTTAGCCGCCGAAGTCGTCGTGCCCGGTTGGGTTGGGCAGTTTTTCGCGGCGGTGCGAGGTTATCCGGCCTATGGCAGTGACCCCAACATCTTTGCGGTCTTTCTGCCTCGCTGGCTCGCCAAAATAGTGACCGCAGCGTTAATCGGCGTGCTTCTTGCGATGCTGTGGCGATGGCGAAAAGCCGCGGCCGGGACGGCAGAGTTCGGATGGGCGTTGGGGTGGGCTGCCGCCGTGACTTTGGCAATTCTTCCGAAGCTGGCGGCGTATAACCAGCCGCTGCTTATTCCGGTGCTGCTGGTTCTAATCGATCACTACGAAGCGATTTCACGTTCCAGCGTGCTTCCGCGCGCCCTCACAAAAGGCGCGTTTGCGTGCCAGATCTGGCAATGGACGGCGGCGCTAACGCTTTCGTTGTGTTCGCTCATAATTCCAACGGCGCGACTCCTGCCGGCGGCGCAGTGGCCTGTTCTCACTTTCCTGGCCCTGCCGCCGATGACCCTGCTCGCAGTTGCGGCTACTTCTTCTGTTCAGAAACCTATTCCACGAATCCTTGCCGCACCCCGTGGATGAAATCAGTGTAGGCGGGAGTAAGGCCTGCAGCGCGGACATCGGCGGCAATCTGCCCGCGATGATACGCCGAGTGCATGACCACGTGCATCAAGATGTCCTGCTTTTGGCTCGTCCAGCTCTGTCCTTTAGTGTTCTTGTAGGTCAGCGAGCGCAAAATGCCGTCGTCGTTGAGCAAGCCGAAGTAGGCCTTCCAGAGTCCGCGCAATTCAGCAATCTCCAGCTTGCATTGTTCCAGGGTGAAATCCGGCCACACCGGATAAGTTTGCTTTTGCAGGCGCAGGCGCTCCAGCCATAGTTTCTCGGCGGAGAGGATGTGGGCCAACAGTTTGACTGAGCGCGGAGGTGCGACCGGCAAGGCCTGCAGAGACGTAAGAACTTCCCGGTTTGCCCAGTCGTCATAAGAGAACAGGCGCTGGAGGTATGCAATCATGGCCATAGGAACCCCAAACACAACACTCTAAGATTCCAGTGTGGATTGCGCAATATAGTGGTTCAGTTTGACAAGGATGCGAGCCAATCGCGCGATTATTCTGTCGCAAACAACGCGACAGTTCGCGCGGCTCGTCCAGATCCTTCGCTGCGCAAAAAACGCTCGCTCGAGGATGAAAATCACTGTACTACTACCGCAGATCGCAACTCATCTGCCACTGACGGGTTTGACTGTATGTCTGGAATCTTCCTCAGGAGGAATGCGTGCTGACCATACCGCAAAAGACCGTTTCCGCACTGCTGCTTACGTTGGGAGTTCTGTTGCTGGCTGGCTGTCCGCCGCGTGTGAACATTGCCAAGATCAACCTCGATCCCGGCCGCTATGCCGGCCGAGAGATTACGATCGCCGGCCGGGTGACAGATTCATTTGGAGTAGGCGCCCGTGGCGTGTTTCAGGTCGACGACGGTACCGGCGCCATGTGGGTGTTGGCTGGTCCGTTTGGGGTGCCGGGCAGCGGCGCTAAGCTAGCGGTGACGGGACGGGTCGAGCAGGGTTTCACTTTCGGAGGACGGAATTTCGTCACGATTTTGCGGGAGACTGAACGCCGCCACTAAGGCAGCCGTCAGCTTTGCACGTCACGAAGGTCGAAGCGGGCCTGACGGACGTTCGTGGCCTCTTGCGGATCCATTCCTGGCTTCAGATCAGTTTTCTCCAGGAAGTAGCGCCAGCCGGCATCGTGGTCGGTCGATTCCTGGCAGCGCTCGATCTGTTTTAGAGTTGCTTCCGCATTCTCACGGCCTTTGACGACAACCGCGACTCCGCCGCCTTCATAGGTTCGGGCGTTGTAGCGGATGATAGCGAAGGTGGATTTCGATTCATCCCGCATGTGAAGCATTTTATTCCATTCTGAGGGAGATGTGGAGGGGGACTGCAACGTGCCCGCACCTTGTTGCGGTAGACGGGCACGCAGCCTCAATTAAATTCGCCCTGCGCCCTTACAGAGGACGAACGTTTTCTGCTTGCCAGCCCTTTGGTCCTTTGGTGACCTCGAACTCGACGCTCTGGCCTTCCTGCAGGCTGCGAAAGCCGTTTGCCTGGATGGCCGAGAAATGCACGAAAACATCTTCGCCGGTCTGACGGCTGATAAAGCCGTAGCCCTTAGCGTCGTTAAACCACTTTACCGTTCCTTGTTCTGCCATTGTGTTGCTTGTTTCCTTTGTGTAGTGAATTACGTTGAAAAGTCGGAGGTACTAAGGGCAGGCACTAGCTGGTTTGCAAGAAGCTGCTCAACAACCGATTCAAATTCAAACGCAATTCTATTGTACCAGACTTGGCAATTCCCCCGGAAAATACCTGCGGAAAGGCAGTTACCATGGTATAGAAACAGACTCCGATAAACGGACCGGGCATGCGCCTCACTGCTACCGATTGGATCGTGATCGTCGGCTACCTGCTGGTCAATCTGCTGATCTCCATCTACTATCGCCGCCGGGCCAGCGGCAACACAGAAGAATTCTTCGTTTCCGGACGCGACGTTTCCTGGTGGCTGGCGGGTACTTCGATGGTCGCCACAACCTTTGCCGCTGACACACCGTTGCTGGTATCGGGCCTGGTTGCGAAGTCGGGCATCGCCGGCAACTGGATCTGGTGGGGCCTGTGCGTCGGCGGCATGTTGACCGTGTTCTTCTTCGCGCGTTACTGGCGCCGCGCCGAGATTCTCACCGACGTGCAATTCGTCGAGATCCGGTACGGCGGAAAGCCAGCCGCATTTCTGCGCGGCTTCAAGGCAATCTACCTCGGGCTGTTCATGAACTGCTTCATTTTGGGTTGGGTGACGCAAGCCATGATTAACATCATTACAGTGCTGCTCGGGCCGGCCATCGCCCAAGGCCGCGTGGTCCAACTTTCGTTAGGTGGACACGTCTTCGAGTACACGCTGGGCGATCCGCACACGACCTCGTTGCTCATCTGCATTTTCCTGATCATTCCGTTCACCGGGATTTACACATTCATCGGTGGACTCTGGGGTGTTCTGGTCACGGATCTCTTCCAATTCGTGCTGAAGATGACGATGATTATTGTCTTGGCGTGGGTCGCGGTCGCCCGTGTCGGCGGAATGCAGGCTTTGCAACTGCAGCTGCAGGTGGTAGAAAACAACGTCCGGCAGACCGGCGTACGAACGGCTGATCCGGTCGCGTTCCTGCCGTCGTTCAACTTAGGCTGGACCACCGATGCGCTCTGGACCCTGCCGCTGCTCACGTTCTCCGTTTACCTGTGCATGCAGTGGTGGCTGGCGTGGTATCCGGGCGCGGAGCCAGGCGGCGGCGGCTACGTGGCGCAACGCATGTTCAGCGCCCGGGACGAGAAGAATTCGCTGGGCGCAACCTTGTGGTTCAACATTGCCCACTATGCGCTGCGCCCCTGGCCGTGGATCATCACCGGATTGGTGGCAATGGCTGTCTATTCCCCGAACGGTGGCCTGAATCCGAACCAGGCCTTTGCGCAGAACCCCGAGCAAGGTTACGTGATGGTGCTGCGCGATTTTCTGCCTCCGGCGCTGCGCGGCCTGATGATTGCTGCTTTTCTGGCCGCGTTCATGTCCACCGTAGGCACGCAGCTCAACTGGGGCTGCTCGTATCTGGTCAACGATCTTTACAAGCGCTTCCTGGTGAGAAATTCGAGCGAGAAGCACTACGTCTTGATCAGCCGACTTTTCACTGTGCTGCTGGTGGTGGTCAGCGGCTACACGGCTATGCAATTGACTTCGATCAAGCAAGGCTGGGATTTGGTCCTGAACATCGGATTCGGCACTGGCGCGGTTTACATTCTGCGGTGGTATTGGTGGCGCATCAACGCCTGGAGCGAAATTTCTTCGATGATCGCCGCTGCGGCAGTCACCTTCGTTCTCCACCGAGTGCAGTTCACCGGGAACAGCGCACTGGTATACGCCAAGAGCGCGCTCATCACCGGCGGATTGACCACCGTGACCTGGGTGATTACGACCTTTGCGACAAAACCGGAGTCCGAGTCAACGCTCGTCGCTTTTTATCGCCGGGTGCAGCCAACGGTATACGGATGGAGGCATGTGGCCCGGCTGGCTCCGGAAATTCCCGAAGTCCGCGATGTGGCCAGCAACGCCTTCGACTGGATCATGGGCGTGATTCTGGTTTACGGTGCGCTGTTCGGGATCGGGAAGTTGGTGTTTCAGCAGTGGCTTTGGGGTGGGCTGCTGCTGCTGATTGCGAGCGTGGCTGGATATCTAATTTTCTGGGACCTCTCGCGCCGCGGCTGGGCAACGCTATCGGGAGACTCGACACCGCCCACAATGACGGCGGAACTTTAAGAATCAAGTACAATAATCGATTGACTCATCCTGCCAAAATTGAAAGCACCGCGTCCTCCAGCCTGCATCTTAAAACCTACCTGCTGATTTTGCTGATGGTGATCTTCGGACCGCTGGGCAACGTCATGTTGGGCAAAGGCATGAGAAGCGTGGGCGCGGTGACAGTCCGGACCCCGGCAGAAGTTGTCCCGGTTTTCAGCCAGGTGTTTACCACCGGCGCGATCTGGCTCGGCGTTGCATCGTTGATCGCCTTCTTCGTGGCCTACATGCTGGTATTGTCGTGGGCGGACTATAGCTATGTGCAGCCGGCGTCGGCCATGGCTTACGCGGTGGTGGCTCTGCTGGGCCATTATTTGCTGCGGGAAGTGGTGACGCCCATAAGGTGGATGGGTGTGCTCGTCATTTGCCTGGGAGTCCTCATCGTTGGTCATACGCCACCGAGCACGACGGAGGCGAGCTAGTGTTACGCGAGGTTATCTTTTACTCACTGATTGTCGGGGCCGGCACTGGCGGCGAACTGTGCGTGTCGCGCGCCATGAAGACGGTTGGCGAGGTCAAAGACTTCCGCCCGGCGGCATTGTTGCGCGTGTTTCTGCGCGCCCTGCGCCTGCGATGGATGTGGCTCGGGCTGGTCATGATGACCATGGCTTTCCTCGCGCTGCTGGGAATTCTTACAACCGAGAACGTCAGCCTCGTGGTCCCGGTGACCGCGCTCAGTTATGCCGCAGGCGCGCTCGGCGGCAAGATGTTCCTTGGTGAGACGGTCACCCCCAGACGTTGGGCTGGAGTTTTGCTGGTCTGCCTTGGCGTAACGCTGGTTTTAATTGGCCGGCCATAGAGAGGTGTACGAAGTTGTGTGGGATTGTCGGCTTCACGCATAAAGATCGAATTCCAGATCCCAGTCGCATCCGCAGCGCGACCACCACGCTGATTCATCGCGGCCCGGACGAACAAGGCGTCTTCGAGTCGAAGGCTGTGTCGCTGGGGGCGACGCGGCTGAAGATCATCGACCTCGAGGGCGGCGATCAGCCCATCACTGCCGAGGACGCCGGCACGACCATCGTCTTCAACGGTGAAATCTACAATCATCTGGAGCTGCGGTCTGAGCTGGAAGCACTCGGCCATCGTTTCCGTTCGCACTGCGACACGGAAACGGTTCTCCACGCATTCTTGCAATGGGACACTCGCTGCTTCGCACGGCTGCGAGGCATGTTTGCAGTCGCGTTATGGAGCGAGCCTGGCAGGCGGCTGGTCCTGGTGCGCGATCGGATGGGAATCAAGCCGCTGTATTTTGCCCGCCGCGGCGAAGACTTGTATTTCGGCTCGGAACTCAAAGCCATTCTCGTTCATCCCGAGATCGAGCGTCGCCTGAGTTTGGAAGGGCTCGATTGTTACCTGTCGTTAAATTACGTGCCCTGCCCGTGGACGCTGGTCGAGGGAATCGAAAAACTTCCTCCCGGACAGTTCTTGGAATGGCGAGATGGTGATGTGTCCACCGATTCCTATTGGCGGCTGCCGATGGTCGAGCCGCAGGACAGGACCCTGGACTCGGCCAAAGAGGAACTCGATTTTCTGCTGCGACAGGCGATCCGCGAACACATGATTTCCGACGTGCCGCTGGGCATGTGGCTGAGCGGCGGCATTGATTCCTCCACCATCCTGCATTACGCGGCCACCGAATCCAGCAAGCCGCTGAAGACTTTTTCTATTTCGTTTCGCGGGCGCAGCTTTGATGAAACCGCATACATTCAGCAGGCAGCCAGCCTGTACAAGACCGATCATGAACAGCTTGATTTGAATCCCGCGGTGGACCTTCAGGCAGCGATTGAGGAGTTTGCGTACTATTGCGACGAGCCGAGCGCCGATGCGGGCGCTCTCCCGGTCTGGTTTCTTGCCAAGCTCAGCAAGACTAAGACAACCGTCAGCCTGAGCGGCGAAGGAGCGGACGAGTTGTTCGCCGGCTATCTCACGCATCGCGCGAATCAACTGGCGCCGGCCCTGCGAAAATGGCCGCGTGCTGCGATTCAGCTTGCGCTGAGCGGGATGCGGCTGTGGCCGGTTTCCGATGAAAAAATCGGCTTCGAGTACAAGCTCTCGCGGTTTCTCGAGGGTTCGTTGATGGCGTCGGAGCGGGCGCATGTGCACTGGAACGGCACGTTCTCCGACGAGCAGAAACGGGAATTATTGACATCCTCGCTCTCAGGCGCGCTACGAGGAACCTTGCAGGAGCTGCGCAGCTTGCTCCGGGACGGAGACAACCTCTCGCCTTATCTGTGGTTCGATCAGAAGTATTTCTTGCCCGATGACATCTTGACCAAGACGGACCGCATGAGCATGGCGCATTCGCTCGAAGTGCGGCCGCCGTTCCTGGACCATCGTATTGTAGAATTCACCGCTACGCTCCCCTCGAGTCTGAAGATTCAGGGGTCACGCCAGAAGGTTCTGCTCAAGGAACTCATGCGCGAGAAACTGCCGCCGGCAATCCTGACCCGCAAGAAAATGGGTTTTGATATTCCGGCGCATCAGTGGCTGCGCGGCCCGCTTCGTCCGATGCTGACGGAGACGCTCGCGTGGGGCACCTCGGAACATGCGGGTTTGTTTCGCGCCTCGGCGGTACAGGCTTGTCTGCAAAATCACCTGGAGCGGCGAGCAAATCTTGGATATCACCTCTGGGGTTTAATGGTTCTATTCCTCTGGATGAGAAAATGGCGAATTCAGGCAACGACCGCTCCGGCGGCGAAGGATTGGGTACCGGAAAAAACTGGCACCTATATCTAGGCGTCCTGCTGGTCGCGGGAGCGGTTTACCTGGGTTGCATCGTTTCTCCTCCCTCACTGATGGACGACGTGGACGCCGTGCAGGCGCAGATTGCCCGCAACATGCTGAGCTCGGGCGATTGGGTGACTGCGCGCCTCGATGGGGTGGTGTATTTCGAAAAAGCGCCGCTCATCTACTGGGTGATCGCTGTTTTCTACAAGTTGTTTGGCGTGCATGATTGGGTGGCGCGCATTCCGATTGCGTTATCGGCCATGGCGCTGGCCTGGCTCACGGCTGCCTTCGGGGTGTGGGCTTTCGGCAAACGAGCGGGATTCTATGCCGGACTGTGCATGGCCACGTGCGTCGGCCTGTTCCTGTTCACCCGAATTCTGATTCCCGACGTGATGATCACGTTCACTGTGGCGCTGGCCATGTGGGCGTTCTTGCGGGCGCTTGAGGAAGACGAGAGACATCCGCGCTTCTGGGCTGTTCTTCTGGCGGTGAGTCTTGGCCTGGGGCTGTTGCTAAAGAGTTTGATCGGGATTGTTTTCCCCATCGCTGCGGGAGTGATTTATCTGGGGATCACGCGGCAGCTTTTCTCCCGTCGCACCTGGCAGCGGCTACATCCGTTTACGGGAGCGCTGATTGTGCTGGTGGTCGCAGCGCCCTGGCACATATTGGCTACGCTGCGCAATCCGCCGTACTTTGCGTTCACGCTGCACAGCGGGCCCGGCGAATACCACGGATTCCTTTGGTTTTTTTTCATCAACGAACAGTTGCTGCGGTTTCTCAACCTTCGCTATCCACGCGATTACAATACCGTGCCCCGGCTCTACTTCTGGTTGTTTCACCTGCTGTGGCTGTTCCCGTCGAGCGTTTATTTTCCTGCGATTGCGCGGCTCTCGTACAAACCTGAGGACCGCGCAGGACGAACGCGGCTGCTGGCGTTGTGCTGGGCCGGTTTCATCCTGGTCTTCTTTACGTTCTCTACTACGCAGGAATATTACTCAATGCCAGCCTATCCGGCGTTTGCTCTTCTGCTGGGATCGGCGCTGGTCGCAGAAGGGAATTGGATCCGGCGCGGCACGCGTTTTCTTTCCGTGGTCGCGGCCTGCGCCGCGCTGGCGGCGATCGTCATTCTGGTTCTTACGCGAAGTCTTCCCGCGCCGGGAGATATTTCTTCTGCACTCAGCAGTCACCCCAGCGCCTATACGCTCTCGCTTGGCCACATGGAGGATTTAACGCTCTCATCTTTTGCCTATCTCAGGCTTCCGCTCGCAATTGCAGCGTTAGCGTTTTGTGTAGGTGCCGTGGGCACGCTCATCGCGAAGGGGCATCGCGCATTTCTGGGTGCCGCTGTGATGATGGTGTTGTTCTTTCACGCGGCTCGCTTGGCTATGGTGGTGTTCGATCCCTACCTTTCATCGCGGCCGCTGGCAGAGGCATTGCGGAAGTCGCCGGAGGGAACGCTCGTCGTGGACCATCATTACTACACGTTCTCTTCCGTGTTCTTCTATACCAATCGCACAGCGCTGCTTTTGAACGGCCGCTGGAACAATTTGATCTATGGCGCTTATGCGCCCGGAGTGCCAGATGTGTTCATCGACAATGCCAGGTTCAAACAACTTTGGGCTGATCCGGGGCGCGCCTATATCGTGGCCGATCAGGCTGCACTGCCGCGCCTGGAGGGCTTGGTCGGTGCCTCAGGACTCATTCACGTTGCCGACGCCGGCGGAAAAACCCTCCTGACCAATCATGCGCTGACGGCGCCCGGTGCGCCGTAGGTCCGAGTTCGTTCCCGCCCAATTGTGTATATTTAGCAGTCAACCTCGGAAGTCGTGAACCTATCCTTATTCATCGCAGCCGCCAGCATTTTCGGTGCGGTCGTGGTTCTGCTCGCCGACCTGCACCGTCGCAGGCTCACACTTACGCGAAGTAGCGGCTGGCGTGTGTTGTCCGTGTTGGATGTCCTGAGCCTTGCAGTTACAGCGGGCGCGGTTCTGGGTCTACTGATGGCGCTGGTGCCGAGTGCAATTTCCCGGCGTGTGCTGCCGCTGGATTCGTCTGCGGTTTGGGCAGCGCTCGCTGGCATCGTCATTGCCGTCGTTCTATGGAGTGAAGGGCGGCAACAGATGCGGTTTCAGCGCCCGTGGGGAATTATCTTCGGCGAATGGTTGGTGCTGGTGGGTGTCTGCCTGTTTCTTGTAACCGCGCTGTTCAACCCGTCTCCGTTCGTTCCGCAAGGCCTGACATTGAAGATTCTTTGCATTTTGGCGGTCGTCGCCGGTGGCGCGCTGATTGCAGTCGTCGTGATTCCCTTCATGCGACGCTACGAAGGCCTGCGCATTCTCGATCGCTTTCCTGAGCAGGGCGAATCTGTCCAGACCGAATACACGCCGCCCACACCGGAATGTCCGCATCCTGAGCTCTGGCGGATGCTCGATTCCCAAACCACCGAAGTAGAAGTCATCGACTTTCTGAAATCTCTGGTCACCACCGTGAAACCCAACCTGGTTGTGGAGACCGGCACGTTTCTTGCTTATAGCACCATCAAAATGGCTGAAGGCCTCAGGGAAAACGGCTTCGGGAAGATCATCACGATCGAATCCGATCCTGCCATCTTCGCTAAAGCCAAAGAGCGAATTGACGCATCAGGTCTCGGCCAGTGGATTGAATACCGCAATGAATCGAGCATGGAAACGCAGATCGACGGAACCATCGACATTCTTTTCAGCGACAGTCACATGCGCGGCCGGGAACAGGAGATCCGGCGTTTCCTGCCCTGGGTGAAACCGCGCGGTTTGATTCTGATCCATGACGCCAGTTCCCACTTCCAGATTGTTCGCGAAGCTGCCTTGCGACTTGAACAGGAGGGCCTGATTTCGGTCGTGTTGCTGCCCACGCCGCGCGGGCTGGTGATTGCGCAGAGGCGCGAGGGCCGCGAGTAGCTTAATACAGGCTGTTCCGGTGGTTGGCTCACAAGGCAATGTCGGCGAAACACCTGCAAGTGTTAGAATCGGTGGGTACACTCAAGCATTCAGAAGGGGCATAAGCGGCACAGAAGTTCGAACTGTGTTCCCGCTTTTCCGTCGTTCAGTTAGGGCTTATCTGTAAGGAGAAATCATGAAGATCGCTGTGCTTGGCGGGGACGGTTACTGCGGCTGGGCGACCGCTCTCTACCTGTCGAACCGGGGTCATTCCGTCGCCATAGTGGACAACTTTTGCCGCCGGCAGTGGGACCACGAACTGGGAGTGCAGACACTGACGCCGATCCGCACCCTCTCCGAGCGGCTCCGGGTTTGGCAGGAGCTCACCGGCAAGCAGATTGAACTCTTCGTCGGCGACGTGACCGATTACGATTTCCTTTTCTCCACCATCAAAGCCCTTGAACCGGAGGCAGTGGTCCATTTTGCTGAGCAGCGCGCCGCTCCCTACTCCATGATCGACCGCAAGCATGCGGTCCTCACCCAGGTGAACAACGTTGTCGGCACGCTCAACTTGCTGTTCGCCTTGCGTGAACTCCAACCGGACTGCCATCTGGTGAAGCTCGGCACGATGGGCGAATATGGCACGCCCAACATCGATATCGAAGAGGGCTACATCACCATCGAGCACAACGGCCGCCGGGACACGGTGCCATATCCCAAGCAGCCCGGCTCTTTCTATCATCTTTCCAAGGTGCATGACAGCCACAACATTATGTTTTGTTGCAAGATCTGGGGGCTGCGCGCGACCGACCTGAACCAGGGCGTAGTCTATGGGACCATGACCGATGAAGTGACCCTGGACGAGGCCCTCATCAATCGCTTCGATTACGACGAAGTCTTCGGCACGGTTCTGAACCGCTTCTGTGTGCAGGCGGCGATCGGAATCCCGCTCACGGTGTACGGAAAGGGCGGGCAGACGCGCGGCTTCCTGGATATTCGCGATACCGTGCGCTGCATCGAAATTGCCTGCTCGAATCCCGCTGACCGGGGCGAATTCCGCGTGTTTAATCAGTTCACTGAGCAGTTCTCAGTTCTCGATCTGGCTCGAATGGTGCAAAAAGAGGGCAAGAAGCTGGGTCTGAAAGTGGAAGTCGACCATCTTGCCGACCCGCGAGTCGAGGCAGAGGAGCACTACTACAATGCCAAGCACTCCAAGCTGATCGAACTGGGTCTCGTGCCGCATCTGCTTTCCGATTCGCTGCTCGACTCGCTCATGAACATCGCCATCAAGTATCGAGACCGCATTGACTCGTCGATGATGTTGCCGCAAGTGAACTGGCGAAGCGCGAGGAATGATCGCCAGGTGAGAGCCGCAGCGGTAGGCGTCTCCGAGGAACCGCGGCTTGCGGTGGTCGGAGGAAATGGCAGCAAGGGCAATGGCAACGGCCGCAACGCGGCTAAGCCTGCAAAGCGGCGGGTGGAGTACAGCAAGCGCTAAACGCTTACTTGGCGGCGCTCGGGGCGGTTGGCACCAGCTGACCATCGCGAATGTAGTAGTGGCCGCCGCGCCAGCGCACGCTGTTTCGTCCAAAACTGAATAGCCAGATAAAGAACGCCATCGCGTCCCATACCGGAATCAGCCAAAGCTTCTTCCACAGGGCGACGTCGCGCAGTCCGCGCACGCCGATCATCCAGGTCATAGCCACCCGCAACAGCAGATAGCTCCCCAGATAAGCCAGTGCGACACCCGCAGCCGGATACATAGCCACTGCCGCCAGAGACCACGGTAGCCCCTGTGTGAACAGCAAGCCCAGATGTCCCCACGGCCGCATGTGGCGCATGACCACGAACCAGCGCATGCGCTTGTGCAGCAGGTCGGGCATCGATTGATAATCCGCGACCGTCAGAATGGTGTAGGGGAGAAGTTCGACTTCGTAGCCTTGCTCGGCAATGAGTCGCCCCACCAGGAGATCGTCTCCCGGCTGGTTTTCGATGGCCTTGTACCCTCCGAAGCCGGCCAGCCGCGTGCGGGTAGTTGCGATCGTTGGCCCCAAAGCGAATTTCACGCCGTCGAGTTGCCGTGCGACCAAAATGCCAGCATAGAAGTCGGACACCATGCCAATGGTCTGCAAACTTTCCGCCAGCGACTTTTCTTCCGTCGGAACATAGAAACAAGTGACGGCGCCGGTCTTGGGATTGGCCAGCGGGGCCACCACGGTCCGTAGGTAGTCAGGCCGCGCGCGGACGTCGCTGTCGCTGATCACCACGACCTCATTTTGTGCTTCGCCCACCAGACGGGTTAGTTTGGCAACTTTGTCGTTGGCTGCGCTTCTGTCCGTGCCATACAGCACGCGAATGCGGCGCTCGGGAAAATCGCGAATCAGCTTTTCAAGGACCGGCACAGCCGGGTCGTCTTTGTCTACGCAAAACAGCAACTCGTATTCGGGATAATCCTGCCGGCAAAAGCTGGCAAAGTTTTCGTAGGCGTCGGGATCGATCCCGCGAATCGGTTTGAGATTGCTCACCGGAGGAGTGAAATCTTCGTTTACCGGCATGCGGCGGCGGAAAAAACGCCATGAACTGTACAGCGCAATCCCGTAGTAGATGAAGGGGAAAGTGGCAATCCCCAACAAGAAATAGCCGATGGGCGTCGCAGTCATCCCGTTGCTCAGCTTAGCCAGATGAAAGGCGCATGTCAAAACGTGGGCGCCTCACGAGAATCAGAATCTCAGCACGCTTCCAGGATGTCGTAGCAAATAGTATTCGTTGATCGGCCGGTCGTCTTGCAGCGCAGGCGTGTTCGGCGACAAGGCGATCATCTCTTCCGGCCGCATTTCTCGGGAAAGTAAGAGATCAAACTGCTGTTGCGGCGTTTTTGCCGGGCCCCACTCCATCATATCTTTGACTGCGCCCGCGGGCATGCGAGCCACCAATTCCTCCGCGGTCCGCACTGGAATTGGTTGCGCGCTCGCCAGGAAGTGCCAGCCCTGTCTGCCGTTCCATCGGAAAATGCGCACATAGGGAAAAGAATTTCTTAGGGCGAGCGTTACCGAGGCCTTCAGTTCGTTGTCGTTCGCTTCGTTCACCCCGTCAGGTAGAAACTGCTGGAGAATTCCGCTTGGCCGCAGCCGCTTCCGCGCTACCGCATAGAAGTCCTCCGAGTACAACAAGCTGGAACCCGCAGCCTGCACTGGTGGCGGGGGGTCGATGATGATAGCGTCGTACTCCTCCGGCGTGCGCTCCAGGTAGCGCCTGCCGTCATCCACCACCACGTGGGCGAGTGAAGAGGCCAGAACTCGCTCGCCGTCAGCGTGGTAATAGGTGAACAGCTTGGGAACACTGGGCACAAGATCGACCGCCGTCGAAGGAATACCCCAGGAAACCGCAGACCGAAACGTCGTTCCCATCCCAAAGCAAATGACCAGCGCGTTACGCGGCAATTGCGGCAGGGAAGCAAGAGTAAGGTGAGCCATCATTTTTGGGATGGGTATCATGGCCGTGATTCCGACTCCGTTGATCAGGAGTTGTTTGCCCATGCCGGTTCCGGTCGCGATCACGGTAGCGGTGCTGTCGCGCAGGACTTCACGCTGCGGATATTGCGTTTCAAAATCCTTGGTGAGTAACAGGATTGCAAGTGCAGCGATCAGCGAGCCATACCCCGCGGCGCGAGTTTCTAGCCGGGATTGACCCGAGAACCATGAGTGGATCGCCACCGCGACCCACGGCAGCGTCAGAACCAGCGTGGCTGGGCGCTCGCCAAACCAAGGCAGCAGAACGAAGCCGCACAGCAACGGTCCGAGGATGCAGCCGAGCACGTTCACGCCATAGGCTTTGCCGGCACGATTCGGATCGCCTCCCGACCAGCGATCCACCAGCATCGGCGTGAGGAATCCCATGACCGCAGAAAACGGCGCTACTCCGAGAAAAACGCGCGCAGAAGAAGCTAGGTCAAACCGGACGTCGGAGGTCAGCAGCGGCAGCATTCCCAGCGGTATTAATGCCACCCACGCCAGATCGCTCACATCCTTGCCGCGCACGCTCCAATGGCGATAGATGCGTGATCCGGCGAACGTGGCCAGTAAATAGCAAGCCAGAATAGTGGCGAACGCATACACCACCGGGCCGACGTAGGGTGTAAACAATCGTATCCAGATCACTTCCATCCCCATGGTCGCCAGACCTGTGAAGAAGAGCAGCGCCATCGCGGACTTGCTCCTAGTGAAGCTGGTGGAAGGCGTTGAGCCTGCGGTTGCGATGGGGGCGCCACGCTGAAATTTGGCACTGAGCAAGAATGCGCCCGCAGCAATTGCCGTGTTCAAACACGCGCCCACGCGCAGAGTCCCGTGGAAGCCGAAGCCTTCGATCAGCAAGGGTGCGGCCAGCGCGCCGCCGACTGCGCCCAGCACATTGGCCAGGTAAAGAAAACTGAACGAGCGGCGCGATTCATATCCGGCATGACTGCGGATGGCGAACATCACCAGCGGAATCGTTGCTCCCATGCATGCACACCAGGGCACGAGGGTGAGAGCCAGCCACACTCCGGACGCCAGGTAATAAGCGGCGGATGACATGGCCGCCTGTTCGGTGGCTCGCTCCAGCAGATCGTGTCCATAGAGCAGTTGCAGCGGAACTACAAGCGCGGAGATTCCGATCAGAAGCTCAGTGAGGCCGTACCAGCGCAAAGGAGCGGTTCTCATGCGTTCTCTGTAGCGCAGGACCAGACCGCCTGCAGCCCAGGAACCCAGGCCCAGGCCGGCCATGAACATCGAGAGCACGATCGACGTCAGCGCTGTAGTGACGCCGAATTGCGCCATCGCCAGCCGGAGCCACACCAGTTCGTACACGATGCCGCAAAGACCCGAAATGAAGAAGAAGACGAAGTACCAAGTCATGGTCGCGTTGGCACACGAATCTCTGGTATCCAGTATCGGGCAAGCGCGGGCGTTTTCTGGCTTTGGGCTGGACCGCGGACGTAACCTCGGTAACCGGGCTGTGACCAGGCGCAGCGTTATTAGCTGCAACGCGGCGCAAGAATAAAGCCGACGGCGTGAGCTGCGGGTGGAAGTGAAAAAACGAGCAAGCTCCGGCAGGGGCGAAAGAGCGTTCTCATGCACACTCTTGAGGCGTTGCGCCACCTCAACGCTCGATCTCCCGTAGCCCCAAAACCCGCGCCCCGCGCCAAATAGCGCTTGACGCCTGCCGTCGCCCAGAGCACAATTGTGGCCCTCGGGCGTCCGCCTTTCTGCCACGAACTCGAAACCGGGCCGGCTTCCGTTACTCATTTTCCAGGGGGATGCTGTTCATGAGAAAACTCTGCTTACTCGTCTTGAGTCTGACCCTGTCAGGAACGATCGGCTTCGCCCAGGTGCAACTCGCCGAGCTCACGCCCAGCAGTCGCATGACCAACGACTGGTTCGGGATCGCGGTCGCGGTCGACCAAAGCACCGTGGCTGTCGCTGATTTCGATCCCAACATCGAGCAGTACGGCGCAGTGTACGTGTACGTCGAGCCCGCCGGCGGCTGGACCAACATGACCGAGACTGCCAAGCTGGTTCCTTCGGACAACGGCATGGGATTCGGCACCTCAGTCGCCATACTCGGCAACATCATCGTGGTTGGAGCTGCCAACACATCGAACTTTTCGAAGCAAACGCAAACTCCAGGCGCGGTATACGTGTACAGGAGGCCAAGGCGTGGCTGGTCCGGTACTTTGACCGAAACAGCTAAACTCACCGCCTCCGATGGCCAGAATGGCGACGCTTTCGGCAACAGCGTCAGCATCAGCGGGACAACCATTGCCGTGGGCGCGTTCTTCGCCAACAATTTTGCCGGTCGTGCGTATGTATTTACCCTGAACGGCAGTACCTGGACCCAGGCCGCCGAACTTACGGCTACGGATGGCGGGTTGCTGAGCTATTTGGGCTGCTCGATTGCGATAGAGGGGAATGCTGTGGTCGCTGGCTCTGATGGGCAAAACAATTTCGCGGGCGCAGCATACGTCTTCGTTGAGCCTGCCGGCGGTTGGACCAACATGACCCAGACCGCTGAGTTGACCGCAGCGGGGAGCGGGTCGAGCAGCAACCTCGGTTTTAGCGTCGGCATTAACAGCAACACGATTGTGGCCGGAGCCCCGAACGCCTTCAGCGGCTACGGGGCAGCGTTCATCTACGTGGAACCACCAGCTGGTTGGGTGAGCACGTCGACTTATACGGCTGCGCTTGGCGAGCCAGCAGGCGCCGGGCAGGGATTGAGTTTTGGTCAGTCGGTGAGCATCAGCAACAGCGGAAGGACCGTGCTGGTTGGAGCGCCCGGAACCAACGTCGGCTCGAACCTGGAACAGGGCGCAGCCTACATTTACCGCGCACCGGCCAATAACTGGGAAAACACGCGGCGGCCTTATGCTGAACTTCTCGCGTCCGACGGGAAGGCGTTCGACGTCATGGGCACGTCTGTGAGCATTAACGGTATCTTCTCCGTCGCTGGCGCGCCCGAGAGCACCACGCCCGGCGTCGCGTATGTGTTCGGGCCGTAGAGTTACGTCCCCGTCCCCGTCAGCGGCACTTTCTGCGGGCTGCCGCCGCCGTTGTCCTCAACCTCCAGAATCGCACTGCGCGATCCCTGCGCATTGGGATGGAACAGCACCGTAATGGTGCAACTCCCTCCGGCGGCAATCTTGCTGGCGCAGGCATTCACCTCGGAAAAATCCGCCGGGTCCGCGCCGCCGATGCCAATCTTCGTAATGTCCAAGTTGCTGTTGCCCTCGTTGGTCAGAACCACGTTTTGTGACTTGCTGACGGTGCCTACTTTCTGATCGCCGAAATTCAGGCTGCTCGGTGCGAGCGAGACGATGGTGGCAACGCCAGAAAGATTGATTATCTGTGGGCTCCCACCGCCGTTGTCAGCGATAGCGAGATATCCGGTGAGGTTTCCCGTGGTCGTGGGAGTGAAATAGACCGCTACCCGGCATGACCCTCCGGGTTGGACCGTCTTACAATTACTCAGCTGCGAGAAATTCGTATCGATAGTGATGTTGCTGATCGTAAGAGCGGTCGTCCCGGTGTTGGTCAGCTTGATGGGCTTCGGTTGACTCACTGTGCCGACCAATTGGGTCGGGAAGCCGGCCTTGTTCGGAGACAGGCTGACGACGGTCCCGTCGTCCTGTAGGAGTATGGTTACCGTGCTCGGGGTGTAATTCGAGACCGCGACATCTAGCTTGCCGTCGCCATTAAAGTCAGCGACCCCCATGTGGTACGCAATGAATCCGTCGTAGTCAACGTGACTCTGAAAGGTTCCGTCACCGTTGCCGAGAAGAATCGAAGTTGAGCTGCCGTTGAAACCGCCACTACTCGCAATTAAATCGAGGTTCCCGTCCCCGTTCATGTCGGCTGCCACCACAGTGTCAGGGGAGAGCGCTGTGGCAAAGCTGGTGGGTGGCTGGAAACTTCCGTCGCCATTGCCGAGAAGGACCGAGACTGCATTGTTGTTGTTCAGAATGACGGCCAGGTCGAGCTTTCCGTCCCCATTGAAGTCAGCCGTTGTCAGCGACGTGGCATATCCGCCCGAGGGATAGGTTTGGGCTGCTCGGAATGTCCCGTCACCGTTTCCCAACAGGATATAGACAGCGTTACCCGTGCTCGATGCGCTGGGGAGCGCAAGGTCCAGGTTGCCATCCGCATTAAAGTCCCCGACAGCTATGCTGTAAAAGCTCGTGGAATTCGAGACGGTGGTGCAGTTTGGCGGCTGTAATATTCCATTTCCACTTCCTAGAAAAATGCAAACCTCGCCCGACCCGACCACCGCGAGGTCAAGCATGCCGTCTCGATTGAAATCGCCAGCTGCGATGCCGCTGAGGCCCTCGTTTACCGAATATTCGACGGGCTGTTGGAAGGTACCATCGCCATTGCCCAACATCACAAAAACATTGCCGTTCCCGGCAGCGACAGCTAAATCGGCGTTCCCATTGCTGCTCAGGTCGGCAGCAATAACGGCGTTGGCATCCTCAGCTGAGTACTCGCTACCTTGGCTGAAGGTTCCGTCCCCGTTTCCGAGAAGGATTAAAACTTGCTCCGTCCCCGAGCTAACAATTGCCATGTCCTGCTCACCGTCTTTGTTGAAATCTGCAATTGCGAATGCCCCCGGATCCAGCGGGACGTCAAAGCTCGACGAGTTCAGCGACACAAACGTCGACGATTCCCTTACCGGCAGAAACACCACATTCGACGTGCCTCGGCCGGGCGCAGGACTGACCACCGTCACCGAGGCCGTCGTCGCCGTCGCGATGTCGGAACTGAGAATGGCCGCGGTCACCTGCGAACCGCTGACGAACGTCGTAGTTCGCGGGCTGCCGTTCCAATTCACCGTCGAACCCGAGACGAAGCCCGTGCCGTTCACCGTTAGCATGAATCCGGCCCCGCCCGGCGCAACACTCGCCGGAACCAGCGGCTGATTGACGAAAGGCACGGCATTCGCCGCGTGGGCGAAGGTCGCGCTGAGTACGATTGCGGCGAAGAGAGATGCGGCTAAGAGTGGAGCGAGAAGTGGCTTCATGGCGATCTCCTACTGCGATTCGGCAGGCATCCGGGACTGTATTCCGCCTCCGGCACACTGTCAACTGTGCAGAGAATTGCAACTGCGGGTCCATTTCTGCGAGGGGTAGTCTGCCGTCCCTGCGGGACTTACCCGTTTCCCGTTGACTACCCACGGCTCGCGCCGTGGGCTTTATTCTTGCGCCGCGTCGCGGCTCGGAGTTCTCCCAAGGATTCTGAGAATCAGGTTTTGAATCCGATCCACCCATCCCTATGTCGAATGCCTTGTGCCTCCCATCGCATCCGCTCGCGCATTGCTTCCGAGAGGTTCTTCTGCAATCATTCTTTACAACAGGAGGCTTTTATGGCCAAGGAAGCATGTCCTCACGTCAAGGAGATTCGCAAGGTCTCGCCCAGCGGCAAGGGCTGCAAAGAATGCCTGGAAATGGGCGATACCTGGGTCCATCTGCGGGAATGTCTGATCTGTGGTCATGTGGGCTGTTGCGATTCGTCGAAGAACAAGCATGCCACCGCCCACTTCCATCAGACCAAGCATCCCATCATGCAGTCTTTTGAGCCGGGTGAAAACTGGAGATGGTGCTATGTGGACCAGATCTACGTGGGTTAGGAGTGTGACCGCGCAAAGGCACGCCATGTGACCGCGATCACACCTCAAACCGCCCGTGGTTGTGATACAAATTTCTGTGACCGTCATGCAGGCGCCTGGCACTACTAATCCAAACTCTTTTATGTTCGCGGACCGGCTGTGCTGAGGGCGCTCTTCATCTCGCTCTCCGAGAGCCACCGGCTGCGGGCTATCGCCGAGCATTCTTCCATCGGACAGAGATTCTCCTCTCGCTTCGTTGCCGGTACGCAGGTTGAAGACGTCCTGCGGGCCGCGCGGGCGGTCAACCAGTCCGGCCTGACCGTCTCCATCGACAACCTTGGCGAAAATGTCACCAATGCTGACGAAGCCCGCGCCAGCGCCGGCCTCTACCATCAGTTGCTGGACGAGATCGCCGCGCGCAAGCTCGACGCCAATATCAGTCTGAAACTCACACACATGGGGCTGGACGTGGATGAAAAGCTGGCCCACGATCAGGTGGCGAGCCTGGTAGCCAAAGCGGCCGCCATGAATCCGAAGAATTTCGTTCGCGTGGACATGGAAGGCTCGCCCTATACGCAGCGCACCCTCGATTTCGTCCACGAACTGCACCGCAAGCCCGGCAACCAGGGATGCGTCGGCGCGGTGATTCAGTCCTACATGCGGCGTTCGCAGAGTGACGTTGAAAACCTGCTTGCTGACGGCATCCGCATCCGCCTGTGCAAAGGCGCTTACAAAGAACCGCCGGAGATTGCGTTTCAGAAAAAATCAGAAGTGGACGAGAGCTACGTCAGGCTGATGAAGGTCCTGATGAAAAGCAGTGTGTATCACGGCCTGGCCACGCACGACGAAAACATCATCAACCAAGCGAAGGCTTTTGCCACGCGCGAAAACATTGCGCGCGATTCTTTCGAATTTCAAATGCTCTACGGCATCCGCCGCGACCTGCAGCAGAGCCTGGTACGCGATGGCTGGCGCATGAGAGTGTATATTCCCTTCGGAACCGAGTGGTATCCCTACCTGATGCGGCGGTTGGCCGAGCGCCCCGCCAACGTGCTGTTCATCGCAAAAAATCTGCTGCGAAGATAATCACTCGTCCGGCGGGTGAGCTTCCTCGTTGGGTTCGGCTGGCGCCAGGGGCAGCTTGGAAGCGCCGTCGAGCATTTGCCGCTCCTGCGGCGAGAATTTCTGCTTGTAGGCGTCTGACTCGATGGCGCGCTGACGCGCCTCCGGCGGCATGGCACGCAAAGTCTGCAGCGCACTGTGCACCGCTTGACGGCGGTCCGGCGGAAGCTGTTGCCACTGATTGTAGATTCCCCGGGCCTGGTCCTTTTGCTGCGGAGTCAGGTGCTCCCAGGTTTCCATGCGGTTCAGGTAGCGATCCTGCTGCTCGCGAGGCAGGTTATTGAAGCGCTGCAACTGATTCCGCAATTGCTGCTGGCGCTGTGGGGGAAGGCTGCGGAATCCGGGATCACTCTCCAGCGCCCGGCGTTGCTGCTCCGGCGGCTGATTGCGATGCTGGCGCAGCCACTGTCCCGCATGGTGGCCCTGATTGGGCGCCTGGCGCTCGTACCGGCGGTTCTGCGCGAAGGAGGGCACGGCCGTCAACGCCGTTGCCAGTGCGACCACCCACACACCTGCCGTGATTGATCGGAACCACTTCACAACTCTCCCCTCGGCTTCGCCTGAACCTTACGGGTTCGCTGTCACGTCCTGCTGGACCTGCAAATCATCCAGCACATCGAAGTCGGAATACAATTCGCCGTTCTTGTCGAGTGCCTGCAGATCGCCGACCGCCGTTCCCGGCTCAACCACCGCCGCAATCGGTCCGCGATCGCTGACATTTTTCCCCGCATCGGTGCGAAACAGCGTGATGCTCATCACCATCAGCACGGCCAGCGAAACGGCCAGCGCCGGCTTGCGCATCCACTGCAGCCAACCGGAAGGCTTCGCCTTTTCCTCGCGCACCCGCGCCATCAGCCGCGTGTCGAAATACGCTGACGGCACCGGCGCCCGCCACTCATCGAGCAGCGCCATGGTCTGGCGGAACTCTTCCAGTTTCCCGGCGCAAGCTGCGCAGCTCTTCAAGTGATCATTTACTGCGGGCATCGCCGCATCCATACCGGCGGCCAGGTCCGGCATCAGTTCGTAAATCTCCGTGCATTTCATGACTACATCCCCTTACACAAATTCTTTAAGCTGCACCCGCAAAGTTTCATAGGCGCGAAACAACAACGACTTGGTGGCAGACTCGCTCAATTTCAAAACGTCGGCAATCTGGCGATAATCCATCTGCTGATACTTGTGCATGATGACCGCCGTTTTCTGCCGCTCCGGCAGCGCCTGCACCCGCTCCCGAATCGCAGCCATCCGTTCGCGCCGCAAAATGTTCTCTTCCGCCGAAAGCGAGGTATCGGCCACGTCCACCGTCAGCCCGGTGTCCTCATCCGGCTCATCGATGCTGACCACGGCCTCCGGCCGCTCGTGCCGCGTGTCGCGCGCGTGGTTCACTGCCAGATTGGTCGCGATACGATACAACCAGGTGGTGAACTTGGCGCTGGCTTCGTAATTCTCACGCGAGCGATACACCCGCAGAAAAACTTCCTGCGCCAGATCCTCAGCCACAGCCGCGTTGTGGGCCATGCGATACATAAAATTCAGCATCGGCCGGCGATACTTCTGCACCAGATACTCAAACGCGGAGTCATCGCCTGCCTTCACGCGCAGCATGACTTCGGCGTCGCTCAAGGCAGTGCTCGAGCGAGCGACGGCTGGCGGTGTCTCGGCGTCGGCAGACGCACGCCCCATCGCGAGCAACCCGCGGTTGATGGCAACGCTGCTCACACTAGTTTGAACCCGCTTCGAGCCGGAAAGTTGCGTCTCTGCAGCCCCTGGTAATGGCCCGGAAGTGCCTGTGGAAGAAGAGGCTACAGGGGGTTTCGCCGGGATGGATTTGCCGGGCATTGGGGTCGGGCCGGGCTTCGGGCAGGGGTCGATTTTCTGGCCTGCACCGCGAAGCCGCGTTCCTTAGGCTACCACGGACGGCCCTGTCTGGAAACGGTTTATTTGCTATGAGATAGGGATGGAGGACGGGCGTCGGTGCCCGTCAGAAGCCATGGGGACGGGCTGTATGTGCCGCGGTCGAGGGAGGTTCAGCGATGATTGTCGTAGGCAAAGCAAATAGCTCATTAGTTCCATCACAGTACACAACGGTGCCATTTACAGGCATTTACTTGAAGAGCATCATCCCGGCGTTTCCCCACACGGTCACGATTTGTACCAGCAATGCATATTTCGAGTGTTGCCCTGTGGCGGGGATGCGCTGTGAACCTGGCCGGGAAATGAATAGAGGGGGCCGCGATGAAAAACCAGGAATCGAGCGATCTCAGGACAAGCATAAGACTCGCCCACGCGATCGTATGGATCAGCCCTCATTTTAAGTCGAAACTTCGCATTCCCGTGATCGCTCTTTTGGCGCTGAACCTCGCGGCACCACTGGCGGCGCAGCAACTGGTCGGCCAGTCACTTCGGGCCCAGCTTACGTTGAACGGAAGTGGAATTACGTTCTCAATCAGAGCCAGAATTCTATTCCTACATCAGGCTGGATCCAGACTCGCATTCCCACCTTGCCGCTCGAAGACGGCACAACTTCGGTCTGGTATCAGCGTACCCTGAATGTTCCCACCACCTGGGCGCAGCCGGGCCGAAGCTTCTTTCTGGAGCTCGAAAAGGCTGGCCATTACTCTGCCATCTACATCAACGGCAGCATGATCGGAGAGCACTTTGGCCAGTTCAGTCCGTTTGAAGTGGACGTGACCAGCGCCATCATCCCGGGGCAGGTCAACACTATCGATATCTATGTCCACAAGGCCGATACCACTTATGTGCGACCCGGTGTGAACATTAACCAAAGTTCCTGCCCCCAGAGTAATCCCGACTGCATGGGCAACGCCTATCGCGGGTCGGCTGACACCGTGCTGGAACGCAACTGGGCTGGCTTGGTGGGCGACATTACTCTTTACTGGCGGCCTACGGAAAATGTTTCCGACGTGTTTGTCATCACCTCCGTCCGGAATTCCACGCTCACGGCGGACCTGCAAGTCCCCAATGCCAGTCCGGCAGCCACTGCTCAAGCCACGGTTTTGGACGGCACCCAGGTCGTACTCACGTTGCCGGCTCAACCGGTGGTAGGGGGAGTTGCGACACTCCAGGCTCCATGGATGAATCCCGTGTTGTGGGGCCCATCGCCCTATGGTCAAGCTAAGCTTTATACCCTCCAAACTCAACTTCTCGAGTCCGGCGTACTCGTCGATACGGTCACCACGCGGTTTGGCTTCCGCGAGGTCTGGGATGACGGCACAATGACGTATTTGAACGGCCTCCCGCTTTGGATGGTGGGCGACTGGTTCCTGAAACTGGCCCCCCAGCGCTATATCAATGACCGGCGCTCCCAAGCCTTCCAAATCTATGTTTGGGAATCGACAGGCTTGAACATGATGGAAAGCCATTGGGATGACGCTGGCCGGACCATTCTCGACCTGGCCGATGAAATGGGATACCTCGTGCTCGCGGCGTTCTATTGCGATGGCCGGCCGGCGGGACAGTCACAAGTTGATAACGCCAAGGGTTGGACCGAATGGATGGCCAGTACCGCAACGGAATGGGCCCTGGAACTTCGCCATCATCCCTCGGTCGTCATCTGGAGACCGACCGACTCGTTGCCCGAGGGTGTAACCCAGGCTTACGCATGGCCTCCGATCAACGCCAGTGTGCGCCAAGCCGACCCCAGCAACCGTCCCATCGCAGACGGCACCGATATCGATACGTGGCTGGAAGATTTTTCTCCTGATCCACCCAATTGCGACACACCCGCTGGCATGCAGACCAAGCTCGCGTCCGAAACCAAGCCATTGCTGACGCGAGAGATGTATGGGAACCAAAACCTCCCCTGCGTGCCCTCGTTCTTCGACGCCTATTACAACGCAGCCTTTACTGGAGGAGGGATTGGGCTGCTGTCCGGCTTGGCGTACTCGGAAAATCCCATCCTCGTTCCGACCTGGTTCAGCATCAGCGGCGTAGGCAACCGCCCGACCACCGCCATGCCCTTGACCGATTGGATGACCCGGAAATTTACGCCCACTCTTTGGGGGACCGAGTTTGCCGGCCTGTATGAGACCTATTTTCAGCCTGCTCTCCTGAACACCAGTCCCACTTCTGGAGACTTCCAGCTTTCAGGATTGCCTGTGGATGTTGAATCGGCATTTCTGATTCCCGCCGAGTGCGTGGCCAACGCAGCCGGAGTGGTTGCCGCCCAGGACGGTAGCGGCACCGCCTGGTTCGTCGTTCCGCAACCCGGGAACTACCAACTCAACTACACCACCGGGGGCGTGGATGTTGTCCAGAACGTCGTGGTGACGGCTCCTCCTCCGTTCCCGTAGAAAGCGCGGATGCCGCGCACTCGCTTCTGAAAAATGACCGGGTTGCTGGCTGCCCCACCCTTCGCGATTTTCGAGGGCTCACGCGCTCCGCACCCCGGAGGCTCAGGGCGGTGTACTCCGCGTCGCAGTGGACACCGGGGAGGGGTTGGGTTGGGAAAGGGTTGACTCTACAGACCGGAACGCGGAGCGAGCCGATCAATCATCCGGAGCAAGTGGCTAGCGAAAAGAATCACCTCGGCAGCCTCCGCAGGATCCGGCCGCACAATACGATGACTCGGGGGATTTTTGAACAGAGCTATTGTCCCAACAAACAAGTCGCGCATGCCTTCCTGCTCAGCGACCGGCAACGTGGTGTCCGCCAGCGGGCCAGGCGTCACGGCTGGCCTATCGGGCCGATTCACCGGCCGGAACGCCTTCCGCATCAGCTCCACGCCGTAGTCTTCGGCACCAAACCCGCCAGCGCTGCGAGCGGCGATCTCAGCCTCACGGAAGGCCTGGAACACTGCGGTATCGTACTCGCCCCGCAAGAAAGTTGGATAAACCTTCACCCCGATCGCCGGGTGAAGCTGAGCTCTGGGAAGTAACGCAGCTCGGCGATACGCGTCGAACTGCTCACGCGACCGCAACATGCGACCGCGCCGCGAAAACCTCAACCAAAGAGAGGAAGGCTGTCCCTGGTCGCGAACCAAGAAGCCCTCGTGTTCCAACCAGCCCCAAGCCTCTTGCAGCGCCTCGTTGACCTGCCCCTGTCGGTCACCGTACTCTGGGCGCCCGGAAAGCAGATTGAAGAAATTGTACGGACTGACGGAGCCGCGGCTGACCACCCCATCTCCGCTATTCTCACCGAGGCTCTGAAGGTGCTGCAGCAGAACCCACGCTACCTCCTCCACCTCAAGGCGGAGCAAGTCGTCGGCGTTCGGAACCATGGATGAGATAGATACATGCACGAAAAAAGCATAGCACCAGCCAACTTTTCAGGCACTCAGCCCAGAATCCGCCCCGCGGACAAGAGTGTCCGCGCCACACGGTCTGGTCTCTCCCAGTTGCGGGAAAATGCGGCAGATGGTTGAATGGAATTCAGTGGGCGCTTAACTCAGCGGTAGAGTGCCATCTTCACACGGTGGAAGTCATAGGTTCGAATCCTATAGCGCCCAC
>Ga0209415_10000760_pt1 | contig 60737 bp, 60 predicted proteins | sample PeaSoiSIISIP2007_FD_187696 | JGI IMG/M metagenome (GOLD analysis project Ga0209415, IMG submission 187696) | Peat soil microbial communities from Weissenstadt, Germany - SII-SIP-2007 (SPAdes) (version 2) | ecosystem: Environmental > Terrestrial > Soil > Wetlands > Peat | place: Germany...
CTGGCGGGCGACGTTGATGACGTCGGCCGCCTTGACGCCGGTGATCTTCTCCTGCCACTTCGGCGTATACGGCAGGTCTTCGTCGTACGATTTGGCGACATTGCCGCCGCCGAGGCCACGGTCGATGCCGTAGTTGGCGGCCATCAGGTCGAACACGGTCGCGACGCACGATTCGCCGCCAGCCAGCGCGAGCTTCCTGACCGGAACGTTGCGCAACAGCACGTCGGCGCCCTGGTCGTTGTTCTGGAACCGCTCGTTGACGACCCCTCCGAAATACGGAAACGCGACCGGCACGACTTCGTCGCGGCGATCAAGCAGGGACAGCGCGAGCTTCACGTCCGCACCCGACGCGGCGTTCTTCGGCTCGAGGTTCCATTTGCCATCCGACTGCCCCCAGCGAAAACCAATCGAGCCGTTGGGCGTCACGACGTTGCCCGATGCCTCGTCGATACCGACGGTTTTCCAGTCGGGATTGTTGGACTGGCCGAGCTTGTCCGCAAAATCGCTCGTGCGAACGAAACGATCCGGCACATACCGGTCGCCGCGTTTCACGAGCTTCACGAGGAGCGGCATGTCGCTGTAGCGCCGCACGTAATCGTTGAAATACGCCGACGGCTTGTCGAGATGAAACTCCTTGAGGATCACGTGGCCCATCGCCATTGCCATCGCGGCGTCGGTGCCCTGCTTCGGGTGCAGCCACAGGTCGCACAGCTTGGCGACCTCCGAGTAATCGGGCGTCACCGCAACGGTCTTCGCCCCCTTGTAGCGCACCTCGGTGAAGAAATGCGCATCCGGCGTGCGCGTCTGCGGCACGTTCGAGCCCCATGCGATGAGGAACGTCGAGTTGTACCAGTCGGCCGACTCGGGTACGTCGGTCTGCTCGCCCCACACCTGCGGGCTGGAAGGCGGCAGATCGCAATACCAGTCGTAGAAACTCATGCAGACGCCGCCGATCAGCGACAGGTAACGGCTGCCCGCGGCATACGACACCATCGACATCGCCGGGATCGGCGAGAAACCGATCACGCGGTCGGGGCCGTGCTGCTTGATCGTGTAGACATTGGCGGCGGCGATGATTTCGTTCACTTCGTCCCACGTCGAGCGCACGAAGCCGCCCATGCCGCGCACCGACTTGTAGGATTTCGCCTTGGCCGGATCCTCGACGATCGAAGCCCATGCCGCGACCGGCGACAAAGTACGGCGCGCCTCGCGCCACATCCTGATCAGCCGGCTCCGCACCATCGGGTACTTGATGCGGTTGGCGCTGTAGAGGTACCACGAGTACGACGCGCCGCGCGAGCAGCCGCGCGGCTCGTGGTTCGGCATGTCGGGACGGGTGCGCGGATAATCCGTCTGCTGCGTCTCCCAGGTCACGATGCCGCCTTTCACGTAAATCTTCCAGCTGCACGAGCCCGTGCAGTTCACGCCATGGGTGGAGCGCACGATCTTGTCGTGCTGCCAGCGCTTGCGGTAGCCGTCTTCCCAGGTGCGGTCTTCGCCGGTCACCACGCCGTGCCCACCGGAGAACGATTCCCGCGGCTTGGTGAAAAACATCAATCGATCAAGAAAGTGGCTCATTTGTACTCCTTCGCCATTTCGCCATGTCGGGCGCTGACTCCCGGCCTTGCGCTTTGCCCAAACGCAATCACGGGCGTCACGTCACTTCTTCGCGTTTCCTGCGACGCCTCCCGGCGAGGCGGCCGCGAATTTCGGCTCGGCACGCACAAAGCCGTAGGCCACCGCAACCGCCGCCGCCGCCAGAACGATGTAGGCGAAAAAGCCGCCCGCGTAGCCCCCTGCGCCGAGAATGTCGACAAATCCGCCCAGGATAGGGGGTATTAAGAAGCCGCCGACCGCGCCCAACCCGCCGACCAAGCCTGAGGCGCCTCCGACTGCGTCCGGCACGTACTTGGGCACCATCTTGAAAACCGCCGCGTTGGCGATTCCCATGCCGGTCGCGATAAGCAGCTCACCCGCAAGGGCCACGTAGAACTGCGTGAACCAGGTAAGCAACACGGCCCCCGCGAGCACCGTGAGGAAGCTTCCGACCGCAACGCGCTCTCCGCCCAGCTTCTCCGACAGGACGCCGCCGTACACCCGGATGAGCGCCGCCAGCAGCGAGAAGCCGAGGCCCCCCAGAGCGCCGGCGACCTTGGGCTCCATGTGGTGCAGGTTGACCCAATAGGTCGGAAACCAGGCGGTGAGAGCAAGAAAGCCCCCGAATGAGACGAAGTAGAGGAAAACGAGCCCCCAGGTGCGCTGTTCCTCGGCCGCCACGGCCAAGGCATGCCAGACAGCCTCCTTGGGAAACAGCTCCTGCCCGCACTGGCGTGCGACATCCTTGGCTTCTTCCGCAGCGACGCCCCGCTTGCGCAACTGAAAGAAGTAGGCATCCCTGGCCAGCCAGGCGTAAACGATGGTTCCCGCGAGCAGAAAATAGAACCATGCGAGGTAGGATCCGGCCATGCCCCACACCGCGATGGCGAACGGCAGAACGAGGGTGAAGATCCCGGGAGCCAGGTTCCCGACGCCCCCAAAGATGCCGAGGACGGTTCCCTGGCGTTTCTGCGGGTACCAATAGGAGACCTGCGGAATTCCAACCGAAAAGGACGCGACCCCGCATCCGCTCATGAATCCCAACAGCAGGATCACCGGATAGAGCGACATGTCCAATTCGCGAACGTGCGACAGAATAAACGCGAGGCCCCACATTCCGGTTAGCGAGATGGCGAACAACGTGAGCATCGGCAGCCGCCCGCCGCCCTTGTCAACCCACGCGCCGAAGGGAATGCGCAGCAGCGAACCGGTGAGCTGCGGTGCGGCGACCAGCAATCCGATCAACAATCCGGAGGCGTGCATCGAGGTCTGAAACGTGTGCGCAGCCGGTCCGTACAGCGCGACGGCGGCGAATCCGATGAAGAAACCCCACGTGGCCATGGTCAGACCGCCCTTGGGCTTGCCGCGCAGGCCGTAGCGCCCTCTCAGTGCATCGACGTTCGTTGTTTCCATCGTTTTCTCCTAAGTTCCCGCAGCAAGTTTAAGCGTGGCGCACCGGTGCGATTTGATTCAGGTCAATTGAAGATGTATTTACATTCCATCTTTAAAAACATCGATCTAGAATCGCGTGTCATCTGCAAAGGAGCCATAATGGCGGACCGCATAGTGCAGGCCGCTGAGGAGATGGTATGCGTCTGACGATATTTACCGATTACACCCTGCGGGTGCTCATTTACCTCGGAGCGCACCGTGATGAGAAGCGCCTCGCCACCATCGGCGACATCGCGACCGCATACGGCATCTCCGAAAATCACCTGATGAAAGTCGTGCACCACCTGGCGAAACAGGGCTACGTCGAAACCACGCGCGGCAAAGGCGGCGGCATGCGGCTCGCACGCACGCCGGAGCAGATCGGAATCGGCGAAGTGGTGCGCGGCGCGGAGGAGGACCTCGCCGTGGTGGAATGCTTTCAGAAAGGCAATTTGAAATGCCCCATCCTGCCCGCTTGCACCCTGCGTGGCGTTCTGACACGCGCGATGCGCGCGTTTTTCGAAGTACTTGACGGCCAGACGCTGGCGGATCTGCTACGGCCTCAAGCCAGGCTGGTCAGGATATTCCGCGACGCGCGCTCGTCGCGCTAGCACTTCAGCCATCCGCGGTTTCGCGCTTCGGGCAGCCGGCCGGCCGCTCCGGCGGAGGCAGCGGACAGAAATTGTTGATGTCGGCCGCCGGCCGCTGCAGGAAGCAGGTGAACGCGCTCGACCCCGCGGCGAGCAGCCAGAACGCGAAGAATCCGAGCGTATACACCGCAGTCCGGCTCAGACTGAGTGGTTCGCCAAAGAGATGCAGATCCATCGGATCGAACAATGTGAAAAAAATGCCCTCGGCAATTCCGCCGACGATGAACGACGGCCACAGTACCCAGATTGCACGTTGCATGTTGGCCTCCTATTGCGGCGTCAACTCTACTACCGACTGCGTGTAGCTCGATGCCTCTCCCGCCAGCCGCCAGGTGCGCGCCAGGTCCTCGAGCATCACCACGCGCCTGCCTTCGATCCCTGTCGTAAGATCGCCTTCGTAAATCCCCGGCGCCACCGCGTCCAGCACTATCACCTGGTCGGCGACGGCGCGGGTCGGATGCACGAGACGCAATCGCAGATCGGCGGGCAGCCTGCCACGGCCTGTCAGTTCCAGACGCACGCGGTTGGTATTGACGCCAAGCGTGACCCGGGCGCTGAGCGCGAGCCGCTCAGCCAGTAGCGTGCGCGACAGCATCTGATTGATCGCAAGTCCGCGCTTGTAGTAATCGTCGGCGACCAGGCCATCATCGGACTTGATCGCTAGCCACAGCGTGCAGAAACTGGCCACTATCACCATCAACGGCCCGGCCATGAGAATCCACGGCCACGGCTCGCGGTACCAGGGTTTTGCCATCAAATTGTCGGTCAGTATGGTCATCCTGGATCTCCCTGGATCAGCGCACGTAGAACATGGATTTCTCATCGGCCCTGACGCGCGGATCCGTGCTGTCCTCGATATGAAAACGCACCGGATGCGAGCCCGGCGAGGCTGTCGCCGAATCTATGCGCAGCGCAACCGGCACGGTAAGCATGGTCGCCGCCGGCACGTCGATCGGCTGCGGCACGATCAACCGCATGCCTTCGATTCCGCTCGCGGTAATGAGGACGGTGCGCGGCCGCTCGGCGGTATTCATGATCTGCAGCCGGTATACATTCTCGAGCAAGCCGTCGGTCGTTTCACGCACCAGCGTCGCGCGGTCGCGGATCACGTCGACCTTGAGCGGAACGCGCAAATACAACAGCGCAAGAAAAGCGGTCGCGATCGCGAGCAGGATCGCGCTGTAGACAAGCGTGCGCGGCCGCAGCACATGGCGCACGATATCGCGGTCCCGGTAGCCGCCGCGCACCGCGTTCTCGGTCGAGTAGCGGATAAGCCCGTGCGCATAGCCCATCTTGTCCATCACCCGGTCACAACCATCGATGCACGCGGCGCAGCCGATGCACTCATACTGCAGGCCGTTGCGGATGTCGATGCCCGTCGGGCACACCTGCACGCAAATGCCGCAATCGACGCAGGCACCGAGCCCCGCCGCCTTGTAATCCGCGGATTTGCTGCGCGAGCCGCGCGGCTCGCCGCGCTGCGCGTCGTACGTGATGATGAGGGTATCGGAATCGAACATCACGCTCTGGAAGCGCGCGTACGGACACATGTATTTGCATACCTGCTCGCGCATCCATCCGGCGTTGCCGTAAGTCGCAAAGCCGTAAAACAGGATCCAGAATGTTTCCCACGGTCCCAGGCTCACGCCGGCCACTTCCGGCGCCAGCGTCCGGATCGGCGTGAAATAGCCGACGAAAGTAAAGCCGGTCCACAACGCAAGCGCGATCCACGCCAGGTGCTTGAACGTTTTCTTGAAAAGTTTCCGGGTGTCGAGCGCGCCTTGGTCCAGCCGCATGCGCTGCATCCGGTCGCCTTCGATGAAACGTTCGATCCACAGGAAGATCTCGGTATAGACCGTTTGCGGGCACGCGTAACCGCACCACAGGCGTCCGGCCACCGCAGTGAACAGAAACAGCGACAGCGCAGCGATGATGAGCAGCATCGTCAAGAAGATGAAATCCTGCGGCCACACCACGAGACCGAAGATGTAGAACTTGCGTGCCGCGAGGTCGAACAGCACTGCCTGCCTGCCGTTCCAGGAAAGCCACGCGGTACCGTAAAAGACGACTTGCGTAAGCAGCACCAGCGCCACCCGCCAGCTCGCGAACCATCCGCGCACCGCGCGCGGATAAATCTCGCGCCGCACTTCGTAGAGATCGACCTCGACCGGCGAATTGACCGGCGCCAGCCTGGGCTGCAGCTGACTCAATGCAGTCTCCGCCTATTGGCGATGCGGCTGCGACAACGAATAGACGTAGGCGGTGAGCAAATGGATCTTGCCGTCGTCGAGGAAACCCTTGTGCGCCGGCATCTGACCGGTGCGGCCCTTGGTGATCGTTTCGATGATAGTCGCTTCCGAACTGCCGTACAGCCAGTCCTTGTCGGTCAGATCCGCGGAGTGCAATTCCCGCTTGCCTTTGCCGTCCGCGCCATGGCAGGCCGCGCAAATCGCAGCAAACTTTACCTTGCCCCGCTGCGCCCGCGACGCGTCGTGCGCAAGTCCGGACAGCGAGCGCACGTAGTTTGCGACGTCCTTGATGTCCTCCTCGCTGCCGACGGCGGCGCCCATCGGCGGCATTATGCCCAGGCGGCCATTCGTGATCGACGCCTTGATGGTCTCCGGATCGCCGCCGTAAAGCCAGACGTCGTCGCGCAGGTTCGGACCCACGCCGCCGCCCGCGTCCGAGCCATGGCATTGTGCGCAATAGTTGAGGAACAGGCGCTGGCCGATCGCATGCGCTTTCGGATCGTCGGCGACCGCCTTGATATCCTGCTTCAGGTAGCCGTCGAAAATCGGACCATACAGCGCCGCCGCCTGCTTCTGCTCGTCGTCATATTGCTGCCGCGAGCTCCAGCCGAACGCGCCGGCGTAGCTGCCGAGCCCCGGATACAGCGCGAGATAGATCAGGCTGAAAATGATCGTGAGGTAAAACATCCACATCCACCAGCGCGGCAGCGGATTGTTCTTCTCGGCCAGGTCTTCGTCCCACACGTGTCCGGTCGTGCCCGCTTCATCGCCCTTGGCCGCGCGCGCGGTGCTGTACGAATATAGCAGCAGCGCGCATGCGATGATGCTGACCACCGTGATCAGCCCTATGTAGAAAGTCCAGAAATCGCTCGAAAAATCACTCATGATCCGCCCTTTAGCGAGCCGGTCTGTTTAAAGTGCGCGCATCCGCATCGATGTCGTCCTCGAGCGGCACGCGCGCAGCCTCGTCGAACGCCGCGCGCCGCTTGCCGCTCCATGCCCATAAAACGATGCCGACGAACACGACCAGCATTACCACCGTCATCACGCTGCCGAACAGGCTGTAATTCATCGCGCTTACCTCACGTTTCTCAGCACCGTGCCGAGCCCCTGTAAATAGGCAATCAACGCGTCCTGCTCGGTCTTGCCTTTGGCGGCGTCGACGGCACCGGCGATGTCTTCGTCGCTGTACGGCACGCCGACCCGCCGCAGCGCGCGCATTTTCGCCGGCAGCTCATCCGCCGCGACCGGCGTGCGCGCGAGCCACGTATACGCCGGCATGTTCGACTCGGGAACCACATCGCGCGGATTATTGAGATGCACGCGGTGCCATTCGTCGGAGTAGCGCCCGCCCACGCGCGCGAGATCGGGACCGGTACGCTTGGAGCCCCACAGGAACGGGTGCTCGTAGACGAATTCGCCGGCGACCGAATAATGCCCGTAGCGCTCGGTCTCGGCGCGGAACGGCCGGATCATCTGCGAGTGGCAGCCGACGCAACCTTCGCGGATATAGATGTCGCGGCCGGCCAGTTGCAGCGGCGCGTACGGCTTCAACCCGGCCACCGGCTCGGTCGTCGAACGCTGGAAATACAGCGGTACGATCTCGACCAGGCCGCCCACCGCGACGACCAGGACGATCAGCGCGATCAGCAGCCCCATGTTCTGTTCTATGATGTCGTGTCGATTGCTCATAATCGTGCCCTCTGCTTCATGCGTGCGCAAGCGCGATGGCGGGGATTTTCGCGTCGTCGACCGCGCGCTGCCCGGCGACCGTCTTCCAGACGTTGTAAACCATTATCAGCATGCCGGAGAAGAACAGCAGGCCGCCCACCAGCCGCACCGTGTAGTACGGATACATCGCTTTGACGACCTCGGCGAAACTGTAGGTGAGCGTGCCGTCGGCATTGACCGCCCGCCACATCAGGCCCTGCATGACGCCGGCAATCCACATCGCGGCGATATACAGCACGACGCCGACGGTTGCGACCCAGAAATGCAGCGTAACCAGCTTCATGCTGTGCATCTCGATGCGACCGAAAAGCCGCGGGATCATGTAGTACATCGCGCCGATCGACACCATCGACACCCAGCCGAGCGCGCCCGAATGCACGTGGCCAATGGTCCAGTCGGTGTAGTGCGACAATGCGTTGACGGTCTTGATCGACATCATCGGCCCTTCGAAAGTCGACATGCCGTAGAACGACAATGACGTGACGAGGAACTTGAGGATCGGGTCGGTCCGCAGCTTGTGCCACGCGCCCGACAGCGTCATGATGCCGTTGATCATGCCGCCCCACGACGGCGCAAGCAGAATCAGCGAGAAGATCATGCCGATGCTTTGCGCCCAGTCCGGCAGCGCGGTGTAGTGCAGGTGGTGCGGCCCCGCCCACATGTAGGTGAAAATCAACGCCCAGAAGTGCACGACCGACAGCCGGTACGAGTAGATGGGCCGACCGGCCTGCTTCGGGATAAAGTAGTACATGATGCCGAGGAAACCGGCGGTCAGGAAAAAACCGACCGCGTTGTGGCCGTACCACCACTGCACCATGGCGTCCTGCACGCCGGCGTAAATTGAATAGGATTTCCAGAACGTGACCGGGATTTCCGCACTGTTCACCACATGCAATAGCGCAATCGTCAGGATGAACGCGCCGTAAAACCAGTTCGCGACATAGATGTGCTTGACGCGGCGCCTGGCAATGGTGCCGAAGAACACCACCGCGTAGGCGACCCACACCAGCGTGATCAGCACATCGATCGGCCATTCGAGCTCGGCATATTCCTTCGAGGTCGTATAGCCGAGCGGCAGCGTGACCGCCGCCAGCACGATGATCGCCTGCCAGCCCCAGAACGTGAACGCGGCCAGCGTATTGTTGAAAAGGCGCGCATGACAGGTGCGCTGCACCACGTAATACGAAGTCGCGAACAGTGCTGAGCCGCCAAAGGCGAAAATCACCGCATTGGTATGCAGTGGCCGCAGCCGGCCGTACGAGAGCCACGGCGCGAGGTTCAACTCCGGCCAGATGAGCTGGGAAGCGATAAGCAGGCCGACCAACATGCCGACCACGCCCCACACGACCGTCATGATGGAAAACTGCCGCACCACCTTGTAGTTGTACGTGTCCTGGTCGCTCATCAATGCTTCCCCCTTGAATAGCGTTCAGCGCATGGTAAAGGGCAACCCCGGGATCGCTTTTGATCTACATCAAATTGCATGCGGCGCGCCCCGGTTGCAGGCCCATTGATCTACATCAAGCCCCGGTTTGCCGATCTGCGGTCTACTTGGCACTGCCACCCCAGGCTAAATATGACCGCCATGCATGCTTGCCAGGAGCCGTGCGCCGTGACGGGCAACGGCGTCGTACGCCTGCTCAACGCGCTGCGCGATCCGGCGCGCTATCCGCACCCGGTGCGGCGCGTGGACGTCCTCGAGACTCACATCTCGTGGGTGATACTGACCGGCAGCTACGCTTACAAGATCAAAAAGCCGGTGAACCTCGGTTTCCTCGATTTCACCTCGCTGGCGGCACGCCGCCATTATTGCGAGGAGGAATTGCGGCTCAACCGCCGGCTGGCGCCGCAGCTCTATCTCGAAATGGTGACCATCACCGGCACGCCCGGGCAACCGAGCATCGGCGGCGCAGGGCCCGTACTCGAATACGCGGTAAAAATGCGTGAATTCCCGCAATCCGCGCTGCTCGATGCCGCGCTCTCGTGCGGCGACGTCGGCAGCCCTGTCATCGAGGCGTTAGCGCGCAAAATAGCCGCATTCCACGCTGCCCTGCCGCCCGCGCTGGCGATCGCCGGCGACGCCACGGAAGAGGCGCTCGCGCCGGCACTCGACAACTTCCGGCAAATACTGCCGCTGCTCGACGCGCCCGCCGAAATAGCGGCGCTCACGGCGCTGCGCGACTGGACGCATCGCGAGTACCGGTCCTACGCCGGCCACTTTGCGCAACGCCACGCCAGCGGGTGCGTGCGCGAGTGCCACGGTGACCTCCATCTCGGCAACATCGCATTGATCGACAGTGCGCCGACGCCGTTCGATTGCATTGAATTCAACCCGGCTTTGCGCTGGATGGACGTCATGAGCGAAGTGGCGTTTCTGCTGATGGATCTGGAAGCGCACGGCCGCCGCGATCTCGCCTATGTGTTTCTCAACACCTACCTCGAAGCGACTGGCGACTACGGCGGCGCGGCCGTGCTGCCGTTTTACCTTGTATATCGCGCCGTGGTACGCGCGAAAACCAGCTTGATACGCGCAACTCAATCCGGCACGGCACCCGGGCAGTGCCAGCTCGCGCTTGCGGCTTATCAGCGCTATATCACGCTCGCCGCTTCATATACCAGGACGCGGCGCGGAGCGGTCGTCATTACGCACGGCCCGTCAGGCTCGGGCAAAACCACGCTGACGCAGCCGGCGATTGGCGCTCTCGGCGCCGTGCGCATCCGCTCCGATATCGAGCGCAAGCGTTTGCACGGTTTGGCCGCGCAGGCACACACCAGCTCGGCGATTGGCGGCGGCATCTACGCTGCGGATGCGAGCGCGCGCACTTATGTGCAGCTGGCACTACATGCACGCAATGTTGCCGGCGCCGGCTTCCCGGTGATTATTGACGCAACGTTCCTCAAGCGTGAGCAGCGCGCCGCATTCCGCACGCTGGCACGCGAACTCGACGTGCCGTTCGTGATTGTGCACATTACGACTCCGCATGAAGTATCGCGTGCGCGCGTTGCCGCACGCGCCGCGCACGGCCGCGACGCCTCGGAAGCGACTCTCGGCGTGCTTGAAACCCAGATCGCGACATACGAGCCGCTGAACGCAGACGAGCTGCATGACGCAATCGAATTCGGCGCCGGCGATCACGCTGCTGCCGGCACACACGGGTTGAGCGATGCGTTGATACAACGGTTGCAGAGGTGAACGCCCCCATGGCCAAACATGATCGCGAAACCGCGGCCGCAATAAAGCGCGCTGCCCTGTTCCGCGCGCTGGCGCCCGCGACTCAGTCGCGATTGGCGGCGAGCGCGGCCCTGTTTAATCTGCCGCGCGGCAGGCAGCTGTTTCGAAACGGCGAGCGCTGTCCCGGCCTCTATATCGTGGTAAGCGGGCGCATCATGCTCAGCGTTGGCGCCACGAACGGCGACAGCAAGGTGATCGAATTGGTCGGCCCCGGCGGACATGTCGGGCTCGCCGCCACGGTGCTCGGCGCACCGCAATCCGCGACCGCCGAAACTCTGGCCGACTGCGTGCTGCTGCTGATACCGCGCGAGGCATTGCTGGACAGCGCTGCGCACATTGCCGAGCTCGGGCTGCAACTGATGGCGGCCCTGGGTCGCGGAGTGTGCGGACTGATCACCGACATCGAGGCATTCTCGCTGCGCTCTGGCCGTGAACGCGTCGCGAGCTACCTGCTGCAGCTTGCCACTGCCAACGGCACGCGGACGCGCCCGTTTACGTTGCCCGCCAAGAAAAGCATCATCGCGTCGCGGTTGAACCTGACACCGGAGTACTTCTCCCGCATGCTGCACGAACTTATCACTACCGGCGCGATAGCGGTCAACGGACGGCAGGTTACCGTTCTCGATCCCGACCTCCTGCACGGCAGCAGCAGCCGCGAGGCTGCCGTCGCGCCGGCGCAGCGCGTCTCCAACCGCACTTGATTATGCGTTGCTGCGGCCGGCAATACCGCGACGATAACGTTGCCCGGGATTAATCTTTGCCGGCGTGGCGTTTCAGCTTGCGCGGCAACAGGTTGATGATGCGCTGCTTGAGCCTGCTGAATTCCTGCTGCACGTGCGCATCGCCGAGCGGATCTTTATTGGCGCGAAACCCCTCATCGACAATCCGCCAGTCGCCAGGCTGCAGATATTTCTCCGCCAGCGGCAGCACCCGGTTTTCCTCCTGTTCCATGTGATCCCACAGGAACATGGCGTACGACTCGACTGCTTCGGCGAAATGGCGCAGGCCATCGGGGGCGCCGCCGAGATAGTGCACGAACAGTTGCTGCAGATAGGCCATCATCTGCGCGCTGCGGATATGCTGCGCCTGCAGTTCGTCCAGCACGGCATCCGCGCTGGCCGTGCGCTCGCGCAGCCGCCGGAACAGATATTCGTCCTCTTTCGGATGATGGCAACGCTCGGGAAAGATGTCGATGTAATAAAGCATGCACGCAATCAACGCGTGGTCGGCCTCGATATGGTGGGTAAATACGTCCTCAACCACCTGCTGCAGCAGGCGCACCACGCTGCCGAGCGAGCGATGCTCCTCCTTGAGGATGGCGATCGCCGAATCGCGCGGCGATGCTTGATCGATATTCGTGTCGGTCACGGTCGCTTGCTATCCGCTGCCCGTGCGGTCGTCGTCCATCAGGATGCGGTGCGCCGGCCCCTCGAGATCGTCGTACTGCCCGCGCCGGACCGCCCAAAAGAACACGGCGCCGATCAGGAATACGAGCACCAGGCTCAACGGCACCAGCAGATAAACTATTTCCATGGTCTAGTTTACCGCGACTGTCACTGTTGCGGATACCGGTGTAGTCCGCGGCGGCGCACGGCGAAGCAGTCGAAGCGCATTGGCAACGACCAGCATGGAACTCGCGGCCATGCCGGCACCGGCAATCAGCGGTGTGACGTAACCGCACGCGGCCAACGGGATCGCCACCAGATTGTACGCGAACGCCCACGCCAGGTTCTGGCGGATCACGCGCAACGCTGCTCGGGCAGTACGCACCGCGGCCAGCAGCGCGTCGAGGCGGCCTGAGAGCAGTATTACGTCGCTCGCGCTGCACGCAATGTCGGCGCCGCTGCCCATCGCGATCGATACTTGCGCCGCCGCCAGCCCTGCCGCATCGTTGACGCCGTCGCCCACCATCGCAACGATTGCGCCGTCAAGCTGCAGACGCCGCACATAATCGAGTTTGTCGCGCGGCGTCGCGCCGCCATGCGCCGCGGCTATGCCGAGCTCGCGTGCGATATGGCGCACGATCTCGGGGCGATCGCCCGACAGCAGATGCACGTGTTTGCCCAATTGCGCGAGTTGGCGCACCACGGTGCGCGCGTGCGGCCGCAACGGATCGGTGAATGTGAATAATGCCACCCACCCCTGCTCGTCGCCGAGCATTACCGCCGTCACATCGTGCGCAACGGTCGCCAGTTCACGCGGCAGCGGTTGGCCGCACAACTCCGCGACGAACCCCGGCGCACCGAGCCGCAGGCGCGTGTTTCCTACGACCGCCTCGACGCCGCTGCCGGCAAAATGTTTGCATTCCGTGCAGCGGTGCCGAACCGACGCTGGCGCGGCGGCGATGAGGGCGTGCGCAAGCGGATGCCCGGAACCGGCTTCGAGCGCGGCGGCGAGCGCAAGGCACTCAGCACGCGTGCGCTCACGTATGTTTCCGGCAAGCGGTGTCACCCCGATGAGCTGCATCGCGCCGGTCGTCAGCGTGCCCGTCTTGTCGAACACGAAGTGCGTGGCGCGCGCCAGATTTTCGAGCGCGTCGCCGCGCGTAATCAATACGCCGTGCGCGTGCAGCGCACCGGTCGCCGCTGCCAGCGCGGCGGGCGTGGCGAGCGAAAGCGCGCACGGACAGCTCACCACCAGCACTGCCACCGTCACCCACAATGCGCGTGATGGATCGAGCTGGTGCCACACCACAGCGACAACCGCAGCGATCACCAGCAACGCCAGAACGAAGTTCTGCGCGACCCGATCGGCAACGCGCGCAATGCGCGGCTTGTCGCCGGCCGCACGGTCGAGCAGGCGCAGAATTCCGGCAAGCGCGGTATCGGCGCCGACGCGTGTAACCCGCATTACGAGCGGGTTGCCGACATTGAGCGAACCGCCGGTCAGATCGTCGCCGGCGCGTTTCGGCAACGGCCGCGATTCGCCGGTCAACAGCGACTCGTCGATCTCGCTTGCGCCGCCGACCACCATACCGTCGGCGGGCACCGCCGCGCCGGGCCTCACGCGCACATGATCTCCCACACGCAAACGACTCACCGACACCATTTCCGCCAGATCGGATGCGGGCCATTCCGCGAAGCGTTCGGCCACCGCCGGTGCCTGCTGCGCGAGCTGCTCCTGGGTAATTACCGCCCGCGTGCGCGCCGTCATTTCGAGAAAGCGCGCGGCGAGCAGCAAAAACACGAACATGGTGACCGAATCGAAATAGACCTGGCCGCTGCCGGCCACGGTCGCGACGACGCTCGCCGCAAACGCGGTCCCGATGCCGAGCGCGATCGGCACATCCATGCCGAGATGGCGCGCGCGCGCGTCGCGCCATGCGCCGGCGAAAAACGGCGCAGCCGAAAAGAGCACCACCGGCAGCGTGAGGATCAGGCTGGCGATCCGCATCAGCTGCTCGATGTCGGGCGACATTTCGCCATCGGTCAGATACACCGGCACCAGGTACATCATGACCTGCATCATGCCGAATCCCGCGACGAACAACCGCCACAGTGCGCGGTCGCGCTCGCTGCGGCGCGCCTGCTCGGCACGCGCGCTGTCGTAAGGATGGGCGCGGTAGCCGATCGCCATGACGGCTTCCAGTATCGCGGCAAGCCGCGTGCGACGCGCGTCCCAGCGCACCTGGGCGCGGTGAGTCGCGTAATTGATGTCGACACCAAGCACGCCCGGCATGTTCTGGAGGCGCTGCTCGATCAGCCACACACACGCTGCGCAGGTGATGCCTTCCAGCATCAGCGCCGCTTCCCGCGCGTTGCCGCCGGCATCGCGCGACAGCGCACGCTCGACTTCGGGAACAGCGTAAGCGGCCAGATCGCGCACTGTCTGCGGCACTGTTTCTTCGCGTGACGGCAGCGCACTGCGGTGACGGTAATAGGAAGTGAGGCCATGCTCGACGATGGTCCGCGCCACCGCCTGACACCCGGCGCAACACAGCGCGTGCTCGACACCGTCGATCGCGACCACGAAATGAGCGTCGTGCGGCAACAGCAAACCGCAGTGATAGCATTCGGTTTGCGCCGGCACGGCGGCGGATGCGGCGGCATTCAAAACAACGGTATCCATGATCGGCCCTGGCCTGCATGTTAGAAGCAGCCGCGACAGCCTGGCTTGACCTAAATCAAATACCAACGCCGGCCGCTGCGTCCGTAGAATACGGCCCATGATCCGCTGGCTGCAATGCGACGACCCGTTTCCGCCCGTAACTGCGGCGCTCACGGATCCCAACGGCCTGCTCGCCGCGGGCGGCGATCTGTCGGCTGTGCGCCTGCTCGACGCCTACCGCCACGGAATTTTCCCCTGGTTCAATCCGGGACAGCCGATCCTGTGGTGGAGCCCTGACCCGCGCATGGTGCTCATCCCCGCCGAGTTCAAAGTGGCGCGCTCGCTCGGCAAGGTGCTGCGCAACCGCGACTTCGAAGTGCGCGCCGACACGAATTTTCGTGCGGTGATGCAGGCGTGCGCCGAACCGCGGCCGGAGCAGGACGGCACCTGGATCAGCGACGAGATGATCGCCGCTTATTGCGCGCTGCACGAGCAGGGCGTCGCGCATTCGGTCGAAACGTGGATCGACGGTGAACTCGCGGGCGGGCTCTATGGCGTCGCGCTGGGGCGCATGTTCTATGGCGAATCGATGTTCACGCGCGTCGCCGACGCTTCGAAAATCGCGCTTGCGCATCTCGTGCGCCAGCTCGAGCGTTGGAAATTCGGACTGATCGACTGCCAGGTGCATACCGGGCATCTGGCGTCGGTGGGCGCACGCGAAATCCCGCGCGTGGACTTTATGCGAAAATTGCAGGAATTGGTAAACTATCCGGGTGTAACCGGTCGCTGGGAACTGGACGATGACCCTGCTCAATGATTTTCCTCTGTCGGTCCTGCAATTCTATGCGACCGCGCCGTATCCATGCAGCTATCTGCCGGACCGGATGGCGCGCTCGCAGGTCGCAACGCCCAGCCACCTGATCGACGGCCCGGTTTACAGCGAGCTCGTCAAGGCCGGCTTCCGCCGCAGCGGCGCTTTCACTTATCGCCCCTACTGCGACCACTGCCGCGCCTGCGTGCCGGTGCGCATCGTGACCGAGGAATTCCGGGCGAACCGCACCCAACGCCGGATCTGGAAAAAACACTCCGCGCTCAAGCCCGAGGTGCTCGACCTCAAGTACAGCGCCGAGCACTACGCGCTGTATCTGCGCTATCAGTCGACGCGGCATGCGGGCGGCGGCATGGACCAGGACAGCCGCGAGCAGTACCGTCACTTCCTGCTGCAAAGCAACGTCGATTCGCGGCTCATCGAGTTCCGCGAGCGCGGCGTGCTGCGCATGGTCAGCATCCTCGACGAGCTCGCCGACGGGATGTCGTCGGTCTACACCTTCTTCGATCCGGAAATCCAGGCGGCGAGCTTCGGCACATTCAACATCCTGTGGCAGATCGACATGTGCGTGAAGAATGATCTGCCTTTCCTCTATCTTGGCTACTGGATCGCGCAAAGCCGCAAAATGGCCTACAAGGTCAACTTCCAGCCGATGCAAGGCCTGATCGACGGCCGCTGGCAGCCGATCCAACCCGAGTCGGCGAAAACCGGCGCGGCGCGCTAGCTGCGCCGGGGCAAACCCCTACGGCGCAATCCTGCCCGCGGTAAAATGGCGCATGGCCTACGCGCTGCTGCGCCCACTGCTGTTTGCGCTCGATCCGGAAACCGCGCATGGCGCCACTCTCGCATCGCTGAACGCGCTCAATTCACTCGGTCTTGCCCGGTTAGCGTCCGGCAGGATCGCGCGCTGTCCGCACCGGGTAATGGGGATCGAATTTCCCAATCCCGTCGGGCTCGCCGCCGGGCTCGACAAGAACGGCGACCACATCGACGCGCTTGCCGCGCTCGGCTTTGGTTTTCTCGAAATCGGCACGGTAACGCCGCGCGCGCAGCCCGGCAACCCCAGGCCGCGCCTGTTCCGCGTGACGCAGGCGCAGGCCCTCATCAACCGCATGGGATTCAACAACAGCGGGGTCGATCATCTGGTCGAACAGGTCAAGCGCGCACGCTACCGCGGCGTGCTCGGCATCAATATCGGCAAGAATTTCGACACGCCGCTCGAACGCGCGGCCGACGACTATCTCGCCTGCCTGCGCAAGGTTTATCCGTTCGCAAGCTACGTCACTGTCAACATCTCCTCGCCCAATACCAGGAATTTGCGCGACTTGCAGCGCGCCGACGAGCTCGCTCCATTGCTCGCGGCGCTCAAGCAGGAGCAGCAACGGCTGGCCGACACGCACGGAAAATACGTGCCGCTTGCGGTCAAGATCGCACCCGATCTTGATCACCCGCAGATTGCGGCGGTCGCGAAGTTGCTGATCGATCACCACATCGATGCGGTGATCGCCACCAATACCACGGTCGCGCGCGATGCAGTAAGCGGGTCGCCGCATGCGAATGAAAGCGGCGGCTTGAGCGGCGCGCCGCTGACCGCGGCAGCGCGCGAAGTGGTGCGCATGCTTTCCCGCGCGCTCGACGGCGCGCTGCCCATCATCGGCGTCGGCGGCATCATGAGCGCGGCGGACGCCGCCGCGATGACGGGCGCCGGCGCGAGCCTGGTGCAGCTCTATACCGGGCTCATCTACCGCGGACCGGCGCTGATACGCGAAGTGACCGCTGCGTTGTGCGCGCCGGAGTAATCGGACATGCGAATCGGCGTGCCGAAGGAAATCAAGAACCACGAGTATCGTGTCGGACTCACCCCGGCAGGCGCGCATATGCTCTCCGCCGCCGGTCACGAAGTACGGGTTGAGGCGCGCGCGGGGACCGCTGTCGGTTTTGACGATGCGGCGTACCGCGCCGCCGGCGCGCAACTCGTCGCGACGGCGGCCGAAGCCTATGCGAGCGATCTCGTGATCAAGGTGAAGGAGCTGCAACCTGCCGAATTTGCGCTCACGCATCCCGGCCAGATCCTGTTCTGCTACCAGCATCTCGCGCCCGATCCGGCGCTGCTGGCGGCAATGCTCGAGCGCAAAGTGAGCTGCGTCGCCTATGAGACGGTGACCGCAGCCGATGGCAGCCTGCGGCTGCTGATTCCGATGTCGGAAATCGCGGGACGGCTCGCGATCCAGGTGGGCGCCTGGGCGCTGCAGATGGCGAACGGCGGCAGCGGCATTCTGCTGTCGGGTGTGCCGGGTGTCGCGCCCGGCAAAGTGGCAATCATCGGCGGCGGCACCGTCGGCGCAAATGCCGCGCGCATCGCAATCGGCATGGGCGCCGATGTCACGTTGCTCGACCGCAGCCCGACACGGCTGCGCGCGCTCGAACAGGTGTTCGGCGCGGGCCTCGAGACCCGCTTGTCCGAGCCGCTGGCGATCCGCGCTGTCACGCGCGATGCCGATCTGGTAGTCGGCGCAGTGCTGCTGCCGGGGAAACTGTCGCCGAAGCTCATTCATCGCGACGACGTGGCGGCAATGCGGCCCGGGTCGGTGATCGTGGACGTCGGCATCGACCAGCGGGGCATCGCCGAGACCTCGCGCCCGACCTCGCATTCGAATCCGCTTTACGTTGAGTCGGGCGTCGTTCATTACTGCGTGCCGAACATGCCCTCGGCGGTGGCGCGAACCGCGACGCTGTCGCTCACGCAGGCCACGCTGCCGTACGCGGTCGCGCTGGCTGGACTGGGCCTGCGCGCGGCACTGGCCGCCGATACGGGATTGAGTGCGAGGCTGCAAGTCCATGCCGGACATGTTACCTATCGCGATCTTGCGGCCGATGTCGGCCGACCTTATGTGCCTGCAACGGAGGCGCTCGCTCGATGAGTGCCGTGGGGGATCGCATTCAGCGCATCGACGCGCTGCTGCCGCAGACGCAATGCCGGCAATGCGGTTATCCGGGCTGCCGACCCTACGCCGAGGCGATCGCCGCGGGTAGCGCCGACATCAATCAGTGCCCGCCGGGCGGCGACGAAGGCGCGCGCGAGCTGGCGGCGCTGCTGGGCGTAGCTTACAAACCGGTCGATGCGCGCTTCGGCGCCACCAAACCGCCGGCGGCGGCGGTGATCGAGGAAGCTCTGTGCATAGGCTGCACACTGTGCATCCGGGCCTGCCCCGTCGATGCAATCGCCGGCGCAGCGAAACTGATGCACACCGTCATTGCTCGCGACTGCACCGGCTGCGAACTGTGCCTGCCGCCGTGCCCGGTCGACTGCATCCGCATGGTGGAAATCGGTACCCGGCCGACGCGGCGGGAGCGGCGGATTGCCGCCGACCACGCGCGCCGGCGCTTCGAGTTGCACCAGACACGCCTCGGCCGCGAGCAGCGTACCAGACGCGCCGCCAACCGCAGAGCCGGCACAGCGGATGTCAGCACCAGGCGGCAAACCGTGCAACGCGCAATCGAGCGCGCACGGCAACGCCTCGCCCAGCGCCAACGTTCAGGGAAATAACCGGCGCGGGCAAGTCCTGCCCGCGTCGTCGGCTCAGGCGCCGAACACTTCCTGCTTGATCGCGCCCTTGCTGCTCTGCTTGACCGAATACATCAGCTTGTCGGCCTGGCGGATCATGTCTTCGATCGAGGACGGCATTCTGACGAAGGTCGCGATGCCGATGCTGAAGGTTACCGGCCAATCATGCTCCTTCATCTCGTGCAGCAGCCGCTGCTGCATCATTTCCACCACCATGCGGCACGCTTCGGCGTTGGTCTCCGGCAGCATCACTGCGAATTCGTCGCCGCCGAGCCGCCCCGGCAGATCGGACGTGCGCAGCTTGCGCACCATGGTCTTGGAAATGATGCGCAGCAGATTATCGCCGACATGGTGGCCGTATTTGTCGTTGACCGTTTTGAAGTTGTCGCAGTCGATGTAGGCGATCGAGAGCGTGCGTTTATAGCGCCGGCACACTTCGATCTCCGAGCTGACCACCTGGTAGAAACCGCCCTTGTTGACGAGCCCGGTCAGCGAGTCCTTGCGCGACTGGAAATGCGCGTCCTCGATCGCCCGGCGCAGCACCGACAATCCGATCACCATCACTATGAATCCAATCAGCGTCGTGCCCCAATCCCAATAGAGCAGCTTCGGCGCGTCGATGTAGCGGCCGGCTATCACGTCGACATACGCCCATGACGTACAGGCGACCACCGACAATAAAATGCCGAACAGGCGGCCAGTGACCCACGTGAAAATCAGCAGAGGTACCAGATACGGCACGGTAAAGCGCAGCGTGAAACCGGTCGCGTAGTCGATCGCGGTGATCAACAACAGCAAAACCAGTCCCAGCGCGAGCCATTGTCCGCGATATTGGTTCACGAAAAAGGAACCGATTTCCGATTTCCTGCGTGCGTTTTCAGCCATGATTATTCTGTCGCCGGACGGCCGTTCGGGCAGCAGCGGCAGCCGCTCACATCACTATCTGCGCAATAAGCATGCCATCGGCTGTACATGGGAATAATCCCGATTTAACCGCTAGTTATGGAATAAGTCACGCGGTTGAACAACAGCGCGTGAAATAGTTGACGGGCGGCACGGCGGACGGGGTGGACATTCAGACGTAGTGTTTGCGTTTTTCGTCGAGCAGCTTCTGCAGCAACTCGATATTGCGCGCGACGCCCTGCATATTGGGGTTGATGCGCAACGCTCGCTTGAAGTAACCGAGCGCGCGTTCCGGCTGCTCAAGCCGGGAGTAGATCAAACCGTAACCGGCGAGGGCGCCAAAATGCAGCGGATTGCGCTTGATCACCTCGGCGCAATCGTGCAGCGATTTTTCGTATTCCCCGATCGAGTAATAGAGCGTGGCGCGCTTGTTCCAGCCCTCGGCAAATCCCGGCTGGCGGCGAATGATGCGGGAGAACGTTGCAATCGCCTCCTCCGCCAAGCCGGAATTCATCTGCTCGACCCCATGCCGGTAGAGCGCATCGATATGGCTGTCGCCCGAACGCCCCCATACGTCCCAGATCGCGTTCTCCGCAACATCACGCGCAGCATCGTCGCGATCGCGCAGCACGCGCACCAGCGCCGGCACGTCGGACATCTGTCCCACTTCACCCAGCCGTGCCGCTGCCGCGCGACGCACGGCAGGATCTGGCTTGCCGAGTTCGCGCAACGCCTCCTGGCGCGTCAACGGCAGATCAGCCGCCCCCGCTGCAGGCGCGGCCAGCGCCGCGGCCAAAAACATTACCAGCGTCAATCGCATCCCCTTAGCCTCGTGCACCTTATGCCATCGACATCCGCAACTTATGCCGGTCGCACCCGGGTTGTCAATCAGGACAAGTCCGTTTACGCTGGGCGCCTCACATTACAACGCCGATCCCACCTCTTGCCGCATGAATCCAGCCAAACGCCACGCCATATTTGCCCGGCTGCGCGCGGCCAATCCCGAACCCCGCGGCGAACTCGAATACCGCTCGCCGTTCGAACTCCTGGTCGCGGTCGTCCTGTCGGCGCAAGCCACCGACAAAAGCGTCAACATTGCCACGCGCGAGTTGTATAAGATCGCCGATACCCCGGCGGCGCTGCTCGCGCTCGGCACCGCGGGACTGGAGAAATACATCAAACGCATCGGGCTGTATCGCACCAAGGCCAAAAACATACTCGCCACGTGCAAACTGCTGCTCGAACGTCATGGCGGCGAGGTGCCGCAAACCCGCGAGGCACTGGAGCAGCTGCCGGGGGTCGGCCGCAAAACGGCCAACGTGATACTCAACGTCGCGTTCGGGCAGCCGACGATCGCGATCGATACGCATATCTTCCGCGTCGCCAACCGCACCGGCATCGCGCCCGGCAAAAACGTGCACACGGTCGAGGCTGGGCTGCTCAAATTCGTGCCCGAGGAATTCAGGCAGCACGCGCATCATTGGCTGATCCTCCATGGGCGTTACGTTTGCAAAGCGCGCAGGCCCGATTGCCCGGCGTGTCTGATCAACGATTTGTGCGAATACAGGCACAAGACGGGGAATGGGAAATAGGGCATGGCCCTGACCGCGCCGATGCGCGTCGCTTTTCACCATTCACTATTTACCATTTACCATTCACCGAGGCTTGCCCCGGCCGGGCCCGCCAGTTCTTTACCGACGCCTGGCGCAAATCCCGCGCGGCGAGGTGCTCAGCGGACTTGAGCAGATCGCGCCGCGGGTCATCCTGCTGCATCCTGAATTATCATGCGCTGCTCGAATGCCCGGCCGAAACCATCTGGCAGGCGCAGCGCGCCGGTTCAAGCGCCTTTTCCGGCGCGCCTGGAGGAAAGCCCGGGAAATAGCGACGACCGGAAATAAAAAAAGCCGGACAGCGATGCGTCCGGCCTTTGGTTTGCGTTCCGCCCGCGCAGATCAGTATTTCGTGACGAGCGCCTGCTGGCTGGAATAGTACGCCGCGAGGTCGGCGATGTCTTCTTTTTTCAGGTTCGTGACCTGGCCCGCCATAATCGGGTTCTTGCGCGCGCCCGATTTGTAATCGTTCAGCGCCCGCACCAGATAATCATTGTACTGGCCAGCGAGCTTGGGAAAATCCGGCGCCTGGCTTACGCCGTTCTCGCCGTGACATGCTGCGCATACCTTCGACTTTTCCCTGCCTGCAGCCGGATCTGCGGCATGGGCGGTCGCGCTTAACGCCATTGCCGCTGCGATGATCAGAATATTTTTCATGGTCGTCGTCTTATTTGGCTGCGGTCTTGGCGTCATCGGCTGCGTAATAGGCCGCAAGGTCGGCCATGTCCTGGTCGCTCAGGCCGGCGGCAATCGCGCGCATTGTGGGAAAGCTGCGCTCGCCCGCCTTGTATTCTTGCAATGCCTTGACGATATAGGCCGCATGCTGCCCGCCGAGCTTGGGCACGTGGTAGACCGCGGGGAACGCGGTCTTGTAGCCCGGGATGCCGTGGCAGCCCTCGCACAGCGCGTTCTTTTGCTTGCCGGCGGCGGCGTCGCCATCGGCCAGCGCCGGTTCGGACGCAGCAAACAACAGCCCGGCTGCCCCCAACACGATCACGTTATAGATGTTCATCGCTAGGTCTTTCCAGATGTCGTCGCAAAAGCACGCGCAATTATACCGGAAAATCGGCGCCGTGCGCCGCGGCGTTGCACCTCGGCACACCTTGCCAGATAATCGGACCAACCGTTTAAAGATAGCCAGTGCTCTCCCCATTTTTCACAGGCAAGATGCCGGCACCCGGCGCCACGCATTACGGTCTCCGCGCCCAACCGCGTGCAGGCTCGGGGGCTCGACCATGAGTGCCGTGCGCAGATTGCTGCCCTTTCTCAACTGGTTCCCGCCAAAACGCGACACGCTCAAAACCGACCTGATCGCCGGCATCACGGTGGCCCTGCTCGCAATTCCGCAATCGCTCGCCTACGCGCAACTCGCCGGCGTGCCTGCCTATTACGGTCTCTACGCCGCGCTGATCCCGGCGGTCATCGGCGCGCTGTTCGGGTCCTCCGGCGTGCTTTCCACCGGGCCGGTCGCGCTGACTTCGTTGCTCACTGCCGCAAGCATTTCGCAGCTCGCGCCGCACGGCAGCGAACAGTACTATGCGTACGTGATCCTGCTTGCTCTGGTATCGGGCGTGTTCCAGGTGGCCTTCGGCATGATGCGGATGGGCGTGCTGCTCAACTTTCTGTCATATCCGGTGTTGATGGGTTTCATCAACGCCGCCGCGATCATCATCGGCCTGTCCCAGTTACCGGCGATACTGGGCATCCCCGCAGCGCAGACCAAGCATTTCCTGGTCGACATCTGGCACGTCATCGTCAACATGGACTCGGTGCATGAAATTTCCCTGATATTCGGCGTAACCACCATCATCCTGTTGCTCGCTTTCAAAAAACTGGCGCCGAAACTTCCGGGCGTGTTGATCACGGTGGCGTTCCTGACCGCCGCCAGTTACCTGCTCGGCTACGAACAAATGGGCGGCCGGATCGTCGGCGAAATTCCGCGGGGCCTGCCCAGCCTGAGCGTGCCGCCGCTCGACTGGAATTCGACCATCGCGCTGCTGCCGGCCGGCTTCGTGATCGCGCTGATCAGCTTCATGGAAGCGATGTCGAGCTGCAAGGTGATTGCGCTCAAGACGCGCACGCCGTGGGATGAAAACCAGGAACTGATCGGCCAGGGACTCGCCAAGATCGCGGCGGCTTTCAGCCAGTCAATTCCCGTCAGCGGCTCGTTTTCGCGCTCGGCGCTCAATCTTTCGGTCAACGCCAAAAGCGGCCTGTCCTCGGTGTTTTCGGCCGCCTTCGTGCTGCTCACCCTGCTGTTCTTCACGCCGCTGCTGCATCACCTGCCGAAACCGGTGCTGGCGGCGATCATCGTCGTCGCACTGATCAATCTCGTCGATTACAAAAGCATCGCCAAAGCCTGGCGCGCGCGCGGCGACGACGGCATCGCCGCAGTCGTCACTTTCATCACGACGCTGGCGTTCGCCCCCAACATCCAGATCGGCATCCTGACCGGCATCATGCTCTCGCTCGCGCTGCTGCTCTACCGCCTGATGCGTCCGCGGGTGGCGGTGGTCGGCATGCACCCGGATGGGACACTGCGCGATGCCGAATACTTTCAGCTCGAAGCATTGCATCCTAAACTGGGCGCGGTCCGTTTCGACGGCTCGCTGTTCTTCGTCAACGTTTCCTACTTCGAGGAAGCGATCGTTAAACTGGAGCGGAGCAATCCCGATCTTAAATACATACTCGTCGTCGGCAGCGGCATCAACGGTATCGACGCCTCGGGCGTCGAAATGCTGTCCAACCTCGCCGATCGGCTCAAGGCCGGCGGCATTACTCTCGGATTGAGCGGCATGAAGCGCCAGGTAAAGGAAGTCATGGAACGCACCGGCCTCACCGGCAAGATCGGCGCGGGCAACATCTTCCCGACCGATGCCGCGGCACTCGATGCGCTGTTGCCGCGCCTCGCGTCCAACCCGTAGCCGGTCGCCTGGCCGGCGGCGGCCTGCAGTGTTGCGCGGGCTATGCATTTCCCTTAACCTTCCCTGGTCATGGGCAACCGCCTGACCAGGATCTACACGCGCACCGGCGATGCCGGCACCACCGGGCTCGCCGACGGCTCGCGTGTCGGCAAAGACGCGCCGCGCATCGAGGCGATCGGCACGGTCGATGAACTGAACAGCGTTATCGGCCTGCTGTTGTGCGAGGAGCTCCCCGCAGAAACGCGCACTTGCCTCAACGGCGTGCAGCATGACCTGTTCGATCTGGGCGGCGAATTGAGCGTCCCCGGTCACACCATCATGAGCGAGGCGCACAGCAAGCGGCTCGAAAATGCACTCGATGCGTTCAATGCCAAACTGCCCGCGCTCAAGGATTTCATCCTGCCCGGCGGCTCGCGCGCAGCAAGCCTCGCCCATGTCGCGCGCACGGTCTGCCGGCGCGCCGAGCGCACGCTGGCCGCGCTGTCCAAAACCGATCCGCTCGCGCCGCCGATGCTGCAATATCTGAATCGGCTCTCCGACCTGCTGTTCGTGCTTGCGCGAGTCCTCAATCGCCACGCCGGCGGCGGCGACATCTACTGGCAACAGGGCAAAAACCGCGGCTGATCATGGTACTGCCTGCCCTGCAGCCCGCAACACCCGGCGCGCTTGCGATTCAATGCGCGTTCCGTGCCGAGCGCACCTTATCCAAGTGCGCGCACACCACCTCCACGCCCCGCAGAATGCGCGGCGTCTGGCGCTGTATCCAATCGGGATCGACAAACATCGCTCTCACGTTGCGCAGCCTGGCGAACCCTTCGTAACTGCGCCACTGCGCGGCGAATTCCTCCGGCGTCGTCGCCGAGCTGCCGCCGATCGCCACCTCCGGCTGCGCCGCGATCACGCTCTCGAGCGACACCACCGGCGTCAGGCTTGGCACATTCGCAAACACGTTGGTTCCGCCGCACAGCCGGATCACGTCGCTGATCATGTGCCGGCCGTTGACCGTCATCAGCGGCCGGTGCCAGATTTCATAGAACACGCGCACCTTGGCCCGCGAGCCATAGCGCTCGCGCAAAGCTGCAATGCCGTGGTCGAATTCGTCTGCCGCGCCCCGCGCAACTGATTCAGTGCCCGCCATCGAGCCAAACGCGCGCAACAATTGCGGGATCGCCGCCAGCGCCGCCGGTTCGGCGACATAAACCTTGAATCCGAATTGTTCGAGGCGTTCGATGTCGGCGGCATGGTTGCCGCTTCTCCAGCCGATGATCAGGTCCGGCTGCAGGCTCAGCACGCGCTCAAGGTCAATCCGCGACGCATCGCCGATCAGCGCAATGCGCTTCGCCGCCGCGGGATAATCGCTGTAGCGCGCGACTCCAACCAGCTTGTCGCCGGCGCCTGCCGCGTATGCAAGCTCGGTGATGGAGGGTGCCAGCGTAACGATGCGTTGTGCCGGCGCCGACAGCGTCACCGGTTTGCCGCGATCGTCGGTCACGGTGATGTCGGCAGCGTGCGCCGACAGCGTCATCGCCAGCAGCAACCACCACCAACGCAACAGGAACATCTCAGGACTCTCGGTTGCCCGCCGCGGCGACGCCAAAGCCGGAGGCTACCGCATGTACTGCAGCAGCTTGGCGCTGGTCTGGCGCAGCCGCTGCGACAGCATGGTGACGAGCTTGATCAGGATTTTGGCGCCGAGGCTCGGCTTCTCGAGAATGATCTTGACCATGTTGTCGCGCGTGAGCACGCCGAACGTGGTTTCCTTCAGCGCCACACAACTCGCGAAGCGCGGCTCGCCGTCGATCATCGACATCTCGCCGAGCGTCATGCCGGGCGTGACCGATGTCATGTGCTGCTGCTCGCCTATCAGGTTCTTCTTGTAGATGTCGACTTCGCCCCTGATTATCATCAGCATGTAATCGCCGACATCCCCCTCCCGGATGATGGTCTGCCCCGGCTGCGCATGATAGATGCGCATGAAGCCGGCGAGCAGCTTGATGTCGTCGCGGCTGTATTCGGCAAAGAACTGCGAGCGGCCGACCAGCGAAAAAATCTGCTCGGCAAACGCAATCCCGCTGCCGAGGCTCTCGAGACCTTCAAGCAGCTGGCGATCAGGACCGGGATCGGGGTTTTCTGCCATGGCTGCTCTGTTCGTTAATCCGTTCGCGGTGATCGTGCGGCTCGAGCGTTGGCTACTGTTCGGTTTCCAGCAATTTCACGCGGCGCTTGCGCACTGCTTCGGCCAGAGTATCGAGCAGCTTACGGCTGTCCTCCCAGCCGATGCAACCGTCGGTAATGCTTTGCCCGTAAGCGAGCGGCTTGCCCGGCAGCAAGTCCTGGCGGCCGGCCTTGAGATGGCTCTCGACCATGATGCCGAAGATGCGGTCTTCGCCGCCGCTGATCTGGCGCGCGACATCATGCCCGACGTCCACCTGCTTCTGCGGGTTCTTGCTCGAGTTGGCGTGGCTGAAATCGATCATCAGCCGCTGCGCGAGTCCGGCTTCGGCCAGCCCTCTTGCCGCCGCATCGACGCTCGCCGAGTCGTAATTCGGCTGCTTGCCGCCACGCAGGATGATGTGGCAATCCTCGTTGCCGGCAGTCGAGACAATCGCCGAATGGCCGGCCTTGGTCACCGACAGGAAATGGTGCGGCGACTGCGCGGCGCGGATCGCATCGACCGCGATCTTGATGTTGCCGTCGGTGCCGTTCTTGAATCCGACCGGGCACGACAGCCCCGAGGCGAGCTCGCGATGGATCTGGCTTTCGGTAGTGCGCGCGCCGATCGCGCCCCACGATACGAGGTCGGCGATGTATTGCGGCGTGATCATGTCGAGAAACTCGCAGCCCGCCGGCACGCCCAGGTCGTTGATGCCGAGGAGAAGTTCGCGCGCAATGCGGATGCCCTCGTTGATGCTGAAGCTGCCGTCGAGCCTGGGATCGTTGATAAGACCCTTCCAGCCGACGGTGGTGCGCGGTTTCTCGAAATAAACGCGCATTACGACCAGCAGGTCTTCGGCGAGCCTGTCTTTCGCGTCTTTCAGCTTGCCGGCGTATTCCTTCGCCGCCTTCACGTCGTGAATCGAGCACGGCCCCATGATCACCAGCAGGCGATCGTCGGCGCCATGCAAAATGCGATGAATGGCCTGGCGCGCATCGTAAGTGACCTGCGCCGCCCGCTCCGAAACCGGAAATTCGCGCAGCACGTGTGCCGGCGGTACCAGCTCCTTGATCTCCTTGATCCGTAAGTCGTCGGTTCTTTGCATGGCTAGAGCCCGTAACACATTGAAACGCGCGATGCGCTGGCACGATTTTGGCTCAGGGCGCGAAGCAAGGCCCGCTGCTTAGTCACCCTAAGCCAGGGACTTGCGACAATGCCATGGGCCAAAATTCGCGGCCAGCCCCATACCCTTTCCATGATTTCATGCTCCCAAGACACGTTAACAGTTGAGCTAGCCGCCCGCCGTGGTTCAGGGGGCTGCGGCCAGAATCGGCGCTGGCATCGTTGCTCGTCTGGCGAATATTCCCGATATTCGCTGCACCGGGCGCCTCACCATCACCAATTCTGGACCGCAACGCACACGCGTTTCAGTGTGTTACGGACTCTTAACTCAAATCCCGCAAAATCAGGATATTATAACAATAGTCGGCGTTATCCGAAGCGCGTGGCGAGTCCCAGCGCGGTATGGATGCCCGTCGGCACATTCGCCACGGCCGTGAACCTCCCGCATATGCGAGACCAGTAACTCTGACAATGCCCGCAATCCGCCTACTGCTCATTTGGTGTTTGTGCGCTGCCCTCGCCGGCTGCGCTACTGCTCCCGCCAATCCGGAAGCCATCATCGCTACCGCCGAGCCCGACCGCGCTTTGGTTGTCGGCTGGGGAAATACCGCGGAGGAAAACCTGCGAGCGGCTCTTACGCCGGCGCAGGGCACCCGGGTCAGGGCGCTTTACGTATCCCGGGCCAACGACAAGAAAATCCCGTTTGGCGATAACATCGCGCGTCTCTCGCCGGGCGAATACGACCTGACGGTTTCGTGCATCCTGTATATCGGCTATCAGGACTTTCCCGATGACAAAGTCATTCACGCAAGCCTGGGCGGCAATCGCGTGTATCGACTGCGGGCAGAACCGGCGGGAAGGCGATGCGAGCCCTCCCTCGAAGACGTTACCGGCAAACGACAATAAGGTCGGGATCGAATGTACGCGCCGGCCGGGCCCGGAATTTCATCATATGCGGCGTCATCGTGCCCGGGCAGATTAAGATCTCTAAGTTTTGCCGCCCTGAATCGGGAGGTACAGGCCCGTTTGGCGTCACGCAATATCTGCTAATCTAGTCGTTATTAGCCATTATTGTCGAAGCCGGACCAGGCGAACTCACCGAAAGCGCATGCCCGAATGCTGCTGTCGCTCGTTAAAAACCTGTTTGGCCGTGCCGCTGCGAAACACGGCAATGCTGCGCGTGCAGCTGCGACAAACCTGATACGGCTGCACATCGGGGGGCGGGTACCCCACCCGGACTGGAAAATTCTCGATGTCCAGCCCGGGCCGCACGTGGACTATGTCGGGCATTGCACCGACCTGTCCGCATTGGGCGGCGAAAGCGTGCTTGAAATCTACGCCTCGCACGTGCTCGAGCACCTCGGATACCGCGCCGGGCTGTCGACCGCATTGCACGAATTCAATCGCGTGCTGGTGCCGGGCGGCACGCTGCGGGCAAGCGTTCCCGACCTGACCACGCTGTGTACGCTGTTCCTGGATCCGGCGCTGAATTTCGACGAACGCTTCGAGGTAATGCGGATGACGTTCGGCGGCCAGAGCGACAATTCTGATTTTCACCTGGTCGGGCTCAACCAGGAATTCCTGACCAGCTACCTGCAGGAGGCGGGCTTCACCGGCATCGTTCGCGTCGACAGTTTCGGGATATTCAACGACACCAGCAGTCTTGTATTCAAAGGCAGGCCCATCAGCCTCAACCTGACGGCGCGCAAACCGTCCAGGGCCTGATCGCGCTGCCCGCTAGGCGGGGCGCTGACCATCGCACCACGCCTTCCAGCTCCGCCTGAAATGGTGCTCGAGTTTGCGGGTAAACCCCGCATGATCCAGCAGTGGCGACACCGTCAGCCGGTTTCGCAAATTGACCCGCAGCGATTTACGGCGCCCGGCATCGCGGGCGAGTGCAATTGCAATGTCGGCATATTCCTCCACGCTGCGCGCAACGAGATCGCTCATGCCAACGCAACGCAGGATCGTTGCGCCGACGCGCGACATGTGAGCATCGCCGGCGAGCGACACCACGGGCACTCCCATCCACAACGCTTCGCACGTGGTGGTCGTGCCGTTGTAGGGAAAGGTGTCGAGCGCGACATCGATGTTGGCGTAGAGCCCGAGGTGCTGGCGCCGGTCTTTTATCCAGCCCCGCAGTTCGACGCGTCCGGAATCCACCCCGTTACGCTCGCAGCAATCCAGAATGCGATCGACGGTGTCCGGAAAGCCCAGCGATGCCGCTTTGAGCGCGATGCGCGACCCCGGCACTCCGGCCAGGATTTTCCCCCACACCCGCAGCGTTTCTTCGTTCAGCTTGGCAACGTTGTTGAACGAGGAAAAGACCACTCCGGGCGTGGACCCGCTGCGCTCGCTGACAGGCGGACTGTCGGGCGGCGGCTGGTAGCACAGAAAAGCATCGTCGATGCGCAGCAGGCGTTCGCTATGTCTCAACTCGGCATCCGGTTCCGGGTCGGCCACCCGGTCGGTGATGCGGAAATCGACTGCGTCGAGACCGGTAGTGTCCGGGTAGCCGAGCCACGTCATCTGTATCGGCGCGGGCTTGCGCGCAAACACGCCCAGGCGATTGCCTTTCGAGTGCCCCGCGAGATCGACCAGAATATCGATCCGGTCGGCGCGGATCATTTGTTCGACTGCGTCGTCGTTCGCGTCAGCGATGTCGCGCCAGCCGTCGGCCGACCGGCGCATGCGCGCCGTGGTTTCATCGGCCAGCGGGTGAGTGTAGTAACAATAAACCTCGTAGCGCTCGCGATCATGGCAGCGTATGACCGGCTCCACGAAATAGCCGACCGAATGCCGTGAAAAATTGGGCGATACGTAGCCGATGCGGAGTCGGCGGCCGGGATCCGGTGCCAGCGCAAACTTCTCCTGTCTCGCCGGCGCCGCCTCCCGCATCATTGTTCCGAAACGCCGGTGCAGATCGAACATTTTCCGCCGGTCGGCGGGAGCCAAATAATGGCTGTGAAAAAGCAGCGCCGAGAATACAGCGCCGGAGCGCGGCGCGAGTTCGAGCGCGCTGCCGTACGCGTCCACCGCTTCGTCGATCGACCACAAGTCGACCAGCACGCTGGCCAGACCAAGATATCCCTCGAGTGCCCGGGGATGGGCCTGAATACATGCGCGATAGCACTCGAGGGCGGCGCTGAGGTGCCCGGCTTTGGCCGCTGTCCCGGCCCGGCGCAGCAGGTCCTCGACGGAACCTCTGGTTGGATTGCCGCCGGCAGTTCCAGCCGCGGCATCGCCGGTGGAGTCCCGCTGGGGAGCCGACGCTTGCGACCCGGGATGCTGCGTGCTCCCGGAACCAAGCAGCCCCCTGATCAGCTTCAGCAGCATCGCTAACCCGGTAAATCGATATAGCGAATCGCGATGACTTCGAGCTCTTCGATTCCCGCCGGCGTTCTGAGCCTCACCCTGTCGCCCTCACGCGACTTGCCGAGAGCGCGCGCCATCGGCGATATCCAGCTGATGCGGCCACGTGCGGGATCGACCTCGTCCCGGCCGACGATGCTGATGGTGTGCTCCACGCCTTTGCCGTCGCAGTAAGTGACGGTCGCGCCGAAGAACACCTGCCCGACACCCTGCCTTGCCGGGTCGATCACTTCGGCGATCTCGAGGCGCTTGGTGAGAAAACGGATGCGGCGGTCGATCTCGCGCAGCCGCCGCTTGCCGTAGATGTAATCGGCGTTTTCCGAGCGGTCGCCGTTCGATGCCGCCCACGCAATTACCTTGACGAGCTCGGGCCGCTCCCTGTCGAGCAACTGCTGCAACTCGTTCTTGAGCCGGGCGTGTCCGGCGGGCGTAATGTAGTTCTTCACTTCGCGGGGCAGCGCCGGCCGCTCTTCGCCGTCGTATTGAAGCTGTGCGCGTTCGCGCTCGATGTCTGCCAGTTTTCGCATTTGCGTTGCAACCAATAGAACTACAAGTTAACCACCGATGGACGCAAATAAAAAACTAAAAAGTCATCCTGCAGAAACCATGGCGGTAACCGAGGCAATATTTTCGAGTTTTCTCACAGTGTTCTCTGTGCCTAAAGCCCTATGATTTGATCTTATCCGCGTTTATCGGCGTTCATCGGCAGTCTCAATATGCTTTTATGCGGTTCCGCCGACGGTCAAACCGTCGATCCTCAACGTCGGCTGGCCGACGCCGACCGGCACGCTCTGGCCTTCCTTGCCGCAGGTGCCGACTCCCGCGTCGAGCGCCATGTCGTTGCCGATCATGGCCACGCGCGTGAGCACGTCGGGGCCGTTGCCGATCAGCGTTGCGCCCTTGACCGGATAGGTGACCTTGCCGTTTTCGATCATGTAGGCTTCGGCCGCCGAGAACACGAACTTGCCGCTCGTGATGTCGACCTGCCCGCCGGCGAAATTGACCGCATACAGCCCGTGCTTGACCGAGGCGATGATCTCCCGCGGATCCTTGTCGCCATTCAACATGTAGGTATTGGTCATGCGCGGCATAGGAATGTGCGCGAACGATTCGCGCCGCCCGTTGCCGGTGACCGGCACGCCCATCAGCCGCGCATTCAGGCTGTCCTGCATGTAACTCTTCAGCACGCCATTCTCGATCAGGACGTTGCGCTGGGTCGGATTGCCTTCGTCGTCGATGTTGAGCGAGCCGCGCCGCCGCGGGATCGTGCCGTCGTCGACCACCGTCACGCCGGGCGCAGCGACGCGCTCGCCGACGCGGCCGCTGAAGGCCGAGCTGCCCTTGCGGTTGAAATCTCCTTCGAGTCCGTGCCCGATCGCTTCGTGCAGCAGTATGCCGGGCCAGCCGGGGCCGAGCACGACCGTCATGGTTCCCGCCGGCGCGGGACGCGCGTCGAGATTGGTCAGCGCCTGCGATACCGCTTTCTGCGCGTAATCCTGCAGCATGGCATCGGTAAAATACGCATAATCGAAGCGTCCGCCGCCGCCGCCGCTGCCCTGCTCGCGCCGGCCGTCCTGCTCGACGATCACCTGCAGCGAAATCCGCGTAAGCGGCCGCACGTCGGCCGCGGTCACGCCGTCGCTGCGGGTGACCAGCACTACTTCATATTCGCCGCCGAGGTGCGCGATCACCTGCGTCACGCGCGGATCCAGCGCGCGCGCTTTGCGCTCGATGTTTTCGAGCAGCGCGACCTTGGCCGCATCGTCGAGGCTTGCGAGCGGGTCGTGCGGCACATACAGATTGCGGCCGCTGCCGCGCTTCGCAACCTGTGTCGCACCGGCCGTGCCCTGGCGCGCAATCGCGCGCGTGGCCTGCGCCGCCGAGGTCAATGCGGTGAGGCTGATGTCGTCCGAGTAGGCGAACGCGGTCTTGTCGCCGGCGACCGCGCGCACGCCGACCCCCTGGTCGATGTTGAAGCTGCCTGACTTGACGATGCCCTCCTCGAGGCTCCAGCCTTCGCTGCGGCTGTACTGGAAGTAGAGGTCGGCGTAATCGACCGTGTGCGTGAGGATCTGGCCGAATACCTGCTGCAACGCGTTGTGGTCGAGCGAATACGGCGCGAGCAGGATCTCGTTCGCGGTCGCAAAAACCGTTTCAGGTTTAATGTCTAGAGTTTCAGGTCGCACAAACCATCCTTGGCTGACAAAGGTTGCAATAACCTCAACCATTCAAATTGAGGCAGCGCCGGAGTTTTCAACTGTAAACCTTGAACCCGTCGGTTAACACCGGTGCAGCGTCCGGTGTGTCAAGGCCGGCAGGCTGCCGCGCAAGCGCTGAATGTATTCGGGATTGATCCCGGCCACCACTACGCCGGAGCCGCGCGGCAGGCGATCGAGCACGACACCCCACGGATCTACGATCATGCTGTCGCCATGCGTTTCGCGGCCGTTCAGATGGTAACCGCCCTGCGCCGGCGCCAGCACGTAGGCGAGGTTTTCGATCGCGCGCGCGCGGACGAGCGTTTCCCAGTGCGCCTTGCCGGTGGTTTCGGTGAATGCCGACGGCACCAGGATGAGATCGACGTCCTTCATCGCGCGATACAGCTCGGGAAAGCGCAGATCGTAGCAGATCGACAATCCGATGCGCCCGAACGGCGAGTCGATCACCTTCACGTCATGACCGGGCTCGATGGTGCGCTCTTCAGAATAATGTTCCTTGCCCATGTCGAAACCGAACAAATGGATTTTGTCATAGCGCGCAACGAGCTTCCCCTTGTCGTCGTACACCAGGCAGCTGTTGCGCACTTTGTGCTCATCGTCAGACGCGAGCGGCACCGAGCCGCCGACCAGCCAGATCTTGTGCTCCCTCGCGGTCTCAGCCAGGAAGTGCTGGATAGGGCCCTTGCCCTCTTCCTCGCGAACCTTGACCTTGTCGTCGTCCTTCATGCCCATGATGCCGAAATACTCGGGCAACACGACGAGCTTCGCGCCCTGCCCGGCCGCCATGCCGATCAGTCGCTTCGCCTCGTTGAGGTTGGCGGTCACGCTCGGGCCCGAGGCCATTTGCACGCCGGCGATATGTACCACCGCTGCCGGCTGGCCTTTGGTGTCTGGCATGGTGTGCGGCCGCGCGCGGCCGAATGAGGACGCTGGTTTCGGGCTCATTTCATGACTTCGATCTTAAGTGGTTCGTTTGGTTTCACGTCATTGATGAGGCTCACGCGTGCGCCGTCGATCGCGAGCGCCATCAGCCATGCGCGCAATTCCTCAGCCTGCGTGAGCGGTTCCTGCCCATAACCGTGATGAATCACGAGACGCGAGCCGGGTTGTGACAAATGCAGATTCAGCGCCAGTTTCACCGCCGGCTGATCAAGCACGGCGCGCGCGGTGCGCGGACGGTCCCATAATTCGGGCGCGACCGTAAAAATATCGCCGGCCCGCGCCGTCGTCGCGAGCATGCATAACAGCGCCCATGCCAACACGCGGCTCACTTCGATTTCTCCGCCGCTTGCGGCCTATCCGCCGTTTTCGACTGCGCAGACTCGATTTTCGACACCTGCGGATCGGCCCAGGTTCCGGTAATGTTGTATTCATAAGCCGTGATCTGATCGATCGGGTCCTTGAGCAGCTTCTGTGCAACAAATGCGGCAATCCCCGCGATCGGGCCGCCGATCAGCGCGCCGGCTACCGACACGCTGTCGCTCAGGCTCGGATATACCTTGACTCGCAATTTTTGTGTTTCCTGCGCGAGATCGACTTCACCGTTCATCTGGATGCGCACCGCCGGTCCCAGAATGCGGAAAGTTTCGGTGCTCGCAATGCCGCGGTTGACCTTCACCGTACCGACGATTTCATCGAACGCGAGCCCTTCGCTGAAGATATCGCGAAAATCGAGCGACAAGCGCCGCGGCAGCGACTGCAGGCTCAGCACGCCCAGCAGCTTGCCCATGCCCGGGTCGAGCTTGACGAACTGGCCTTTATTGGCTTCAACCACGAAATTGCCCGACAGTGACGCGTAATCGACCTCGCTCGGACTGCCGGACCACGACAGCGGCCCCTCCAACTTGGCAGTGCCGCGCTTGATGCCTTCGGGCTGGCCGAGACGGATCAGCAGCTTGCCGATATCATTGACTTCGAGCTTGACGTTGACCTGGGTGCGCGGCTGCGTGAGCCATCCCTGCCAGACGCCGTCGATGTTCAGAGTGGCATCGGGATTGATGATGCGCAACCGTTCGAGCTTCCAGTCCTGGCCGTCAGGCACAGCGGCGAGTTCGAGCTTCCCGAGGCTCGCCTGGTGGATCTGAAAACTGTCGGCGTATATATCCAGCGCGGGCAACTCGAGCGGCTGGCCTTTGTCGGATACCGGCGCCGGCTTTCTTTGCGTCACGGCCGGGACCACCAGGTTTTTCATGCGCGCAGTGACCTTGCCCTTGCCCTCCGACTGCCAGGTCATTTCGCCGACCAGCTCGCGCCCGACCAGCACCGTACGCCACACGCCGCCCTGCGCGCTGCCGCTGATCGCGAGATCATTGAAGCGGCGGCCGAACGCGTCGAGGGTGCCGAATTTGACGTCGAGCCCGGCGAGATCGGCATTACCGCCGCCGCCAAAGGTCGACTTCCACAATACGAGCCATTGGTCGAGATCGAGACTTTTCAGACCGCCGCTGACCCAGAGGCCCTTGCGCTCGGGCTCGGCGGCGTTGCCACCCAGATTCACGGTACCGCGCTCGACGACGACCTGACTACCGTCCTTGCGCCGCTGCAATTGTGCGGAGACGATATCGCCCAGCGCGAAGGAAAGCGTGTCCTGCTGCACCCCGGTAACGCGCCGTTCCAGCCTGAACGGCATGCTGTCGGCCGCCGTTTTGGCGAGCGGCGCGGGCAACTCCGACGCAATGCCCTGCAGCGTCGAGTCGAAATTGATGTCGGCAAACCGCTTGTGCAGCGTGACGACTGCCTTCCAGTCCGTTGCGCCATGCAGCGCCTGCACCCACGCCGCGGTGTTGGTGCGGCGGTAATTATCCAGGTTGACGCGGCCGGACATATTGAGACGCACCGTGCCGTCGCGTTGCGTTGCGCCGGCGAGAGTCGCCGGACCGCCCAGCATCGTCATTGTCACGCTGCCCGGCACGCGCACGCCGGATTCGCTGAACTCGAGCTTGCCGTTGACCTGCTCGAATGGAAATAAATCGCCTTCGCTCTGAAGCTGGTTATTGATGAACTGGTAGACGCCTGCGACCTTGGTTTTGTGAGTGTCGTTGAACGGGATGACAAGCTTGAGCGCAAGCCTGCCGCGGCCTTCGGCATGCAGGTTCTCGGTAAACCGATCGATCAAATTGATGACCGGGCTCTGTTCGATGAAGCTGAGGAATTCGCCGGTCGGGCCTTCCGCTTCGCCGTTAACGGTGAGCACCCGGTCCGGGACGCCGAGATCGGGGATCTCGGCACGGACGCGTGCGAGCTTCGCACCCAGAATGGAGGCGTCGCGCACCAGCACATCCATGCGCCTGCCGCGGAACGTCAGATCGCCTTCGATATTCTCGATCTTCGGCCAGCCGGTGACGTAATCGAGCACGCCGCCGGTGACGCGCGCCATGACCTCGAACACGCCGCCCCTGCCCTCGGGAAAGGGGAAATCGTTGAGATTTCCCTTGATACGGAGTTTGACATCGTTCGAAACCCCGCCCAGAAATGCGGTCTCGAGCCAATTACGGCCGCGCTCCCCGATCCGCAGCGGGATGTAGCGCCCGATGCTGTGCGCATCGGCATGCGTCAGATTGCCTGAAAGATCGATCACGCCAAGGCCGTCGGCGGCGGTCTGATAAGCGCCGAACACGCTGCCGGCGAAATCCGGGTTTGAGAATGAAATATCATTGAGCTTGATCTCGTATTGTTCGCCTTTCTTTGCCCACCCTACCTGCGCGGTCAAGACATCGAACGCGAGCTTGTCGCGAAACAGCAGCGGCAGCTCGACTGCTGCCCCGTGGGTATTGAGATAGAACGTGCCGCCGCGCTCGTTGCCATCGATGTTGCCGCTCGCGCCGGCGAAACCGGGTAGACGCCCCACCGCATTCAAGCCGAGATTGACGAACCTGGCTTTGACGCTGTACTGCGGCGACTGCGCCCAGCTGCCGCTCCATTTGACCGCAATGTCATAAACGCTGCCGCGCGGGGCGTAGCCATCGAGATCCTTGCGCAATCCGGGCTCGAACGGCAGATCATCGGCCAGCGCAACCAGCGGCTCCAGATCGAGTGCGTTAGCCTGCAGCTCGCCGCGCGGCGGCTTGCCGCTGCCGCCGTAACGGTACCGCAGCAGGAAATCAATCGGCTGCAGAGTGTAAGCGTGCGTAGTCATGCCGAGCTTGGAGGTCGAGACTTCGTACCCGTCGTCCAACTGCTTCCAGCCGACCCGGCCCTTGAGCGCATCGAGCTCGAGTTCAGGCAGCTCCTTGCCCAGGCGCGTCCTGACCCGCGACAGTTCCACATCAGCGGTGATATCGGCGGGCTCGCCGTTTTTCAGGCCGGTCCAGACACGCACGGCGCCGGCGCCATGTGGAAAATAAACCGGAAACGGCACCCAGGCGCGCCATGCCGCGATGTTGGTATACGCGAGCTGCGCGAACAGCTGGCCGTTCCATTGCGCGAGGTCCTTGACCGTTCTGCCGGTAAGGTCGCCGCGCACATCAAGTGGTGTCGCAATTTCCGCAGGCGGCACTGCGCGCAGGCCGAAGCGGTGATGCCTGCCGCCATTCTCGAGGCGAAAATCGACGCGCTTCAACGCGAGATCGGGCGCGCCGCGCATCTCGTCCCGCCACGTGATCGCCGCGTTGCGGATCGCGATTTCCTCCTGACGCAGCAGCCAGTCCGACAGTCCTCCGCCATCGGTGCTGTCGGAGAGTTCGATGCCGGCGACCGACACCACGCCGCGCTTGTCGCGCTTGACGTTGAGATCGGGGTGCTCGATCTCGATCGAGTCAAACCGCGGCTCCCAATGCACCAGCGACCACCACGACAGCGTGCTGTCGACGCGCTCGAGCTTGAGCGCCGGTTGCCCGGTCTTGTCGAACACCACAATGTCGCCGAGCGTCAGTTGCAGGTTGAGCCCGCTCCAACGGCCTTCGAGCGTGCCGATCGTGATGCGCTGCCGGGTCGCCGCGCTCAGGTCCTGCGCGATGGTTTCGCGATAGCTCCCGATGTCGGGCAGCAGCCAGAAACGCACGCCGGTTACGACCAGCGCAAACACGAAACCGCAAATCACCACTACCCATGTCACCACGCGGTAGACCCAGAGTGTGCTGATGTGCAGCCACTTGAAGATGGAAAATGCCGGCACGCTGCGCGCTAAACCAATAAAATGTCAGATATTTCAGCCAATTATAACCCGAAGGGTATGAGCGTACCTAACGATCCGGATGCCGCCGATGCTGACGCGATAGTGCGTCACGCCATCAGGCTGTCGCGCTTTGCGCGCCGGCTGCTGGCTGCCGAACCCGGTCTGCTGCAGCCCGCCTGCGTGCGCGAGCCGTACGCCGCCGAGCGGATGCGCGCCGATCTCGCTGCAGTGGATGCGACGGACGAAGCGGCGCTCATGCGTGCGCTGCGTGACTTGCGCAAGCGCGTGATGCTGCGCGTGATCGCGCGCGACCTCGGCGGGCTGGCGACCCTGAATGAAGTCGTCACCACGGTCACCGCGCTCGCCGACATTTCGATTTCGACCGCGGTTGTGCATCTGGAACGCGGGCTGGCAGCGCAATACGGCAAGCCGGTCAGCGTTGACGGCGGCCGTAAGCAGAAGCTTCACGTGATCGCCATGGGCAAGCTCGGTGGACGCGAGCTGAACGTATCGTCCGACATCGACCTCGTGTTCGTTTATCCCGAAGAAGGCGAAACGCTCGGCACGCGGCCCCTGAGCAATCATGAGTTTTTCATCCGCTTGGCGCGCCGCTTGATCGCGTTGCTGAACGACATGACAGCTGACGGCTATGTATTCCGCGTCGACATGCGGCTGCGCCCGCTCGGCAATGACGGGCCGCTCGCATGCAGCTTCGACATGCTCGAAAATTATTTCGTGACGCAGGGCCGCGAATGGGAGCGCTACGCGTGGATCAAGGGGCGCGTGGTGTGCGGCGATCGCGCGCAGGAGCTCACCGATCTGGTGCGGCCGTTTGTGTTCCGCCGCCATCTCGATTACAGCGCATTCGAGTCGCTGCGCGAGTTGCACCGTGAAGTGCGGCGCGAAGTCGAGCGCCGCGATATTCTCGACAACATCAAGCTCGGGCCCGGCGGCATCCGCGAGATCGAATTCATCGTGCAGCTGTTTCAGCTGATCCGGGGCGGCCGCGATGCCGCTCTGCGCAAGCCGCCGACGCTCACCGTGCTGACGCTGCTGACGGCCCGCAACCTGCTGCCTCCTTCCGCGGTGCAGGAACTCACCGAAGCTTATGTATTCCTGCGCAATCTCGAGCACCGGCTGCAATACCTCGACGACAAGCAGACGCAGTCGCTGCCGGGTGATGCCGAAGACCAGGCGCTGATCGCGGAGGCGATGGGTTGTGCCGACTATGCGGCGTTGCGCACGCAGCTCGATCTACACCGTGGCAATGTGACGCGCCTCTTTGACAGCATCTTCGCCACGTCGCGGGACGATGCGCATCCGCTGGCTGGGCTGTGGCATGCCGGCAGCGAAAACGAGCAACTCGACGCGCTGCGCGGGCTCGGCTACCGCAACCCGCAGCAGACGCTGGCGCGGATCGCCGCGTTGCGCGAAAGCCCCCGCGTGCAGCAGATGCCGCAGTCGAGCCGGGCACGCATGAAGCAACTGGTGCCGCTGGTGATCGAGACGGCCGCGCGCGAGTCCAACCCGGACGCCACGCTGGAACGCATGCTGGTGCTGCTCGAGAGCATCAGCCGGCGCGAGGCGTATCTCGCCTTGCTGCTGCAATATCCGCAGACCATCGAACGCGGCGCGCGTCTGGCCGGCGCCAGCCCGTGGGCGGCCGGCTATCTGGCGCGTCATCCGATCCTGCTCGACGAGTTCCTCGATACGACTACGCTGTATGCCGCGCCCGTCTGGGCGCAGCTCAGGTCGCTGCTGCACAGTCAACTCGATGAAGCGGCCGGAGACAACGAGCGCCAGATGGACGTGCTGCGCCATTTCAAGCATGCCCAGACCATGCGCCTGCTCGCGCAAGACCTCGCGGGCGGACTAACGCTAGAAATGCTTTCCGATCACTTGAGCGATCTCGCCGATCTGATACTGTCGGAAGTGATGCGCATCACCTGGCAGGGATTGCGCTCCCGGCATTGCGAGCAGCCACACTTCGCAATCGTCGCTTACGGCAAGTTGGGCGGCAAGGAGCTCGGCTACGCATCCGATCTCGATCTGATCTTCCTTTACCACGACGCAGCGCCGGAAGCCGCGGAAAACTATGCGCGGCTCGCGCAACGCATCAACAATTGGTTGATCAGCCTCACGCCGGCGGGGGTGCTGTACGAAACGGACCTGCGACTGCGCCCCGACGGCGTCAGCGGCCTGCTGGTGAGTTCGCTCGAGGGATTCGCCCGCTACCAGCACAAGCAAGCGTGGGTATGGGAGCACCAGGCACTGACGCGCGCGCGCTGCGTCGCCGGCGACCGCGACATCGGACGCCGCTTCGAGGACATTCGCATCGAAGTGCTGCGCCAGCGCCGCGACCTCGCGCAGCTGCTTGCCGAAGTGGTCACTATGCGCGACAAAATGCTCTCGGCGCACCCCAACACGAGCGGCCGCTTCGACATCAAGCACGACCGCGGCGGATTGATCGACGTCGAATTCGTCGTCCAGTATCTGGTACTCGGCTTCTCGCACCAATACGCCGAGCTGACCGGCAATATCGGCAACCTCGCGCTGCTCAAGCTCGCTGCGAAGCTGGGACTGATCGCGGAAGCCGAAGCGCTGGCCGCGCACGATGCATACCGCCGCTTCCGTCAGCTGCAGCATGCGCTCCGGCTGCAGGGCGACAAATACGCACGCGTCGAAGCAGCGCTGCTCGCGCCCGAGATCGCGGCAGTGAAGAAACTGTGGGAGAGCGTGCCCGGCGCGGTACGCGAGTAAAGCGCGCCGTCAAAACGAAACTGCGACGACGTTAGGCGACCTCGGCCCGCTGGCCGGCCGCTCGCGGCAGCTTGGCGATCAGCCGGTAGGAAGTCAGCTGGCGCTGGCCCTTGACGGTGACCGATTCTGGGCCTTCGAACTTGTATAAATCGCGCAGGCGGCGATAGGTCGCCGGATCGACCAGGATGCCGCCGGCGGTCGCCTCGGTCGCGAGCCGGCTCGCGATGTTGACGGTGCTGCCCCACAGGTCGTAAATGAATTTTTTAACGCCGATCACGCCCGCCACCACCGGCCCGCTGCCGATGCCGATATGGATGCCGAGCGGCTTGCTGGTGTACGTCGTGCGCACCGCTATCTTGTCGCGTATTTCGAGCGCCATATTGGCAAGTGCCTCGGTATATTCGGCGCTGCTATCGAGCAGGCCGCCGGCCACCATGTAGGCATCGCCGATGGTCTTGATTTTCTCGAGGCCGTAGTTCTCGGCGAGCATGTCGAACCAGGAAAATATGTCGTTCAGCAGCGCCACCATGTCGCGCGGCGGCATTTCCTCCGACAGGCGCGTGAAATCGGTCAGGTCGGCGAACATGACTGTGCAATCGGCGATGCCGTCGGCGATCACGCTCGTGTCGCGCTTCAGCCGCTCGGCGATGTGCCCGGGCAGCACGTTGAGCAGCAAGCGCTCCGAGCGCTCCTGCTCGATCTTGAGCAAACCGTGCTGCTCGTCGAGTTCACGCTTAAGGCGGTCTTTCTCGCGCACGAAGTAGATCACGAGCAGATAAACGATGGTCGACATCGCGGCGAAATTGAGTACGAAGAACACCGCGATAGTCTGCAGCGGCAAACCGGTCTGCCTTTCGGCGCCGTAGGCCAGATAATAATCGAAGAAACCCGAGACCGCGGTCATCACGATATAAGCGAAGAACCACGGCACCGACTCCTTCGGCCCCTGGAAAATCATCACGCCGATCGGCGCCAGCAGCGCCCACAGCATCACGCCGGACGAGGTAACGTAACTGCCGATCGACCACTGCATGATGAACGGTACGAACAGGTAGAGACAGGTCTGCGCGAAGCGGAAGAACTCGAAATTGAGCCTCCACACGTAGATGCCGAGAGTGGTGGCCGACACCACGAGATAGACCAACGGCACCGTCGCCGAATACCTGATTCCCATCGCGTGGTAAATCGCGAGCCAGAGCATGGCCGCGAACCCCATCAGGCCGCATGCGAAAATCAGCAGCGTTTTGTGCAGCTTCTGTTCTTCGCTATCAGTCGGACTGATAATGCGACTGCTCACCCTGCCGAGCAGGCTGCTGACGGGATCCGGCATCGAGAATGAACTCCAGTTTCTTATTGGCAACCAGCGGGTTACTGCGTGACCGTGGCTTTTTGCGCACAGCACCGCGAAAATACTTACGATATTTACATCAATCAATTTTGCGGTCAAGGAAAGTCGGTAATTTGATCAAAACAGCTGCGTCGCCACTCGGCATCCGGCGCTCGCGGCTTGCGGGCATGGGGCAGCGTCCGGTGAAATAAGCTAGAATTCGTGTTTTTTGAGCGGAGCGCCGACCAATGTCGATGGCAGACCGTGACGGGCACATCTGGTATGACGGCAGACTCGTGCCCTGGCGCAACGCGACCACTCACGTGCTGACCCACTCGCTGCACTACGGACTGGCGGTGTTCGAGGGTTTGCGCGCGTACAGCACCGTCCGCGGCACCGCCATCTTCCGCCTCAAGGAGCATACCGAGCGGCTGTTCAACTCGGCGCACATCTACATGATGAAAATCCCGTACAGCCGGGAGGCCCTCATGGCAGCGCACAAGGAGGTGGTGCGCGCCAACAAGCTCGAGTCGTGTTACATCCGCCCGATCGCGTTCTACGGCTCCGAGAAAATGGGCGTGTCGCCCAAGGGCGTGTCCACGCACGTCGCGATCGCGGCCTGGCCGTGGGGCGCCTATCTCGGCACCGAAGCGCTCGAGAAAGGCATCCGCGTAAAAACCTCGTCCCATGCGCGGCACCATGTCAACGTTTCGATGTGCCGCGCCAAATACTCCGGCACGTACGCCAACTCGATTCTCGCTAATCTCGAAGCAACCGAGCACGGCTACGATGAAGGACTGCTGCTCGACGTCGACGGCTTTGTCGCCGAAGGCTCGGGTGAAAACCTGTTCATGGTCAAGGACGGCAGGATTTATGAGCCCGAACTTACGAGCGCGCTGATCGGCATCACCCGCCAGTCGGTGATCACGCTCGCGCAGGAAATGGGCTACACCGTCGCCGCCCGGCGCATCACGCGCGACGATTTGTACATCGCCGACGAAGCGTTCTTTACCGGCACCGCGGCGGAAGTGACGCCGATCCGCGAACTCGATGGCCGCACGATCGGCGCGGGCAAGACCGGCCCGATCACCGCCCGGCTGCAGAAAGCGTTTTTCGATGTCGTCAACGGCAAGAACGACAAGTATCGCGACTGGCTCACGCCGGTTGCCGCATAAATGTGATGGCCCAACAGACCGAAAATAAGCAGCGTCACATCGAAGTGACGGCGGCGGATCTGCCGCTGCATTGCCCGACGCCGGCAATGCTGTTGTGGAACGCGCATCCGCGCGTGTTCCTGCCGATCGAAAAAACCGGCGAGGCGCTGTGCCCTTACTGCGGCACGAAATATACGCTTACCGGCGGCGCTGCTCCCGGGCAACACTAAACATCAACCGCAAAGGCGCAAGGACGCAAAGGGATCGCAAGGAAATTCTTCGACGCCCTCTTTGCGGGCAGTTTTGCGCCTTGGCGTCTTTGCGGCTGACAATGAGCGTACGCCCGTGACCAAAATACTCATTGTGGCTCCATCCTGGGTCGGCGACGCGGTGCTCGCGCAACCGCTGTTCAAACGCCTGCATGAGCGCCATCGCGAACTTACGCTTGATATCCTGGCGCCGCCGTGGACGCGCGCCCTGTTCGCGCGCATGCCGGAAATAAACTCCACTCTCGACAGCCCGTTCGGCCATGGCGAGCTTGCGTTGAAACGCCGCTTCGCGCTCGCGCGCAGCCTCGCTACGCAGCGCTACGAGCAGGCGATCGTGCTGCCGAATTCCTTCAAGTCGGCGCTGATCCCGTTCTTTGCCGGCATTCGAGTGCGCACCGGCTTTATCGGCGAAGCGCGTTGGGGTCTGCTCAATGACGCGCGCCGGCTCGATAAACGGGCGGCGCCGCTGATGGTCGAGCGGTTCGCGCTGCTTGCCGAGGCGCCGGGTGACGGCATCAAACGCCCGTTGGCGGCGGCACAACTCAAAATCGATGAAGCGCAGCGCGCAATTGCGCTGAGTAGACTCGGGCTGACTCTCAGGCGACGGGTCGCCGTGCTGTGCCCGGGCGCCGAATACGGCCCCGCCAAGCGCTGGCCCCCCAAATATTTCGCGGAGCTCGCGCAAAAGCTTTCCACCGCCGGCTTTGACGCGTGGCTCGCCGGATCGGCCAAGGATGCCGCAATCGGCGACGAGATCGCGCATTTGAGCGGCAATGCGTGCATCAACCTGTGCGGCAAAAGCACGCTCGCCGAAGCGATCGACCTCATATCGTGTGCCGCGCTCGTCGTCAGCAACGATTCCGGCTTGATGCATATCGCGGCAGCGCTCGACAAACCGCTGACGGCCATCTACGGCTCGAGCAGCCCGGCGTTCACGCCGCCGTTGTCCGCCCGCGCGCAGATCGTCAGACTCGACCTGCCCTGCAGCCCGTGCTTCCAGCGCGAGTGTCCGCTCGGACACTTCAGCTGCATGCTGCAGCTCACGCCGCAGCAGGTCTGGAACCGCATCGATTTTGATAAAATTCGCCCATCATGAAACGCACGATATTCACCACTCCGCAGGACGCCGAGGCCGCGTTCTACGAAGCGCTCGAGAAATCGGACCTCGACGCGATGATGGCGGTGTGGGCGGACGATGACGATATCGTATGCGTGCACCCCGGCGGCGCGAGACTGTCGGGTGTCGCGCAGGTGCGCGAATCGTGGCGCCAGATTTTCGCCGGTGGCCAGACGCTGCGCTTCCGGCTGCGGCATCAGCAGTCGCTGAACGGCATGACTCTCGTCGTGCACAGCGCCTACGAGCAGATTTCGATCGCCGGCGAAGCGCGTGCGCACAATCCCGTGATCACGACCAACATCTACATGCGAACCGAGAATGGCTGGCGCATGGTGGTGCACCATGCCTCGCCCGCCCCGGCGAGCCCCGAGTCCGACGGCAAGCGCGCGCCAAAAACCTTGCACTGAAGAAGTTCGAATTAGTTCCTGCCGCCAAACCAAGCTTCCACTAATTTAGGGAATTTACAAGGGGCGTCGCCTCCTTGTTCAGACATGCACTGAGCGCTGCACTGAGTAGCCACCGGATGTATAATTTCCATTCCCGTTTCACACTTGACGTATCGTGGCGGTTTCCCGCCGCGGCATCGGCTGCTCCTGGAACCGTGAAAGCGCAGAGGATTACTGCTTTTCCAGGCCCCGGTATTGCTGTTCCCGGCGTTTCAGCGTTCAAGTCTTCATCTGTTGATTATTAGAGGAAAGCGATGAGCAACACTGATTTTGGCAATCCGGACGTAATCGTCATCGGCGCCGGCAATGCCGCCTCGTGCGCGGCGCTCGCGGCACGCGAAGGCGGCGCGAAAGTAATCATGCTTGAAGCAGCACCTCTCGACGAATGCGGCGGCAACAGCCGCTACACCGCGGGCCTGATGCGCTTCGTGTTCAACGGCGTCGACGATCTGGCACAGGTGATTCCCGATTTGACCGAGGAGGAGAAGAAGACTCACGACTTCGGGACTTACACCAGCGACCAGTATTACGATGACATGGGGCGCATCACCCAATACCGCACCGATCCCGATTTGTGCGAGTTGCTGATCTCGCGCAGCTTTGAGACGCTGGTGTGGATGCGCAAGAAGGGCGTGAAGTTCCAGGCCAGCTTCGGACGCCAGTCGCACAAGATCGGCAATAAATTCAAATTCTGGGGCGGGCTCGCCGCGGAAACGTGGGGCGGCGGTCCGGGCCTCGTGGAAAACGAGCACAAGGCGTGCGAGCGCGAAGGCATCAAAATCTTCTACGAAACCCCGGCCGTAGCGCTGATCACGGATGACAATGGCGCCGTGTGCGGCGTGAAGGCGAAACACCGGGGGAAAAATATTGAAATCCGCTCGAAGGCGGTGGTGCTGGCGTGCGGCGGCTTCCAGTCTAACGCGGAAATGCGCGCGCGCTATCTCGGTCCTAACTGGGACCTCGCCAAGGTACGCGGCACGCGCTACAACACGGGGATCGGCATCAAGATGGCGCTCGACATCGGCGCGCTGCCATACGGCCACTGGTCGGGCTGCCACGCCGTGGGCTGGGACATGAACGCGCCGCCGTTCGGCGACCTCGCAGTCGGCGATGGTTTCCAGAAACACAGCTATCCGTGGGGCATCATGGTGAATGCCCGCGGCGAGCGTTTCGTCGACGAAGGGGCGGACTTCCGCAACTACACCTACGCCAAGTACGGCTCGGTGATCCTCGCGCAGCCGAACATGTTCGCGTGGCAGATCTTCGACGCCAAGATCATTCCTTCGCTGCGCGACGAGTACCGCATCAAGCGGGTGACCAAGGTACGGGCCGACACGCTGGAGGAACTCGTCAAAAAGCTCGAGAGCGTCGATGCCGACGCGTGCCTGCGCGAGATCAACGCATACAACAAGGCGGTGCGCACCGACATCCCGTACAACTCGGCCATCAAGGACGGCCGCCGCACCGAAGGGCTCAAGATCAACAAGAGCAACTGGGCGAATACCATCGATGAGCCGCCGTTCGAAGCGTATGCGGTCACCTGCGGCGTGACCTTTTCTTTCGGCGGCGTCAAGATCACGAACAACGGCGAAGTCGAGGACACCACGGGCAAGCCTATATCCGGGCTGTTCGCCGCAGGCGAATTGGTGGGGGGCATTTTCTACCACAACTACCCGGGCGGCACCGGGCTTACTTCGGGCGCGGTGTTCGGCAAGATCGCCGGCACCGGCGCGGCGGCCTACGTCAAGCGGTAATCGTTCTAGGCAATGGGTCGGGAGACTGCTAATCTTGCCGAACGTCTGCGTTAAGGAGAAAGTCATGCCGGTGTCCCAGCTCAAAAAGAAAAAACAATCGGTACGCGAACAGGTCGGAGAGGCGGAAACTGGGAAACGCGCGTCAACCTTGCCGCATGCTGCCCTGATGCACGAGTGCGGCATGACCGAGTGATCGCGACTGACGAGTACGGCCACCGACGTCGCGGCGCACATGGAGCGGACTCCTGACCGGGCCCGCTTTTTTATTCTTCACGGCACAACCCACGCTTATATTGACCGCGCCCCGCACATTCCGATGACCGATCCGATTGCGTCCTACCGCGCGCCCGCCTGGCTGCCGGGCGGCCATCTGCAGACGCTGTACGCGCCGCTGTTCGCGCCGCGGCCAAGTGTCAGCTATCGCCGCGAGCGCTGGGACACGCCCGACGATGATTTCATCGATCTCGACTGGCTCGAAACTCCAGACTCGAAATCCAAATCTCGAAGCCCGCTGGTCGCGCTGTTTCACGGTCTCGAAGGCGGCTCGAACAGCCACTATGCGGCGGCGCTGATGGCGGCGCTGCGCGATGCCGGCTGGCGCGGCGTGGTGGTCCACTTCCGCGGCTGCAGCGGCGAACTCAATCGCCTTCGCCGGGCCTACCACTCGGGCGACAGCGCCGAGATCGACTGGATATTGCGGCGCCTGCGGCGAATGAACGATGCCGCACCGCTGTTTGCGGTCGGCGTGTCGCTGGGGGGCAACGCGTTGTTGAAGTGGCTGGGGGAGCAGCGCGACGCGGCGGCCGGCGTGGTTGACGCAGCCGCCGCAATATCGGCGCCGGTCGACCTGATGGCGGCGGGCAATGCGCTGGATGCCGGTTTCAATCTGATCTACACGCGAAATTTCCTCGCCACCATGAAGCGCAAGACACGCGCCAAGCTCGAACGCTATCCCGATTTGTGCGATCGTGAGGCCATGCTTGCTTCGCTTACGCTGCGCGAGTTCGACAACATCGTGACCGCGCCGCTGCACGGCTACCGCGATACCGACGATTACTGGACGCGCGCGAGCGCGAAGCCGTTGCTGAAAAGCATCGTCACGTCTACGCTGATGATCAATGCCCGCAACGATCCGTTCCTGCCGGCGTATGCACTGCCTCAAGCCGGCGAGGTATCGGGTGCGGTCAGCCTCGAGTTTCCCGCGGCCGGCGGCCACGTCGGCTTCGTCGGCGGCGCCTTTCCGCCGGGCCGCCTCGACTGGCTGCCGCGGCGGGTGCTCGGCTTTTTCCGCGGGACTGTCGCGGCCCCATGGGATAATCCGCAGTAGTGCAATTCTGATTGACCCCATGAATTCGCTGCCACGCGAAATCTTCAAGGCCTACGACATACGCGGCATCGTCGGTACGACCCTCACGCCCGCTATCGTCGAAACCATCGGCCGCGCGATCGGCAGCGAGGGGCTCGAACGCGGCCGGCGCGAAATCGTGATCGGCCGCGACGGCCGCTTGTCGGGACCCGAACTCTGCGCCGCGCTGGCGCGCGGGCTGCGCGCAACCGGCGTCGATGTGATCGACGTCGGCCAGGTCGCGACGCCGATGCTCTACTTCGCCGCGCATCATTTCGGCACGCTGTCGGGCGTAATGCTGACCGGCTCGCACAATCCGCCGCAGTACAACGGCATCAAGGTCGTGCTCGCAGGCGAGACGCTGGCGGGCGACGCGATCCTCGCGCTGCGCAGCCGCGCCGAAAACGGCAGGCTCGCAAGCGGCGCCGGCGGCTACCGCCAGGATAATATCGCCGAACACTATCTTGCGCGCATCGCGGGGGACATCAAGCTCGCGCGGCCGATGAAGATCGCGGTCGACTGCGGCAACGGCGTCGCCGGCGCGATCGCGCCCGCTCTCTACCGCCGGCTCGGCTGCGAAGTGACCGAACTGTTTTGTGAAGTCGACGGCAATTTCCCGAACCACCATCCCGACCCGTCGGTGCCGGACAATCTGCAAGACCTGATCGCGACGCTGCGCAAAACCGACGCTGAAATCGGGCTTGCATTCGACGGCGACGGCGACCGCCTCGGCGTCGTCACCAAGCGCGGCGACATCATCTACCCGGACCGTCAGCTGATGCTGTTCGCGGCCGACGTGCTGTCGCGCAGCCCCGGCGCGCCGGTGATTTTCGACGTCAAATCGACGCGCAATCTGTTCGGCTGGATCACGCGTCACGGCGGCAAGCCGGTGCTGTGGAAAACCGGGCACTCGCTGATCAAGCGCAAGATGCAGGAAATGAACGCGCCGCTCGCCGGCGAAATGAGCGGCCACATTTTCTTCAAGGAGCGCTGGTACGGTTTCGACGACGGGCTCTACGCCGGCGCGCGGCTGCTCGAAATCCTGAGCCGGGAGCGCGACCTCAATGCGACGCTGCAGGCGCTGCCGGACGCAGTGACGACACCGGAACTGCACGTCAAGCTCGCCGAAGGCGAGAACTATGCACTGGTCGACAAATTGCGGAAAACCGCGCGCTTCGACAACCCGCGCGAGGTGATCACGATCGACGGGCTGCGTGTCGAATACGCTGACGGCTTCGGCCTCGCGCGCGCCTCCAACACCACGCCCGTCCTGGTACTGCGCTTCGAAGCCGATAACGAAACCGCATTGAAGCGGATACAGGAGGATTTCCGGCGGGTGTTGCTCGGCGCCAAGCCGGACGCCGCGCTGCCGTTTTAATCGCTGACAATGCGGCCCGCGGCATTATCTACCATCACCGGCGCATCGACGTATTCGATCTCGGGCGGGCAGCCGTATTTGCCTTCCACGAACTTCTTCCACTCGGGCGAGTAGAACGCCTCGGCGCGCTGTTTCGACTCCCAGACGTAGATGCCGCCGGCGCGCGTGCCGTCCTCGCTGAGGAAGTAATTCTTGCGCATGAGCCCGGGCAGGTTCAGATATTTCGGCGCGGTCCCCGCAAACACCTGCTTCATTTCGTCCCGCGTGCGCGGTCGCGCGAGCCTGAAAGTGACGATGGTGACGATCATGCGCGACACTTTACGAGTTGCGAGGCTCTTCGGGCCTCAGGCCGTCCCGATTCCCGGCATGCCGACGTAATTCGGCAATTTCTGCACGCGTGCGATCCATGCGCGCACGGCCGGGAACGGTCCGAGATCGATGCCGCCTTCCGGGGCAAGCGCCGCATAGGTGTAACATGCTATATCGGCGATGGTGGGGTGGCCGCCGGTGAGCCAATCGCGCGTCGCCAGATGCTGCTCCATCACGGCGAGGATCTCGCGGCCGCTTTTCTGCGCCGCCGCGAGATCGCCGGGCAGCTTGAATTTCGCGATCACGCGCGCGCGACCGAGCCCGTAAAGCACTTCGTTTTCGGACACCGCCAGCCACTGCATGACGTCCCCCAAGCTGCGGGGATCTCTCGGCAGCCAGGTTTCACCGCCGTATTTGCGGGCAAGATAGACGAGTATCGCCTGCGAGTCCCATACCGTATAGTCGCCGTCGGTCAGGACCGGGACCTGTCCGCGCGGATTGAGCCGCAGGAACCCCGGCTTGCGGTTTTCGCCGCCGAACAGATCGACATTTTGTCTCTCGTACGGCACGCCAAGCAACGCGAGCATCAGCCGGATTTTGTACGCGTTGCCGGACAGCTCGAAATCGTAGAGTTTCATCGCGGCTCTGCGCATGCGGTGCTGGCTGCAAACGCAAACAGCAACGGCGTGATTTGCCTCATCCTCATCCTCTGCCTCCTGGCGGCGACTAAGACAGCGCGGCGCCACGCGCCTGAGGCGACTAGTTTAAGGCGAATGCCGGCGCGCATCCAGCGCCGGCGCCGCCGTGCCTGAGGAGCGGCCGATCAACGCTGCTTGCGATCCTGCAGGATCATCTGCGTGCAACGGAACAGCGCGATCTTGCGCCCTGAAGCCTCATCCGCAACCACCGCGTCCCACACCTGCGTCGTGCGGCCCAGATGCACCGGCGTTGCGGTGCAGACGATGACGCCGTCGTGCGCGGTGCCGAGAAAGTTCGATTTCAGCTCGATGGTAGTGAAGGTCTTCGCGCCGGCAGGCAGGTTGGCCATGGTACCGTAGCCGGCCATCGTGTCGGCGAGCGCAATCACGGATGCCGCGTGCAGGTAGCCGTTCGGCGCGAGCAGCTCGGGGCGCACCGGCAACCGGCCGACCAGGCCGTCGGCGGCGATCTTGATGATCTCAACGCCGATCAGGCGCGGCAGATAACCGATGCCGCGCTGATTCATTACTTCGGGGGTGATCTCCGGCCGGAACATGAAATGGCTGGCGCCGATCGATCGTCAAAGTTTCTGCTCGACCCAGTCCTTGACCGAGCCCAACACCGATGGAAGCCTGGCGGGATCCGTGCCGCCCGCCTGCGCAATGAGGTGCAGCGGCCGGGACTCGTTAGGCGCAGCCCCGTTTGCGGGAACGGCCGCAGCGGCCCGACATCTCGAAATCACAACCGTTCCTCCACCCACGCGAGTACGGACTTTAACGCCAGCGGCAACTTCGTCGCGTCGGTTCCTCCCGCTTGTGCCATGTCGGGCCTCCCGCCGCCTTTGCCGCCGACCTGCTGCGCGACGAAATTAACGAGTTCGCCGGCTTTGACCCTGGCGGTGAGATCGGCGCTCACGCCGGCGATCAGCGTCACCTTGCCACCTTCGCTCGACGCCAGCACCAGCGCGCACGACCTGAGCTTGTCTTTCAACTTGTCCATCGCCTCGCGCAACGCTTTCGCGTCAGCGCCGTCCATCGTTGCCGCGAGTACCTTGACGCCTTTGACATCGACCGCATGAGTTGCGAGGTCATCGCCTTGGGAGCTGGCGAGCTTCGATTTCAAACGCGCGAGTTCCTTTTCCAGGCTCTTCACGTTTTCGACGATCTGGCCGATCTTCTGCGTCAGTTCCTGCGCCGGCGCTTTGAGCGCAGCCGCCGCCTGCTGCAGGTTATCCTCCTGTCGCTGCACCCACGCGAGCGCGCCCTCGCCGGTTGTCGCCTCGACGCGGCGCACGCCGGCCGCGACGCCGCCTTCGGAGGTGATCTTGAAGAACCCGATGTCGCCGGTACGCGCGACGTGCGTGCCGCCGCACAGCTCGCGCGACGAGCCGATATCGAGCACGCGCACTTCGTCGCCGTACTTCTCGCCGAAGAGTGCCATCGCCCCGCCCTTGACCGCGTCGTCGAACTTCATGATGCGCGCGCTCGTCGCTTCGTTTTTCAGGATTTCGTCATTGACGATGGCCTCGACCCGTCGAACCTCGTCGGCCGAGAGCGGCGCGTTGTGCGAGAAATCGAAGCGTGTCTTGTCGGCGTCGACGAGCGAGCCTTTCTGCCGCACGTGCGGCCCCAGCACTTCGCGCAGCGCCTTGTGCATCAGGTGCGTCGCCGAATGATTGCGCATGGTACGCGCGCGCGCGGCGGCGTCGACTTTCGCCTCGACCGTATCGCCGACGGCAAGCTGACCGGTATGCAGCACGCCGTGATGGCCGAACACCTCGGCCTGGATTTTCTGGGTGTCGCTGACGTGGAACGTGCCGCGGCTCGCGACCAACTGGCCGCGGTCGCCGACCTGACCGCCCGACTCGGCATAGAACGGCGTCTTGTCGAGCACGATGACCGCGCCGTCGCCCGCCCCGATCGCGGGCACCGCAGCGCCTTGCTTGTAGATCGCGACGATCCTGCCTTCGAGCGTCAAGGATTCGTAGCCGTGGAACTCGGTCTTCTGGCCGCTGTATTCGACCGCGCCCTGGACGCCGAATTTAGACGCGGCGCGCGCGCGTTCGCGCTGCTCTTCCATCGCCGCCTCGAATCCGGCGTAATCGACGCGCACGCCGCGCTCGCGCGCAATGTCGGCCGTGAGATCGACCGGGAAGCCGTAGGTATCGTAGAGTTGGAACACGGTCTCGCCCTCGAGCATTTTGTCTTCGCGGGTGAGTGCGCCCTCCAGGACCTTCATGCCGTTCTCGAGCGTATCGGCGAAACGCTCCTCTTCCTGCTTCAGCACCTGCGCAACTCGCTCACGCGCATTCGCCAGCTCGGGATAGGCCTCGCCCATCGCTTTCACCAAATCGGGAACGATCTTGTAGAAGAAAGGCTGCTTCTGCCCGAGCTTGTAGCCGTGGCGGATCGCGCGCCGCACGATGCGGCGCAGCACGTAGCCGCGGCCCTCGTTGCCGGGAATCACGCCATCGACGATCAGAAACGCGCATGCGCGGATGTGATCGGCGATCACCTTCAGCGAATTGCTCGCGAGATCCTTGCTGCGCGTCTCGCGCGCCGCCGCTTTGATCAGGTCCTGGAAGAGATCGATCTCGTAGTTCGAATGCACGCCCTGCAGCACCGCGGCGATGCGCTCGAGCCCCATGCCGGTGTCGACCGATGGCTTCGGCAGCGGGTGCAGCTTGCCGGCGTCGTCGCGGTTGAACTGCATGAAAACGAGATTCCAGATCTCGACGTAGCGGTCGCCCTCGGCCTCCTTCGATCCCGGCCGGCCGCCCGCGATGCCGGGCCCGTGGTCGTAGAAGACCTCGGTGCACGGCCCGCACGGCCCGGTTTCGCCCATCTGCCAGAAGTTGTCCGAGCCGCCGCCCGGGCGATCGCCGATGCGCGCGATGCGCTCGCGCGGCACCCTGATCTCGTTCGCCCACACGTTGTAGGCCTCGTCGTCGGTCTCGTAGACCGTGACCCACAGCTTGTCCTTCGGCAGCTTGTAGACGCCGGTCAGCAGCTCCCACGCGAAATGGATCGCATCGCGCTTGAAATAGTCGCCGAAGCTGAAGTTGCCGAGCATTTCGAAGAACGTATGATGGCGCGCGGTATAGCCGACGTTCTCGAGGTCGTTATGCTTGCCGCCGGCACGCACGCAGCGTTGCGCCGTGGTAGCGCGTACGTAATTGCGTTTGTCCTGGCCGAGAAAGACGTCCTTGAACTGCACCATGCCGGAGTTGGTGAAGAGCAGCGTCGGGTCGTTGCCGGGGACGAGCGGACTCGAGGCCACGACCGCGTGGCCCTTGCTCTCGAAGTAATCGAGAAACTGCTTGCGTATTTCGCTGCTTTTCATGAGTCGGGTCTGCACGACGCGTTACGCCATACGCGCGGGAAAATGCTGATTCTAAACCAAAATGCCACGTCCAAGCAGGGCGCAGCCGGCTGCTGAAGCGGCGTTCAGTCGTCGTTGTCGCGAAACAGCTTGCGGATCACGTCGATGCTGAAGCCGCGTCCCTGCAAAAAACGCATCTGCTGCGCTTTGTCACGCGCATTGGTCGGCAGCGCGTTGAATTTCTTCTGCCACACCAAGCGCGCCGCGTCGATCTCGCTTTCCTTCAGGTGCTCCCGGGCGCCCGCGATCTTGGACTCCGAAACGCCTTTTTCGCGCAGCTCATGCGCGATGCGCTGCGCGCCGAAGCGGCGGCGGCGCGACGCCAGCACCTGCTCCACCACGCGCTCCTCGGACAGCCAGCCGCGGCGCTCGAAGTCATCGAGCAGCACGCTGATCTCGTCCGGGTTTTCGGTAAGCGGCGCAAGCTTGCGCGCAAGCTCCTGCCGCGAATACTCGCGCCGCGCGAGCATGCCGAGCGCCCGCGCGCGCAGGCTGCGTTCCGGCTTATTTTTCCGCGGCAACCGCGGCGACCTTCGCTCCGCCACCTACGCCTATCGCCGCGCGGATCTTGGCTTCGATCTCCTGCGCGACATCGGGGTGCTCCTTCAGGTAATCGCGCGTGTTGTCCTTGCCCTGCCCGATGCGGTCCTTGCCGTACGTATACCAGGCTCCGGACTTGTCGATCAGCTTGTGCAGCACGCCGAGCTCGATGATCTCGCCCTCGCGCGAAATGCCTTCGCCGTAAAGAATGTCGAAATCGGCGACCCTGAACGGCGGCGCGACCTTGTTCTTGACGACTTTGGCGCGCGTCTCCGAGCCGATCACTTCCTCGCCCTTCTTGATCGCGCCGGTGCGGCGGATGTCGATGCGCACAGAGGCGTAAAATTTGAGCGCGTTGCCGCCGGTCGTGGTTTCGGGATTGCCGAACATGATGCCGATCTTCATGCGGATCTGGTTGATGAAGATCACCGTCGTATTGGAGCGCTTGATGTTGGCGGTGAGCTTCCTGAGCGCCTGACTCATCAACCGCGCCTGCAGGCCCATCTGCGGCTCGCCCATTTCGCCCTCGATTTCGGCCTTGGGCGTAAGCGCCGCGACCGAGTCGATCACCACTACGTCGACCGAGCCCGAGCGCACCAGCATGTCGGCGATCTCGAGCGCCTGCTCGCCGTTGTCGGGCTGCGATATCAGGAGTTCCTGCACGTTGACGCCGAGCTTCTGCGCATACTGCGGATCGAGCGCGTGTTCCGCGTCGATGAACGCCGCCGTGCCGCCGAGCTTCTGCATCTGCGCGATCACCGACAACGTGAGCGTGGTCTTGCCCGACGATTCCGGGCCGTAGATCTCGACCACGCGGCCGCGCGGGAGGCCCCCGATGCCGAGCGCGATGTCGAGCCCGAGCGAGCCGGTCGAAACCACCTGAATGTCCTTGGAGACCTCGGCCTCGCCGAGGCGCATGATGGAGCCCTTGCCGAATTGTTTTTCGATTTGCGACAGCGCAGCTGCCAGTGCCTTGGATTTGTTTTCGTCCATGATGTGTCCCATAAATACCTCCCGGATTATCTCACAGTCCTTTCACAGGAGGCATAACGCCGGGCGCGTGCTTCGGATGACGACTATGACTTAGGTATTACCCGCCTTCAGCAATTTGAGCACACTGGTGAGCGCGCGCTCGACCGCTTGCCTGCGCACCGCCTCGCGGTCACCCGCAAAATGCAGTGTCTCGGCAATCGGCTCCCCGTTCTTGAGCGCCCATGCGAGACACACCGTGCCGACCGGCTTCTCGGGCGTGCCGCCCGCCGGGCCGGCCGTGCCGCTCACCGCGACCGCGACCTGCGCGTGACTGTTGGCGAGCGCGCCCGCCACCATTTCTTTCACCGCCAGCTCCGATACCGCGCCATGCTGTTCCAGCGTTTTCGTTTGCACGCCGAGCATTTCGCGCTTGGATATGTACGTATAGGTGATGAAACCGCGCTCGTACCAGTCGGAGCTGCCCGGCACCATGGTCACTGCCGCGCCGAGCCAGCCGCCGGTGCACGATTCGGCGGTGACCAGCATCAGCGCGCGCGCTTTGAGCGCCTCGCCGACCTGTTGTGCCAGTTGATACAGGCGTTTATCAGGCATCGTTTATCCCGCAATCAGCGTCCTCGCAACCGCCAGCACCAGCAACGTATAGCACGCCGCCAGCAAATCATCGAACATCACGCCAAAGCCGTTTTTCAATTTACGGTCGAAATAGCGGATCGGCGGCGGTTTGAGGATATCAAACATACGGAACAGCAGGAACGCGATTCCCTGCCACAGGAAGCCGGCCGGCCCGATGAAAACCAGCACCAGCATGAATGCAACGATCTCGTCCCACACGATGGCGCCGTGGTCGGCAACACCGAGCGCGCGCCCAGTGCGCCCGCACGCCCAGATGCCTAGCGCAAAACCGAGCGCAGTCAGCGCCAGCAGTGTCCATTCCGTGGACATCGGCACCAGCGCCCAATAAATCGGCAATGCGAGCAGCGTGCCGGCCGTGCCGGGCGCGCCCGGCACGAGCCCCGCGCCGGCGCCGAGCGCGATCACGTGCGCCGGATCCCGCAGCATGAAACGCGCCGTCGGGCGGACCCCCGTATCAGCCGAAATGGTCATAGCCTCCGCGCACGACCCGCAGCGCCGTGCCGTCGGGCGCACGCACGATCAGGCGCGGGGCGCGCCGTGAGTGCGCTTGAATGCGGCCGATGCGCGTGACCGCAACGCCGACGCGCCGGCCGATGCGCATGACCCGCTCATGCGCCCGGCGCGGCGCGGTAAAGCACAGTTCGTAATCGTCGCCGCCCGCGAGCAGCGCGCCGCACGCGGCGACGCGATCGAGATAACGGTGCAGCACCCTCGATGCCGGCAGGGCAGCCAGCTCGATTTCCGCGGCAACGCCGGAGCGTTCGAGAATGTGGCCGAAATCGGCGAGCAACCCGTCCGAGATGTCGATTGCGCTGCGGGCAACGCCGCGCAATGCGAGTCCCAGCGCGATGCGCGGCTGCGGCTGATGCAACCGCGCGGCGCACCGCCTGAGTTCCGCCGGCCCGAGGCGGATGCGCCGCTTGAGCGCAGCGAGCGCGAGCGCCGCATCGCCGAGAGTGCCCGACACCCAGATGTCGTCGCCGGGGCGGGCGCCGTCGCGCCGCAACGCTTTGCCGAGCGGCACTTCGCCCATGATCTGCACGCAGATGTTGAGCGGACCGCGCGTAGTGTCGCCGCCGATCAGATCAACGTCGAACCGGCGCGCGAGCGCCATAAAGCCGCGCGAGAATTCCCCGAGCCAGCGCGCGTCGGCGCGCGGCAGCGCGAGCGCGAGCGTCGCCCAGCGCGGAGTCGCGCCCATAGCTGCCATATCGGAGAGATTGACGGCGAGCGCCTTGTGGCCCAACCGATAAGGATCGGCAGCGCGGAAAAAATGGCGCCCGGCCACCAGCATGTCGGTCGAAACCACGAGTTCGCAGCCGCGGCGCACGCTAACGAGCGCCGCGTCGTCGCCGACTCCGAGCACGGTATGCCGTGCGCGGTGAGTGAAATAGCGCCGGATCAGCTCGAACTCTGAAATCACTGCCGGTTACGACCGCTGGACAGGATTGATGCTCTGCCCCGGCTTATCAGCATTGTCGGCGAGCCATTTCTTCTTCATCGAGTACGGAAAATAGAAATCGACCGCCGCGAACGCCAGGAACACGATCGCGAGCGTGCGCGCGGTACCGGCCGGCAGGAACGACAGTCCTTCGATCAGCACATACAGCCCGAGCAGCGCGTTGATAATGCCGCCGATGTAAAACGCCACTATACGTTTCTTCAGCCTGTCATCCATGGCCAACCTCGTCCCATCACCTCTTTGAAATTTCGTGCGGCCGCTTGTCCGCAGCAAGCTTGTCGAGCACGCCGTTCACGTACTTGAAACCGTCGGTGCCGCCGTAACTCTTGGCCAGCTCCACCGCCTCGTTGATCACCACTTTGTACGGCACCTCGGTCTGATTTTCGAGCTCGTAGGCCGCAATCAGCAGGATCGCGCGTTCGATCGGGCTCAATTCCGCGCACTTGCGGTCGAGATAAGGCTGCAGCGACTGCTCGAGCCGTTGCGCTTCGCGGATCGCGCCGGCGAGCAACGCCGAAAAATAAGCGCGATCGGTCTTGTCGAAACCCCTGGCCGCGGACATCTGCTGCTCGATGGTCGCGGCGTCGGTGCCGGCAAGCTGCCATTGATACAGGCCCTGCAGCGCGAACTCGCGCGAGCGGCGGCGGCTGCTTTTGTGCGCCGGTGATTCCTGCGTCCGGGTCATGCTTTGCCCGCTGGCGAGCCTTTCGGCCGGCTCATGCCTTTTCGTGCCGATGACACTCTCGGGCCGGTCATTTCTGGTCGAGCTTGCGGAGCAGGTTCGCCATCTCGACCGCGACCGCCGCGCAATCGGCGCCCTTCTGCATCATCCGCGCTTCGGCCTGGTCGTCGTTGTCGGTGGTCAGGATGCCGTTGGCGACCGGCACGCCGGTATCGAGCTGCACCGTCATGATGCCGCTCGCGGACTGGTTGGCGACGATTTCGAAGTGGTAGGTTTCGCCGCGAATGACCGCGCCGAGCGCGATCAGCGCGTCGAAATTACCGGTGTTGGCCATTTTCTGCAGCACTAGCGGCGCTTCGAGCGCGCCGGGCACGTCGACGATCCTGACGTCGGAATCGCGCACGCCGAGCTTCGCCAGCGCCGCCGTGCAGCCTGCAAGCAGGCCGTCGCCGACGTCGGCATTGAAGCGCGCCACGACAATGCCGATGCGCAGGCCGGCACCGCCCGCGCCTGCTTCGATTTCTTCGATGGAATCGTATTTCGCCATGGTTTCCGCTTACTGTTTTGCCCCGTCTTCCGGCTGCAGATAGCCGGTCACCTGCAAATCGAATCCCGCCATGCTCGGCATTCTACGCGGCTTCGCCATCAGCCGCATATTCTTGACCTTGAGATCGCGCAATATCTGCGCGCCGATGCCGTAAGTGCGCAGCGCGTTTTTCTGGGGCGCGGGAATCGCGCCCGGTTGCGCGCGTTCGAGCAGATCGGTCGCCGATTCCGGCCGATGCAGCAACACGATCACGCCGCACTCGGCCCGGCTCACCGCCGCCAGCGCCTGGTTGAAATTCCACGAATGGCTCGCGCTGCGGGTGTCGAGCAGGTCGATCACCGACAGCGGCTCGTGCACGCGCACCAGCACTTCGCTGTCGGGCTTGATCCTGCCCTTGACCAGCGCGAGGTGCGTCGCCTGTCCGATCTTGTCGGCGTAGACGATGAGCCGGAACCTGCCGTGTACGGTCTCGATATCGCGCTCGGACGCCCGGCTCACTAGAGATTCGGTGCGGCTGCGGTAATGAATCAGGTCGGTAATGGTGCCGATTTTAATCTGGTGCCGTCCGGCGAACTCCATCAAATCGGGCAACCGCGCCATCTCGCCGTTGTCCTTGAGGATTTCGCAGATCACCGCGGCGGGCGTGGTGCCGGCCAATTGCGCGAGATCGCAGCCGGCTTCGGTATGCCCGGCGCGCACCAGTACGCCGCCCTTTTGCGCCATCAGCGGGAAAATGTGGCCGGGCTGCACGATGTCCGCGGGACTGGCATCGGCGCGCACTGCCGCCTGCACCGTGCGCGCACGGTCGGCCGCCGAGATGCCGGTGGTCACTCCTTCGGCGGCCTCGATAGATACCGTGAAGGCCGTGCCAAGCGGCGAAGCGTTGTTGGCGACCATCAACGGCAGGTTGAGCTGACGGCATTTTTCCTCGGTCAGCGTGAGGCAAATGAGCCCGCGTCCATAGCGCGCCATGAAGTTGATGGTTTCAGCGGTAACGAAGTCGGCCGCGAGCACGAGGTCGCCTTCGTTCTCGCGGTCTTCCTCGTCGACGAAGATGACCATCTTGCCGGCCACGATGTCGGCGATGATTTCATTGGTCGGGCTGACTGTCATGCTAGGAGCTCTTATCCTTGAATTCAGACAAACATTCGATGTAACGCGCGATTATATTAAAACGTTAATTAGCACTTTGA
>Ga0209415_10000762_pt1 | contig 60712 bp, 50 predicted proteins | sample PeaSoiSIISIP2007_FD_187696 | JGI IMG/M metagenome (GOLD analysis project Ga0209415, IMG submission 187696) | Peat soil microbial communities from Weissenstadt, Germany - SII-SIP-2007 (SPAdes) (version 2) | ecosystem: Environmental > Terrestrial > Soil > Wetlands > Peat | place: Germany...
AGGTCGCGCCGAGCCTCGTGTACTGGGGCCACTACGTGGCGCACGACAACAACCGCGACGCGATGGGCATGACGCTGAAGCTCACGCAGAACGTGCTGAAGACGTTCGTCGACTGGAAGGCGCAGGTGCTGCACGACCTGCACGAGTCGGTCGCGTTCATGTACGACAACACCGTCGGCGACGGCCCATACAACGCCTGGCTCGATCCGCTGCTCACGAACGAGTGGCAGATGATCGGCTGGAACAACGTGCAGGAGATGACGCGCTACGGCATGCCGGGCGTGTTCGCGCACGGCGACTTCGACACCTGGTCGCCGGGCTACCTGATGTTTATCGCCGCGATGCACAACGGGATCAGCAGGCTTTACGAAACGTTCGGCAACGGCGGCGCGGATACGCTGGTGCGATCGCTGACCCCGAATGAATACGACCGCACCTGGTACCGGCAGGACCCGCCGCTGCCCAAGACGCTGTGGTCACAACGCGACAATAATAATTATGAAGAGACGGGGCTGCTGACTGCGCTGCACTATTTTGGCGACAGCCGGAAATTCTTTCTGAAGAATTTTTATTTGAAGGCGAAGCGGTCCATCCAAAAACCGACCCAGGAAGGGCCCGCGGCTTATGTCCTGCCGGGAGATGATCCGCGGCTGGGAAATCAGGCAGATTTGTTGCGTGTGATGATGAAGCAGAGAGTAGAAATCTCTCGAGCTACCGCGGCATTCAGCGTTACTGTTCCTGCGCCACGGCCTTCGGGAGGCCGCGGAGGACAGGGCGGAGGCGGCGGAAACGCCGGTGGAGGCCAGGGAGGTGCCAATGCCGCCGGAGGTGATCAAGGCGGCGGAAGGGCGAATCGCGATTCGCGTCCGACAACGATTACAAAGGATTTTCCCGCGGGCAGCTACATTATCCGTATGGACCAGCCCTATTCGCGTATTGCCGATTCCCTGCTCGATTATCAATACTGGGCGCCGGATGATCCGCAGAAAACTCCCTATGACGATACGGGGTGGACGTTTGGCGAACTGTTCAACGTGCAGGTTTACCGCGTAACGGATGCGAAGGTGCTCGACGCACCGGTGGAAAAAGTCACGCAAATCCGCGCGCCGGGCGGCGTTTCGGGGAGCGGGACGGTTTTTGCGATTAACAACAATGCCGACCCGACTTTGGCCGAACTGAGATACCGCTTTAAGAACGCGAGTTTCGACGCGACGGAGGAGCCATTCGAGGCGGGGGGACACAAGTTCAACCGCGGAAGCTACATCGTGCGCAATGTCGGCGGATCGGATTTGCAAAGCGCGGCCACGGAATTGGGCGTACAAATCGTCGCGCTCGATTCCGCGCCCACCGTGAAGACACACCCGACGCATGCGGCGCGAATCGCGCTGCTGCACACCTGGCAGAGCACGCAGACCGAGGGCTGGTGGAGGATTGCGCTCGATAATTTGAAAATTCCCTACGACTACATCAGCACACAGACTGTTTCGCACAATGCCGATTTGAATGCGAAATATGACGTGATCCTGTTTCCGCCAACCGGTGGAGGCGGGAATCCAACCGGGATTATCAAAGGCGCGCCGACGGATTGGGGCAATGCACTGCCGTGGAAGAAGACGGCGGAGACACCAAACCTGACGGTGACCGATGACGATCAGACGGATGATATGCGGCCGGGACTGGGTTGGGACGGACTCGAGCACTTGCAGGCCTTCGTGAAAAACGGCGGAGTGCTGGTGACCGTGGCCGACACCGCGAATTTCGCGTCGGCGATGGGGATGGTGGACGGAGTGTCGGTGGCTCCGGGGCAACGCGAGCGAATCGTCGGAAGCGTGGTGAAAACGCGCATCGTGGATGGGGCGAGCCCGATCGCCTACGGATACGGCGATACGCTCTCGGCATATTGCAACAACGGACTGGTGTTTGGGGTGAGCAATATCGCCGGGCGGCGGGGAGGGGGGCGTCAACTGGGCAATTCGTTTGCGAATCGTCCAACCGGACGCGGCACCCAGGGCGATCCCGATTTCACACCCGGGCGGACAAATCCGGAAATCCCCGTGCAACCCGAGGTGCAGCCCTGGGAGGCGGCGCCAGTCACCGACGAGCAGATGCGCAACAACGTGGGATTGATTCCTCCGGCATTGCGGGCGCGGGTGATATTCCGGTACGGGGCGTCAAATGAGTTGCTGGTTTCGGGACTGGTGGAGAATGGAAATGAGATTGCGGACCATCCCGCAGTAGTGGATTCGCCTGAGGGTAACGGACACATCGTGCTGTTTTCAACGAATCCTATTTATCGTGGCGAGACCGAGGGAAATTATTCGCTGGTTCTCAACACGATTCTTAACTTCGATAATCTGAACGCCGGGCGAAAGCTGGCGGAAAAATAGCGCGACCGATTCCATGAATTCAGCCTCAGCGGGCACAGCGCATCGTCTGCTCAGGGGGATTTCCTGTCTTCCCTCTCTTAACTTGAAAGTGAGAACTGCTGGGCGGGTCGCAAACCCGCCGCTACTCCGAGCATCCTTCATTCGCAGCGCAAAACTTTAGCTGGGTCAATCTTCAATGCGTGGCGTGCGGGGATATAGCACGCGACCGTGGCAACAAAGCAAAGGATGGCGACTGCCGCGATATTCGAGACAGAGTCCGTGGGACTCAGTCCATAAAGAACCGCGGACATGAACCGCGCCAGGCCGAAAGATGCCGCCCATCCGAAAGCAAGTCCGATGGCGACGGGGATCATGGTGGCACGGAGGGCGATACGCATTACGCGACCGGGAGAAGCTCCCAGGGCGATGCGAATGCCCAATTCCCGCGAGCGCTGCTTGACGCTGTAGGAAATCACTCCATAGATGCCGACGCTGGCCAGAATCAACGCCACTCCGGCAAATGAGCCAACCAGGAGCGCCTCAAACCATTGAAGCGAGACGGAGGAAGAAAGCATTTCGTCCACGGTCCTTACGCTGGAGATTGGTTGATCCTTGTCTATAGAGAGAATCGCGCTGCGAATCGTGGGGACGGACTGCAATGGATCGGACTGGGTGTTGACAATCAGCGTGGTCCACAGTGGTTTGGATTGACGCATCGGGACGTAGAAATCGTTCAGCAGCCTGAGGTTCCTGCCGGAATTTCGTATGTCTCCCACCACTCCCACAATTTCCATCTCACCGTCCTTATAATCGGCGGTGAAATGCTTGCCGAGGACGTTTTCATCCGGCCAGATTTGTTCGGCCATCCGGCGGCTTACGATGGCGACTTTCGGCGCGGTGGCATTGTCCGATTCGGTGAAAGATCGTCCGCTCAATATTGGAATATCCATTACCTGGAAATAATTGGGTGAAACTGAGCGAGCGTTCCCCCTCACGCCGGGCGCGCCAGGATTCTTGAATACTCTGGGGAAGCTCACCATACCCGAGAACGGGAAGAAATCAGTTGCCGCCACGCTTCTGACACTCGGAAGAAAGCTAATGCGCTCGATGACCTGATCTATTAATTGGAGCCGGATGGCGGGAGTTGGATACTTCCATTGAGGGGGGCGAAGCACAACACCGAGTTTGTTGGAAGAATCAAAGCCCGGGTGATCGGGCCGCAGCCTGAGAAAACTGCGGACCATCAAGGACGCACCGAGCATCAGGATAAGGGCAAGGGCCACCTCCGACGCGACCAAAGCACTTAGAACTCTGGAATGACGCACGCCCGACCCCGCGCCAAAGCCGGCTCCTTCCTTGAGCGACTCTGAAAGATCCACGCGGGTCAACCGCATGACGGGAAGTGCACCAAAGAGCAGAGCGGCGAAGAAGGAGATAATGGCCACAAAGCAAAGAATGCGCGCGTCCATTTGGACTCTATCCATGCCCTCAAATTGACCTGGAGCGGTGGCGATAAACACTTTCAGTGTCCAATAGGCGACGGCCAGCCCGGCCACACCTCCAAGGCAACCAAGCAGGACACTCTCGGTGAGCATTTGCCGGGCGATGCGCGAACGGGTGGCTCCCAGCGCCGTGCGGACCGTGATTTCGAGGCGGCGGCCGGCACCGCGCGCAAGCAAGAGATTGGCGACGTTGGCGCACGCGACCAGCAAAACAAATCCAGCGCATGCAAGCAGGATGGCCAGATCAGATTGCTCGTCACTGGACATTTGCTCATGAAGAGTCATGACATTCAGTTGCCATTTGGGTCCGTGCCCTTCGAGCGCCTGGTCAGCGGTCTTCAGAGCATTCTGAACTGCGGGAAGATTGGAATGGTCACTGATCCGGGCGATCCATTGGCCGCTGCCCAGGGGGACTGGCAACCAGAGGTCTCTGTGTGAGTAAAGTGGATTCTCAAAATCGCTGGGCATGACGCCGACGACAATGTGGGCAATGTTATCCAGAACGATCGAGCGGCCGATGATTCCGGCATCCGCGTTGAAGTCGCGCCTCCAAAGCGAGTCGGACAAAATTACGACAGGTGAGGCGCCGGGTTTCTCCTCGCCGGGGAGAAAATCACGTCCCAGCGCAGGCCGCACACCCAAGAGTGAAAAGTAATCCGGAGAGATCATGGCGGGCGACAGAGGTTCTGGTTGGGGAACTCCAGTGATGGTGACTTCCCCCGGGAGAATACTGGCCACATGTGAAAAAAGCTCCGGGTAACGGCGCTGATCATCAATGAGCGGAATGAAACTATCCCTCGGTGCCAGCGTATCGCGGGGTGGATTGTCGGTAATAAAAACGATTTGGCCGGGATTGCGAAAAGGAGGGGGACGCAATACAGTTGCATCCACGATCGTGAAAATGGCGGTATTGGCACCGATGCCGAGCGCGAGTGTCAGGACCGCGATGGCGCTGAAGCCCGGATTCTTGCGCAACATGCGCGCACCAAAACGGAGATCCTGCCAGAGAGTTTCGAGCCAGGCGCCTATGCGCGCGCTGCGGATTTCATCCTTGAGTTGCTCGGGCCCGCCAAGGTCTATTCGTGCTTCGCGGCGAGCCGCTTCCGGCTTCAGGCCGTTCCTCATATTTTCCTCCGTGAGCAAGGACTCGATGCTGCGAACTTCGGAGCTGAGTTCGCGCTCAAAATTCCGGCGGCCGAAAATGTTGCGCAGCAAGCTCCGAAAGTGGGAGAGTTTGCTCATTCGTGTCGCAAGGCGACCATCGGGTCCACGCGCATGGCGCGGCGCGCGGGAACGTAGCAGGCCAGGCAGGCCACGAAGACCACCAATGTGGCTGCGGCGAGATATGTGGGCACGTCCGTTGTGTTGGCGACAGTGAATTGGCTCTTCAGGACCCGCGCAAGAGCGAATGCGCCCCCGGCTCCGATGGCGACACCAACCGCTGCAAGCACGAATCCCTGGCGAATCACCATGCGCAGGACGTGTGAGGGGTTTGCGCCCAGCGCCATGCGGATTCCGATTTCACGAGTGCGCCGCGCGACGGAATAGGCCACCACTCCGTAGACGCCTAGCAACGCGAGGCCCAGGCCGATGGCGCCAAAGAAACTCAGAAGCGCCGTGTGCATTCTTGGCTCGCCGACTTCCTCTTTGATCAGTTGGTCCATGGTCGCGATATCGGTTATCGGTTGGTCCTTGTCCACGAGCCACACCTGGCGCGAAATCAAGGCTGCTAGAGCGTTGGGGTCTTGTTTCGTGCGCGTGATCAGATGAATTGACCAGGCTCCGCCCTCATAAATTGGAAAGTAGAACTCTGCGTCAGGAGTCATACCTAGGGATACTTCCCGAATATTGGCGACAACGCCTGCCACCACCGTCCATTCCGGTGGCTTAGCCTTATTGCTGTTGTTTCCAAATTGGATGCGCTTCCCGACTACATCCAGCGTTCCCCACAGACGACGAGCCATCGCTTCATTTACGATAACGACCTTCTGGGAGTTCTGGACATCGTGATCATCGAAGAATCTTCCGCGCATCAGACGAATACCTAACAATTGAAATAGTGAAGGCGAAACGGAACGGACTTGCGCACTGCTCTCAGCGAGTGAGTGCGCGGCCGGAGCGCCTTCGACTGTGAATCCCGAAAACATGTTGATGCTGCCGCCCAATATGGGGTGGTCGGTTGCGGCGACGGCTTCAACGCCAGGAATCGCCTGGACACGATCGAGAATCTCGTGAATCTTGGCATGAAGAGGAGCGGTATCTTCATTCTCATGCTCAGGCTGAGGAAGATTGAAGGTGAGGAGGTGGTCGGTGCGGATTCCCGTGTCCGTCTTCAGTAAGTTTATCAATCCCTCAGCGGTTACCACCGCGCCCATAAGCAGGATAAAGGCGAGCGCGATCTCCGAAATAACCAGCGCGCCTCCCAAGCGCGGCTGACGAGTGCAGCCTGTTCCTGAAATACTTCCCGTTGCCCAATCATTCAGCGCGGCATTGGGATCGGATCGCGATGCGCGCAACGCAGGGGCGAGTCCGAACAGAATGCCCGCGATGAGGGAGCTGCCCAGGGCAAACCAGAACATCGCTGAATCAGGGGAAATTTCCGAGAGGCGAGGGGTGCTAGTGGGAGCGATCCTTCGGAACACATCAATTCCGAATGAGGCGAGCATTGCGCCCGCTGCTCCGCCCAGGAGGCCGAGGAGGCAGCTTTCCACCAGCGCCTGGCGAATGATGCGGCCCCGCGTGGCGCCCAGGGCAGCGCGCATGGCCATCTCACGCTGGCGTCCCCATCCGCGCGCCAATAGAAGGCTGGCAAGATTGGCGCAAGCTATCAACAATACAAAACCGGCAGCGCCAAACAACATGAGATATGTGGAACGAACGTCGCCGATGCTGCGATTCAACACGGAGTCGACGCGCAAGGCATACCCCTCCTTGAGGGGTGGATTGGCATCGGCAATATTGTGCGCGACGACGGAAACCTCAGCCTGCGCTTTCCCGATTGACTGTCGGGGCCGCAATTTCGCGACAACCTGGCGATTAAAGGATGTGACATTCGTTCGCTCCTCGGCAGAAAGGATCAAGGGAACCCACAGGTCAGATTTGTGGGGATATTCAAAACCGCGAGAGGCTACGCCGACAATCGTGTAGTCGAGTTTGTCTAGAGTGATTGTGCGACCGATGACGGCGGGATCCGCATTAAAATGGCTGTGCCAGAGGGCATCGCTCAATACGGCGACATGACCTTGGTTAACAGTTTGGTCCGAGAGAAGAAGCAAGCGTCCCTGCTGGGGGCCGGCTCCAAAAAGGTCGAAGAAACCGTCGGCAATACTGATCACGGAAAGCTGGGCAGGATTACCCGATTGCGTCATATTCATGTCTGAGGAACTATAGGCGGTGAGTTGTTCAAATGCAGGGACGGTCTTGCGCATTTGCTCAACGGCGAGATAGGAATTGCCCAGCGTGAGATTCGGAAACATTGCGGTGTTGGTGGTCACCGTCACGAGGCGCTGGGAATCCTTGTAAGGCAGGGGACGCAGCACGACGGCGTTGACAACGCTAAACACGGCTGTGTTCGCGCCGATGCCGAGCGCTAGTGTGAGAACGGCCACGGCCGTGAATCCTGGGTTCTTACTCAGAAGACGCGCGGCATAACGGAGGTCCATCCAAACGGATTCGAGCCAGGAACCAGCGCGCGCGCTGCGGACTTCCTCTTTGAGCTGCTCTGTGCCGCCCAGTTCGAATCGCGCGGCACGGCGGGCGTCATTGGGATTCATTCCCTGAGACATCTTCTCCTCCTCGAAAAGGTTGTAGTAGGCGCGGACTTCCGAGTCGAGATCGCGCTCGATATGTTCGCGGTGGAACAAGCTGCGCCACACACTTCGGATTCGCAGGATCGTTTTCATTCGTATCTCAACGCTACCATGGGATCCACGCGCATAGCGCGGCGCGCAGGGATCCAACAGGCAAGCAGGGCAACGGACGCAAGCAGGAGCGCCATGCCTGCGAAGACTGCGGGATCGAACGCGCTCACTTCATAGAGCAGGCTGCCGAGGGCTCGCGTGAGCATGAGGCTGGCAGCCAACCCGATTAGCAGCCCGGTGAGTGTGAGGCTCAATCCGCGGCCGGCCACAAGGCGAAGCACATCGCCACGGCCGGCGCCCAGCGCGAGCCGGATACCGATCTCACGTGTGCGTTGCGCGACCCAGAAAGCAATGACGCCGTATATTCCGATGGCGCACAGTGCCAGCGCAAGCACCGCAAAAAGGCCGAGAAGCATGGCGTATGACCGCGTGTCCGCCGAGTTTTCTTCCATACGCTCGGCGAGGCTGGCCACGTTGTAAACGGCAACCGCGGAATTGTATTGGTTAATTTTTTCGCGTAGCTCAGGAATCAATGCCGCCGGCTGGACCGTGGTGCGGACGATGAGGCTCATGTTGATGATGACTTCACTTTGCAACAGCGGACCGTAGACCACCGGCGATTCGGATGGATCCTGGCGCAAGGAATCAAATTTCGCGTCCTTTACGACACCGACGACATCCATCCATTGATAAAAGGGCGGCTTGGTCTGGTCCACGCCGTATTTGAGGCGCTTTCCAATGGGATTTTCCCCCGGCCAGAAATGGCGCGCGAAGGATTCGTTGACGATTACAATGTGCGGTGCGTTTTCATTGTCCTGCGACAGAAATTCGCGGCCCCGCAAGAGTGGTGTCCGCATGGCATGGAAATAGCCGGGACCGACTTCCTGATAGGTGATGGAATCCTGTTCGCTGGTGGAGAGTCTCTCTTTGCCCTCCAGCGTGAAGCCGCGCCCGAAACCGCCCCACAAGAATGGGTCAATGAAGGTGACGGCTGCGGAATCCACGCCGGGCAAGTGGGAGACATAATTGGCCAGGTCGGGGCCAAAGTGATTGCGGGCATCGCCAGCAACTTCGGCGGGAACGTAGAAACGCATAGTCAGCAAATGATCGGGACGGAAACCAGGATCGTCGGTCATCAACTTTGTAAAGCTCTTGAGCAAGAGCCCCGCTCCAGCGAGCAACACCGTAGCGAGCGCCACCTCGGAAATAACCAGGATGGAGTTGAGCTTGCGGCCCCGTTTGCCTCCGCTGCCCTTGGCGGCTTCCTTCAATGATTCCTGCATGTCGCGGCGGCCGACGGCGCGCGCGGGGAGCACGGCGAGAAGGCCGGTGGTGAGGGCAATCAACAGACAGGTGAAGAGCAACACGTTGCCATCCACTTGAACCACAGCAAAGGATGGAAAGCTTAACGGCAATAATGATACGAGCGCTCGCATGGTGCCCACGACTAAGGCGATTGCCGCCACAGCGCCCAGCGAACTGAGCAGGAAACATTCGGTCAGGAGTTGGCGCACCAATCGAGAGCGGGGTGCGCCCAACGCGATTCGCACGGCAAACTCGCGTTCACGTGAAGCCATTCGCGCAAGAACCAAGTTCACGACATTCACGCAGGCAATCAGCAAAACAAAACCGACGGCGCCGAGCAACATCAGTAACGGTTTCCGCGCGGAGCCGGTGAAAACGTCCCGAGCCGGGCGAACGAGGAAACCGCGGTCCCGGTTGGCCTTTGGGTATTCGGCCCTGAGAGCCGAAGCCACGGTATCCACTTCAGACTGTGCCTGCGGAGGGGAAATTCCATCGCGGAGACGCGCGATCATGCGCAGCCAGCGATCGTCACGCTGGTGGACCATATCGAATTTGGCTTGCTGCGGCCATAGGGCGTCATACATCATGATGGGAATCCAAGCCTCAGCCTTATCGCTGAACCCCGTGAACCCGCGCGGCATTACGCCGATAATTGAATAATCAGCATTGTTTACCCGGATGGATTTCCCGATAATTGTGGAATCTCCGCCAAATAATCGCTGCCACAGTCCGAACCCGAGCACGGTGACAGGCCTTGCACCGGGAACTTGATTCTCTTCAGTCAAGAATGTCCGGCCGAGATGGGCAGAGACTCCCAGCACTGAAAAGTAATTGTCGGAGACCATCTCGCCGAGGATTCGCTCGGAGCGATCGCTTCCATTCAGGATGTATTCTCCGGAACTGTAGGCAGCCAAATCTTCAAACGAGCGGGCTTGTTTTCGAGTGTCCAGGTAATCCGGATAAGAAACGGAGCCCGTGGGCTGGCCGGCAACGGTGCCACGAACCAAAACAATTCGGGACGAGTCACGAAACGGAAGAGATTGCATCAACACGCCACGAATAACGCTGAAGATTGCTGTGTTGGCCCCGATGCCGAGAGCAAGCGTGAGGACGGCAACCAATGTGAAACCGGGATTCTTGCGGAGCAGGCGCGCCGCGAAGCGAAAATCCTGCCAAAGCGATTCGAGCCAGGCGCCTGCGCGTGCATTCCGGACTACTTCCTTGATCTGTTCGGGTCCGCCCAATTCGATCCGCGCCGCGCGACGCGCATCTTTCGGCTTCATTCCTTGAGACATCTTTTCTTCCTCAATGAGAGATGTGTAGCCGCGCACCTCTGCGTCCAGATCGCGTTCGACGCGGCGCCGGCGAAAGAGGTTGTGGGCCAACACCCGGAATCGAGTGAAGATGTTCATTCGTACCTTAAAGCGACCATGGGATCCACGCGCATGGCTCGGCGCGCAGGTAGGTAACTGGCAAGCAGCGCGACGAATAACAACACTCCGCCAACGGAAATAAGCGTGACCGGGTCATTGGGCTCGATGCTCCGAACCAAGTGCGTCAGCAGTCGCGCCACGGCGACTGCGCCTATCAGTCCCAGTGCAATTCCCGATAGCGACAAGATCATCCCCTGCCGCAAAACGAGGCGCGCGATGTCTCCACGCGCCGCACCCAGCGCCACACGAATCCCCATTTCATGAGTGCGCTGCGTCACGGTGTAGGACACAACTCCGTAAAGACCGACGGCCGCCAGTGCAAGCGCCAGCGAGGCAAAGATTCCGAGCAGCAGTGTGTAGGCCCGCGGCTCTGCCATGCTTCCAGCTAGTATTTCGTCCATGGTGCTGATTCGCGAAATCGGCACTTCGCGATCCGCGAGTGAAGCGGCAGTCTTAATCGCTCCAGTCATCGCCGATGGATCACTCATAGTGCGCACTACCAAGACAAGCCAGCTCCAAGACGGTCCAGGCTGCATGTAATGCAAAGAGATTTCTGCGGTGGGCGCGGTGCCAAGATCGGATTGGTGCACATCGCGAACTTCGCCGATCACGGTCAGAACCACCTGAGTTATCGGGTCCGAGTGGCTTGGCAAAGTGATTTGTTTTCCAATTGGATTTTCACCTGGCCAAAAACTCCGCGCAGCGGTCTCATTGATGATGATAACGGGCGGTGTGTTACCGGAATCCTCCGCAGTGAATTCCCTGCCGGCAATTAAAGGTGTCCCCATAGTCCGGAAATATCCGGCGCTTACAATGTTAAAACTGGAGCTGAAAGGCTTGCCTGCCTGAGGATCAGGACGGCCAGGAATGTGAAATCCAAGCGAATCATGACCGCCTCCCAGCGGGAGATCCGCCACCAGTGCGGCAGATCGAACTCCGGGGACTGAATTCGTCCGTGCGAGAATGTTTTGGAAGTAAGCCTGGCTTTCAACCGGACTGGAAAACTTCGTGGGGGGCAATCGGAACTCCACTGTGACCAGGTTCGTGGTGTCAAAACCGGGCGCGGTTCCCCTCATTACCAGTATTCCCTTGAGCAGGATTCCCGCGCCTGCAAGCAAAACCAAAGCGAGCGCGGTTTCGCCAATTACCAATGCTCCGCGGAGACGTTTGCCGTGCCACCCTCCCGCAGCCGATCGGCCTGATTCACGAAGATTGTCATTCAAATCCTGCGAGGCGGCAGACAGCGCGGGGGCGATGCCAAAAACAATTCCAGTAGCAAGAGAAACCAGCAAAGTAAAGAGCAAAACATTTGAATCGAGGCCCGTGTCGGAGATACGCGGAACTTCAAAATTCGTGGCCATCATGGCAGCGAATGCGCGAGCAAGCCAGTTAGACAAAAGTAGGCCGAGTGCGCCTCCCGCGAGCGCCAGAACAGCGCTTTCGGTTAAAAGCTGCTGCACAATTCGACGGCGGCCTGCGCCGAGCGCGACACGAACAGCCAACTCCTTCTGGCGCGAAACGCTGCGAGCGAGCATCAGATTGGCGACGTTTGCGCAGGCGATGAGCAGAACGAGCGTTACCACGCCGAGAAAAATCAAAAGGCCGTCGCGGATTTGCCCTGCGGTGGCGGTCACCAGCGGCATCACGTTTGCGCCGATTCCCTTATCAAATTTGGGATATTGCTCAGCCAGGCGTCCGGCGATGATGTCCATTTCGGATTGGGCCTGAGCAATCGTGAAGCCCTTTCGGATGCGTCCAATGACGCGCAAAAACCCATGGCTGCGATTCGGATCGCGAACCAACGGAACGTAAATCTGCTCCGGCTTGCCGGGGGAGATTCTCAGGCCGGGTCGCATCACTCCTACGATTCTGTAAGTGAATTCATTCACGCGCAGGGTTTGTCCAAGCACATCGGGGCGGCCTGCGAATCGCTCCTTCCAGAAAGAATCGCTTAGCAATGCGACTCGCGGTGCGCCGGGTTCATTTTCGCCAGGCAGAAAAACCCGGCCGAGTTGTGGGAAGACTTGAAGGATTCCGAACAATTCCGGCGTGGCTTGAATGGAGGGGAGGATTTCCGTGTCGTCGCCATTTGAAACCGCGGAACTGCGGCTCGTGATGGCGGCAAGACCTTCAAAACTTTTCGCTTGCGACTTCCAATCCTCGAAATCCGGATAAGAAGCAACGTCCTCCATCAAGCCATTGCGTCTATCCGTGGCCCATACCATCACCAGGCTGCTGGAATCGGAGTAAGGGAGGGGCCGCAACAAAACTGCGTTCACCATGCTGAAAATGGCGGAATTAGCGCCGATACCAAGCGCAAGGGTGAGCACGGCAACCGCCGTGAAACCGGGATTTCGACGCAACATCCTCGCGGCGTAGTGAAAATCCTGCCATAGCGATTCGATCCACGCGCCCACACGCGCGCTTCGGACTTCTTCCTTCAATAGTTCCGCGCCGCCTGATTCCATTCGAGCCGCACGCCGCGCTTCATTCGGTTTCATTCCCTTGGACATTTTTTCCTCCGTGAGCATGGCCGAGTAACTGTGCACTTCGGCGTCGAGCTCACTCTCCATGCGTTTATGGAGAAGCAAATTGTGAATCAGAATCCGTAATTTCTTCATGGCCGTCATTCGTGCCTTAGCGCCACCATCGGATCCACGCGCATGGCGCGCCGGGCCGGAATCCAACAAGCCAGCAACGCGGCAACAACAAGCAGCATGATCACCAGTGCAAACGTGAAGGGATCCGTTGCCGAAACATTGAAGAGCATGCTGGCAAGAAAACGAGTGAGCCCCACTGACGCGGCCACACCCAGCACCACTCCGGCGAGGATGAGCACGAATCCCTGCCGCAGGATCAGGGTCAGCACTTCGATGCGCTGCGCGCCCAAAGCGACGCGAATGCCGATCTCGCGGGTGCGCTGAGCGACGCTGTAAGCCGTGACGCCGTAAATTCCAACGATGGAAAGCAGCAAAGCGATCGAGGCGAACGCCCCGATCAAAATTAAGGCAAACCGGCGGCCCTGCACGGAGAGCGCAACGTAGTCTTCCAACGGCATCACACGCGAAAGGGGCTGGGTGGCGTCCAGGGAATGAATCGCCTGCCCCGCGGCGGAGGCAATGGCCCGGGGCGGCCCAGAGGAGCGGACCACAAACGTCATATCGGTATCTGGAAAGGGATATTGAGCATGCGGGATGTACATCTGCATATTGGGGGTCGAGTCGAGTCCGACGTGATGGACATCCCCGACAATGCCGACCACGGTCAGCCACGGATGGTCGAGGACGCCAATTTTTACGCGTTTGCCAAGAGCATCTTCATTTGGCCAGATTTGTTTGGCGGTGGTCGCGCTAATCAAAATCACCCCGGGACTTGTTAGCGAGTCGCTGGGTTCGATGTCACGCCCCCGGAGAAGTGGAATGCGCATGGTGGCGAGGAATCCGGAGGTGATGCAGTACCGCTCAGCGCTTTCGTCAAGCTCGGGGTTGGCGTTCATCTTGCCTTCAGGGTGAAAGCCGTATTCGTCCATGTTGCCGCCGAGAGGGATCTGGCTTGCAGCGGCAGCAGATTGGACGCCGGGCAAAACGCGCAGGCGTTCCACAGCGTCTTTGAAATATTGGCGCAAGACATTGTTGTCGTTATACCGCTGGCCCAGGACCGAGGTGCGTAGTGTCAGCACGTGTCCAGCGTCGAATCCCGGAGAAACATTCAGAAGTTGCGCCAGGCTGCGCAACAACAACCCCGCGCCGATCAGGAGTGTCAATGAAAGAGCTACTTCGGAGACCACCAGCATCCCGCGCAATCGCCGGCTCGCTCCGCTGGCGCTGCCACGCGCGCCTTCTTTCAACGACTCGTGCACATCCGTTTTCGACAAACGAAACGAAGGTGCCAGACCTGACAAAATCCCGGTCAGCAGCGCCGCGGCGGCGGTGAAAACTAGCACGCGCCAATCCATCTGCACGCCTTCCAGACGCGGCAATCCTCCTGTGCCGACCGCCGCCAGCACGCGAGGCGTCAAATAGGCGGGGATAAGCCCAACGGCTGCGCCCAAAAAGGCCAGCAGGCAATTTTCCGCGAGCAATTGACGGACAATGCGCCCGCGGCTCGCACCCAGCGCCGTTCGCACAGCGATTTCCCGTTGGCGATTGGTGGATCGCGCCAACAATAAATTGGCAAGATTCGCGCAGGCCACCAGCAAGACCAGCGAGACCGCTCCGAAGAGGATGAAAAGGGGCGTCCTTGCGTCGCCCAACAGTTTTTCGCGCAAAGGCGTCAGGATCACGCCCGCCGCTGAATATTCCTTGGGATAGGCTTTCATCAGCGCGGCGGAAATAGTGTCCATTTCCGCCTTTGCCTGTGCGAAGCTGACGCCCGCCTTCACCCTGCCGACAGCAACCAGGTGATGACAAGTGCGGCAGGCGAAAGGCAGCGTGACGTCGTAACCGAGGACGCGCCAGATTTCCACTGTGCCTCCTCGCGGATCCTGATTCATCAGGGACTGGTAACTCGCGGGCAAAACTCCCGCCACGACATACGAACTCGCACTCATGGCAATGGCTTTGCCCACGATATTCGGATCGGAATTGAATCTTCGCTCCCAGAGCGCGTGACTGAGAAGCACAACGTTGCGCGATGCGGGGTTATCTTCCTCGGGCAGAAAATCGCGCCCGAGCTCGGGGTGAATTCCCAGCATCCGGAAATAATTGCTGGTGACGCGCAATCCGTTGAGTTGTTCCGGCTCTCCGGTTTGGAGGATAGGCTGCCAGGAACTGTAGACCGCGAGATCCTCGAAGCTCTTGTTTTGCGCTTTCCAATCCAGGTATGTGGCATAGCCGACGTTGTCAGGCTTGCCTTTGTCGTCTTGCTCCCAAATGATGGTCAGCTTGCCGGGATCGCGGTAAGGGAGCGGCCGCAGCAACACTCCATTCACCAAACTGAAAATCGCGGTGTTTGCGCCGATACCCAGAGCGAGCGTAACTATGGCCACCACGGCGAAGCCAGGATTCCTGCGCAACATGCGAACTGCGTAGCGAAGGTCCTGCCACAGGATTTCCAGAGTCTTGCCTCCGCGAGAGCTTCGAACTTGTTCCTTAATTTGCTCCGTCCCCTCTGATTCAATTCTTGCCGCACGGCGGGCTTCATTTGGCTTCATCCCTCTGGCCATTTTTTCTTCCTCCAACATTGCAGAGTAGCCACGCACTTCAACATCGAGTTCGCGCTCCACACGCTCACGCGCGAACACGTTGCGTGCCATGCTGCGGATCCGGTGCCACACTGGCATTTCGCACTTCCTTCTGTTCCAAAATCAGCCGCGGGCTTCCAGCGCTCGCGCGATTGCCAGCGAAATTCGTCCCCAGCGCTCAGTTTCTTTTTCGAGATGCCGGCGGCCCGCGCGGGTGAGCTGATAATATTTGGCGCGGCGATTATTCTCTGATTCACCCCAATAGGCGGAAAGCCAGCCCTCCTCTTCCATGCGGTGCAAGGCCGGAAAAAGCGATCCGGGCTTTACGCGAAATGTCCCATTGGTCACCGCTTCGATGCGGCGGGCGACTCCCAGCCCGTGGAGCGGTGTGGTCGTGAGAGCGTTCAGAATCAGCAGGTCCAGAGTTCCCTGCAGCAGTTCAGTTTGATTGGGTGTCATGGTCACTCCTGTATAGACGCTCGATATGAGAAAACGTCACGTATAGAATGTCAATAGAAAGGTTTTTTTTGTCCGGCGAAGGCCAATATTCTCGCCCAGCCTTCCAGGCGGATTGGAGAACGCCTATCCATCACCACGACCACCCGGTTAAGATACAGGCGTCATGGCAAGGTGGCTCGAAAGAACTCTGGAAACGCGTGCGCCGGCAGGTGTGGCGCTGGTCCGGTGCCTGGTAGGAACTGTTTTTTTATCGGAGGGCGTACAGAAGTTTCTTTATCCGCTGACTCTCGGGGCGGGCCGATTCGCCAAGATTGGCTTCCCTGCTCCGGAGTGGACTGCCTTCATAGTCGCTGTTTTTGAAATAATTTGCGGATTTCTTGTGATCGCAGGATTGCTCACCAGGCTGGCATCCCTCCCCCTGCTGGTGATCATCAGCGTGGCCATCGTGACCACCAAGCTTCCAATGCTCGCACACCAGGGTTTCTGGGCCATGGCCCACGAAGCGCGCACCGATTGGTGTATGTTTCTGGGCTCGATCTTCCTGATAATTGTGGGGGGCGGACGATGGTCGCTCGATGCCGTCATCACTTCTGGGCCACCAGATTCAAACCACTAACCCGCGCTGTGAAAATTCCCGGTCACGAATTGCCGATCAATACTCCGGCAATAAACACCAGGATGCCTCCCAGCATGACCTGCACTGCGGCAGAGAACGTGGGCGTGTCCATATAGCGATGCCGGACCCAGGTGATCGCGCCCAACTCGACGAACACAACGATGGCGGATATGGTCATGGCCAACGAGAAACTGGGAATCAGGAACGGCAGCGTATGGCCGACGCCGCCGAGGGCGGTCATCACCCCGCAAACCGCCCCGCGGATCCATGGGTGGCCGCGCCCGGTGAGCATACCGTCGTCGGAGAGTGCCTCAGCGAATCCCATGCTGATTCCCGCGCCCACCGATGCGGCCATCCCCACCAGAAAGGCCGTCCAGCTTCTGTGCGTGGCGAACGCGGCAGCAAAAACGGGTGCGAGAGTTGAAACCGACCCATCCATCAGGCCAGCCAGGCCCGGCTGAACGATTTGCAATAGGAATAGCCGGCGCTGCGCTTCCGCTTCCTGTTCGCGGACGTTTCCAGGCAGGTTCTTCTGTTCCAAATCCTCGGCTCGCTCGACATGTGATTGCTCTTCCTGGACCAAATTGTCTAGTAATTGGCGGATGCTCGCGTCCTGCGTGCGCGCGGCGGCTTTTTCATAGAACCGGCGCGATTCCACCTCCATCGCAGCAGCCTGCTTGCGGATTTTTTCAAGATTGATGGGTTGATTGAGCCAAACGGATTTCCTCTCCAGAAATCCTTTCACATCCTGGCGGCGGATGAATGGAATGTGCTCGCCGAACTTTTGGCGGTAGAGATCAATCAATCGCTGGCGATGCGAGGTTTCCTGCGCTTTCATCCCATCGAAAATGGCCGCGGATGCGGGAAAGTCCTTGCGGACAGATTCGCTCAAATCGGCGTAGAAGCGCTCGTCCTCTTCCTCAAGGGAAATGGCCAGCGCGAGAACTTCGCTTTCGGAAAGGCTGTCAAATGCTCGCATGGGGGGCGTTACCTCCTGAAGTTACACGTGACCTGCACATGAACCGCTTCTGCGATACCGGAATGGTTGAGTTTGCAAGAAACCGGGCCGCCGCGCAATGTTCATAGAGGAATTGTTTATCGTCGTGCATGAAATTGTTCCACGTGAAACATTTCTCGCTAACGTCTCTTGATTCAAGGCGTTGGAATGTTCGAAATGTAAAATCCGCAAACGTTTTATTGCCCGCGTTCGAATGAACGAAATCGCAAGTCCATGATTCTTCAGGGGCGGCTCAATTGTTTTCAGAAATGTTGTTTCGTTTTATATGCAAGCCTATACTTTTAGATATGGGTACCCCAGCGCGTCTAGTAATAGTCTTCGCGTGCGGAGTTTGCGTCCTGCTATGTTCCCTTTCGTTACTGGCCCAGCTACCGCCCTGCGTGACGGCGCGGTTGCCTTTTCCGACACTCGCTGAAGAAATCGCGGATATGAAGGCGGAGGTCGAGGGCCCTCACCCAATCGTCGTTATTGATGTGGTGCATTTTGACGGACCTATTCACGCGTCGCAGTCTGCCCGCAGTGGTTTCATCCGGGAGGCGAATCAAGCAGCGCTTTCTGCGGACGATGATTGGCTCGGAGAGTTTCAAGATGTCGCACTCCGAGGTTGGTGGCAAGACCGCGGCTATTACAATGTAAAGGTCACCGCGGAATCGCACTTAAATAGTGGAGATTCACAGCACCAACATTTTTCAGTTTCTGTCCACGTGGACGAAGGCCTCCAATACCGGTTGTCTGGTATTCGTTTCGTGAATGCAGATCCGGAGCGAGGGTTGGCGGTTCCTGAGGAACAATTGAGGAAGGTGTTTCAATTTCGGGATGGGGAAATCCTCAATGTCGCTAAAGTCAGACGCGCGGTCGAGGCACTAACCCAGTTTTACGGCACTAAGGGGTATATGGATTTCACAGCGGAGCCAATCCTGGAAACAGATGATGCACACCGCCGCATTTCAGTACTGATAAGGCTGAGCGAGCAAAAACAATACAGCATAGCGAAGGTGGACGTCGTGAGCCAAAACCCTGAGTTGGAGACGGAACTGAGATCCACGATCAAGGCGGGAGATGTTTACGATAGCAAGCTCATCGAGGATTTTTTCACGAAGCACAAATCCACATTGCCACCTGACTCCTCACCCATGACAAGCATCAAGGTCGATCGAAATGTTAAGGCCGGCACCGTGAATTTGGTGTTCGATTTCAGGGATCCATGCGCTCCGCAGGCTGAATAGACCTGGCATCGTATTCTTGACTCCGCAATACCCCCATGCTAGTTTCAGGATTCGCGTTTGCAATCAGGATAGTTCGTGACGCTTCCAGCTACGGAACTCCGCAAAACCGCGCTCAACTCGGTCCACCGCCGGATGGGGGCCAAAATGGTGAACTTCGGCGGGTGGGACATGCCTGTCGAATACTCCGGAATTATCTCGGAGCACATGGCCACGCGCACGGCTGCGGGGATTTTTGACGTCAGCCACATGGGCGAGATCGAGGTGCGCGGAGGAACGGCGATCGATCTGGTGCAGCATGTTTCCTGCAACGACGCCTCTAAGCTCGCGGTCGGGCAGGCGCAATATTCAGGGTTAATGACCGGCCGGGGCACGTTTGTGGACGATTTGCTGGTCCACAAGATTTCCGACCGGCACTATTTCCTTTGTGTGAATGCAGGCAATCAGGATGGTGATTTCGAGCATATCCGCAGCAATAACGTGATGCGCGCTGAGCTGGAAAACAGCGGCCCACGCTACTCGCAACTCGCGATCCAAGGGCCGAAGGCGCTGGGCATCTTGCAACGGCTGACAAAAGTTCCGATCGCCGATTTGAAATACTACTGGTTTACTTTCGGCGAAGTGAGCGGCGTCCATTGCTTGATTGCGCGCACCGGATACACCGGAGAAGACGGCTTTGAAATTTATTTTGAGCCGCATCACAGCGAGAAGCTGTGGAATGACTTAATGAATGCGGGCCAGCCAGAAGGCATGATTCCCTGCGGACTGGGAGCGCGAAACACATTGCGCCTGGAAGCGGGCATGTGCCTTTACGGCCATGAGATTGACGACACCACCACACCGTTGGAAGCGGGGCTGGGGTGGATCTGCAAATTGAACAAGCACGAATTTATGGGACGCGATACCATTTTGCATCAAAAAGAACACGGCCTGCCCCGTACACTGGTGGGATTTGAGATGGTGGGAAAGCAGCCGGGGCGCGACGGCTGCACAGTTGTGGAACATGGCAAACAAGTGGGGCGGGTGACCAGCGGCTCTCCTGCACCCTTTTTGAAGAAGAATATCGGCATGGCCTATGTGCCTCCCGGAATGGACAAGGCCGGCACAGATTTGCAAATTGGTATCCGATCCAACGAGGCACCGGCAAAAATCGTGCCGTTGCCATTTTACAAGCGCGCGAAATAGCCAAGAATCTTAATGAACTTGTGAGGAGAGACGATGTATCCCAGCAATTTTCGCTACACCAAGCAGCACGAATGGGTTGATGTGAAAGGCGACACGGGTACGATTGGCATCACGGACTACGCGCAGCAAGAACTGGGCGACGTAGTGTTCGTCGAGATGCCGAAGGTCGGCGCGAAAATAACCGCGGGAAGCTCTTTCGGCACGGTCGAATCGGTGAAGGCCGTAAGCGACATTTATTCGCCGGTGTCGGGCGAGGTTACCGAGATCAACTCAAGCCTGGGTGACGCGCCCGAAACCATTAATAAAGATCCCCACGGAGCGGCCTGGCTCATCAAGGTGAAACTCTCGAACCCCGCTGAGGTCTCGGGGCTAATGGACGCGGCGGCCTACCAGGCCTTTCTCGGCGCGCAGGACAAGGAAGCCCACGCCTGATGCGCTATCTCCCGAAAAGTCCATCCGAGCGCCAGCAAATGCTCGGAGCCATAGGTGTCCGGTCCGCGGAAGAGTTGTTCGCCTCGATTCCCCCACAGTTCCGGCTGAAAGAACTGCTGAGTCTGCCTGGGCCGCTTTCGGAGCAGGAGATTATTGATTTTTTTGGCGCGCGCGCGGGGGAGAATTCGCGTGGGTACACCAGTTTTTTGGGCGCGGGAGTTTACAACCACCTGCGGTCGGTGGTCACTGACGCAATTATCCAGCGCGGTGAATTCCTGACTTCGTATACCCCTTACCAGGCGGAAATCAGCCAGGGCACATTGCAAGCAATTTTTGAATTCCAAACGTTGGTGTGCCAGCTCACGGGTCAGGAAGTGGCCAACGCGTCCATGTGGGATGGCTCGACCGCGCTGACAGAAGCGGTGCTGATGGCCGACCGGATCACCAGCCACCGGCGCGTGGTGATGGCGCGTTCCGTGCACCCGGAATACCGGCAGGTGCTGGCGACCTATGCGCGCAACATTAATATTGAAATTGTTGAGGCCGGCTACACGGCCTCGGGGCAAGTGGATCTCGCCGCGGTGCGCGAGCTTGTCCACGACGACACCTCGTGCGTGGTGGTGCAGTCGCCAAACTTTTTCGGAGTAATCGAGCCGGTCGCGCAGGTCGCCGAAATCGCCCATGCGAAGCAGGCGCTGGCCGTGGTGGCCATCGCGGAGGGCGTTTCGCTGGGGGCCGTAACAGCTCCCACAGAAGCGGACATCGTGGCCATGGAATGCCAGAGTTTCGGCATGCCTCCCAGCTATGGCGGCCCTTATGCAGGAGTGATTGCCACGCGCGACAAATTCGTGCGCCAAATGCCCGGACGGCTTGCGGGACAGACCACCGACAACCAAGGGAACCGGGGATTCTGCCTGACGCTGGCCACTCGCGAGCAACACATTCGCCGGGAGAAGGCCACTTCCAACATTTGCACCAACCAGGCGTTGTGTGCGTTGGCAGCGACTGTTCATCTCTGTTTGCTGGGCAAGGAAGGCCTGAAAGAAATGGCTGCGCAGAATATTGCCAAGGCGCGGTTCGCGGCGTCTGAATTGGCCAAGGTGCCCGGAGTGAAGCCGGCCTTCACCGGGCCAACATTCAATGAGTTTGTGATCGAGTTACCACGCTCGGTGAAAATTGTGAATAACTCGCTACGCAGGGAGAAGATCGTCGGGCCGCTGCCGCTAGGGAATTGGTACCCGGAACTGACCAAGCGCGCGCTGGTGTGCGTGACCGAAACCACGTCGCGAGCGGAAATCGAGCGTTTCGCTGGCGCGCTGGGACGTGCGCTGGCAGAGCCGCTGTGAAAATTCAATTGGTTTGAGAAGGAAAAAAGTGAACAGCCGCATTCGCAAAGTTAGGGAACACGTCAACCTGAACGAAGGACTTATCTTTGAGAAGTCCGCGCCGGGAAAGCGCGCCTTCGAGCTGCCGCCCCTGGATGTGCCCCCCGTGGACATGAAGCGCGCACTGGGCGCGGAATTTGCGCGCGATGGCGTTGCCAATTTCCCCGAAGTGAGCGAGATCGAAGTGATTCGCCACTTTACACGGCTTTCCACTTGGAATTATGCGATCGATTTAGGCATGTACCCACTGGGCTCCTGCACCATGAAATACAACCCGCGTGTAAACGAGTTCGTCGCGCGACTCGACGGCATCGCCACGGAGCACCCTTACCAACCGATCGAGCTTTCGCAGGGCTGCTTGAAGATCCTGGAAGTACTGCAAGAGTGTTTGTTGAAAATCACAGGGATGGACGCGGTCACGCTTCAGCCTTCCGCCGGAGCGCAGGGCGAGCTCACCGGACTGCTTCTGATCCGTGCCTATCTTCAAAGCAAAGGCAATCCGCGGAAGAAAGTTTTGATCCCCGATTCGGCACATGGCACAAACCCCGCCACAGCGGTGATTGCCGGCTACGAAGTGCAGAACATCCTCTCGGACGCGCAGGGGCAGATTGACATTGAACAGTTGAAACGAATTGTGAATGAAGATGTCGCCGGGCTGATGGTCACGAATCCTTCGACACTGGGGGTTTTCGAGCAGCGCATCGCCGAAGCCGCCGACATTCTTCACCAGGCCGGAGCGCTCCTCTATATGGACGGCGCGAACATGAACGCGCTTGCGGGCATCGCCCGGCCGGGTGATTTTGGCGTGGACGTGATGCACCTGAATTTGCACAAGACCTTTTCGACTCCGCACGGCGGTGGAGGTCCCGGAGCGGGACCAGTCGTGGTGAAGAAAATCCTGGAGCCTTTCCTGCCGACGCCTGTGTTGGCCAAAAAGGCTGACGGCTCGCTGACTCTGGATGCGAATCGGCCGCAATCCATCGGGCGCGTGCGCGCTTTTGTTGGAAATTTCGGAGTGCTGGTCCGCGCGCTGGCCTACACTCTGGCTTACGGACCCGGCATCCGCCAAGCCACCGAAGACGCGGTGGTCAACGCCAACTACATCCGCAAGAAGCTGGAGGGAGTGTTCGATCTGCCCTACTCGTCACCCTCCATGCACGAAGTAGTATTCAGCGACTCCAAGCAGAAGAAATTTGATGTCAGCACCATGGACATCGCCAAGCGGCTGATTGACTACGGCTTCCATCCTTATACAACCGCGTTCCCACTCATCGTGCATGGCGCAATGATGATTGAGCCTACGGAATCGGAATCCATTGAGGAATGCGATCTGTTCATTGATGCGATGCGAGCCATCGCCGAGGAAGCTGAAACGAATCCGGAACTTGTTAAGACCGCCCCGCATTGCACGCGTGTTGGCCGAATGGATGAAGTGGGCGCCGCGCGGAAACCCATACTGCGCTGGAAGCCCGCCGCCGCAGGCAAAGCTGCTGATTAGCCCAAAACTGAGCAGGCAAAATCAATTTGGAAGATTGGCCGGCTGACCGTTCTACTGTTTAGACAGGCGCACGGAAGAAAAGAACTTCTGGAAGGCTGCGTGGTAAATCTTGGATTCATTGGTCGGTGAGGCGCAAATGAAATAGAGCAATCCCTGAGGCCGAAGGACGGTCACTACCCAGTCATCTTCCTCGCCACCCAGCGGCGACTCGCTGACCATGTGCATGGAAAGCGCCGGCCGCCCATCCACCTGAATCACTTCACGCACGCCATCTGACTTCAGATTCGGGTTGGACTGTTCCAGGCCGGTCAGGAATTGATCCGTGGCGCCGCCCAGGGAATCCGCCGGGGGCAAATCCGGTGTAAGTTCGGACGTCGAATCCGCAGGTGGCTGGAACAAGCTAGCGACCACGCCATAAGCGGTCACGGGATCGCCCTGCGTATCGTTCACCAATCCGTGGAGCGGTATGAAGCTCACCGAATCGCCCCGCAGATTGGCCTCCCAGTTCTCGGGATATTTCGCGGAAAAATTGACGCCGTTGAAATCCAGCATAGAAGTTGAAGGATAGGCGGGCTTCACAGATTGCACCGCCAGATGCCCGCCCTTCTCGGCCGGATCCGGCAAGGACAGGATATATCGCCGGATATCGCGGAACTCCTGCGAGTCGGTCTTATAATTCTCCGGCGGCCCACCCAACTTGTCGATTTCTTCTTCAACACGATCTATGCGGTGCGCCGGAATCGGATGGTCGGAGAAAAATTCAGGCAGCTTCTTGCCTGTATTTTGCGGCAGGATACTTTCAAAGAACTGGGCCATGGCGCGAGGGTCGTAGCGGGCATCGAAGAGGATCTGCGTGCCCAGAATGTCGGCCTGGCTTTCCGATGCCCTTGAATACTTCAAGAGAATCGTGCTCGAAGCAAGGCTGCCGCCAATTTCGGAAGCGATACCGGCGACCATTCCTCCGCCAACTACACCGGCGAGAATTCCAAGCACGCCGCTAGATGCCTGTTTCTTGGTGGCCTGATTCGTTCCGTGACGCAGCGCCACGTGCGAAATCTCATGCGCCAACACCCCAGCAAGCTGCGCTTCATCGCGCGCTTCTTCGATAATTCCGCGATTAATAAAGATGTATCCACCGGGAATGGCGAAGGAATTGATCTCGCGCTGATTCACGCAATGAAATTCGTAGGGGAAGATGGCTCCAGGCGCATAACTGGCGAGCTTGCGGCCCAATGCGTTCAGGTAATCATCCACGCGCTGGTCGTTCAGCATCGGCAAGCGGCGCTCGGTATCGAGGGCTACCTTCTGGCCGAGCTTGATGTCATCCGCAGGAGAGAAAATATTCCAACCAGGTTTCAGTTCGGTGCGGTCGGCAAAAGCAAGCGGGGAGAAAAGCATCGCCGCCGTCAAAGACAAGGCGGTGGCGCGGCGAAGGATGGAATTCACGGCTCGTTTACGGATACGACCGGCGGCCATCAAGCCTCCCGGGTGCGTAACACGGAGTTGCGAGCGATTTTGGCCCTTCCACTCCGCTAATGCTTAGACGCCGAATCGAGCGCGGGGTTCCAAATTAGTCCCGCGCTGGTGAACTCCAATATACAGAATTAGGTCGTTGGGGAGAAGCTCAAAAGACGCAGATAGCGTGGTTTGGCAGACACACTCCCCCTGCGGAGAGTGAGACTCCTGATCATGGAAATGGGTTGCTTTGGGCTACGCGCCTAATGCCTCAAAGAGGCTCCGCGACCCATGGTAGGTTGAGAGATCATGGGATTTATCTGAACTTACTTCACCGATCAGTTTCATTCTTACGCCTGCTGGTCATGGCGGGTGTGATGGCATGAGTTTGAGTGGCAGACGGAGCTTTCGCCTCGCGAGCCGTCGTCGCTGAAGGTGCTTCCTCGGCTCGCCCTCCGTGTGCGACTGCGGCAGCGCTGGCTGCCGAAGGCGTCAATTTCAAAGTGGTGGGGATCACCGCGCCTTCGCCTTCGCGCTCGAACACCAGTCCACCGACCTCGGGGTCCCAATCCACGCAGATAATGTCGCCGAGTTTTACTTGCTCGGTGGCCAGCAAATTCGCCAGCGGATACACCAAGTGCCGCTCGATGGCTCGCTTCAAATGACGCGCACCATACCGCGAATCTGTTCCTTCCTTGAGCAGATATCCGCGGGCGCCTTCCGTCAGCCGGAACAGGAACTGGCCGCGAGCGGTTTCCAGAACGCGCCGCTGCACCTGTCCCAACTCAATCTGCAGAATTTGTTCGAGTTGCTCCTCACGTAAAGGATGAAACACAACTACCTTGTCGAGACGGTTCAGGAACTCCGGGGAGAACTTTCGCCGCGCGGCTTCCACAGCGGTGCGCTCAACTTTCACATCGAGTCCGTCGTTTGGCTTGTCGGAGGGCTGGACGAATCCCATTCCGCCGGTCATAAGCTCGGTGATTTCGCCGCCGCCCAGGTTGGAGGTGAGGAAAATTACAGTCTGAGAAAGATCCACGCGGCGATTGTCGCCCAAAGTCAGTGTGGCTTTGTCCAGCATGCCCAAAAGCAATTGCCACAGTGCGTCGCTGGCCTTCTCAATCTCGTCGAAGAGCAGGAAGCTCAGTTTCAGGTCCTCGCGATGATATTGCGCCAGCGCTTCCTGGGTAATCAGAGGATGAGTTTCGCGATGCCCCAGGTATCCTGGAGGCGAACCAATCAGCTTGGCAATTTCATGCGAGTGCTGAAACTCCGCACAATCCACTTTGATGACCGCTCGCGGGTCGCCAAATAGGATTTCTGCCGTGGCTTCCACGATGCGCGTCTTTCCCGAGCCCGTTGGTCCCAGGAAAAGGAAGTTCCCCACCGGACGACCGGGCGAATTCATTCCCGCGGTGAAAACCTGATACAGGTCAACCACGGCGCGAACGCCTTCTTCTTGCCCGACGATGCGGGCGCGCAACGCGGAATCGAATTCCTGCGACTCAAGACTTCGGCGTTGTGGATCAAGTAGCTGGGCGCGGCTGCTCATAGAATTACCCTCGTGACCGGTGGAGCCTTTCTCTCGCTGATCCGCGGAAGCTGGCCTCTCTGAATTGATCCAGTTTTACGCCGACTGTTGAGTGAAGGAGCCGGAGCTGCATTAAAATCTCGCCCGCAACTTCGGAGGAACCCGAAAGTTGCAGCACGGGCGGAAAAAGGTCAGCTAAATCGAGATTCAAGGAACGCAGAGTCTCGAGTAGCTTCTGAACGGATGCGGAGCGGGCGTCAAACAACTCCACATGGCTGTTTACCTGTTCGCGGAGTTGGCGCCAATTCAGTTCGAGAAAAGGATGGGCACGGTTGACGTGGCGGACCACCTCATCCGTGATGCGCGGCCGCTCGCCCAGGCGGGCCAGGTGTAACTGCTTGACCTTTCCGCCTTTGCGTACGTTGTGCACGAGATAATACGCGTTTCCTTTTCGCCGTAAGAAAGCCATCATAAACGCCCCAATCGAGCGTTGTTCGCGTAGTGTACGTACCGTCCACTACGTCAACAACTGGCCTGAAGTACAGGTCAAGATTTTTTATTCGTATCGGTTACTGCCCAGGCGAGACCGGCCGTCTGGGAAGTAGGCCGGCGAATTTTGAATACTGATTCGGTGCATCTCTCGTTCACTCTCCTACTACGTTCTACCCATTGGATGCGGAAAAGTTGTGAGGAGTCGCCTGTTTGTGTTCCACATGGCCAAATATTTTCAGAGCGGTTCAGTTCAAACTGTTGGCTGCCGCGCTTTTGCATTAAGGTACACTTCAGGTTGGCGAAAAGGAGTTCGAAACGTGAATTTGAAAAAAGCAAATGCGGCGTCATCCTGGGATCACATCTACAAGTTCGTGAAACATGTGCCGCGGGGAAACGTAATCACGTATGGGGATGTGGCGCGGCGCCTGCATTTGCGCGGTGGGGCGCGCGTGGCGGGCTATGCCATGGCGGCATGCCCCAATGGCCGTGGAATTCCCTGGCACCGGGTAGTCGGCGCCGGCGGCAGAATCCGATTACGCGAACCCCTGGCTGCGTTGCAGCGAAAACTGCTCCAGACGGAGGGAGTCCAATTCATCGAAACCCGCGTGGATATGGCGCGACATTTGTGGAAGGGCGCGAAAAGGCGGGCCAAGTATAAGATTCGGAGTTCGCGCCCATCGCGCCGATTGTAATAGAATCAAGGACTCGACCTGTGCCCGCACCCATCATAGAAGTCCAGAATCTTGGCAAAAATTACGGCGCCGTGGAGGCGCTCCGCGGTATCAGTTTTTCCGTGGAGGAAGGGGAAGTGTTCGGGCTGCTGGGCCCGAACGGGGCGGGCAAAACCACCACGATCGAAATCCTGGAAGGATTGCGGCGGCCAGATTCTGGAATGGTTTCCGTTTGCGGAATGATCCCAGCCGAGAGCGGAAATGATTTCAAGCAATTGATCGGTGGCGTGCTTCAATCCACTTCCCTGCCGGACAAGATCCGCGTCCGCGAAGCGGTCGAACTCTTTTCCAGTTTTTACAAACGGCGCCGGTCCGTGGACGGCCTGCTGAAGCGCTTTGGTCTTATGGAAAAGCGCTACGCATATTATTCGGAGATTTCAGGAGGACAAAAGCAGCGCCTGGCGCTGGCCATGGCCCTGGTAAATGAGCCGCGGGTTATATTTTTGGACGAGCCCACAGCAGGACTTGATCCGCAAGTTCGGCGCGAGATTTATGACGTCATTGAGGAGCTGAAGCGCGAGAAGAAAACAATCCTGGTCACCACGCACTATATCGAGGAGGCCGAGCGTCTCTGCGATCGTGTGGCCATCGTGGACAACGGGAGGGTGATCGCCAGCGGAACGCCCCGTGAACTGAAGCACAATGCCGCTGGGACGACGCGGATCGAAGTGCGTCTGGCGCGGCCGGACGACGTGGATGTGCTCAAGGGACTAGAGAACGTGGCCGATTGCCGTGCCTTCGACGGGTATTACGTGGTCCATTCGTCCAAGGCGCCGCGCACAATTGTTGCCCTGGTGAAACACTTGGAGGCGACCAGCAACGAGCTGGTGGGAATGGAAATTGCGACTCCCTCTCTCGAAGATGTTTTTATCGAGCTGACAGGAAGGAGGTTGCGGGATTGAGAAACGCGATTGCCCTGACGGTGAGCCGGATGCGTTTGGCGATGCGCAACCGCCTGTTCCTGGTATTCAGCTTGATCATGCCTCTGATTTTCTTCTTTTTATTCCTCGGGCTGTTTGCACGCGGAAATCCGGCAGCGTTGCCCCCGGCATTTGGACAGGTGATCGCCTTGACGGTGATGGGGAATTTCTGGGGATTGAGCGTCCAGCTGGTGACCTTTCGTGAGCAAGGGATCCTGCGTCGCTTCCGTCTGGCTCCCATCGGACCCAGTGCCATGCTGATTTCAAGCATCATTGCCAATTACATTTTGACTTTGCCCACGCTTCTGATCGAGTTCATCCTGGCGATAGCCGTATTTCATATGCATAGTTTCGGCAATCTATTCGCAGTTTTCGTTCTGGCAACTCTGGGAGTCATCAGTTTCGCCTCTCTGGGGCTGATCATCGCCAGCGTGACAAACACCATGCAGGAAACGCAAATCATCAACCAGATCATCTGGCTCGGCTTCCTTTTTCTGTCCGGCGCAACGTTACCTCTGGCCATGTTGCCCAATTTCGTCCAGATCGGGGCTCTCTTCCTCCCCGCGACTTACTTGGTGAATGGGCTGCAGTTGGCACTGGCAGAATCCATCAGCCTGACTGCACTATTACCGGCCACGATCTCACTTCTCGGCACCACGGTCATTGCCTTTGCATTGTCCGTTCAATTATTCCGCTGGGATCCCAGTGAAAAGGCCTCGCGCAAATCAAAACTCTGGGCCTTGTCTGCGATTATCCCTTTCCTTCTTTTAGGCACGTGGGAAGCGTTGTGGCACGGGGACCTTAGAGAAAGCTCTCAGACCGTGTACAGTTATTTGGAGCATGGTTCTCCGCAAAAAGAAGCCCCACACTGAAGCATGTGGGATGAGTTTTTAGATCGGTGGAAGTGACACTGCATGGCCACCCAAGCCACAATTCCCAAGAGTGCGCCAGTTCGCCGCCCTGCAACCAAGCTAGACTCGCCGCAATTCCTTAATCCGCGCGGGATTGAACTTGGCCTGTTCAACTGCGTCCTATCGGGGACCAGCAGCAACCATTACGTTCCTGAATATGTCACTCCACTCTCCATAAAAACGATGGTCGCGGGCTCCGCGATCTGGGAGACGCCTGCGCGAAGGTACGTCGTCCATGAAAATACTTATCTGGTGTTAAATGACGGCCAGACCTACATGCTGACGATTGACTCGTTCAAGAAGGCGACCACCTTCTGCATTTTCTTTGAGCACGGATTCGTGGAAGAAGTTCATCGGGCCATGCGGTCAGCCTCCGACACTCAATTGGATGAGCCGCATGCCTTTCACCGCCCGCGCATGGATTTTCATGAGCGCCTGGAGCCGCGACCCAGCCCCGTTCTTGCCGCCACGAGCGTGTTTCACAGGGCGCTCTCCTGTGGACGGCTGTCGCGCACGGCCGCCGAAGAGTCGTTCCTGAGAATTGCGGAAACGCTCCTGAAGCAGCATCGGCGTGAGCTTGCCGCGACAAATAATTTCCCGGCTCAACGGCCGGCCACACGCGAAGAGTTGTTGCGAAGAGTTTCACGCGGCCGGGATTACATACTTTCTTCACTTTCCGAGCGCGTGACTTTAGCCGACGCCGCGCGCGCCGCATGTCTTTCGCCCTATCATTTTTTGCGCGCGTTTCGCCACGCGTTCGGCGCCACACCACATCAATTCCTCACCCGGCAGCGGCTCGACCGCGCCCGCTTTCTTCTTGCCCGGGGTGACCGGAGCGTAACGGACGTTTGTCTGGAGAGCGGCTTCGAAAGCCTTGGCTCTTTCAGCTCCCTGTTTCGCCGTCATTTTGGCGTCTCTCCTCAGCAGGTTCAACGCGGAGCCCAAGCCCGCAATCTTGACGCGTGAGTCCGCAGTCCAATTTGGTTTAGACAAATCATGGTCCCAGTTTGATCGTCGCGCCTGATTGGCCAAATTCCCGTGCTATAATCCGCTTCGGGTATCGCAGAACAAAGTGTTGAGAGATGTCCCCGATCTATTTCTGCGAACCAGCCCGGCCATTGTGCGGAACGCGCCTACGCCTTCACCGACCATCGCACGCAGGCCAGCTTTCCCCAACGCATCGCGCAGGACTACCTCAAATTCTCTCGAGGAGTGAGCCATGAGCGTCAAGGCGACTGAACACATCTGGCACAATGGAAAGCTGATTCGCTGGGACGACGCCAAGATCCACATCCTCTCGCACGTCGTAAGCTACGGCTCGGGCGTCTTCGAGGGCATCCGTTGCTATAAGAATGCGCAGGGCCCTGCGATTTTCCGTTTGAGGGATCACATGCAGCGCCTGATTCATTCTTCACACATCTATCGCATGGAGCTTCCCTTCGATTTGGATAGCCTCTGCGCGGGGGGCATTGAGACGGTACGCGCCAATCAAATGCAGGAATGTTATCTGAAGCCCATCGTGATCCGCGGCATGGGCGATACGGGAGTGAATCCCTATCCCTGCTCCATCGAGATTTACATGGCCTGCTGGGAGTGGGGCAAGTACCTCGGCGCGGATGCGCTCGAGCAGGGCGTGGATGTTTGCGTAAGCACCTGGACGCGCATGGCGCCCAACACTCTGCCGGCAATGTCGAAAGCCGCAGGAAACTATTTGAACTCGGCGCTGATTCGCATGGAGGCCATTTCTAACGGTTACGTGGAAGGTATCGCGCTGGATACCAGCGGTTACGTCAGTGAAGGCTCCGGCGAGAACATTTTTCTGGTGGTGGATGGCAAGGTAATCACGCCGCCGCTCTCCGCCAGTATCCTGCACGGGATCACGCGTCGCACCATGATGACGCTTTGCGCGGACCTGGGCATCTCGATGGTCGAGCAGCAAATCCCGCGCGAAATGCTCTATCTCGCCGACGAAGTTTTCTTCGCTGGCACGGCCGTAGAAGTCACGCCGGTTCGTTCGATTGACCACATCAAAGTCGGCAATGGGTCGCGCGGTCCAATCACCAAACGTCTGCAGGACGAATTCTTCGCCATCGTCAAAGGAACGAAGCCTGACCGACATAATTGGCTCGTTCCCGTGGGCGCGCCCGTTGCTGCAGCGCGCTGAAACTGCCACCAAACTATCCCATGATATGGAGCCCTTCCGTCGGGCTCCCCACCGTATTCCGTCCTTGCCCTCTGTTACTCAAAACGTATAATGCACTCGCCGTCTGAATTCAGCGGTGCGAGGGGGTCTTTCCATGTATAACCGACCGCAAAAATTGGTTGCGGAATTTGTGGGCACGTTTGCGCTCATCTTCATGGGCGCGGGCTCGATTTGCGCGGATCAGTTCATCAAGGTTTCGGGGAATCCGGGTGGATTGGGCCTGCTCGGCATCGCCGCCGCGCACGGCCTGGCTATCGGAATCATGGTCACAGCTGTGGGGCACATTTCCGGAGGGCACCTGAATCCAGCGGTAACCATCGGGTTCTGGGTCACTCGAAAGTTGAGCACGTTCGATACTCTGCTTTATTGGGTCGCGCAGCTTGCCGGAGGAGCTGCTGCCGCATTTCTGCTTCGCGCTGTCATCTCTGAAGATATCTGGCGCGCTGTTGCACTGGGCACGCCAGATTTGGCTCACGATCTCACGCGTACCACCGGGATGATCATTGAAGCAGTGCTCACTTTTTTCCTGGTCTTCGTTGTGTTCGCCACGGCGGTGGACGAGCGCGGCGCCTTCAACAAGATTGCGGGCTTCGCGATCGGCCTCACCATCACCATGGACGCTTTGATGGGCGGCCCGTTTACCGGCGCGGCAATGAATCCCGCGCGCGCATTTGGCCCGGCACTGGCCGCGCATCACTGGACCAACCATGGCGTGTACTGGGTCGGGCCATTGGCAGGCGGCGTGGTCGCGGCCTGGGTGTATGACTTCTTCTTCCTCAGAAAACGCTGACCAATAACAAGTGCCTGTTTCACTCAGAAGCATCCTTCGTGAGGATTCTGGAGGCTTCGTGAATAAGAGTTCGGCCGGAAAAAATGGATCGGGGCTTAGCCGCAGGGATTTGATTACGGCTGGGCCTCTGGCGGCCGCGGGGCTCGCTTCCGGTTCTCTCCTTAAAGCGCCCCCTGAATCCGCGCAATCCGAGAAAAAATCGCACGAGCCCTTGCCTCCGTTCAAATATGACATAGAGAAATCATCCGGCTGGGTGGGAGCAGGCGGGTCTGCGAAAGAAGCAAATGTAGAAGAATTCCCAGTTTCTGAATCGATCGCGGGAGTTTCTATGCGGTTGAAGCCCGGTGGCCTCCGTGAGCTTCACTGGCACGCGGTCGCGGCCGAATGGGCCTACATGATCGAGGGAAATGTACGGACCACGGTGATTCAGCCGGATGGCCAGGCAGAATCCTCCGATTTTGGGCCGGGAGACGTATGGTACTTCCCTAAAGGTCACGGCCATGCGCTGCAATGCCTCGGTCCCGGAGACGCTCACTTCATTCTGGCGTTCGACAACGGCCACTTTTCGGAATTTGGCACGTTCAGCATAACGGATTGGGTAACCGTCACTCCCCCCCGCGTTGCAGCGCGCAATCTGGGAATGCCGGAAGCGGCCCTGGCTGCCCTGCCGAAAGGTGAGTTGTACATTGGACAGGGGAAAATCCCACCGGCGATTCCCGAATTGCTCCGCAACGGCATTCCCAACACCAAACAGTTTCCCCACAAATTCATGCTGTATGCGCATGAGGCAATCCGGTTTCCCGGCGGCGAAGAGCGCATCGTTTCGTCCGTCGAGTTCCCCATTCAGACCACTGTCACCGGAATTCTGATGGACTTGAAGCCGGGCGCCCTGCGAGAAATGCATTGGCATCCGAATGCCGATGAATGGCAGTACTACATTTCTGGAAAAGCGCGGGTTGGCATTTTTGGCGCGCACGGGCGCGAATCTGTGGACGAATTCGGCCCCGGCCACCTAGCATTCATTAAGCAGGGATTCGGGCACTACATCGAGCAAGTCGGGAACGAGCCAACGCAGATCTTGATTGTTCTCAATAGTGGCATTTATCAGGAGATTTCGATTTCCAGTTGGCTGGCGGCGAATCCGCCTTCCATGATCACGGATAATTTCGGCTGGTCGAAGGAGCAAGTCGCGCGATTACCGAAAGCTGCACTGGGTATTCTGGACTGACCTTGAGGGCAAGAATTCCTTCCCGTTACTAGCCCGCAACCACATTTTTCCCACTTATTGCCCTCGCCTTCCTCGGGTGTTAGTTTGGTTTGAAGAGCTTCTGACGGAGTAATTCGCCATGTCACTGAGCATTGACGATCTGCTGCGCCGAGCTGTCGAAAACAAGAGCTCCGACTTGCATCTGAAGGTCGGCAACCATCCCTATTTGCGCATGGATGGCGTGCTCTACCCGCAGACCGATGTCCCCCGCGTCACGCCGGAGGAAATGCTCTCCATGGCCTTCAGCATGATGACCAACCGGCAAAAGCAAAAATTCAAGGAAACGGCAGAGTTGGACATGGCCTATGGCGTCGCCGGCTTGGGCCGCTTCCGTGTGAACGTGTTTCAGCAGCGCGGGAACGTGGGCATGGTGTTGCGCGTGATCCCCACGAAAATTCGCACAGTGGATGAGTTGAATTTGCCTCCGGTCGTCGAAAAAATCTGCGAGGAGCAGCGCGGTCTGGTGCTGGTCACCGGGACGACCGGTTCAGGCAAGTCCACCACGCTCGCGGCCATGATTGACCGCATCAACGCCAATCGCTCTGACCACGTCATCACCATTGAAGACCCCATCGAATTTCTGCACCGCGATAAGAAGAGCTTTATCAACCAGCGTGAAGTGGAAGTGGACACGGCCAATTTTTCCACCGCCTTGCGCGCGGCTCTGCGTCAGGATCCGGACGTAATCCTGGTCGGCGAAATGCGCGACCTGGAAACGATATCCACTGCTCTGCTGGCCGCGGAAACCGGCCACTTGGTTTTTTCAACACTGCACACTCTGGACGCTGCGGAAACCATTCAGCGCATCATCGCCGTATTTCCTCCCCCTGAGCAAAAACAAATTCGCCTGCAACTTGCTTCCACACTCAAGGGGGTTATCAGCCAGCGCCTGGTGCGCCGCTCCGATGGCAAAGGCCGCGTCCCCGCCGTCGAAGTAATGATTGCCACTGCCTACATTCGCGATTGCGTCATCAATCCCGACAAGACCCGCCTGATTCACGACGCTATTGCCGCCGGCACTAGCCAGTATGGCATGCAGACTTTTGACCAGTCGCTCTACGACCTCTTTTCGCGCAACCTCATTACCTATGAGGAAGCGCTGATGCGCGCCTCCAACCCAGACGATTTCCGTTTGCGCGTGCAGGGCATCCGCTCCACGGCCGACGCCGCGCGCGAGGAAATGGAGCGCCAAATGAACGAGTACGAGCGCACCACGGTTCATAAGTAGGGGCTCTTTCTTCAGCGCCTCGCGCTTTGCCTCCTTGCTTCCCTGCTTCCCTGCATCTATTCTTCTTCCATGCGCACCTCGCGCAATCGCACAGTCCGCAAGCTGACCACGGAAGAGGATCTCTATGCCGCTGCAATTCGCTCCTTGTTTCGCCGCGCACATTCTGTCTTTGAAATGCGCCAGTCGCTCGACCGGCGGGCAGAAGACGGTGCGCTGGTGCGGCGCGTCCTCGACCGCCTGAAGGAAAAGAAGTTGCTCGATGACGCGCGGTATGCCAGCGAATTTGCTCGGTCCCGCGCGACACATCGCACCCAGGGCCGCTTCCGTATTGCTCGCGAGCTTCGCGCCCGCGGCGTACCGGACCGGCATATCGAAGCCGCGCTTGAAGAGGCATTTGCGGAAACCAGCGAAGAGGAATTGCTCAAGAAACGTTTGGAACGAAAACTGCGCCAGATTCGCGGCCCGCTCGATGAGCGTAAGCGAGCCTCGCTTTACGGCAGCTTGCTGCGCTCCGGTTTTTCTTCCGATCTGATCCGCCGCGCCATGCGTGGCGCAGTCGGTGCGGCGGAGTTGCCTGAGGCGGATTTCGTCGAAGGTGAATGACGCCGTGTGGAATGAACATTGTCGTCTGGGATAAATCATGGACGGTGAAAGTAATCCGTCGGAATCAGGGCTGCCATTGGCGGCGAAAACACCGATGGCACCCTCCGATGTCGGCGCTTTCATCAACGTTCAGACCGATGCCTTGCTGTTTAGCCTTTCTAAGAAGTTAACTGGACTTCAACCGCAAAACCAGGGCAGTCCGCAGGACAATTCCGGGCTTAAGCCGGCGCGGCCGCGAATTCTTTCCGCTCTCTATTGTCTTTGCGTCAGCAAATTTCGGGACAACGATCCGGGTGCCGATCCTCAACAATTCAATCAATTCCTGGCCGGCGTCCGCGCGGAACTGAAGCTCCTGCATCCTGAATGGAAGGGGCCATTTTCATTTGAAAGCACTTTGCGTCAAGGGGAAGGCCTCTACCTTCGCAATGCCCCCAATCTGACCGAACTGGTCCGCAGCAAACCCGACTACGTCTTCGAGGAGGAATGGCACAAGGTCCAAAAATCCGATGATTGGCTCGCGCTTTTTGTCTTGAAAGCGAAAATCCAAATCCTAGAAGCCATGCGAATTCAGACGCACAACCCGGCTCACGTCCCCATGGCCGAAGTGATCCGCCAGTTCATTACTGCCGCTGTGGAGGCCATCCGCCGCATGCTGCCGGTCATTCCTGGGGTTCCCACTTAGCCTTAGGAGGTCACGCCCCCGTCCCTAAACTCGCGGATCCAGCCAGAAATTCGTCAAGCCGGTTGAAGCTTTGCTCAACACCTTTCTCCATTCCGGTCTTCAGAGCTGCGTCGCGCGCTTCCCTCGATGGATAAAGAATCGTATTGGTGAATGTTGTCTTCCCGTTTTCCTCGGTGAGGATCATTGTGTTGAGTGTCTCCGGCCAGTCGCCGCCCCATGATTCGGTGGAGACCACTTTCTCGGGCGGCTTAACCTCCTTGTACATGCCGCGCATTTCCATTTGGGCCCCGTCCGATTTGCGCCACATGAAGTGCCACGCGCCCCCGGGACGAAGGTCAATTTCGCAGACTGGCATGCTCCACCCTTCAGGGCCCAAGAGCCATAACGGCATGATTTTCGGATTGGTCCAAGCGTCGAAAACCCGCTTGCGCGGGGCATCGAAAACGCGCGTCATCACTATCTCTCGGTCGGATGGTGTCGTGAACTTCGTGGTCTCGGTGTTTTTCATGTCCGATCTCCCTTATTGCTGTACGTGGACGTCCTCGGGCGTCTCGTCGAATTGCGGCAACTGCTCACCCTCTGCCATAATGATTTATCAGCACCATACACCGAGGGAATCGTGACCGGCAACGAAATCCGCGAAACATTTCTGCGCTTCTTTGAGCAGAAGGGCCACAAGCGCGTGCGCAGCTCTTCGCTTGTGCCGGTGAACGACCCCACCCTTCTTTTCACCAACGCCGGAATGAACCAATTCAAAGACGTTTTCCTCGGCCTTGAGCAGAGGGATTACAAGCGCGCCACCTCTTCCCAAAAGGTCGTCCGCGCGGGCGGGAAGCACAACGACCTGGAAAACGTCGGCTTCACCAATCGTCATCACACCTTTTTTGAGATGCTCGGGAATTTTTCCTTTGGCGATTACTTTAAGAAAGAAGCCGTCGCCCTGGCTTGGGAGCTTCTACTGTCCAAGGAGTGGTACGGCCTGCCGCTCGATGAACTTTATTTCACGGTGTTTGGAGGAGCGGAAGTCGCTCCTGGAAACAAGCTGGGAGTGGATGAAGAGGCCAAGAAACTGTGGATAGAAATTGGCGCACCGCCTGAACGCGTGATCGCTGTCCCAGGACTGAAAGAGAATTTCTGGGCCATGGGAGACACAGGACCCTGCGGCCCGTGCAGCGAAATCCATTTCGATATGGGACCAGCGGCGAGTGATCTGGGCCATGCTGATTGCAAATTCGGCTGCGATTGCGGCCGGTACATGGAGATCTGGAATCTCGTCTTCATGCAATTTAACCGCGATTCCAGCGGTGCCCTCGCGCCTCTGCCCAAGCCCTCAGTGGATACAGGTATGGGCCTGGAGCGGATCGCGGCGGTCCTGTTGCATCTTCAAGACCCGACAAAAGTGTCGAATTACGACACGGACTTATTCCAGCCGTTGATTGCTGAGGCGGCGCGATTGACCAACTCTGACCCAACCAAGAAAGAGAATCAGCCGTCACTCCGGATTATTGCGGATCATTCTCGCGCGTCTACATTTTTGATCTCGGATGGAGTTGTTCCTTCCAACGAAGGGCGCGGGTATGTCCTTCGAAAAATCATCCGCCGGGCACTCCGGCATGCAAATTCACTGGAGTCAGTCCTTATAGAGCCAGTAATGTCCGGGATGGCCGCAGTCGTTTGCAATGAGATGAGTGCTGCATATCCCGAACTCAATCAAGACATTAGCCGAGTGCTTAGTAGATTGGACCGTGAAGAGCGCCAGTTCTCACGGACAATAATTGTTGGTCTGAAAAAACTTCATGAATTTGTAGCTCAAAGCACCGTCCCGAAAGAAAAGCAAGTCCCTCACGTGGGTTTTCTTCCAGGTGAAAAGGCGTTCATGCTCTACGACAGCTTCGGTTTGCCACGTGACTTCATTGAGGATGTAACTCGGGACTCGATCATCAATGTGGATTGGGCCGGTTTCGACCGCGCCATGGAGGAACAGCGCACGCGCGCTCGTGCTTCTTGGAAAGGCGGGCACAAAGATGTCGCCAACCCCTTCTATGCAAAGCTCGCGGAAAAAACTCGCACTAAGCCTGATTTCTATACCGGCTCCGATTCTAGGGATTCCCGCATCGAAGCAATAGTCACCAAGAATGGCGCCGTAAATGAAATCCTAGAAGGTGCTGAAGGCGAAATCGTCCTCGATCACACTTCCATATATTCTGAATCCGGAGGCCAGGTCGCGGACATCGGTAAATTTTATGACAACGCCGAAGCCATCGAGCTGGCTGATGTGAAGGGCGCCTATTATCCGGTCGCGGGACTTATCGCTCATCGCGTCGTGGCCAAAGACACTCTGCGTGTTGGCGACAAAGTAGCCACCGTGGCTGACGCCGCGCGCCGCGAGCACATCAAGCGCAACCACACCGCCACTCACCTGATGCACGCCGCTCTGCGCAATATCTTGGGCACGCACGTCAAGCAGGCCGGCTCGCTGGTCGAACCTCTCCGCTTGCGCTTCGATTTCTCGCACTTCGCCCCAGTGGACGCCGCCGAGCTGCGCGACATCGAGCAACAGGTTACCGACGAAATCCTCCTCAACAATGAACTCGAAACCGCGGTGATGCCTCTGGACGAAGCGCTCGCTTCCGGCGCCCTCGCGTTCTTCGGTGATCGTTACCCGGAAACCAACGTGCGCGTGGTCACCATCCCGGACAAGAACTCACCGCGTGGCTTTTACAGCAAGGAACTTTGCGGAGGCACGCACGTCCGGCGCTCCGGCGACATCGGCATTTTCAAGATCGTCGCTGAAAGCTCAGTCGCTGCGGGAGTCCGCCGCATTGAAGCCATCTCCGGCGTGCGAGGCATCGAGGAATTTCAGCGCGCCGAAGACAAGCTGCGCTCTCTAGCCGCCACTTTAAGCTCTTCCCCCGACGATATCGAGGCCACGGCCCAAAAACTAATTGAGGCCCGCCGCGAGCTTGAAAAGCAGCTCAACGTCGCCCAGCGCAAATCCGCCCAAAGCGGCGCCGACGACCTGATCGCCCAAGCCCAAACCATCAAGGGAGTTCGCCTTATTTCCGCCCAGGTGCCAGAAATGAGCCGGGAGGCTTTGCGCGGCCTGGTGGACACTCTCCGTCAGAAACTCGGCTCCGGAGTAGTAGTCCTAGGCATGGCCGAAGACGGCAAGGTCGCCCTCATAGGCGGGGTCACCAAAGACCTTACCGCTAAACTCCATGCTGGCAAGATCATACAGGCTATTGCCAAGGAAGTGGGCGGCAGCGGCGGCGGCAGGCCCGATTTAGCCGAGGCTGGCGGAAAAGACACAGTTGGCCTAAATAGAGCTCTCGTACTAGTGTCAACCATCATCAGTCAATTGGTATAATTGCGCTTAGCGCTAGGAACCGCACCAACGGGGATGTGTCCCCGTCTCGTGGGATTTGTCGTGGTATGCAGAAGGGCCTCAAGTTGCCCGCCTTCCAAGGTAAACGATGAGCCTGCGCTCCAATTCGATTGCTCTTAAATTGCTGATGGCGCTGGTGTTGTTTGTTTCAATTGCGCCCGTACCCGCGCGCGCACAGGTTGTTTCGGTGCTTGACGAGCAAAATCAACGCGTCTTCATCAATCTGGCCCCAGTCGCCCCAAAGCCCGTTCTTACTGCAAAGGCCAACGCTAACTCGACCGACCCAACAAAAGCCGCACAACCAGTCTTAGGGCCGGCACAGGCGACCGCAGGAACCCAAGCCCTGACGAAGAATGCGGCATCTAATTCAACCGGAGCACAGCCGATTACGAACCAGCGCCTTGAGGAACTGATCCAGACGACAGCAGCGCGGCACCATGTGGATCCGGCGCTGGTCCGAGCCGTGATGGAAACCGAATCCGGCGGCAACCCCACCGCGGTTTCGCGCAAGGGCGCGCTTGGCTTGATGCAGCTTATGCCCACTACCGCAATTCAACTGGGCGTTAAGAATGTTTTCAGCCCGGATGACAATCTTGAAGCCGGTGTCCGCTATTTACGCTCTATGCTCGAGCATTACAATGGAGACCTCGACAGGTCACTGGCAGCGTACAATGCCGGGATGGGTGCGGTGGACCGTGCCGGCGGTGTCCCCCGTTACCGCGAAACTCGCGATTATGTGCGGAAAGTGACCAGCAATTATTTTGCGAGCGATTCGGGCAAGATTGGAACTTTGGGCGCCTCAAAAACACCAATGACCGCTGGATCGGACGCCCTTAATTCGAGCCCTCCTGCGGCGCCGCACAAGAAGATGTACAAATGGGTTGATGCACAGGGGCATGTTGTTTGGTCGAATGATTAGTTCTTGGAACGCGGGAAGTCGCGCCCGCGCCTCCAAGGAATGTACGTGAATCTTGCTTTGAGAGTGGGGGGAACAATCCGTCTGTGCACCGGCACGCGGCTTTCGCGCGCGGCCCTCGTGGTGTTGCTCGCCACGGTGGCGCCTGGTTTGTGTGCTGTCCACGCCCGCAAGCAAACCACCTCTCAGCTGAAATCCGCTGCCGAACAATTTGATACGGCGAAGCGGCAGCACGCCGCACTGGATGCCATACCGGAATCCAAACGCACCCTGGAGCAATACGAGGATCTCGTTAAGGCTTACCGCAAGGTCTATCTCATCACCCCGCGCTCACCGGATGTTCCCATAGCTCTTCTCACCGTGGGTGACCTGTGCGTGAAGATGGGCGACCGTTTTGACCCCAAGTATTACCAGGCGGCTGTGGATGCCTACCAATTTCTAATTCACGAATACCCAACCAACCGGTACCGTGAAGATGCGCTCTTTGTTATCGGCCAGATCCAGAAAAACGATTTGAGGGACCCGGCGCTGGCCAGGAAAACCTTTGAGGAGTTCCTTCAGCTGCATCCGAATTCGCGGCGCATAAAGGATGTGCAAGCCGCGATGGCCGAAATTGATGCCCCTCGCCGGCCGGCAAAGCAGACCGCGCAACAGTCACAAGATAAACCGTCGCCGGCTCCGCAGCCTCCACCCGCCGCGAATCCTGCTGGTTCAGGCAAGTCCGACAACGCCGCTGCCAATCCGGTGCCCATGCAAGTTAATTCCGGCCAGAAGTTCACGGAAGTAATGGAGGAGCCTTCGGGCAATAAGATCGCTGAGATTCGAGAAATCAAGACTTGGACCACGCCCGATTACACGCGAATCGTCATCAGCCTGGACGGGCCGGTAAAATATCAAGCCGCGCGCATCACAAATCCGGAACGAATTTATTTTGACGTCAGTCACGCGCATCTGAGCCACGCAGTCGCGAGCTCTCCCATCCGTGTGCAGGGCGAGTTGCTAAAGGGCGTCCGCGTCGGTCAGAATCAGGAAAACGTTGCGCGCATCGTGCTGGAAGTCGCCAAAATAAAAGACTATTCCGTTTTCCTGCTTCGCGATCCCTACCGCATGGTCGTGGATGTTTACGCCAAGTCAGGGAAACCACCAAGCGTGATGACGGCGAACAACGCGCCGCCTACAATCGTTCCAGGCAAAGCGCAGGCGAAGCAAACGAATCCTTTTGCGGCGCCAATGACCACGGGTCCAAATCCTGGAAAGACTGTGGGACAGCAGGCTTCGCCGCCTCCGCCGAAAACCCAAAATGCCGCAGCCAACAACCAGACCAGCGACTCGACTGCAATCAAGGGCAATTCCCAGACTAAGGAATCGGCTCAGGAAATCGCAGTAGATGAGGCTCTGGCCAAAGCTTCCACGCAAGGCACCGCGCCTCCTCCGGTGCCGACGCCGGCAAATCCAACAAAGCAAGCTGTATCGCCGGATAACGACACATCCACTCCTTCCGGGCATGGACTCACGAGTTCCAACTCCCCTGGGCCTGCAATCAACAACAAGTCTCTGCGCACCACAGGGGCGAAGATGCCGCCGGCGCCGGTGCCAACACCAACTCGAGACGGCCAACAATCGCTCACCCGCGCCCTGGGCTTGAAGATTGGCAAGATTGTGATCGATCCCGGCCACGGTGGCCACGATACCGGCACGGTCGGCCGCAACGGTCTGATGGAAAAGGACTTGTGCCTGGATGTCGCTCTTCGCCTAGGCAAGATGATCGAGAGCAAATTGCCCGGCGCCGAAATTGTTTATACTCGCTCGGATGATACTTTTGTCCCGCTTGAAGAGCGCACCGCCATGGCTAATGATGCCAAGGCTGACTTGTTCATTTCCATCCACGCCAATTCAAGCCCTGACTCAAGCGCGCGCGGCGTGGAGACCTATTACCTGAATTTCTCGCCCTCTCCTGAAGCAATGGAGGTCGCCGCTCGCGAAAACGCTACGGCCCAGAACAATGTCCACGATTTGGAGAGCATGATCCAACGCATCGCTCGAAACGAAAAAATCGAAGAGTCGCGCGAATTGGCCGCCGATATTCAAGACTCTCTCACCAAGCGCCTCCAGCGCGTCAATCACAACATCAAGAATCGCGGCGTCCGTAAGGCGCCTTTCGTTGTACTCATTGGCGCTAATATGCCTTCCATCCTTGCCGAGATTTCCTTCATCAGCAATCCGTCTGACGAAAGCTCGCTCACCAAGCCCGATGGCCGCGAGCGCGTTGCCGAGGGACTTTACAAGGGAGTCGAAACTTATCTGCAAGCCACCAACAGCATTTCCTCCAATCAATCCAAGGTTTCGGCAAATGGCCGCCCCGGAGTGGCGTCAACTGGGAACCAGCGGTAGACTTTCGGCATCTAACCCCGGAGAGGTTCTCGTGCGCCGGTCTCTTTCTCTGTGTTTATTGGCTGTGACTCCGCTCCTATCTGCGCTTCCCGTCGCAGCGCAAGGTTTGCTTCCCCCTGTCTTCGGTGACTGGGCCATTGGCCAGACCACTACCAATCAGGCTGCCACACTCGAGCAGGCCGTCGGCGCCGATGCACCCATCGTCCAGGAGTACGGCTACGAATCCATTGAGCACAGGGACTATTTTCGAGCCGGCCAGACAGTCGGCGTGACGCTCTTCCGGATGGTTGATCCCTCGTCCGCCTACGGAGCGTTTACTTATCTGCGTCCATCGGGGATGCCGGCGTCAAGTCTCGCCCGCTACGCGGCAGCATCGCCGGAACGCGCGCTGGTTGTGGTGGGAAATCTTGTCCTGGATATACGCGGCGCGAAGCTTACTCAGCCGGAAAATGGCTTCGATTCTTTGGTGAGTGCCGTCGTTCCCAAGTCGGATCGGCGGCCATACCCGGATATCGCCGAGCACCTTCCCTCGGAAGGGCTGGTCCCTGGCTCTGAGCATTATGTTCTCGGCCCGCTCGCGCTTCAGAAACTTCTGCCGGTTGCGGGGGGCGACTGGCTCGGTTTCTCCGAAAGCGCCGAAGCCATCATGGCCCGCTACCGAAAAGGAAGCCAGGAAGTCACTCTCTTGGTTGCTGTTTATCCCACACAACAGCTGGCCGGGGAAAGGCTAAGCAAAGTGACGCCAATCGTGGGCACACCTGAGGGGACAACTCCTTCGCAGGATCATCCGGTTGTCTTGATTGACCGAAAGGCCGGAGTAATCTCCTTCGTTTTCTCGCATTCGCCTGGCGGCTACGCAAAGACTCTGCTGGGGCAAGTTGTTTACGGGCACAATGTGACTTGGAATGCGCCTTCCTTCAAAGCCACCGAGCCCAGCATCAATGTCATGATCGTTGGCGCAATCATCGGCACCGGCGCAATAGTGCTCCTCGCCATCGTCAGCGGATTGGGATTCGCTGTTATCCGCCTGGCCGTTAAAGCTTTTTTCCCAGGAAAAGTTTTCGACCGGCCGCGAAACATGGAAATCATCCAGTTAGACTTGAACGGCAGGTCAATCAACACCAAGGACTTCTACTAAAACTGGAGATACTGTTCCATTTTGAAATCGGCGAAATCTCAAGTATTTCTGTGGATTTCCATCTAACCTGCTGATTCTATTGCACTTTAATTCCTGTCCTGACAACGCGTTATTCTCTTGACTCCCCTTTACCCCCTCTTTTACACTCCCCCCGAGGAAATTGGTTCGGGGCCTTCCGCGCATAGGCCTGGAACGATTCTCCCCTCTGGAGAGCCCACCTTCACGGGTGGGCTCTCTGTTTTTGTCGGCGCGCCCGCCAAATTATTTCAGGTTCAAGTTTAAAGTCCCCCGCGATGACACCACTGAACAAACTCGGCTTGGTACTCGTATTTAATTTCATGAGTGGCAACAGAGAGTATAATTGCCGCCAAATTATTTGGCTCGCTGAATGAAGTAATTGCGAGGTGCACTGATGCATCTGTTCTTTCTGATGATTCTCGCCTTCTACTTTCTCCCTTCCATCATCGGCTGGAATAAGAAGGATGCAGGCGCCATCATTGTGGTGAACATTTTTCTCGGTTGGACATTCGTCGGCTGGATTGTCGCGCTCATCTGGGCGATCACCAGCGCGCCGGCGCTGACTTATGTAGTCGTCAACCACCCGACTTATACCGTTCAGCAGACATATCAGCCTCCCCCTCAAGGGCTGTATTGTTCCTCCTGCGGAAAACAAGCGCCTCCCGGAGGAACGTTTTGCAGCAATTGCGGACGCCGGATGTCCTGACCGAACTTTTCTCTACCACACAGCGAAACATTTCCTGATTCTGAGCGTCTATATTACCTGTTGACAGTCAACAGAGGCTGCCGTATGCTCCTGTTGATTTTCAACAGGAGGCATTCTTGCCCGGCGATCGCACCGAAGTTCTTCAAGGCACCCTCGATTTGATGGTCCTCAAAACCCTGGATTCCGCGGGCCCCCTTCACGGATTCGGCCTTGCCCGCCGACTGGAGCAAATTTCCGGCGACCTGCTCCATCTCAATCAAGGCACGATCTATCCCGCCTTGCTGCGCCTGGAACAACGCGGCTGGATTGGCTCCCGTTGGGGGGTCTCCGAAAACAATCGTCGCGCGAAATACTATTCCATCACCCGCGCCGGCCAGCGCCAACTAGGCAAGGAAACCGCAAACTGGGAACGCGTCGCGGGCATCATCGGCCGGCTGCTGCGCTCCCCGCAGGAAGTGCAATAGGCGATCGCTCCTTATGACCATACTTCGCGAATTTGGCTCCCGTCTCCGCGGCCTGTTTGGCAAACAAAGGCGCGAATCCGATCTCAACGACGAAGTCGCCTCGCACCTCGAATTGCTGGCTCAGGAAAATCTTCGCCGCGGCTTGTCGCCACATGACGCACAAACCGCCGCCCGCCGCGATTTCGGAGCCATCGAGCAAATCAAGGAAACGTATCGTGAACGAAGGGGGCTGCCCATGCTGGAGACCTTTGGACAAGACCTGCGGTACGGTGCGCGCATGCTGCGCAAAAATCCTGGCTTTACCGCGGTCGCAATCCTCACCCTCGCGCTGGGGATAGGCGCCAATACCGCCATCTTCGGCGTCGTGAACGCCTTACTGCTCACTCCGCTCCGTTTCAAAGACCCCGACCGCCTGGTCATGGTCTGGGAGAACCTTCGCACCGGGAATAACCCTGAAAACAACATTTCCCCGGCGAACTTCCTGCAGTGGCAGGAACACAGCACGGTTTTTGAGCAGATGGCAGCGATGTATGACGATCATCTAAATCTCACCGGCGAGGGCGAACCCGAGCAGATTCCCTACAAAGGCGTGTCTCCGAATTTCTTCACTTTGTTGGGTGTGGCGCCTTTCATTGGACAGAATTTTTCGGCGGACAACGGCATTCCTGGCAAAGATCAAGTCGTTATCCTCAGCTTCGGTCTGTGGCAAAGGAAATTTGGAGGAGACCCCGGGATTATCGGGAAGTCAATTCAGGTCGATGCCCACCCGTATTCCATAATTGGAGTCATGCCACGCGATTTCCAATTATTCGTCAAGGAAGGCTCGTTCACTGGAGAGCAACCCGAAATGTGGGAGCCCATTGCTTTCACGGACCGCTCGCGAAAGCCACGAGGCCGTTACATGAGTGCTATCGCCCGCCTGAAAACCGGGGTAAGCCTGGCACAGGCCCAATCGCAAATGGACATCCTGGCCACGGCCCTTGAAAAACAATGGCCCGATTTTAATAAGGACTGGGGCATCAATCTCGTTCCCATCAGAGAACAATTTGTAGGTGAGTTTCGGCCCGCGTTGCTGGTCTTGTTGGGTGCGGTGGCGTTCATTCTGTTGATCGCTTGCACCAACGTTGCAAATTTGCTTCTCGCTCGAGCAGCTCAGCGCCACCGCGAAATCGCAATTCGGTCGGCACTGGGTGCAGGACGCAAACGCATCACCAGGCAATTGCTGACGGAAAGTATTATGCTTGCCGGATTCGGGGGCGCGCTCGGCCTCTTGCTGGCAATTTGGGGCAGCCGGCTGCTCATCGCGTTGGGACCGAAAGACATGCTCGGCTCCAACACCGTGGCCGTGGACTGGCGTGTCCTTTCCTTCACGATGGTCGTCTCCCTTGTCACCGGCATTTTGTTCGGACTAGGTCCTTCACTTGTGGCTCTGTCTTCCGACGTGAACGCGGACTTGAAGGAAGGCGGCCGCGATTCCTCAGGCAGCACGCGGGGGAACCGCATGCGCTATGCACTCATAGTTCTGGAAATGGGATTGGCGCTCGTGCTTCTCGTGGGGTCGGGCCTCTGCGTGCGCAGTTTTATCCTTCTCGAGTCGATGAACCCGGGCTTCGATTCGCACAATTTGCTCACTATGAAATTGTCGCTTCCCAATGCAGCTTATCCCACAGAGGAAAAGCGCATCGCATTTTACCGCGAGCTGATCGCTCGAACTGCGGCCCTTCCGGGCGTCCATGCCGCAAGCGCTGATAGCTGGCTCCCGTTCACGACTCTCGGTGCGGCGACTGATTTTCAAATCGTCGGCCGCGCCACACCCGCCATTTCCGAAATGCCGGTGACAGATGTCCGCATCATCGAACCGGATTACTTCCGCACAATGGGCATCCCGGTTCTGGCTGGACGCGAATTTAACGAGCGCGAATCCAGCGCCATTTCCCACGTCGTGATCGTCAATCAGGCGCTGGCCACAAATTTTTTCCCCAATGAAAATCCCATCGGCAAACTCCTCATGATTGACATGAAAGATCCGAAGGACCAGAAACCAACCGAAATTGTCGGCGTCGTTGGAAACGTGAAGCACGAAGGACTCAACACAACACCGCGAGCCATGATTTATTGGCCGCATCCCGAGCTTGCTCTTCCCTTTATGACCCTGGTGGTCCGGACCGAAGCGAATCCACTTTCGCTGGTCTCCGCCGTCAGAGATCAGGTCAAGTCGCTTGACCCCACACTGCCCATTTCTGACGTCGCCACCATGGAGCAGCGCATGGCTGATTCCGTAGCGCAGGCGCGATTCAGCACTCTTCTTCTTTCCCTTTTTGCCGGATTAGCAATCGTGCTGGCGTCGGTCGGAATTTACGGTGTGACCGCCTATGGGGTCACCACGCGCACTCACGAGATTGGGCTGCGCATGGCTTTGGGCGCGCAGCCCGGTGATGTCCGGCGCATCTTCCTTGGCAGAACTCTGCGCGCCAGCCTTCTAGGACTGGGATTGGGTCTGCTCGCCTCGATAGCGCTCACCCGCCTCCTGGCCAGCCTCTTGTTTCACATTTCACCGTATGACCCGGCAACATTTATCGCCATGGCCATTTTGTTATGCGGCGTGGCTTTACTCGCGTCCTATATTCCTGCGCGCCGCGCCACGCGCGTGGATCCCTTGGTGGCCTTACGACATGAATAAGCGTTGCGGTCAAGGCGAGGGAGGCCTGGAATGATTCGTCTGCGCGAAATCGTGTCGCGGCTGCGCGGATTCATCCTCAGGCGCGGCCTGGACCACCAACTCGACCACGAAATTAGCGAGCATCTTGACCTGCTCGCGGAAGATAACATTCGTCGCGGCATGGCGCCGGAGGAAGCGCGCAACGCCGCGCGACGTCAATTCGGGCGAATGGACACGATCAAGGAAACCTATCGCAAACGAAGGGGGCTGCCCATGCTGGAAACATTCTTGCAGGACCTGAATTTCGGTGCGCGGACACTGCGCAAGAATCCTGGATTCACAGCGGTCGCACTACTTACTTTCGCTCTGGGCATCGGCGCGACCACCCTTGTGTTCAGCATTTTTTACGCCGCGCTCCTCAAGCCCATGCCCTTCCGGGATGCCAAAGATCTCGTCGAGCTTAACGAGACCCGTCTGGCGCGAGGTATCGACACTGCGGACTTCTCGGAGGCCAATTTTTGGGACATCCGCTCACAGAATCATTCCTTCTCCGAGGTCGCCTCCTATCATTACGACGAAGCCAACATGACCGGCGAGGGTGATCCCGAAAAAATTCACATGATTCACGTCACCAACGCCTTCTTCAGGACCCTTGGGGTTTCGCCCATCTTGGGCCGCGACTTCTCCTACGAAGATGATCGTCAAAAGCTGACGGAAATCGCCATCCTCGGCAACCGTTTTTGGAAGGAGCGCTTCGGCGGAAATCCCTCTATTCTTGGCAAATTTTTGCGTCTCGACAATCAGGCCTATACCGTCGTCGGCGTACTTCCGCCGGGAGAACCTTGGATTGACGAACAGCTTTATGTTCCTTTCAGCTATCGCTCCAATCCCGGTCGCGCCAGTTGGGAATTCTCGGTAATCGGCCGCCTCGCACCCGGCGCATCCATCAACTCGGCCAACGCTGACTTAGAAAGCGTCGCCAGCGCTCTGGATCGCGCTTATCCTGCCGACGATAAGGGCATCGGCTTCAAGATCACGCCTTCCAGCGCCTGGGGCGCTTCCGCTTCCGCTCGCCTGGCCCTCTGGGTGCTTCTTGGCGCGGTTACTTTCCTCTTGGCCATTGGTTGCATCAACATTGCCAATCTGCTCCTCGCCCGCGGTATGACCCGCCAGCGCGAAATCGCTATGCGCCGCGCGCTTGGGGCCAGCCGATTCCGCCTTGTCAGTCTCGTCCTTGTTGAATCCCTGATGCTCAGCGGAGTGGGCGCACTCCTGGGCCTCGCAATCGCCTACGGTGGCCTCATAGCGATTCAAGCGCTCGAGGTGAATGACGTTCCCGGTCTGCTCGATGCAAACCTCAATCTCCGCGTCCTCGGATTTTCGGCGCTCATCGCAATAGTGACCGGCCTTATCTCCGGCTGCGCTCTGGCCATCCGGGCGCCGAGGGTGGATGTGTCGGCAGTCTTCCGCTCCGGAGACCACATCGCGGGGAATCGTGTTCAAGCGCGCTTGCGCGCCGCTCTCGTTGCTGGCGAAATCGCGCTCTCTGCGCTTTTGCTGGTCTGCTCAGGGCTTCTCGTCCGCAGCTTGACCAACCTGATTAACGTAAAATCAGGTTTTCAAACTGAAAATCGTTTGATCTTCACGGCCAACCTGCCGGGCTCCTATTATGAAAAGGGCGTTGGCAAGCAATTCCTCGACAACCTTTTCACGCGGCTCAACTCGCTTCCCGGAGTTATCTCCGTCGGCGCGATAAGTCATCGCCCCGTCGAAGGTGGAAACCCCGGAATGACCATCGATTCCAGCGAAGCGCCGAGTGCTGGAACACAGCACAAAGCTCCCTGGGCCGGTTGGCGCGTGGTCACGCCTGGATATTTCGACGCCGTCGGTCTCCCCTTGATTCGCGGCAGGATCTTCGTAGAATCGGACAAACAGGTCTGGGGTATTCCCGGTCAGCCCATTCCGGCACGTCGTGTGGTCATCAGCGAAAAACTCGCCAGTCTCATTTTTCCCAATCAGGATCCTATCGGCCGGCACGCTGAACTCTGGAAAGGCCAATCGAATTTGGATGCCGAAGTGATCGGCGTGGTAGGCGACAGCCATGAACGCGGCTTGAGCAAAGCTGCACCACGAACTGTGTACCTTCCATACGGCCCCACAGCTCTGCCCGGGGAAATTGTTCTCCACACCCGCGGAAACCCTTTGTCCCTAGTGCCGGCCGTGCGCTCGGTTGTAGGGGGCCTCGATCCCAATCTTCCCGTTTCCGATCTTCAGCCCTTGCTTCAGGTGGTCGAGCATTCTATAGCTCCCCAGCGGTTTAACACCGGGTTGCTCGCCGTTTTTAGCTCTCTCGCTTTGCTTCTCGCTGCCATCGGAGTCTATGGAGTAATTTCCTACACTGTGGTGCAGCAGACGCGCGAATGGGGTGTGCGGCTTGCGTTAGGCGCAGAGCCGCGCGATCTACTGAGTCTCGTGCTCGCCCGAGGCTTGCGCCTTGCGGCAATTGGTCTTGCCATCGGCCTGGCCCTCTCGCTCGCCGGGACACGGTTGATTGGCAGCTTGCTCTTTGGGGTCAATCCGATGGATCCGCTCACTTTTGTTGCGGCTGCACTGGTGCTTGCCACCGTGGCCCTGGCCGCCTGCTGGATTCCAGCGCGTCGCGCCATGCGCATCGACCCGGCCGAGGCCCTTCGCCACGAATAATGTCGGCCTTGCGCGATTCAAATCTGCGTCAAAGATGTAAGTGCGGGCCTGCGACGCGGCATCCCGGCGAAACCCGGACGCCTCAGTCTGTATTTCCACCCCATGCCGCACATTGCTACCCCCTCGTCGTGAGTGGTAGCATCGCTCTCGGAAATCAAATTCCGAATTCACGGGAGCTTTCAAATGAAATTGCTTCTCATTCTTGCCGTTTGTGCCGCGCTCGCATCCTCCGCCGAAGCCCAGGGCGCACGCCCATCGCAATCGTGGGACACCTCGGCCGGCCCGGTAAAAATCACTCCCATTTTCCATGCTAGTTTACTGATCGAAGCTGGCGGTAAATCGATTTACGTTGATCCCGCAAAGCCGGGCAACTTCGCCGGTCTCCCGCCCGCGGATTTGATCCTCATCACCGATATCCATGGCGACCATATGGATCCCGCTACAATTCTGTCCATAAGCAAAGCGGAAACGGTGATCTGGGCGCCTCCGGCCGTCTTGAAAACAGTCTCCACGGGCCATCCAATCTCGAACGGAGAGACCAAAACCTGGGGCGGCTGGACCATTGAAGCCATTCCCATGTACAACCTGGTTCGCGGCCCTTCAGCCGGAACTTTTTATCACGACAAAGGGCGCGGCAACGGTTACGTTCTCTCCTACGGCGGCAAGCGTTTCTATTTTTCCGGAGACACAGAAGGAATCCCGGAAATGCGCGCCCTTAAGAATATTGACGTGGCCTTCGTGTGCATGAATCTTCCCTACACCATGCCTCCCGACGAAGCCGCGGCGGCGGTGAAAGCCTTCCACCCCAAGGTGGTGATTCCCTATCACTATCGCGGCTCCGACCTCAGTATCTTCCAAAAGGGTCTGGAGGGCACTGGCATCGAAGTGAGGCTGCTGGAATGGTATCCGACGTAATCTTCAACCCTGGCAGATGCTTCTCCTCATTTATTAAACTTAATGCGGAAATCACAGGTGGGTCTGGTGCATCGGCTTAAGCCGAATGACTGGGTTTAATAAGCTTTCCTGCTACAAACGCAAAAAAACCGATAACCACTCCGGAAAGAACCCCGACCACAGGGCCAAACAGCGCCATGATCAGCCGAGGGGATCTGGCCATAGGAGACGTGGCCATCATGGCCGCTTCTCTCGGATGGTTTGCGAAATAACGATCGAAGAAGATGATGTGCGCAGAAGTGACCCAGACGCAATTCACCAGGCCTAGAACAAGCCCGTGCACAAAATGCCCTGTGCTGAGATTTCTGGCGAAGACGTAGGCACAAATCATGAAAATGACAAGCCAAAGAATTGGCGCAATGTTTGACGGAATAAGAAACACCGTCGCAACGCCCATCGCCAGTGCAAAAAGTGAAAGTTGGAAGATCAGTTTCCAATTCATTGTGTCCTGCCATGGTTCGTTAAATCTCGGCTCCTAAACAATTCCAGCGACAAAGAATGGCAAGAGGCACGGCCGGAGTCAATACTAAGTACTCCGCAGCCCCTCACTCCTTCCCCGCCAATCCCCGAATCCGTCCAATATCCAATTCTCCCTTCGCCCCCCACCCCGTTACTCCTCCGGGAATCGCCGGCCGGAATTCCTCATAAAGCCTGAACGCCTCCGTCGAAAGCTGCTCCGGACGAAAGGCTTTCGCCAGGTCACGCATCGCCTCGCTCACAATGCCAAGAGACTCGCCAAACTTGGTCTCCAGGTATCGCTCCACACTCTTTGCGTCAATTGGCTTATCTTTGGTCAGCGCCCGCACGCCTTCGGCCGTATTAATTGCCGGCACGGCCCGCCCGCAAATCTCAATCGCGAACTCCTCTCCGCGTTTTCGTGCGCGCGCTTTTTTGACCTCCTGCGGGACTGGTCTGAATATGCCCAGTCGCCTGCCCTTGGATTGAGCAATCAGACCAGCCACCGCCTTGCCCAGCGTCAACGCTTCGTCCCGGTCAAATCCCAGTCGTTCGGCAACGGTCGTCGCCCACAGCGTCAGCACAGGAGCGCGATTGATCAAAATCTTGTGTTCGCTCATGCCCTGCAGATTACCAACTGGACTTACTCAACCGCAACCAGCTGTCACTCGTTTCCGACCAGGTGCCCTCGGCGATTTTGCTGCCAGCAATCGTCGTTGTCCGCGGTGCAGAAGGGCTGCTCCTTGCCCAGGCTCACGGTTTGGATACGTTCGGGTGAGATGCCCTGCGAGACCAGGTATTCCTTGGCCTCCGTGGCGCGCCGGTCTCCCAATCCGATATTGTATTCCTCTCCTCCGCGGTCGTCGCAGTGGCCCTGGATGACGATTTTTACCTCCGGGTGCGCCCGCAGATATTCCGCATCACGGCTGAGTACCGACCTTGCGTCGGCGCGAATGTCTGCTTTATTGAAATCAAAAAAAACATCTTTTACGTTGCCCGCGAACGATTGGTCTCCCATGGCCGTCGTCCTGCCGGAATCCGTGGGTACCGAGACTTCAACGGAAGCCGTCGCTGTTGCCGACCCGCCCGGCCCGCTGGCCCGGATTGTGTAAGTGATCGATTCGCTGGGACTGACCTTTTGTGAACCTTCTCCCGCTACGCTCCCGCCTGAAGGAGACAGGGTCAGTTGGTTGGCATTTGAGGACGACCACGTAAGCACAGCGCTGCCGCCTTTCGTAATCGTTGCGGGCGAAGCCTGAAGCCTGACGGTTGGTGCGGCGGGCGCGGGAGCGGCATTCTGAGCCGCCGGAGTCGTGGATACGGCATGTTTTTGACAGCCCGCAAAAATTAGGATTCCTGCAATTGCCATGGGATAGATAATTCGTTTTGTATTTTCACTTCTCATGACATCCTCCAAGAATTTATGAAATTGAGTTCGTCGAACGGGGCCTACGGATCCGGCCGTCGTCGCGCCGGGGATCCGGTTGGAAATCAAAACAATGGGGAATTCTTAACGGATCAGCATTGAAGAGGGCAATTCAAGGTAGGCGAATTGGAAATTTCCTGAGGGATACTTTCGATTCGTTCCCGCTGGCATAAGCTTTTAATCGGGCCCGGCCTGCCGCCTAAAGCAATGGCAGCAATCGCTTGGATACAAGACATCAACCGCGAAGCCGCCCGCCGCGCTCGGAATGCGGTCAGCGGACCATTCGCCGCGGAATAGGGACCTTGTCCGGCCGGAATCAACCAGATGCTCGAAATACAAACCAGTGACACAATAATTAGGGTCAAAAACGTAATTGCGGGGCGGGGCGACATCTATAAAATTATCTTTAACGCCGCCCCCGTTGTCAACCACGTGTCCTTTATCTCCAACGGTGCCAATAACCGCCCCCAAAACGGATCTCTCCGGTATTAGACACCCTTGTAGAAAACCATTCTGAGGTGTACAAGCATCTTCAGCTGCAGTGGGCGCCCCTTCTTAGCAGTTCGGCGCGGAATGCTTTCGGTCAAATGCAACGCCAATGGATTGCGGCCTTCGCCGTCACCGGAATTATGGCTGCTGTGGCCTTGCATGGGCAGGCTATCTCTGACGATGAAATCCGCATGGGCAGCCATCCGTACGTTCCGCTTTCAGGCAGTACAATCCGCGTGAGAAGCACTTTCGTTCAAGTGCCTGTTGTTGTGCGTGATAAACAGGGAAAGGCAGTGGGCGGGCTCAAGAAATCTGTTTTTGAGTTGTTTGACAACGGCCGCCAAGTCGAGATTTCCTCGTTTTCGGTGGAGAACACGGCGGCCATGCCCCTCCAAGATAGCGCGACACCGCAAACTCTGACCGGTCCCCAGCCCTCAACCACACCAACTTTGGCTCCATCTCCAACTCCGAGATTCATCGCTTTGCTCTTCGACGATGCCTCCATGCGTACGTTTGATGCGGGAACCTCACGCAATGCGGCGGAGAGCTTTGTACGCACCAGCATGAAGCCCGGCGACAAAATTGGAATATTTACCACCAGCACGACGGTCTCTTTGAGCTTCACGGACAATGTGCCGAAACTCCTTGAGACGCTCGCACAGCTTCGAGCCCATATAAAAAGGCCGGAAAATGGAACTGTTAAGTGCTCGGCGATGACCGCGCATCAGGCTCATCTCATCCTTGATACGATCGGCATGCAAACAGATGCACTGACCCTCGGGCATGCATTATGCGGAAACGTTGACCCGATTCCCGCTGCACGGCAAGTCGTGCAGCTTGCCGAGCAAGCCTCCGAGGATTCGCTGGGAGCGATCACCGAAGTTATCCATTACCTGGGCGGTATGCCGGGGCGTCGCATTCTGTTGCTGGCCTCGTCTGGATTTCTGACTGAAACCCTTCAAGCGTTCCAGGCAAAACAGGACAAGGTGATCGACGAGGCGGTAAAAGCCAATGTAATCATAAACTCGCTCGATGCCAAGGGGCTTGTCGCTGTCACTCCGGGAGCCGACGAGGATGGACATCCCCTCCAACTGGGTTTGAGCGGAAGAATTCTGATGTTGTTTATCAATTACCAAGATTTGAACCGTGAAGCTCTGGACGACCCGCTGGCCATGCTGGCGGAAGGCACTGGCGGGCGCTTTTTTCACAACCGCAACGATCTTGATGTGGGACTTCGCGACATGTTAACCGCCCCGGACGTCTCTTACGTGCTGACTTTTTCGCCCGGGGACTTGAAAACCATTGGCGAGACGCACAGCCTCAAAGTTAAATTGGTGAGTTCGAGCGGTTTGAACATCCAGGCTCGGCGAGGCTACCTGGTGCCCGACACCAGTCCTACGGACGCTGAAAAGAAACAGCGCAAATTGGACAACGCTGTTTTGGCAACGGACAACTCAGAATCGATTCCCATGCAAGTCACAGCGGATTCAGGCACTCTGGACACGGGCGGACATGTCCTAAGCGTCGCGGTACATTTTGACGCGAACAAACTTGCGTTTCAATCGGAGGGAGACCGCGAGGTCGATCGATTGATTTTTGTGACCGCCCTGTTTGATACGCAGAACCATTATCTGTCAGGGGTCCAGGGCGTAATGGATCTGCGTCTGAAAAAAGAAACTATGGACGCGATTTCAAGCCAGGGCCTCGATGCCAGCCTTACTTTGGAAGTCGCTCCGGGCACCTACCGTCTGCGAGAGGTGCTTGAGGACATCGAGGGCGGCCAGATCAGTGCCATCAGCCAGCCCGTCGTAATTCACTGAGCATGCTTGCAAGGATGTATTGATTCCTTGCCCGGCTGGATCGGCATCGGCTGGCGAGTGACGTGTTTGAGAAGGGCCTGTAGTATTCAGGATCGTAGCAGGCCGCAAATCACGGAATCAGATTGTGGCCACCTGATTTTTGGCTCGGTGAGAAATGATTCACAAACGCCTTGTCGCACTCGGCCTTGTCACTCTCTTCGGCGCGGGCGTGGCGGCCGCCCTGCTGTTGCCCCCCGCTTCGTTCGCCGCCCAACAATCCGAAGACACCGGAAAAAAACCAAAGGACCGCAGCCTCGCCTGGAAGCCCCCGAACGTTGACGCGCCCATCCCGGATTTGAGTTCGTCCCCGCCCTGCGTGCTCGCTGATGTGCTCGCAATGGCTGGCTCGCGCACCATCGAACTGGTTACCGATCTTCAGAGTTTCACTGCGCAGGAAAGGATCGAGTACCGGTCTAATGATCGTCAAGGTATCGTCCTCCAAGAAGGTTTGGACACCGTTTCATATGGTGTGACCTTCCCCCATAAACGAGGACACCCAATCGTAGAAGAGAACCGCACACCACTTAGCGGAAACAATTTATCCGCGGTCGCCCGGGCGGTTTCGGGTCTGCCGGAAATGGTCTTTATATTCCTTCCGACCTTGCAGGGCGATTATGAAATGAACTGCGAAGGCATGACCGAATGGAATGGCAAACCCACTTGGGTGGTTGATTTCCAGCAGCGTCCGGATAAGCCTGACCGCACATCTTCTTTCCACACCCGGAACATCACCTATCCAGCATCGCTCAAGGGCCATGCGTGGATTGCCGCTGATTCCGGCGAGGTCGTCCGCCTGGAAACCGGTTTGATGAAGGGAATTCCGGCGGTCAAGCTGCATAAGTGGTTCGTCGGCATTGACTATGTTCCCGTCAAATTCCCGACTCACGACGTAACCATCTGGCTGCCCGAGATTGCCGATTCCTACTACGATTTCGGTGACCGCCGCATGATGATCTATCACACCTTCACGAATTTCAATCTGTTCTGGACCGAGACCAATCTGAAGATTGAGAAGCCCAAGTAGCCTTGACCTCCCGGAGCGGGCGAATCAGCTTTTCGCCAGTCAAAGGGTGGGGATTCAAGTGCCGATTCATTTCACCGATCTTTTTCTAGGTTGCGCTGCCCGCCTGCCACGACGGACTCCATGCGAGGGCAATCCTAAGCGCCCCAGGTCGTCTGTTTCTTCCTGGGACGCGGTTCCGCTGAGAGAACCCAGGCTAGCCCTTCGTCGTAATCCCCGAAGACCACGATTCCCCGGTCCCCTTTGTCCCCGCGAAGGACCTCAAACATTCGCGCCAGCCCAAACGCACGCTTATCTTTCACTACCAGGGCGCGGCGCGCATCGGGAGCAAACAAAGTTGCTTCCGCGATTTTTTGCACATCCTGCTGCGAAAGATCGAGTTGGGTAACGTGGGTGAAATCCGATAACTGCGAAAACTTCGGGTCGAAATCCGGGTCTTTCGCAAGCTTCCTCTGATGCGCAAATATGTCTTCTGGCGTCAGCACTCCGGATGCGGTGCTCAACACCAATCGCCGTTCTTTATCAATTTTGTACTGGACTGGCATACAGAATTCCTCCCCGATCTTGATTACACCCTTCCAGGGAATCCAACATTTCGAGCACAGGACGCGGCCGCTCCAGCAATCTACCTCAAATCCGTGAATTGGTCGCTCAGGAAAATTTCTCCATACTTGGGGACGGCCGCGCGCTCCGCTTGGCGCCCTGAACGGCGGAGAAAATGCCCCCACCGTTCCGAACCCATTCGAATACGCCTCATTCAAATATATTATTCTTCAGTACTATATTGATAAATACATAAGACAGTATTACTATTCGCTGCAGATTTGGCCGATCCCAAGGTCACCTTCCGGCGCGTCAAGAGTCTGGTTCCCTGATGCAGGCCCGCCATGGCGGAAAGAGCCACGTCGAAAACGATCCGCGGCAAAGCTGGCATCAAATCGGGGCTGCACTGAAATAGTGCAATTCATGGATGAATATCAAAACGAAGGACTTTAAAGCCCGCAGAATCTGCACTTACACGAGGTGTCCATCATCTTGAAAACAGACAATTTTAACTCCAGCAGTTGCCACTCTTACGACGATCGCTTCTGTAAGTCCCCTAGAATGACATTCATCCAGAAATGATGGGGAGGGGGAGCCCCCGCCGCAAACTTGTGCGACTGGTTTTCACGCATGGGCATGAAGTTGCACTTGGTAATTCAGGATTACCGAACTTCATAATTCGGACTTTGCGCGGGAACGAGGAAATCGCCGATTGGGCCGTCATCAACAAACGGAAATGGAGGATTCAGAATTCTTCACCTGAAAAATGGAGCCGAGATCCGGACTTGAACCGGAGACCTGCCGATTGCCCCACCGACACTATGTTGTCGGTTCTAAACGCCTTTTCCCTCACCTCACACTACGATAAAGCACGGTATTTGGCACGTATTGTTCGCAACTTGTTCGCAGCTAAAGGAGCCCGCGGCCAATGAAGATTTCTCTTAAGTCGCACTCAAAGTAATAAGGGCATGCAAGTCTCTATGCCGTCAGCGACGAAAGCGACCGATGAAACTATTCCTCCCGCGCCCAGGGTCGGAAACCAACCGCGAGGCAGAATATGCGTCCGCGCGGGGTGTGGCAGGCTGCTCGTGGGAAAAGATGGCAGCCCCCGCTACGACTGCAGTTTTTGTGGTTCGCGGTGCCGACTCGCTGACAAGCGTGAGCGAATGCAGGAAAAACGTCAGAAGGCAAGGAGAGGCAGATGTCCGACTTGCGGGCGTGGGAGGTGCGAAGCCACATTGGGGAATGGGTCGGTGCCGCGTCACAACGCCTCGGCACGAGTCGAACCTCAAATGACCCGGGGTCAGGGCCAAGAAGGACAGATTGTTTCGGCAGATCGATTGTAACGCCAAATCGTAAAGCGGACTGCGGCCCGCCACGCTGTCCCGAGCTGCAAGGAGGGCTGGGTGCAATGAGGGAAAACGGACCAGAGGTTGCTAGCGAATCGCTTAGGCTGTGTCTGACGGCGCCCGTTCCGATGGCTGCCCGGCAAGGAAAAGCAAGGACTTATGCATAACCCTTCCCTCGAGCAAATCCAACAGTTCACAGGACTTTACCTTGCCAACAGAGGCAACGCAGTCAGGGCGTGCATGGCGATGGGAATGTCACGCAAGAACGCGAAGGCGAATGCGTGGCTATATCGGCAGAAAGCACAAGTCCGGATTCAGGACGCGCTTCGAGCGACGGGATTGGACGAAGTGACGATAGCACAAGAATGGGCAAAGCTTGTGCGATCCCGTTCGGAAGACATCAAGCTCCGGACACTACGCGAAGTCAGCAAGATATTCGGGCTTTACCCGGAGCCGGGATCCACACATGCTGACGACAACATAACCGTGATCTTCGATGTGGACACCGAGCCCGAACAGCCACGGAAAAGGACGTTAACCATTGAACCCAACCAAACAGATGCTCCGTGAGGAGCAGCGCGCCACAGCGCCCAAGCGGAGTGTGCAGTCAGGCGATTTTATTCATCAGGATGGCAGGTCTGACATTCAGAGCGTGGGCTAATTTGACGATGGCGAGCAGGCAGACGTTTTGCTGACCTCTCTCGATGGTGCCAACATAGTTTCGGTGCAGGCCAGCCATCTCCGCGAGTTTCTCTTGGGATAGGCCGTGCTTCAGTCGAAGTTGTCTGAGACGCCTTCCGAATACAATCCGAGGATCTGAGATCACACGGCCATGATTCAGGATTGACCACTTTAGTGTCTACCCACAATAACATGCCACATTATACTGTGTTACCATCGCCAACGATATGAAACTCCCGATCCGTCTTGTTGTGCTTCTCGCGCTGTTTGTCTCCCCTTTAGCCGCCCAGCAATCGCCAACCGCCAAGCCAGCAGAGAAAAAGCCCCGCGTCTTCATTACAGACCGCGACACATGGAAAGAATCCGGTTGGCTTGTGGCCACGAACGGAAATGCTGCTGCGCACTATGACGCGGGGGTTGTCCGCGAACACACCGAGAACGTCGCTACATTCAACAAGGCTTGTCCAAGCGTCACCATTACGGAAAACAAGGAAACGGCGGACCTCGCTCTGGTGTGGGATCGGACCGACTGGAATCACACGGCATGGAGCGGCCACCAGAACAACCTTGCCCTCTATGATCGCAACAGCGACCTGGTTTGGAGCGGCGCCACTCATAGCATGACGAACGCCGCGAAGGATGCGTGCCGGGCGGTCCTAAAGGCGGTGCAGAAAGAAACAAAATGAGGATGACAGCGGCGGACCGAAGACCGGTCACAACAGGCGTGGCGATTCTCGCGGCCTTGCTCGCACTGTACTTCTGGCTGGCCTTTCCTCCCCCCGGCTTTGCCCACGCACTTCACCAACTGGGACTTCATTCTCTGAGTTTCTGGCTCCTGATCCATAAGCCGGTTTCTGGAGCGGACCTAATTCGGAGGGAGGTGCCCATCTTCCTTGTCGGTCTCTGGGTGGGGCTCCAGCTAGCAGGGAGCGAGTCTTGGAAAATTCTAACCGCTCAGCGGGAGACGCGTGAAGTGTGTCAATTTTATTGGGACGACAGCGGGCGCATGCTGAATCGCCCCAAGGACGATATCCAGGCCGAAAAGAAGGAGCTCGAGCTCCTGGAATGGGAGCTGGGCGAGAAACGTCGGCGCGCGTTCTGGACTCTGCTCAAGTGGCTGACCGTGGTGGCGATTTTCGTCCTTGGCTTTTTACTGGTGCCCTGGTAGCCGGGGCAGCCGGCGGAATAATCACGTGGCCGCTTACCTATGATTGTGTCAACTGAAATGTGCAAGTCCGGGTCTTTTCATTCTTTTGCCTAAAGGATTTTTTTCTCCC
>Ga0209415_10000764_pt1 | contig 60654 bp, 48 predicted proteins | sample PeaSoiSIISIP2007_FD_187696 | JGI IMG/M metagenome (GOLD analysis project Ga0209415, IMG submission 187696) | Peat soil microbial communities from Weissenstadt, Germany - SII-SIP-2007 (SPAdes) (version 2) | ecosystem: Environmental > Terrestrial > Soil > Wetlands > Peat | place: Germany...
GGCCGCCAAGGCCGCCCAGGCCCAGGCCGCCCAGGCCCAGGCCGCCCAGACCCAGGAGTCCCATCCCGTCACCGTGACGTTCAACCCCTCGCCGGGCTCCTACGCCGACCCCCTGCGGGGTATCTCCGCCCTGACGCCGGAACGGATCGACCAGGGCGTGGACTACAGCGGGTACGGCCCCATCTACGCCATCGGGGACGGTGTGGTCCTGAGCACGGTCAACTCGGGTTGGCCGGGCGGGACCTTCATCACCTACCGCCTGAGTGACGGACCGGCCAGCGGCCTCGTCGTCTACGCCGCCGAGGACATCGATCCGCTGGTCGCCGTGGGGCAGTCGGTGTCGTCGAGCACCGTTCTCGGCACCATGTTCGAGGGTCCGGTCGGCATCGAAACCGGCTGGGCCGATCCGTCTGGTGACGGCAACACCATGGCCGCCGACGCCGGGCAGTTCTCCGGCGACAACTCGACGGCGTTCGGGGCCAATTTCTCGCAATTCCTGGCCTCGTTGGGTGCGCCGCCGGGAATCGCCCAGAACGACCCTCCCACCGGAAACCTCCCCCCGGGATGGCCCGGCTGGTGAGGTGGGCGCGGGGTGCTTGAGAAAATCGGCGGACACCTCTTCCCCCGATGAATTTCGGTAGTCCGGCGGGACCGGGAGCAGCCCCGCCACCTCGTGGGCCGGTCACGAGCGGCCGGGACCTACCAGGCGGACGATCCCTCTCCGTACGGGAGGTCCGGCTCTACGCTGTCGAGGAGGACGCGGCAAACCGGACGTCGCGCTGGCCGCGTCAAGGAGAAGGGGTCACATGACCGCGGGATCAGACGCCGGTTCACTCTTCGAGCGTCCCCTGGGGCGTCGACAATTGCTCGGCCTGCTGGCGGCAGGGGGGGCGGGTGCCGCTCTGGGCGCCTGTTCGTCACCCTCCACCCGTTCGACCACAACCACCTCCGGCCCGGCGTCGTCGGGGTCGTTCCCCCTCGGGGCGGCCGCCCGGGCCTCGGCGAAGCCGGTGGTCATCACGATGTGGCACTCGATGATCTCCGCCAACCTCACGTCCATCACGAATCTGACCAACCAGTTCAACGCGTCTCAGAACGACGTGAAGGTGAATCTGGTGAACCAGAACAGCTATACGGACACCCTGACGGCGTATACGACGGCATTGAGCGGAGGTACCCTGCCCGACCTCGTCCAGATGGAGACCTCGGATCTCCAGATCCTGATCGACAGTCAGAGCATCGTGCCCGCCCAGAACGCGGTGGACGCCGAGCACTACGACATGTCCGACTTCATCTCGTCGACGGTGGAGTTCTTCACCGTGAAGGGGACGCTGTGGGCGATGCCTTTCAACATCTCGAGCCAGGTTCTCTTCTACGACCAGGACGCCTTTGGTTCCGCCGGTCTCGATCCGGCGTCGCCACCGGCGACTCTCGACGACCTGCGCAGTGCCGCCCAGAAGATCATCAGCACCGGCACGGAGAAGTACGGGATGAGCCTCAAGGTCACCGACTCCACCTTCCAGCTCCTGGTGGCGCTGGGAGGAGGGGATCTCGTCGACAACAGCAACGGTCGCCAGGGGCGGGCCACGGCCGTCTCTTTCGACGACCCACTGGGAAAGTCCATTTTCCGGTGGTGGGCGAGCATGTACGCCGACAAGCTGGCTCAGTCGACCTCGGGCACCACGTACGACAATCTCTTCGCCATCGGCAACCGGATCGCCCCCATGACCTTCGACACGTCGGCCGCCATCGGTACCATCCTCAGCGTCCTCAATACCTACCCGAAGGTGAAACTCGGTATCGGCCCACTTCCCACTTCTTCGGCGCCCGGCGGCGGCGTCTTCGTGGGCGGTGCCGGGCTGTACATGGTGTCGAAGTCCTCCCCGGAGCACCAGGACGCGGCCTGGCAGTTCACGAAGTTCCTCACCGATCCCCCGCAACAGGCCGCCTGGGCGGTCGGCACCGGATATATACCCATCCGCAAGTCAGCGACGAAGATCCCGGACCTGGTCGACGCCTGGCAGAAGGTTCCGGGGTACCGCGTCGCCTACGAGCAGATCCTGGCCAGCCCCAGGGACCCCGCCACCGCCGGCGCTGTCCTCGGCGCCTTTGCCCAGGTGAGCAACAACATCGATGACGCCATAACATCGCTCGCCTCGGGTGCCGACCCGAATGCAGCATTGGCCCAAGCCGCCAGTGCGTCCAATCAGGACATATCGAGCTACAACGCCCGGGTCTGAGAGGCTGCGGTGGTGGGCTCGGTGGTGCACCCCGGTAACCCTGCGACGGAAGGGTTGACGTTCGGACCGCCGGCGGCGTCATCGGTCGCCCTGCAGTCCGTCAGCAAGTACTTCGGCGAGGTCAGCGCCGTGTCCGACCTCACACTCGAGGCCCAGGCCGGCGAATTCCTGGCCCTCCTGGGCCCGTCAGGATGCGGTAAGTCGACGGTGCTCCGGCTGGTGGCAGGGCTCGAAACCCCCTCGGCGGGCATCATCCGTATCGGTGACGAAGAAGTCAACGACGTGGACCCGAAGGACCGTGATGTGGCCATGGTCTTCCAGACCTACGCCCTGTATCCGCACCTCAGCGTGGCCCGTAACATCGAATTCCCATTGCGGTCCCGACGGGTCCCCGTCGCCGAGCGAAAGCGCCTGGTGGCCGAGGTGGCCCTCAGCCTGCGCCTCGACGAGCTGCTCGACCGAAAGCCGGTGCAATTGTCGGGGGGACAACGCCAGCGCGTGGCCCTGGCCCGGGCCATCGTCCGGCGCCCCCGCGTCTTTCTCATGGACGAACCACTGTCCAACCTCGATGCCCAGTTGCGGGTCGAAATGCGCGCCGAACTGGTCGAGCTGCACGCCCGACTCGGCATCACGATCATGTATGTCACCCATGATCAGATCGAGGCCATGACCATGGGGCATCGGATCGCCATCATGAACAACGGCGTGCTCCAGCAGGTCGACACTCCTCAGGTCGTTCACGACCGGCCGGCCAACGCCTTCGTCGCCGGGTTCATCGGCAGCCCGCCGATGAACATCCTGCGCGGCCGTGTCGTGCAGAGTGGTGACGAAGCTCTCGTCGATGTCCCGGGTGGGCGCCTGCTGCTGTCACCGGCCCACGCCAGTGCTCTGCGCAGGCTGGGGTTGACCGAAACAGTGGTCGGGGTGCGACCCGAGGCGCTCGCCATCGATCCGGCCGGCACCATCGCCGCCACGGTCAGTCTGGTCGAGTCTCTCGGCCACGAGCAGCACATCGCCTGCCGGTTGCCCGACGGCCGCCTCGTCATGGTCCGGCTGGGCCGAGATCAGGTGCTCATTCACACCGGCGACAGTGTGACACTCACCGCTACGGGGGCGTTGCATTTGTTCGACCCTTCGACCGGTGATCGTATCGATGCATAGTCGGCGCCTGAGCCGGGTCGTACGCGAGGCGGGGGTGGGCTATCTGTTCGTGCTCCCGGCTGTCGTCATTTTCGCCATCTTCGTGTTCTACCCCCTCGTGAAGACGGCCTACCTCGGCTTCTTCGCCACCCCTCCCACCCCCAATCTTCCGGCACGCTACGTCGGATTGTCGCAATACAGATCAGTCTTCTCATCGGCTGATTTCCGAGACAGTCTGTGGCGCACCGTACAATTCGTGCTCTATACGGTGCCGGGCGGTCTGGTTCTCGGGCTCGCACTGGCCACGTTGGCCAACCAACGGATGGCCGGCATACGCATCTTCCGCACCATCTTCTCCTCGACCGTGGCGACATCGACCGCCGTTGCATCGGTCATCTTCTTCACGCTCCTCGATCCTCAGGTCGGCCTGCTCAGCTACTGGCTCGGCCAACGGGGCGGGAGCGGCGTGCTGCAGAGTTCATCCCTGGCCCTGCCGGCGGTGTCGGTCGTCACCATCTGGCAGAACATCGGGTTCACGTTCATCCTGATGAGCGCGGCGCTGCAGTCGGTCCCCGATGACCTTCTCGAAGCGGCGCGTATCGATGGTGCCGCCTCGTGGACCCGCTTTCGCCGCATTATCCTGCCCCTCCTCTCCCCCATGATCTTCTTCGCCGTGATCATCGGGGTGATAGGGGGGTTCCAGGCCTTCGGACAGATCGACATACTCACCCAGGGCGGCCCCAACCATCACACGCTGGTGCTCATCTACGACCTGTACCAACAGGCGTTCCAGTACAACAACGCCGGCTACGCGGCCGTTCTCTCGGTGGCTCTGTTCTCCATACTCCTGGTCCTGACCTTCGTGCAGTTCTGGTACTTCCAACGGCGCGTCTTCTATGTCCAGTAACGGCACACCTCGCCGGCACACGAGGGCGAAGCGTGTTGTCAGGCGGGGGATCCGCCTGTTCCTGCTTCTGGCCATGACCGTCGTGGTCGGCTTTCCGATCTACATCACCTTGGTCAATGCCCTCTTATCGCCTCATCAGATCGGTGCCCGCCCACCCACGTTGTTCCCCACCCATCCTCAATGGGGATCCTTCGCCACCGCCTTCAGCGAAGCCCACATGGGCATCTACCTGCGCAACAGTGCCATCGTCACCGTCATCATCACGACGGCGCAGCTCGTCACGTCCATCCTCGCCGGCTACGCCTTCGCCTTCGTCCGCTTCCCGTTCCAGCGCACGATCTTCATGATCTGCCTGGCGACTCTGATGGTGCCGATGGAGGCGACGATCATCCCCAATTACGAGACCATCGAAGCGTTCGGCTGGTTCAACAGCTTTCCTGCCCTGGTCGTGCCCTTCCTGGCCACCGGACTCGGGGCCTTCCTCTTCCGCCAGTCTTTTCTCGGCCTACCCCGCGACCTGCGCGACGCGGCAACGCTCGACGGCTATGGCCATCTCCGCTTCTTGACGCGGGTCGTGCTTCCGCTCAATAGACCGGTGATCGCCGCCTTCGGTATCTTCGCCTTCCTCGGAGCTTGGAATCAGTATCTCTGGCCCCTCATCGTGACCCAGACCAACAGCGTTCGTACCGTCCAGATCGGCTTGCGCCAGTTGAGCACGACAAACTTCAATCAGATCAACGTCGTCTTCGCCGGGACACTCCTGGCCGCCCTGCCGATCTTCGTGTTGCTCCTGGTCTTTCAGAAGCAGCTCGTCCGGGGGCTGACGGCCGGAGCGGTGAAGGGTTGAGTTCCTCCGCGCTGACCGCCGAGACGGTTCAGCGCCCCCACCCGGCCGGGACGCGCACGAGGGTGGCGTCGATGTCAGCCACGGTGGCCGCCCCGGCCAGCCGCATGGTCCGGTCGATGTCCTGGCGCAACAGTGCGAGCACCCGGTCGATGCCGGGCCGGCCCGCGGCGGCGAGCCCATAGGCCCACGCCCGGCCGGCCATGGCCGCCCTGGCCCCCAGCGCCACCGCTTTGACCACATCGGCTCCGCGCCGCACCCCGCCGTCGACGAGAACCTCGACCTGATCGCCCACGGCCGCCACCACCTCGACCAGCGCGACCAGGGAGGGGGCCACCCCATCGAGTTGCCGCCCACCGTGGTTGGAGACGATCACGGCATCGGCTCCGGCGTCGACGGCCCGGCGGGCGTCATCGGCGGTGACGAGGCCCTTGGCCAGGATGGGGCCGTCCCACTGCCGGCGCAGCCAGGCGAAGTCCTCCCAGCGAGCGGGCGTGGCCAGCCAGTAGAGCAGAGCCTCGGCGCTCGACATCGTGGTGCCGTCGAGCTCGAGTGAGCTGGCGTTCACCAGGTCGAGCTGGAAGTGGTCCCGGGCGGTGTCGAGAAGCCACCGGGGACGGGGCAGCACCCGGGGGATCATCTTGGTGACGGTGCGCCTGTCCAACTGCAGCGGTGGGGTGAGGCCGTGGCGCAGGTCCCGCTCGCGGTTGCCGGGCACCGGGGTGTCCAACGTGACCACCAGCGCCCGGTAGCCGGCCCTCTGGGCCCGGTCGACCAGCTGTTCGGCCCCGGCCCGTCCGCCGAGGAAGTACAGCTGGAACCATGCCGGTCCCGTGGCCGCCGCTCCCACTTCGGCGATCGTGTGGCCCGACATGGAGCTCAGGGTCATGATGGTCCCGGCCGCGCCGGCGGCGCCGGCGGCCGCCACATCGCCGGCCGTGTCCATCATCCGGGTGAACCCCACGGGGCTGAGCAACAGGGGCATCGAGACCTCCGTCCCCAACACGGTGGTGCTGAGATCGGGGGCCGGGGTGCCCGGACTGGCCGCCACCCGGGGGCGGAACTCGACCTGGGCGAAGGCATCGAGGTTGGCGGCCAGCGTCGTTTCGGCGCCGGCGCCACCCTCGAGGTAGTCCCACACCGGTCCCGGCACCCGGCGACGGGCCAGCCGTCGGGCGTCGGCCACGGTGCCGATACGAGCCGACGCCCGCCCCTCGCCTATCCCCATGGTCGGGGCCCGCGTCCAGAATCCACGGACCCAACGTAGAGCGTTTCGACGCGTCATCCCGGCCGGAGGGCCGTCGCTCAGGCGAGGGTTCGGCGGTAGATGCCGAAACGACGGCACGGCGTTCCGCCGAAGCGAGCGGCGGTCGCCTTCGACGGTCCGTTGTTCTCGGCGACCAGAGCGTACTCAAAGGCCGTGGAGCCCCGCTCGGCGGCGGCTCGGCACGCCGCCCCCACGAGCGCGGTTCCGATGCCCCGGCCCTGATGCTCGGGTGCCACCGCCAGCGACAACAGGCCGACGCCGCGTGCGCGCCGTCTGGCGCGGACGATCCGGGCGACGCCCCTCAGCGAGGTGAGGGGTACGTGGAGCGGGGCCAGGACGGCATTGAGATCGGGCATGCAGAGCACGAATCCCACGTCGGCGCCGTCCACCACGGCGAACCGGAACAACCGGGGCTCGACGGCGAGCCGCGAGCGCATCAGCATCTGGAGCGCCTCGGCCTCGCTGATCTCGACCTCACCCCAGACGCTGCGAAAGGCGGCGTTGTGAAGGCGGACATAACTGAGCACCTCGCGCCGGAAATGGAGACGTGACACCCCACGGAACTCCACCCCGGCCACCACCGTCTCCACGCCTTGCCATGGTCGGGCCGCCAGATCGATGGCGAAGTTGAGATACCGGTTCACCAGCTCGAAACCGGCGGCCAGGAGGAAGTCCCGTGTGGTCGGTGGGTCATGGGCGCAGCCGATGAACGCCGGCTCGTCGAAGTGGTCCTCGCGTGCGCCCATCCGGTTGTAGGGGTTGGCGTTGAACGGCGCCCACACCTCGGTGACGCCCAGGGCGGCCAGCCAGGTGCACGCCGCGTCGAGCACGGCACGGGCACCGGGCTCGTCGAGTGCTTCGAAGAACCCGATGCTACCGGTGGCCGCGCCGGTCTTGCTCTGCAGGCCGGGATCGACGAAGGCCACGGCGAAGGCGACCGGCCGGGCGCTCCCGTCGCGCACGGCGAAGGCCCGGGCCTTCCCCCGGGCCAGGAACGCCGATCGGGCGTCCAGCACCCGGCTCAGAAAGCCGATGTCGGGATGGACGAAGAACGGGTCGCCGCCATACCGGCGCGCCAGCACGCCGGTGTAGTCGTCACGCCGCGGGTCGGTGACGAGCGAGACGTTCACGGATGTCGCTCCGTCTTCATCACCCGCCGGGCGCCCGTGCCCGGTACGCGAGGTCGCCGGCGACCCACGTCTCGGCCACACGCGGCGGGTGGTCGGCGTCGAGCGCGCCTTCGAGCACCACCAGGTCGGCCAGCAGACCGGGCACCAGGGCGCCTCTCTCGGCCTCCTGGCTACCGGCATACGCCGCACCCGCCGTGTAGGCCCACAGCCAGTCCTCGTAGGTGACCGCCTGACCGAGATCCAGCACCGCCCCCGAACCGGTCCGACGGCTGGCTCCGTTCCCGGCCGCCCGTAGGGGATCGTGGAAAGTGCACGGTGCGTCGGACGAGGCCGCCATCACGGCACCGGATCGACGGATGTCGGCGAAGGGCAACCAGGTGGCGTCGTCGAAGGTGACCCCTTCGACGGCTCGGCCGAGATGGTGGAGGAACCCGGGCTGGACCACCGCCACTCCCCCCACGCGGGCCAACCGGGCAAGTTGCGGGGCGGAGGCCAGGCAGGCGTGTTCGACCCGGAACCGGTGATCGACGTCCGGGTGCCGCCGGGCAGTCGCCTCGAAGGCGTCGAGCGCTCCCGAGAGCCCGGCATTCCCGATGGCGTGCACCGCGACACGAAAGTCCCGCGAGACGGCGAGCTCGACATCCTCGGCGAGACCGGAGAACAGGGTTCCGACCCGCAAGGGCTCTCCACCGAGATGCACGTCGATCGCCGGCAGGACGCCGCCGTCGGCGAAGAGCTTGATGGGGCCGACCCGTACCTGGCGATCTCCGTCACCGGTCGGAGGCCCCGACAGCCGGGCGGTCTCCGGGGCGCCGAGCAGGGCGGTGGGATGGGGCATCACGAGCACCGATATCGGGAGCCGGCCGCCGGCGGCGAGCGTCCGGTAGGCAGCCTCGGCCGGCGGAGCGCAGGCCGCGTCATGGACGGCGGTGATCCCGTCGCGCAGCAGCCGGCGCGCCGCTACCTCGATATGGTCGGCCCACCGGTCGGGATCCGAGAACGGAGCCAGCGAGCGGGCGTGGGCTTCGCTCCAGGCGCGCTCGACGAGCAGGCCGTCGGGGGACCCGTCCGGGTCGCGGCCGATGACACCGCCCGTCGGATCGGACGACGTCCGTCCGATGCCGAGCTCGTCGAGGCCGCGGGAGTCGACCACGGCCTGGTGGAGGCTGTAGTGGGCCACGATGACCGGTCGGTCGAGACCGAGGGCGTCGAGGTCGTGACGGTGCGGGACGAGACCGGTGCCCAGATCGGTCCAGCCCGCCCCTCGGATCCAGGCCCCTTCGGGCTCACGGGCGGCGTGGTCGGCCAAGGCGACGCCGACCTCCTCCATGGTGGCGGCGGCGGTGAGATCGGCCCAGCGGGGTTGGAGCGCGCTGATCGACAGGTGGTGGTGAGCGTCGATGAAGCCGGGGCACAGGATCCGTCCGCCGAGGTCCTCGACGACCGCGTCCGGGAAGCTCCGGGCCACGTCCCGCCCGCCCACCGCCACGATGCGGTCGCCGTCGATGACGACGACGTCGGCCGGCATCCCCGACGATGACATGGGCAGGATCCGCCCACCGGAAAACACCCGGGCCGTCATCGTGCGTGCCTGCCCTCAGCCGGTCGCTACAGGATGCCCAGGGCCATCAGGCCGGCGGCCGCATCCAGGTCCCCGTCGACGGCCAGCTGCTGGGAGATGAAGGCGTCCGCCCCGGACAGCTCGCCGTTCACGATCTTGGTGAAGTCCGCCGCGCTGGCCCGCACGGTGGCCGCCGCGTCGGGGCTCGGACCGGTGGGGGTGGTGACCGTGACCGAGCCGTCGTGCACCTCGAGAAGCCAGATCCCGCCGCCCTTCCCGGCCAATACAAACTGGACGACGAGGTCGAGCCCCTTGGCCGCATCGGGGTCGACCTTCGCCGGCAGGACGTCGCCGAAGAACTCGGCGGCGTCGGCGACGTGCACCGTCGGCCGGGCGGCGCGGGCGCGCTCTCCGGGCATCACGGCCGCCTCCATCGCCTCGATCGACTCCGCCAGGATCTCGACCATCCGGTCGACCGTCGGGCGGTCGATGGTGAGCGGCGGCGCCAGGCCGACGACCTCGAGTCCCATGGCCCGGCAGTACAGGCCCCGGGCCCACGCCTCGTGCTCCACCATCTCGCACGCCTGGTGGGGGTTGGCGAAGCCCCGTCCCGTGGTGGCGTCGGCCACGAGCTCGACGCCGACCATGAGCCCGAGGCCGCGCACCTGCCCGACCGTCTCGAAGCGTTCGAGCTCCTTCAACCGGCCGAGGAGGTACCCGCCGACGTCGGCCGCGTTGGCGACGAGCCCTTCCTCCTCGATGATGGCCAGATTGGCCAGGGCGGCGGCACACCCCGCCGGATGGCCCATGTAGGTGAAGCCGTGACTGAGGGGCATCCGGTCCGGGAGCCGCTCGGAGATGGTCTCCCAGACCTTGTCCGACACCACCGATGCCCCGAGCGGCTGGTAGCCACTCGTGAGTCCCTTGGCCAGGGTCACGATGTCCGGTGGCGCCCCGAAGTGCTCGAACCCGAACAGGGTGCCGGTCCGGCCGAAGCCGCAGACGACCTCGTCGGCGATGAAGAGGATGTCGTGGCGGTCGCAGATCCGTCGGATCTCCTCGAAGTAGCCGGGCGGAGGAGGGATGATGCCACCGGCGCCGATGACCGGTTCGGCGATGAACGCGCCGACGCTGTCGGGTCCCTGCTCCTCGACGTACTCCTCGAGCGACCTGGCGCAGGCCAGCCCGCAATCGGGGAACGTGAGGCCGAGCTCGCAGCGATAGCAGTAGGGGGCGGGGATGTGTGCGAAACCTTCTGCCACGGGTCCGAAGTTCCAGTGCATGGGCATGATGCCGGTCGCCGACATGGTGGCGATGGTCAGTCCGTGGTAGCCGTGGTGCCGGGCCACAATGGTCTTGCGCCGCTCCTCACCCTTGAGCGCCCAGTACATCCGCACCAGCTTGAAGTTCGTCTCGTTCGCCTCCGACCCACCGGAGGCGAACATCACGTGGTTGAGGCCGATCTCGGGCGGGAACTGCGACGCGATCTTCTCCGCCAGCTCGATGGCCCGCGGGTGGGACTGTCCGTGGAAGATGGTGAAGTAGTCCAGGGTCCCGAGCTGTTCGGCGATGGCGTCGATGATCCGACGGCGGCCGTGGCCGACGGCCACGCACCACAGGCCGGCGAATCCGTCGATGATCCGATGCCCCTGGTCATCGGTGAGCCACCATCCGTCGGCCTCGACGACGATCCGCGGTCCGACGCTGCTCATCTCACGCGGCGAGGTGACCGGGTGGATCAGGTGCGCGGCGTCGCGCTTGGCCATGGGGGACGTGGTCATGACGGCTTCCTTTCCTTCGGCGATCGGTGATGTGCCCCGCCCGTGACCACCGTGCTCAGAGACGATGCATCGGCGCGCAGGGATTCGATCAGGTGCTCGACGACGGTGACCGTGGGCTCGCGTTCACCGGTGGTCAGAACATGCAGGGTGGCCTCCACCCAGGCCCCGAGCAGGACCCGGGCCAGGGCTTCTGGGTCCAGGGGGACGATCTCACCGCGGGACATCGCCGCCGCCAGGACCCCCTGGACCAGTGCGACGGCGGCCTCCTGGTCGCGTCGGCCGCCTTCGTCGAGGGCCGGGATCGTCCACGCGTCGCGCAGAAAGAACCGGGCGTGTCCGAGGGTGCCGAGGGCCCGGAGGAACGCATCGAAGGCGTAGCGCATATTGGCGACGATGTCGCCATCGGCATTGAACTCCGTCAGAGCGGTCGCCGTGAGCCGCTCGAAGAGGTCGTGCTGGAGGTCGCGGCCGAGATCGTCCTTGTCGGCGAACCAGTAGTAGACCGCGCCCTTGGTCACGCCCGCCGATGCGGCGATCTCTTCCATGGTGACAGCGGTGAAGCCGCTCTCGGCGAACAGCTCCAACGCCACCGTCAAGATCCGGTCGCGGGTCTCCATCCCCTTCGGATTTCGGCGGCCCATCGTTGCCGTCTACCTCTCTGCGGCGTCCCGCGCCTGGGCCCGCACGAATTCCGCCGCGCCGGCGAGGAAACCCTCGACGTTCTGGGCCTTGCCCGACGCGAATTGGGCGAAGTACTCGGGCACGTAGATCGACAGCGCGCCGGCGGCGATCCCGTCCATGATCGTCCGGACGGCTTCGTCCACCGGGATCGCCTCCACCCCGGCGGTGAACGGATCGTTGTCGGGAAGAGTGAACAGCTCGGTGTCGACCACGCCGGGGTACACGACCGTGACCTTGACCCCGGTGTCCCAGAGGTCGACCGCCATGGCCTCGGAGAACACAGCCAGAGCGGCCTTCGAGGCGTCGTAGGCCGCTTCTCCGGGAGAGCTCAACGGGGCGGCGACCGACGACACGGACACGATGCGCCCTGATCCCCTGGCCAGCATCTGAGGAAGGAGTCCCAGGGTGAGGCGCACCGGGGACAGATAGTTGATGGCCATCACCGCCGCCACCGTGGCCGGGTCGAGGTGCGTCACGTGGCGGCGCTTGGGGATGCCGGCGTTGTTGACCAGGATGTCGACCCCGCCCAGGTCCTCCACGGCGTCGTGCGCCAACCGGTCGACGGCGTCATCGTCAGCCAGGTCGACGGCCCACATCCTGGAGTCCGGGGCATGGGCCCGGCAGCGCTCCAGCACCTCGGCCAGGCGATCCTGACGCCGGGCGGCGATCCCCACGGTCGCCCCGGCGGCGGCGAAGGATTCGGCCAGTCCTGCCCCGATCCCGGACGACCCACCGGTGATCAGCACTCGAGCCCCCTCGAACGCGTCGGCCACGATCCCCTCCTCCGGTCACGGTGAGCCCTCCCAGCCCACTTCCGGGAGAACCGTAAACTGACCTTGCGTAGGTAAACAATACGGATCGCCTGATTTTCCGGCGACACGTCCAGGTTCGGGACCAAATCCTCTACTGCCGGAGCGTGGGCGTAGGCGACGCTATGAGAGGACAGTTCCGTCCGGTCGCCAGGAGGCGGGGGTCGGCATGGGCATGGGGACAGGCTGATGGAGCAGGTCGGAGGACTCGACGCGGCGTTTCTCTACTGCGAGACCCCGACCATGCACATGCAGGTCTGCGGATTGCTGCTCCTCGATCCTTCCACGATGCCTTCCGGCTATTCGTACGACCGGATCCGCTCCATGGTTTTCGAGCGCCTCTCCGAGATTCCCTCCGTCCGCCAGAAGCTGGCCAAGGTGCCGTTCAACCTGGGCCGACCCTTCTGGGTCGACGACCCGGACCTCGACATCGATCGCCATCTCCATCGCGTCGTCCTCGAACCTCCCGGTGACGAACGGTCGCTGGCCAACGTCGTCGGCGACATCGCCAGCTGGCAGCTGCGCCGAGACCGACCCCTCTGGGAATTGTGGGTGATCGAGGGACTGGCGGACGGACGTGTGGCCATCCTCGTGAAGATGCACCACTCGACCATCGACGGCGTCTCGGGAGCCAGCATGATGGGGCAGATGCTCGACCTCGAGCCCGTGCCGCCGACCCCGACCCTTTCGTCCGATGAGCGGCCGGCGCAGCAGCCACCGAGCCCACTCGAGCTGCTGGCGCGCACCATGACCGCTCGGCTGGCCGAGCCCCTCGAGCTGGCCCGACTCGTGCCGGCGACCGCCTTCCGCCTGGCCACCACCCTGTGGCGACTGGGGCGGCAGGGAGACACCGGCACGCCGATGACCAAGCCGTTCACGGCGCCGCGCACCCTGTTCAACGCCACCATCACCGCACGCCGATCGGTTGCCGTCACCGAGGTCGCCCTGGCCGATATCAAGACGGTGAAGGATGCTTTCGGAGTCACCGTCAACGACGTGGTGACCGCCGTCGTGGGTGGGGCACTTCGTCGTTACCTCGAAGACCGTGGCGAACTCCCCGATCGTTCACTCCTGGCCGCGGCACCCGTGTCCGTCCACGATCAGACGGCCGATCGGGGGGGTATGACCAAGGTATCGGTGATGTTCTCGACCCTGGCCACCGACGAAAAGGACCCCGTCGAGCGGCTCCGCGTCATCGCCGCTGCCAATTCCCGGGCCAAGGAGATCCATCGGATGGTCGGCGCTGACACTCTCATGCGCTGGGCCGAGCACTTCTGGCTCAACGCCTTTGCTCTCGGCGCCCGCCTGTATTCCACTCTGCACCTCGCCGACCATCATCGCGTCGTGCACAACCTCATCCTTTCCAACGTGCCGGGACCGCCCGTCCCCCTCTACATGGCCGGCGCCCGCCTGGTGGGTCTCTACCCCCTGGGGCCCATCACCGACGGGGCTGGGCTCAACGTGACCGTGTTGTCAGAAGAGGATCGGGTCGGCTTCGGCATCATCACCTGCCCTGACCTCGTGCCCCGGGTGTGGGACATGGCCGACGCCGTACCAGGGGCACTGGCCGAGCTCGTGGAGGCCGCCGCGCGCCAGGGCCGTGTGTCCAGACGTCCGGTTCCGGCGCGTTCCCGGCGGAGCCCCGGCGGAGCCCCGGCGGCTAGTCCGTAGTGGTCATCCGGGTCAGAGCGCCGGGAACGAATGGGTGAGCGCATCGTCCACGAGCTTTCGGACTGCGCGCGACCAGAAGAAGCCGACGTGGCCGCCGGCGTAGGTGGCCAGGGAGGGTCGGCCCCAGTGCAGCCACAACCGCCGGGCCTGGCCGAACGTCGACATCCGGTCGCCCAGGCCGGCGAAGATGAAGCGACGATCGAAAGGGACCTGGCAGTCCATCGCCAACGGCGAGACAACGCGGTGTGCGTCGTCGGCCGCTTGCCCCAGGACTCCGTAGGCGTCCGCCAACCGGGCGATGTCCGGGGGACTGTGCCGGCGGAAGAGCTCCGGCAGGCTGACCACGGGGATCCCGGCGATGACGCACGCCAGGTCGTCCTCGAGGGAGGCGACGAGCGCGGCCACCAGCGCCCCGAGCGAGTAGCCGATCAGTCCGACGGTGGTGGCTCCCTGGCTCTCCCGCAACCAACGGATGACCCGGCGTAGGTCCCAGGTGGCCTGAGCCATGCCGTGCATGCTGTCAATCAGGTCGATGGTCATGAGGTCCTCGCCTCGCACCCGGCCCGACGCCCGCGGGCCGTGGAGGGGAAGCACGGGTACGACGACGTTGATGCCCCGACGATGCAGCTGTGTCGCACGGAATGCGCGCAAGTCCGTCGAGGCACCCGTCCCCATGCCGAAGCCGTGGGCGCAGACGAGCCAGCATTGGTGCTCTCGACCCGGAGCTCGCGACACCCACGCGTGAACGGTGTGGTTGGCCTCGTGGCTGAGCCACCTGCTTCGCCCCGGTTCCTCGGGATACGGCTCCCAGCCGCTCGTGAACGTGACGTGCTCGTAGCTGAGGCCGAGGGCGCGCTCGTGCCAGGCCCGCACATCCTCCGGTGCGGAGGGGCTCTGATGATATTCGGCCGGGCGATCGAGCCACCCACGCGTCGAGAAGAGAGTCTGGGCGACCGCCAAATCGGCCGCCGCCGGGGCATAGTCGTCAGGGCTCGGCAACAGGTCGGGATGCCGGAAAACAGCGATGAGCACCTCGTCGAGGTACGCCTGAAGAGCCAGGGCCGGTGTCGGTCGGACGGGCACGATGCTGTCGTCGTCGCCGGCACTGGCCGTCCTCTGCCTGCTCCGGGCGAGGAAGGACCCCACGCGGGGGCCTGCTCGCAACACGCCCATCATGCGCGGATCACTGATGCCGGTCACGGGTGCGCCATATCGCTGAGCACCCCTCTATCATCGCATTGCGGAATTCTGACTCTTAGAGCCGATCGGCCCTTTCCGACGCTCTCCGGTAGGACCCCGAACGCGGCGCGTGACTCTCAGTCGCCCACGAGAGGGGGATCTGAGCCAAATGAGGCTTTCGCCTCTATCGGACCCTTCGCCGAAGGAGTATGAGGGAAACAAGGCCCGACACAGAAGGGGGCCAAGATGCAGCGAACGATCAGCGATCCTCATAGATCGGAACAGCACGAAGATGCCGATTTCGACGACATCGAAAGAGAGTTGTTCTGCTCGGAGCGGGAGGTCTCATTCGGAATCATCCCCTTCGCCAATCTCGACCTCACGACAATCGTGCGGGAACGGTCGAGCAGGGGCACGAGGCGAGGCTAAGACGTAGCGCAAGAGCCCGTGCGGCGCCGCCGCGATGCTACGGTCCGCCCGTGGCGACGAGCGAAGAGCGGCAATGGACGGACGGCCTCCAAGGTTTCACCAGGGAGTCCTTCGAGGCGGACGGCAAGCGACGTGACATCTTCCGTGCCGGGACCGGACCAGCCGTCATCGTGATAAGCGAGATCCCCGGCATCACGCCCTTGGTGGCCGAATTCGGACGCAAGGTGGCGGCGGTGGGCTGCACCGCCGTCATGCCGAACCTCTTCGGTGATCCGGGACGGCCTCCATCGGGCACCTACATGGTCACGTCCATCGGGCCGGTCTGCATCTCGAGAGAATTCTCGTGCTTCGCCCTGCGGAAGACGAGCCCGATCACGGTCTGGCTACGCAAGCTCGCAGCCGCTGAGCACGCCCGCTGCGGGGGTCCCGGGGTGGGAGCGGTGGGCATGTGTCTCACCGGTGGATTCGCTCTGGCCATGATGGTCGACGACATCATGCTCGCTCCCGTCCTGAGCCAGCCGTCCCTGCCGTTCCCGATCACGAAGAAGCACAAGGCCGACATCGGGATCTCCGATGCCGACCTCGCCCGCGTGAAGGAACGTACCGCCGAGGGCACGTGCCTGCTGGGACTGCGCTTCACCAACGACCCCTTCTGCTTCGAGGAGCGCTTCGTCACGTTGCGACGCGAACTGGGAGACGCCTTCATCGCGGTCGAGATCGACTCGTCACCGGGCAATCCCTATGGACATCCCAAGGCGGCCCACTCCGTCCTCACCGAGCACCTCCAGGACCGAGAGGGCACCCCGACCCGGGCCGCGCTCGATCAGACCCTGACGTTCTTCCGGGAGAGGTTGGGCGTCGGAACGGGCCGGGGACCGCAGACCGCGTAGCTTCAGGGCCTCACCTCGGGATGGCCCGGCTGGTGAGGGGGGAGTGCCCGTCACTCACGTCGCCTGACGCGAGTTCGCCCGCCCTGCCTTTCAAGGGCAAGACGGGCGAGCCATCATTCGACATCTAACCAGCGACTCCAAATGAGCGCCGAATCGAGAGGCGGACACTCAACGAAGCCTTAAGCGCTCCGACTCTGTGCGGACCAGGACACTGCGTCCCGGACAATCGCACCTGTCACCGCTGAGGAACATCCCGGTCCAACGGCTACCGGACGCCTCACTGGAGCAACTCACACGGCGGCGCTGGGGATCAGATTGGTCACCATAGGCGAACCTCCTGTCACCTCGGGTCCCCTGTCTCCGAGAACCCTCATCCCGTACAACACCGGAACGCCCGGATGTGTTCCCGGCCGAGGACACCACCTGATCCCGGCGGCGCCGACGAGGGCGTCCTGTGGCCCCGGCGGCGCGGCGACCGGCATCCGGCAGCGAGAATGTGCCCATGCGAGAGCTGATCGTCCTCGGGACTGCGAGTCAGACTCCCACCCGGTACCGCAACCACAACGGCTACCTCCTGCGCTGGGACGAAGAGGGGATCCTGTTCGATCCGGGTGAGGGCACCCAGCGTCAACTCCTGGTGGCCGGCGTGTCGCCCTGGGTCTTCGGCCGCATCTGTATCACCCACCTCCACGGAGACCACTGCCTGGGCCTCCCCGGTGTCGTCCAGCGGCTGTCGCTCGACCGGGTGACCCGCCCCGTCGAGGTTCTGTACCCGTCGAGTGGCCAGGTCTACATCGACCGGCTCCTGCACGCGTCGGTGTTCGACGAGCACGTCGACGTGCGCCAGCGGCCGGTGGCGGCGTCCGGCGTCGTGGACCCCGGGCCACCGTATGCGCTGGTGGCGAAGCGGCTCGATCACGTCCCGGACACCCTCGGATGGCGTCTCGAGGAGCCGCCGGGCCGCACCATGATCCACGACCGGCTCGAAGCCGCCGGCGTCGTCGGGCCCGCCGTGGGCGAGCTCCAGCGCGCCGGTGTCGTCGATGTGGGCGGCCGGCGCGTCCGACTCGAAGAGATGAGTGTGGCCCGACCGGGGCAGGTGGTCGCCTTCATCATGGACACCGGCCTGTGCGATGCCGCCTTCGAACTGGCGGAAGGGGCGGACCTCGTCGTGTGCGAAGCGACGTTCGCGTCCGCCGAGGCTGAACTGGCCCGCCAGTACCATCACCTCACGGCCGGGCAGGCGGGGAGGATCGCGGCCGAGGTGGGAGCCCGGCGGCTGGTGATCTCGCACTTCTCGCAGCGCTATCCCGACGAGACCATCCTGCTCGATGAGGCCCGGGCCGAATTCGACGATGTCATCGCCGCGCGCGACCTCTTACACGTGCCCGTCCCGTCCCGCCTGGCGGCCGGCTCCCGGCCGGGGCCCGGCTCTCCGCCGTAAGCAGGCCCACTCAGCGGTGCGGAACCAGCGATTCCAGGGCGAGGACACCAACCTGCGTGTAGGTCGAGGTGCCGAACGCCGTCGAGGTCGTCACCTTGATGTCCTGTTGAAGACGCAGTGGCAGACCGGTGCTGGCGCTGAACCACTCTTGGGAACGCTCGGTGCCCCTCTGGGCGCCCGACTGATTCCGCACCCGCAGGAAGTGCGCCGCCCGGACGTGGGTTCCGCCCACCGATAGCGTGGTCAGACCCATGAACCGGTACGGACCGGCACTCAGGGTCTGGCCCTTCACCGAGGTGTTGGTGCCCGTACAGCTCGACTCCCACTCTTGGCCGGGCCGGGCATCGGCCGGGATGGCCATCGAACGTGGCGCGCACGTGAACGAGCTCAGGTTCGTAACGTCGAGGGGGCCCACCGACCACAGCTGCCAGGATTGCCCGCCGGCCTCCCAGAGGCCGCTCTTGTGGAGGCAGTACTTCCACGTCTCCCAGTGATGGGTGCTGTAGTCGATCTTGAAGATCCAACAGCTCGATCCCAAAAGGGTCACCGTTCCGGGCATGAACGGTCCCTCAGCCTGAGAGAGCGGCGGCAACGACAGCTGCTCGGTACCCGAGCCCGTGTAGCGATAGACCCCTGGTGCAGGGCGAGCCGCTCCGGGGGAACCGGCGCCGTTCCTTCCGAGTTGCGATTCGGCCTGACCCAGGGTCACCGGCCTCGCCCGGCTCGACGTCAGCCAGATCACCGCCGTCCCCACCCCGGCCAGGAGGAGGAACGCACCGACGACCCACGGCCAGCGACGGTGACGTCGGCGCGACGTCCGTCCTGGGTCGTCCGCCAGATCTGCTTGTGCCCGGGAGCGCTGCTTGTGACGAGTCACTGCATGCAGTCTCCGCCATCGGCCGCCTTCGCCCTAGGGCCATTGGACCCTGTCGTGTCGGCGATCGGACCACGCAAGGTGGGACGTCTAGCCCACCTTCGGCACCCGACGGTGCACGACCACGACCGGGCATGGCGCTTGAGCGACGCAGTGCATGCTCACCGAGCCCAGGAACATGCCGGCAATAGCCCCGTGACCGTGGCTACCGATGACGAGGAGGTCGGCGTGCTCGGCGGCGGCGATGAGAACCGGAGCGGCATGGCCTTCGACGACGACCTGGCGTACCTCGAGACCGGGATGGGGTCCCAAGATGCCCTCGACGACCTCGGCGAGCTGCTTCCGCGTCTGTTCGTCTGGATCCCACCCTGGTGGCCAGGTCGGTTCCCGGCCCCATGCCGTCGGCCACGTCCAGGATGTGATCACCTCCAGGGAGGAGCCGGAGAGCTCGGCCTGCGTTGCCGCCCATCGCAATGCGTCGACGGAGTCATCGCCGTCGACACCTACGACGATAGTCCCGGTCTTCTCAGTGCTTGCGTCCATCTGTCCTCCTGCTCCTATTCGGTGAATCCGACGGTGTGCCCACTGGCGTAGACGACGACCGCATCAGCGGGGATATTCTCAATCATTCCCGCGACCGGGTCGAAGAACACATCCACTCCACCGGCACTGCCGAGATAGAAGAGATTTTCTGGGAATTTTGGGCTTGTGCGGGCAGCGTCAACCCATCGGACTTTCACCGGTGGCGCGTCCACACCGAGAAATCCTTCGCTGCCACTCGCCCACGGGAGCGACATGTTCCACCTCATGAATCGTACGCACCCACAGGGCAGGGACTTTCCTTCGATCAAGTATCCGGCAGATCGGTAGCCACTCAGTCCTGATAGCCCGAAAATGGCAACGACCACCAGAGCTCCTGCCACGATTCGCCGCATACGTGACTGATGCAAGGAGGAGCGGAGGGCCTTCAAGGGCTTGCTGTCAAAGCTGGTGCTCACGGCAAAGATCGAGATCACGAGCAGAAGCGCCACCCAGTTGAATCCATGAACGTGTTGCGACGGAGGCAGAAGCACGCCGAAGACGGCGACCCCTATGGCCCCGACTACGAGGGTAAGAAGCAGCAGGGCAAAGCTGATTTCCTTGTCAACCAACCGGCCAAGGCCAGCGATCAACATGACCGTCGCCAAGAACAGGACGACGACACCCGCGACACGACTGAGGGTGGCGGCGTAGTCGAGGCCCACGGCGTCCGGGGATGTTCCCAGCCGGGAGTAGAACGCGGAATCGGCGAATCGCACCGAGCCATAGACCACGAGCGCACCCAGGGTCAGCCATCCGAGGATGTCCTGGGTGGACCACCTCCCAGGCCGCTGATCGGGATCAGCCATGACGTCATCATGCAGCCGGAGAGCGGGTTGCCGGGCACCCGCGAGACTGGTCGAACGTATGTTCGATCAGTCTCGCTAGAATCCGGCCTGTGCAGGCACTCGAGGTCGCTCTCTCCGCCGGGCCGGCGTGGTCCGAGGGACTGAACCCCGCCCAGCGACTGGCCGTGGACCACCGTGCCGGACCGCTCCTGATCGCCGCCGGCGCCGGAACGGGGAAGACCCGGACCCTGGTATCCCGCCTGGCCCGGCTCCTCGACGAGGGGGTGGCGCCGGAGCGGATCCTGCTCGTCACCTTCTCCCGACGGGCCGCCGCCGAGCTGGCCCGGCGGGCCGGGCAGCTGACCGACCCGTTGCTGGCCCGCCGGGTGGTGGCCGGGACCTTCCACTCGGTCGCCCACCGCCTCCTCCGTCGGTACGGCGCCGCCCTCGGACTGGCCGAGGGCTTCAGCGTCCTCGGACAGGGCGACGCCCGGGATCTCCTGGCCCTCGTCCGGGCCCCCGTGGCGGCGGACTCCCCCACCCGTTTCCCCCGCACCGAGACCGTGGCGTCGATCTACGGCCGCGTCGTGAGCAGCCAGATGCCGTTGGAGGAGACGGTGGTCCGGTGGTTCCCGTTCTGTGCCGACGACGTCGAGGGGCTCCGCACCATCTTCTCGGCCTACACCACCCGCAAACGGGAACAGCGCCTCCTCGACCTCGAGGACCTCCTCCTCTACTGGCGCGCCGCGGTGACCGATCCCACCGTGGGGCCCGCGCTCGGCGAGCGTTTCGACCACATCCTGGTGGACGAGTACCAGGACACCAACCTGGTCCAGGCCGACATCCTGCGCGCCATGGCGAGCCAGGACATCGCCATCACCGTCGTCGGCGACGACGCCCAGGCCATCTACTCGTTCCGGGGGGCCACGGTCCGCAACATCCTCGACTTCCCCGCCCACTTTCCCGGGACGTCGACCGTCACCCTGGAACAGAATTACCGCTCCACCCCTCCCATCCTCGAGCTGGCCAACGCTGTCATCGCCGGGGTGGGCGAAGGTGTCCCCAAGCGGCTGTGGACCGAGGAGGGCGGCGGCGCCCGTCCCACCCTGGCCACCTGTCCGGACCAGCAGGCCCAGGCCATGGCCGTCAGCCAGACCATCCTCGACCACTACGAGGCGGGCATCGCGCTGCGCCACCAGGCGGTGCTGTTCCGGACGGGCCACCACAGCGACCTGCTCGAGGTGGAGCTCCGCCGGCGACGGATCCCCTTCGTCAAGTACGGCGGCCTCCGCTTCCTGGAGGCGGCCCACGTCCGGGACCTCCTGGCCATGCTCCGCCTCGTCCAGAACCCGTGGGACGAGCTGGCCTGGATGCGGGTCCTCCACCTGGCCCACGGCACCGGTCCGACCTCTGTCGAGAAGATCCTCGGTCATCTGGGGGTGCGGGATTCCGGACGGAGCGGTCCCGACCCGCTGGCCACCTTCTGTTCCGCCCCGCAGAGCTGCGACGCCGCACCCCGTTCGGCGGCGGACCTGGCCTCGCTGGCCTCGGCGCTCGGGCCCTGCCGGGAGAACCGGCTCTCGGCCGGCATGCAGGTGGATGTGGTCCGCAACGCGCTCGAGCCCCTGATCCGGCGTCGCTACGACCATCCCGAGGCGCGCCTGGCCGACTTCGACGCGCTGGCCCGCATCGCCGCCGACGCAGCGGACGCCACCCAGCTGGTAGCCGACCTCACCCTCGACCCGCCGACCTCCACGGGGGACCTCGCCGGTGCCCCGTCGCTCGACGACGACTGGCTCACCCTGTCCACCGTCCATTCGGCCAAAGGGGGCGAATGGGGGGTGGTCCATCTCATCCACGCCGCCGACGGGGCCTTCCCCTCCGACCTGGCCACCGGGAGCGACGAGGGGGTGGACGAGGAGCGGCGCCTCTTCTACGTGGCTCTCACCCGGGCCCAGCACCATCTGCACATCTACGCACCGCTGCGTTACCACCACGGCGATCCCGCCGGCTGGACCGACAGGCACAGCTACGCCCAACGGACGCGCTTTCTCCCTCCCGACATGGACGACCTCCTCGACCACCGGGCCATCCGGGGACCCGATGACCTGGACCTGCCGGTGTCGTCCCTGCCCCTCACCTCCGTCGTGGACACCGCGCTGAGCAGCCTCTGGTAGCCGTGCCTCGGGACGTTTGGCTCTATCCGAGTGGCGCCGGAACGCAGATCATGAGGGTACCCAGACCGTGCGTTCTCCCGACCAGGAGGAGCCAAGGTGATCTGTCCACCATCATCGGCCACCGCCACGGTGGAGCCGACCCCCCCGTCGAGCGGCTCCCTCAAGCCGGTCCTCGACGTCCTCCCCGATTCGGTCTACGACAACCCGACCTGGCGGGGGATGGCCTACTTCTGCCGCGACCTGGTGATGTACGTCGCCCTACTGGGGATCCTGGTGGTGGTGAGCAACGTGTTCGCCGTGGCCGCCGTCGAAGTTGTGATGGCGCTCGTCGTCTCCGGCCTGTTCATCGTCGGCCACGACGCCGCCCACGGCGCGCTGTTCAAGACGAAACGCATGAACTCGAGGGTCGCCCATCTGGCCATGCTGCCCGCCTGGCACGTCTACGAGGGATGGGTGCTCGGCCACAACCGGATCCACCATCCCTACACGGTGCGTCAGGGCTATGACTTCGTCTGGCACCCGGTCACCCCCCAGGACTACGCGGTGATGGGACGGTGGCGCCGGGCCGTCCACAAGGTCGAGTGGTCCTGGGCCGGCGCCGGTCTCTACTACCTCCACCAGGTCTGGTGGAAGAAGATGATGGTGGGCCAGAACCCGTCGCGCTGGGCCAAGGCGATCCGCCGGGACCGGTGGCTCGTCACCGGCTACATCGCCGGCATGCTGGCCCTCTTCAGCGCTGTCGGCGTCTCGCTCGGCGACTCGCCGGCCGGCGTGCTCTGGCTCGACGCCCGCACGGTCGTGCTGCCGTTCCTCGGCTTCAGCTACGTGATCGGCTCACTGGTGCACACCCACCACATCTCGCCGCAGATCCGCTGGTGGAAGAAGGCGGAGTGGACCAAGTACAAAGCCCAGGTGCAAGGCACCACCGTGCTCCGGGCGCCCAAGGGCCTCAACTTCTTCATCCACTGGATCATGATCCACGTGCCCCACCACGTGGACATGCGCGTGCCGATGTACCACCTCGAAGCGGCGGCCGCCGCCATCGAGGAGGGCTTCCCCGGCGTGGTCATCGACCAGCCGTTGCGCTTCCGGGACTTCGTGGCCAACTCGAAGGCCTGCAAGCTCTATGACTTCGACGCCGGACGGTGGCTCACCTACGCCGAGGGCGCGGCACTGGTCGGGGCGCCTGCGTCAGCCAGTGGATCTCCCTCGCCGGTCACGTAACCCTGGCGGGCCGGTCCAGCCGGTACTGCAGAGGGATCCAGCCCCGCCGACGGTAATACCAGGGGATGAACCTGCCGTGTAGGACAGGATGCTTCTGGGAGAGCAGCCGGGCGGCGTGCTCCGACCCCACGCCGTCGAGGAGCCGGGCGTCGCCTTGGACAGAAGGTCCGAGCTGACGACCTCGACATGTCGAGGGTGCGACTTCGACGCGTGGCGTGTGGCGAAGGCGCTTGGCTTTTCCCGTCGCGTCGCAGGTCCGGAAGAACGCCGTATCTCCCACGACGACCATATGCACCGGCGTCGCCACCGCCGTGCCGTTCCGTCGAAACGTTGTCAGCTGCACATATCTCGCCGACGAAAGGGATGCGAAGTGTCCCGGCGCCGAGATGGGGCCAGGGTTCTTGACCATGAGCGCCCCTCTTCAGATCGAGCCTTCCCGGACAATCAACGCCTCGGTACCCGACATCAACGTTCTCCCGGGCCTGCGGCCGCCGGTGCCCGGTAGCGGGTCGTTCCGTTGCGCGGTGGGTGGGATACGGTCCTGCTCTCGGGATGGCGGGCGTCCCATGTCGGACGCTCGGAGCGGATCACGGGAAGGCTCTCATAGTTGTGATGGGGCGGTGGCGACGTCGTCCACCACTCGAGGGCATGGCCGCCCCAGGGATCGGGGCCCGACAGGACGGGTCTGCGCCACGAGACGTAGTAGTTGGCCACGAACACCAGGACCGACAGGGCGATGAGAACGGAACCGGCCGTCGACCAACGGTTCAACATCACCCACGACGACTCCGAATATGTGGCGACGCGGCGCGGCATGCCGTGCAACCCGAGGACATATTGCGGCAGGAACGTGACCTGGGAGCCGACGAACATCAACCAGAAGTGCCACTTCCCGAGCCCTTCTCGCAACATCCGACCTGTCATCTTGGGGTACCAGAAGTAGATGCCGGCCATCCCGGCCATGACCAGCGCCATGGCCACACTGTGGAAATGAGCCACCACGAAGTAGGTGTCGTGGGTGGCGAAGTCGATGGGCGGTGAAGCCAGGAAGATCCCGGTCAGGCCACCGAGCAGGAACGTGAACAGGAAGCCCACGGCGAAGAGCATGGCGGTGTCGAAGCGGATCTGGCCCCCCCACATGGTGCCGATCCAGTTGAAGAACTTGATTCCCGTGGGCACGGCGATGAGCAGAGACAACAGCGAGAAGAAAGGGAGCAACACGGTTCCCGTGGTGAACATGTGGTGGGCCCACACGCCAGTGGAGAGGGCGGCGATGGCCAGGGTGGCGAAGATCATGCCCTTGTAGCCAAAGAGTGGTTTGCGGGAGAAGACGGCGATCACCTCGCTGATGATGCCGAAGAAGGGAAGGGCCAGGATGTACACCTCGGGATGGCCGAAGAACCAGAAGAGGTTCTGGTAGAGCACGGGGACCCCACCACCGGAGACGGAGTAGATGTGGGTCCCGAAATGACGGTCACAGAACAGCATCACCATGGCTGCCGTCAAGATGGGGAAGGCGATCAGGATCAGGACAGCAACGGCAAGCATGTTCCACGTGAACATGGGAAGTCGGAACATGGTCATGCCCGGGGCCCGCAGGTAGAAGATGGTGGTGACCAGGTTGACGGCGGTGAAGATGGCCGAGAACCCGGTCATCACGATGGCCAGGATCCAGAGGTCAGGGCCCGACCCCGGTGAATACGTTGCCGTCGAGAGTGGCGCGTACCCGACCCAACCGAAGGCGGAGGCGCCCCCGGCCGTGAAGAACGACATGAGCATGGTGATCGAACCGGTGAGGTACAACCAGTACGACAAGGCGTTGAGACGGGGGAAAGCCATGTCGGGAGCCCCGACCTGCAAGGGCACGATGTAGTTGGCCACACCGCCGAAGGCGAAAGGTCCGACGAAGAGGTAGATCATGATCGTGCCGTGCATGGTGAACAGCTCGTCGTACTGTTGCAGGCTCACCAGGGAACTGTGGGCTGACGACAGCTGTGCCCTGATGACCATGGCCAGAGCGCCGCCGAGAACCATCATCAGGACCGACGTGACCATGTAGGACGTACCGATCACCTTGTGATCGGTACTCGTGAGCCACCGCAACAGACCCGTGGGTTGGCGCGTTTCGGCACCGTGGGCCGTCGGTCGCTCGAGTATGGCGCTCATCGACAACCCCCTGATCCGGCGGCACCCGTTGCAGCATGGCATAGACACGCACGCGTGACCGCTGTCATTCGGGCGGGACTGCGTGCAGTGTCGAGATACTCAGTGATTGCACCATTGCCATGGTGTCAATCGTCGGTCGCGCCAGCCCCGTCTCCCCATCAAAGCGTGGCGCTCCTCCGACTCTCGCTCGGCGACCCTCGTCCGGCGACCCTCGTTCGACGCCCGCGCGCCAATTCACCGAACTGTATACATTCCGTCGCCACCCCGTTAGGGTCGAAAGTCCCATAGTGGAACACGTTCTCGTCGTCTATCCTTCTCATCGTTGCCATGATTCAGAAGCGTCCACGGACGCGTGGAGGGAGGCGACCGATGACAGCGCCCACGACAGCCCGACCGACATGCGACTTCGACGTCCTCGATCGCCACTTCTACCAGGATCCACATCCGGCCTACGCGTGGATGCGCGCCAACCGCCCCATCTACTGGGATGACGCCCACAACTTGTGGGTGCTGTCGCGCCATGCGGACGTGTCATACGTGTCCACCCACCCCGATTTGTTCTGTTCCAGCCACGGGATCCGCCCGACGCAGTCGGTCGACCTGTCTCTCGTCGGTCTCGACGGCGACCGCCACCTCCGTCAGCGCCGCCTGATCAACCAGGGGTTCTCACCCAGGATGATCCGCGCCATGGAGCCACGGGTACGGGAAGTCGTCACCGAGGTGCTCGACCGCATCGCCGACCGCTCGTCGTGCGACTTCGTGACCGATGTGGCGGTGCCGGTCCCACTGGTCGTCATCGCCGAGCTCATGGGCCTGCCGATTGAAGACCGCGTCCGCCTCGGCCGCTGGTCGGATCGCATGATGGCCGGGGAGGGCCGGAGCGACCTCGACGACCCCGTCATGGCCGACGCCGGCGCCGCGTTCGGCGAATACGTGGGCTACTTGTCCGACATGATCGAAGACCGGCGCCGCTCGCTCCGGCTGGGCCACGCCGTTCCGAACGACGTCATCAGCGTTCTCGTGGGAGCCGACGAGGAAGGGATGCTCGAGTCGAACGACGAGCTCACGCAGGATGAGCTCACGATGTTCCTGGTCGTCTTGTTGGTGGCCGGTAACGAGACCACCCGGAACGCCCTTTCGGGAGGTATGTGGGCGCTCAGTCGCTTCCCCGAGCAGTGGGGCCTTCTCGGCCACGACCCTGCGTCGTTCGGCACGATGGCTGACGAGATCTGCCGCTTCGTCAGTCCGGTCATCAGCTTCGCACGGACGGCCACGCAGGACACCGAGCTGCATGGCCAACTGATCGCCGCCGGCGAAAAGGTGCTGTTGCTCTACCAGTCGGCCAACCGCGACGAGGACGTCTTCACCGACCCCGACTCCCTGAAGCTCGACCGCAGTCCCAATCCCCATCTGGCCTTCGGGATCGGGCCTCACGTGTGCATGGGCATCAACTTGGCGCGACTCGAGATCAGGGTCCTGTTCGAAGAGCTGACGAGGCGCTTCCCCGACATGGTGGTCACACCGGGTGCCGTCCCGAGGTACGGCGAGCATGCACTCGTCCACGCCATCGAAGCCCTGCCGGTCGAGTACACGTCCGAACGCGCCTGACCGGCCGGACAGACTCCGTCCGGGCGACCTCCCCGGGGCCGGCACGCCGGGGCGGGGGCGCAGGTAGCATTGAGTCAGCGGGCCCGCCTACGAAGGAGGCTCGATGGTTCTGGTGGCGTTGGCTGTCCTGGTGGCGATGGCGGTGGCCGTTGCCGCCGGTGTCCACACCGGACCGCACGGGCTGGTGGCCGCCGGCGCCCTCGGGATCCTGGCCAGCATCGGTTTCATCATCGGGGTGGTCGAGCTCACCCCGGCCCGCTCCCGTCCGGCCATCGCGCTGATCATGCTGGCCGCCACGGCCGCTCTCTCCGCCGGAGCGCTCGTGGCCGGGGCGCTGGCGTTCCCCGCTCTCCGTCGCCGTCAACCCGCCTCCGGACCCGGGCGCCTCTTCGGAGCGAACGGCGTGACCGTCACCGACCTCACCCCCCGCGGCACGGTCCAGGTCCGGGGAGAGACCTGGACGGCCGAGTCGATGTGCGGTCGCCTGCCGGCCGGCACGCCGATCGAAGTCCTGGAGGTCGAGGGGCTGCGCCTCCGGGTGTGGTCCGATACGGCCGCCGGCGCCCTGCCGGACGGCCCGAAAGATGAGGAGTGAGCATGACCTTCGTCATCGCCATCGCCGTGGTCGTCGGTGTCCTCCTGGTGGCCTTCTCCGCCCTGTCAGTGAAGGTCGTCCGGGAATACCAGCGCATCGTCCTGTTCCGCCTGGGCCGGTCCCTCGGGCCCCGGGGGCCGGGGCTGGTGCTCCTCAACCCCATCACCGACCGGTCGAACTGGGTGGACCTGCGCGAGCGGTACCTGGAGATCCCCCATCAATCGGCCATCACCCGGGACAACGCCGCCATCTCCATCGACTTCATCATCTTCTACAAGGTCGTCGACCCCGTCATGTCCGTCCTCCAGGTGCAGAACTTCGCCGGTGCCGCCCAGAACATCGCGGCGACGACGCTGCGGAGCGTCGTGGGCGACATGACCCTCGACGACGTCCTCTCCAAGCGCGAGGAGATGAACACCGTCCTGCGCACCAAGCTCGACGACGTGACCGAGCGCTGGGGGGTGAAGGTGACGAACGTCGAGGTGCGCGAGATCAACCCGCCCCCCGGCGTCCAGGAGGCGATGACCCGCCAGATGTCGGCCGAACGCACCCGCCGGGCCGTCGTCACCGAATCCGAGGGGCAGAAGCAGGCCGCCATCACCATCGCCGAAGGGCAGAAGCAGTCGGCCATCCTCTCCGCCGAAGGGGACCGCCAGGCCGCCGTCCTCCAGGCCGAGGGGTTGTCGCTGGCGTTGGCGCGGATCACCGAAGTGGCCAAGGGCGTCGACGCCAACACCCTCATGCTGCAGTACCTCGATGCGCTGCGCGACATCGCCGGTTCGCCGTCCACCAAGGTGCTCATCCCCGTGGAGCTGACCAACCTCCTGTCGGGAGTCCGCGACCTGGTCGGTCAGAGGGGACCGCTCGGAGCGGCGGCCAGCAACGGATCGGCGGACGCCTCCGTTTGACGCTTCCGTCGCCCCACTGATAGTCAGCGTGGGCATGTCGAACGATTCGGTGCCGCGCTCCTGGGAAGACGGCAAGGCGGAGGAAGAGACCTTCTGGGCCCGTTGGATCGAAACCAGGGGATCGGAGTGGCCCGAGGAGTTCCGGGAGCGGATGGACCCGGCCACCGAGCTGCAGCCGCATGTCTCCGAAGAGCTCGACCTGCCCGATGGACAGGTCCCCGTCATTCTGGACGTCGGTGCCGGACCGATGACCATCCTGGGCAAGATGTGGCGCGGCGCGCCGGTCACCCTCATCGCCGTCGACCCCCTGGCCGCCGTCTATGACCGGTTGCTCGACCGATTCGGTGTGGTGCCACCGGTCCGCACCATCACGGGGCATGTCGAGCGTCTGAGCGAAACCCTCGAGGCCGGTTTCTTCGACCTGGTCCACATGCGCAATGCCCTCGACCACAGCTACGACCCCCTCGAAGGCATCCGGCAGATGCTCACGGTGGCCAAGACCGGGGCGCCCGTCGTGCTCCGGCATGCCCGCAACGAGGCGGAGCGCGAGAACTACGTCGGCTTCCACCAGTGGAATGTCGATGAACGAGGCGGTCGGATGGTCCTGTGGAACACGTCGACCACCATCGACGTCAACGACGCTCTCGGGAGCAGCACGGACGTGAGGGTTCAGGGGTCCGAAACGATGGTCGGGTGCACCATCCGACAACCGTCCTAGCCTGTCGTCCGGTAGCGCCGGCGGAACAGCAGGTAGGCGACGGCACCGGCCGGCAGGGGGAGCCAGTACGCCGCCAACCGGTACGTCAGGGTGGCCAACAGGGCATCGCCCACGTTGACGCCGGCCAGGACGAGCAGGGCGCTCAAGGTCGCTTCGATGATGCCCAGGCCGCCGGGGGTGATGGGCACCAGTCCGATGACACCGGCGACGGCGAAGGCCAGGAGGACGAGCGACGGCCGGGGGTGACTGCCCGTGGCCCGCAGGGCGGCCAGCAGACAGAGATAGTCGAATCCCAACCGGCCGGCCGACAGCAGAACGGCGTCGCGCCATTTCTTCCCCAGAACCGACCGGATCACGTCGCGTTCGGAGAGCAGTCGCCGGTCCAGATCGACCACCGGGCGGCGGCGCCGGACGACGGCGTTGCGCAGGCGTTGGGCGGTCCGACCGAACCAGGCCAACGGCCGGTCGGTGGCCAGGACGACGACGCCGAAGCCGGTGAAGAGGACGAACCCCCCGATCCCCACGAAAGCGGCCTCGGCCAGACCGCTGCGCACGGGAGCGCCACCCAGGATGGCCGGCAGGGCGAACACGGGCAGCGCCAGCAGGCCGCCCACGCCCAACAGGGAGAAGGCCAGCAGGCCGCCCACCGCCGTGTCGGTGGTGATCCCCGAGGCCGCCAGCATCCGGTACTGGACGGCGGCGCCGGCGGCGTCGCCCGCCGGAAGGACGTTGGTGATGGCGTTCCCGGCCAGCTGGGCGGTGATCACGGCGAACCAGCCCCGGGTGCGCAGAGCCAGTCGCTGGAGGGCGAAGTCGCACCCGAAATGGGCCGCCTCGGCGGCCACGGCGGCGGCGAACCAGATCCCATTGAGCGTCGACAGACGCGGCAACGAGGCGAACACCTCGGTGACACGGGGCAGGACCAGGTAGATGGCCACCCCGCTGACGAGGACCACCACCACCCGTTTGACCACGGACCTCCACGCCAGCGCGGTCGCCCCTCCGGCACCGGAGGGGGTGGGCGTGGCGGGCCCGTGGTCGTGGTCAGGTGGGTCCACGCGGGGGAATCGGAGGCACCGCCGGCAGGGTGGGAAGCAGGTCCGGGTGGTACGTGGCCAGGCTCGCCCCGGTCAGCCACCAGCCCCGCTCGATGAGCCGGCCGGCGTCGTCCGGGCTGAAGCGCCCGAAGGAGGTGGGGAGGTCCTCCAGCTGGCCGGGGTCGGGATCGACCGGTCGATCGTGCGTCCACGCCGGCGCCGGCGTCTTCATCGTCGTCCCCAGGCCGAAGACGACCCCCTGGCGCGACGTGGCCGGCGGGGGCGTGCCTTTCCCGGTGGCCTCCTCCCAGGCCCGGTAGTCGTCGACCAGATCCTTCATCCGCAGCGCCGTCGTCTGCCGGTACTGAACGCTGCTGGAACGGGCCAGGTTGCGGACGACGGGGACCCCGTGGAATTTCCCCACCCGGAACACGCCACCGGCGTTGAGCACGACCAGACAGGCCGACGCCAGGTTGACGATCGGCTCGATCCCCAGGTTGTCGTAGACACCGCCGTCGACGAGCTGGGGCGGGTAGCCCGGGTCGCACGGATAGCGGTGTCCGCGGAAGGTGACGGGGGCGAACACGCCCGGCACGGCGGCCGACGCCGCCACCGCGTCGGCGACCTTCAGGGTGGGGCTGGGCTTGGTGAACCCGATGACGTAGTCACCGACCCGCTGTTGCTGGAATCCGAACCGGACGCTGGTGTTGAGATTGGTGGCGTTGATCACGAAGTCGCACTCGGTGCTCAGCCCGTCCATCGTCGCCCCGCGGTAGAACCAGCCGTCGAGGGCCCGGGCCAGCAGGTCGGTACGGGTGAGGGGTCCGACGGCCTTCCACACGTTGGCCACCAGGTTGGCCGTCAGACTTCGTTGCGTTATGGAGGAGAACAACGGCACCGTCACCTCGGTGTCGAACGCCTCCAGGCTGTACCCCTTGGCGGCGATCTGCCGGTGCCGGACGGCGAACAGGCCGTTGGTCACACTGCTGCCGGACACCGACGACACGACCTTGACATTCCCCAGAAGACCGGCGGAGGCGAAGAAGCGCAGGACGCCGAGAGCGGCCAGCGACGCCCGGAAGCCGCCTCCGGACAGCGCCAGGGCGAACCGGGGTTCCGGTCCCTCGAGCTTCCGGGCCGGCTCCCCGGCCGTCGGACACGGGGTGACGCCACCCAGTCGGGTCCCCGCCCGGCGGGCCTGCGCCTCGACGTCGGGAAGGCGGCTCGGTGTCATCGGCGGCTGCTCCTTCTCCCCCCGGTGTGATCCTAACGACGGTGTGACGCACGTTCACCGGGACCGGGCGACGAGCGGGACCGGGAGGCGGCCAACGGCTACGCCCTGGTCGAGCGCCGCGCCGGCTCCGCGCTCGGGGAGGCGACGTCGGTCAGTCGCCCAGGGCCGTCGCCACCATGGCGCCGACCTGTTCGATCTCCAGCAGGAAGCCGTCGTGGCCGTAGGCGGACTCGATGACCACGACGTCGTCGCCACCGGGGAGCATGGCGGCCAGGTCCTGCTGGAGCTCGAGGGGGTAGAGGCGGTCCGTCGTGATCCCGGCCACGGTCACCGCCGCGCTCACACCGGCCAACGCCCGCGCCACCCCGCCGCGCCCCCGGCCGACGTCGTGGCTGTTCATGGCTTCGCTCAGCACGATGTACGAATTGGGGTCGAACCGCCCCGCCAACTTGTCGCCGTGGTGCTCCAGGTAGGACTCGACGGCGTACCGTCCCCCCTTCAAGGGGTTCTCCGACTCCTGGGCCAGGCGACCGAACCGGCTCTGGAATTCGTCGCGTGTCCGGTACGTCACCTGGCCGATGCCGCGGGCGATGGCCATCCCGTCCACCGGCCGGACCCCGGTTCCGTAGTAGTCGCCGCCGGCGAATCCGGGGTCGGCCCTGATGGCCCGGACCTGCAGCGAGCACAGGGCGATCTGATCGGCGGTGGCGGCCGCACCGGCGGCCAGGACGACGGCGCGGCTGACCCGTCCGGGATGGCCGACGCACCACTCGAGGACCCGCATCCCCCCCATGGAGCCGCCCACCACGCCGGCCCAGCAGGCGATGCCCAGGTGGTCGGCCAGGGCCACCTCGGCCGCCACCTGGTCGCGCACGGTCACCAGGGGGAACCGCGAGCCGTAGGGCGAGCCGCCCGGATCGGGCGACGCCGGCCCCGTCGTCCCCTGGCACCCGCCCAGCACGTTGGGGCAGACGACGAAATACCGGTCGGTGTCGATCGGCGCACCGGGCCCGATCAACCCGTCCCACCATCCCGTCGTCGGTTGGCCGGGCCCGGCCGGGCCCACGGCGTGCGAGTCGCCGGTCAGCGCGTGCAGGACCAGGACGGCATTGCTCCGGCCGTCGTCCAGGTGCCCCCACGTCTCGTAGGCGACGGTGACGGCCGGCAGCGACCCGCCGCCCTCGAGCGCCACGGCGCCGGTGCCATCACCGGACACCACCACGAACTGCCGCTCACCCGGAGGGTCACCGGGTGACCAGACGCCGGGGAGCGCGGCGCCCGTCACGCTCCCTTGGCGGCGCGGAAACCCGCTTCGAGGTCGGCGATGATGTCCTCGATCGACTCGATCCCCACCGACAGCCGGACGAGGTCTTCGGTCACGCCGGTCGTCACCTGCTCGGCCTCGGTCAGCTGCGAGTGCGTGGTCGAGGCCGGGTGGATGGCCAGGCTGCGGACGTCGCCCACGTTGGCCAGGTGGCTGAAGAGCTCGAGGCCCTCGATGAACCGCCGGCCGGCGTCGGCCCCACCGGCGATCCCGAAGGCGATGATCGAACCGCCGCCCTTGGGCAGGTAGCGCTTCTGGCGCTCGTGCCACGGGCTCGAGGCCAGACCGGGGTACGTCACCCACCCCACCTCGTCGCGCGCCTCGAGCCACTGGGCCACGGCGGTGGCGTTCTGCACGTGCCGCTCCATCCGCAGGCTGAGCGTCTCGAGCCCCTGGAGGAACAGGAAGGAATTGAGAGGGGCGATGGCCGGTCCCATGTCGCGCAGGTACTGCAGGCGGGCCTTCAGGACGTACCGGGCCGGGAAGAGGGCCTCGGGGAGCTGGCCGAACACCAGGCCGTGGTAGCTCGGGTCCGGCTCGGTGAAGCCCGGGAAGCGACCGCTGCCCTCGTAGTCGAAGGTCCCGCCGTCGACGATGATCCCCCCGATCGAGGTCCCGTGGCCGCCGATGAACTTGGTGGCCGAGTGCACCACGATGTCGGCCCCGTGCAGCAGCGGCCGGCACAGATAGGGCGTGGCCAACGTGTTGTCGAGCATGAGCGGGATCTTGTTCTCGTGGGCGATGGCCGAGACCCCCTCGAAGTCGAGGACGTCGCCCTTGGGGTTCCCCAGGGTCTCGGCGTAGAAGACCTTGGTGTTCGGCCGGATGGCCGCCCGCCAGGCGTCGAGATCGTCGGGGTCGTCGACGAAGGTGACCTCGATCCCGAACTTGGGCAGCGTGTAGTGCAGGAGGTTGTAGGTCCCGCCGTACAGCGAGGCGGAGGAGACGACGTGGCCGCCGTTCTCGGCCAGGTTCAGCAAGGCGATCGTCTCGGCCGCCTGACCGCTGGCCACGGCCAGGGCGGCGACGCCTCCTTCGAGGGAGGCGATCCGCTCCTCGAAGACGGCCTGGGTGGGGTTCATGATCCGGGTGTAGATGTTCCCGAGCTCCTCCAGACCGAACAGGGCGGCGGCATGGGCCGTGTCGCGGAAGGTGTAGCTGGTGGTCTGGTAGATCGGAACGGCCCGGGCCCCGGTGGTGGGGTCGGGTGCGGCACCGGAATGGATCTGCCGGGTCTCGAAGCCCCAATCGGGCATGGCGTCGCCTCCCTGAATTGGTCCCCGGTGCTGGTTCCCCGACCCGGGGACGTCGCTCTTCCGGCCCCATACTGACAATCCCGACCTATCTAGTCAACTTCTTCGGGATCGCAGAGCGAGAGCGGGGTGCGATCGGGCATTGTCACCTCACTTGGTGACCACCGGAATCCTCATCGTCTCTCGATCGGGATCCAGGGGTAAGGCGATCTGGCGATCGCCCGAAGTGCTCTCCGAGCTGGACAGCTTCGCTGATCGGGCCGGTAAGCGCAGTCCCTGATCGGCGGGGGTTAGCCCCAGTGCGAGACGCCCGCTAGCGGCATTCTCAAGGCGACCGCCGTTGCTTACTCTGGTTCCATGATCGCCCGACGTGACGCACGATGACGGGGGACGTCGATGCCAGAGGGGTACGGCTCCAGTTCCGGCTGAGAGGCGACCAGAAGGTGATCGTTCTCTCCGAAGCCCGTCTCGAACAGCTCCGCAGGATCAGGCACACCATCTGGAACGAGCCGTTCGCCCGACGGACGTGGTCCGAGCTCCTCTTCTTCGTCTTGAGCGTCCTGCTGGCGGCCGCCGGGATGGCCTTCATCGCCCTCACCATGTTCGCCGGCATCGCGCTGGCCGTCACCTTCATCGGCCTCGTCATCATCGCCGGGTCGCTCCGCGGGGCCCGAGGGATCGGGGGGTTCCACCGTGCCCTGGCCCGCAACCTGCTGGACGAGCACATCCAGGAACCGGAACCCTTCGTGGCCCGGCCCGGCTTCTTCGGGTGGCTCCAGTCGGCGCTCCGGGACCCCATCGGCTGGCGGTCGGTGGCCTACTCGCTGCTCAAGATGCCCCTGGCCGTCTTCGGCGTCTGGTTCGCCTTGAGCGTCTGGGTGGACGCCTTCTTCTGCCTCACCTATCCCCTCTGGGGCGACGGGGCGTTGCGCCCGCCGGAATACGGGTTCGTGGTGAACGCCTTCTCCCCCGGCTACCTCTCGGCGGGGACGTCCGGGTTCTTCCACAGCGTCTTCATCTTCGTCACCGGCGTCATCCTCGTCTTCCTCGCCCCCTGGCCCATGCGGGCCGTGGTCTACGTCGACCGCCGCCTCATGCGTCTCCTGCTCGCCCCCGACGCCATGACGGCGCGGGTGCGGTCGCTCGAGCACGCCCGGGCCCAGACCCTCGACACGTCGGCGGCGACGCTCCGCCGGATCGAGCGCGACCTCCACGACGGGACCCAGGCGCAGCTGGTGGCCGTGGCCATGCGCCTGGGCCAGGTGAAGGAGAAGCTGGCCGCGGAGCGCGACCGACTCGACCTCGACCAGGTCCGCCAGCTGGTGGACGACGCCCACAAGGGGGCCAAGGAGGCCATCGTCGAGCTGCGTGACCTGGCCCGGGGCATCCATCCCCCCGCCCTCGACATCGGCCTCGAGGGGGCGCTGTCCACCCTGGCCGCCCGCAGCACAGTGCCCACCGACGTCACCGTCGCCCTCACCGACCGTCCCACCCCGGCCATCGAATCGATCGCCTATTTCTGCGTGGCCGAGCTGATGGCCAACATCGTCCAGCACGCCCACGCCTCGCGGGCCAGCATCAGCTGCGCCCAACAGGGACAGTGGCTCCGCCTCGTCGTCCGCGACGACGGCCAGGGGGGAGCGCACCCGGCGCTCGTCGGTTCGGCCTCCAGCGGACTGTCGGGACTGACCGACCGGGTCCACGCCGTGGACGGTCGCCTCCACATCACCAGCCCGCCCGGTGGTCCCACCGTGGTGACCGTCGATCTGCCACTGCACGCCTAGATGACCGAGTCCCTCACATGACCGCGCCCACCAGATGACCGATTCCATCCGCGTGGCCATCGCCGAGGACTCCGGGGTGCTCCGCGACGGGCTGGTCCAGTTGCTCACCGACCGCGGCTTCGAGATCACGGCGGCCGTGAGTGAATCGGAAGGGCTCCGTGCGTCGGTCCAGGGGGACTGTCCCGACGTGGCCGTCATCGACATCCGCATGCCGCCCACCTTCACCGACGAGGGGCTCCGGGCCGCCATCGACCTGCGACGCCGGCACCCGGGGCTCGGCATCCTGCTGTTCTCCCAGTACGTCGAGACGCGCTACGCCGCCGACCTGCTGGCCGACGACGCCGCCGGCATCGGCTATCTCCTGAAGGACCGGGTGGCCGACACCAGCGACTTCGTCGAGGCCCTCGTCCGCGTGGCCTCGGGCGGCACCGCTCTCGACCCCGAGGTGGTCACCCAGCTCCTCGGCGCCTCCCGGCGTACCGACTCCATCTCGCGGTTGAGCGCCCGGGAGCGCGAGGTGCTCTCGCTCATGGCGGAAGGGCGCTCCAACGCCGCCATCGCCACTACCCTCGTCGTCTCCGAGGGCGCCGTGGAGAAGCACGTGGCCAACATCTTCACCAAGCTCGACCTGCCCGTCTCCCAGTCCGACCACCGCCGGGTCCTGGCCGTCCTCCGGTTCCTCGACTCCTGAGCCGGGTGCGCCTCCTGAGTCGGGAGCGCCACCTGAGCAGGCACCGACGGTGCCGTTTTCGGGACTTTCGCTCCTACCGCCCTCCCCGGAGAATGGTCACGCTGGAGGCAGCGGGCCGCCGGCCCGGCCGAGTGACGAGGAGTACGCATGGAGATCCTGATCGCCGACAGGTCCCCCCGGCCCGCCGCCGAGGTGGCCTCGGATCTGGAGGCCCACGGCTACGTGGTGCGTACCTGTCGGGACGCCGGAACCGACGTCCCCTGTGCGGCGTTGCGGGGATCGGTCTGCCCGCTCGACGCCCATCAGGTCGACGTCGTGGTGAGCGTCGGTCCGGAACAGGCGATCGATCCCCTCGGTGACGGCGACCTCTGCGCCATCCGGCGCCGCATCCCGCTCGTCCTGCTCGACTGGCCGAACCACCCCCTGCAACGGAGGGCGGCGGCCATGGGTCCCTCCTCCCGGGCCCTCGACGCCGTCCGCCTGGTCAGTGACGCCGTCCTCCCGCTGCACACGGCCCGGGCCCGGCACACGGTCATCGAGGAGTTGCGCCGCCAGGGACGCGACGGGACAGCCGTCGACGTCGAGGTGAGCCGGCACGACGGAGGACTGGTGGTGGATCTCTTCGCCTACGGCCGCCTCACCCGGCAGGATGCCGAGAGACTGGCCGTCCACGTCGTGCAGTGCATCCGCCTCTTCGACCCGTGGGCCAAGGGCATCGACGCCTCGGTCCACGGCGCCACCGACTGACCCCACCGATTGACCCCACCGATTGACGGCGCCGGTCGACCCCACCGACTGACGGCGCCGACTGACGGCGCCGGTCGGCGGCGGCCGACGAGCACCGACCGATAAGGTTCGCCCCGCTTTCCGGTGTCGAGCGTGACCGGATCGGAGCGACGATGACGGCAAGGATGCACGACGATCAGATCGACAGCGATGTCGACCTCGTGCACTCCCTGCTCGAAGCGCAGTTTCCGCAGTGGGCGGTCCTGCCGATCGAGCTGGTCAAATCCACCGGGACCGACAATGCGCTCTACCGCCTCGGCGACGACATGGTCGTGCGGATGCCCCTGCGCCCGTCGGCGACGGGCGCCATCGAGAAGGAGCACCGGTGGCTGCCTGTCCTGGCGCCGAATCTCCCACTGGAGATACCGGTCCCGATCGCCCGAGGTCAACCGGCACCGGAGTTCCCCTGGCCGTGGTCGGTGGTGAGCTGGCTCGAGGGCGAGGATGCCAGCACGGCGACATTCTCGGGTCACCAGGCCGCCACCGACGTCGCCCGCTTCGTCGCCGCGCTGCATTCGGTCGATCCCACCGGGGGCCCGGCGCCACAGGCCAACCTCGGACGTGGAGTCCCCCTCGCTGATCGGGACCAGTTCACCCGCTGGGCGATCAACGCCTCGGACGCGTCCGTCGACAGCGATGCCCTGGCGACGTGCTGGGACGAGGCCTTGAAGGTCCCGGCCTGGAACCGGCCGGCGGTCTGGGTCCACGGCGACGTCGCGGCGGGCAACATCTTGTTCCGAGAGGGACGGTTGACGGCTGTCATCGACTGGGGCTGTCTCGGCGTCGGTGACCCGGCTTGTGATCTCATCATCGCCTGGGAGATATTCGATCCCGACTCACGCGACGTGTTCCGGTCAGAGCTCGGAGTCGACGACGCCACGTGGGAACGCGGGCGCGGGTGGGCGCTCTCCACCGCTGTCGCCGAGCTGTCCTACTACCGGGAGACGAACCCATTCATGGCCACCCGGGCTCGGCGCCAGCTGGCGGCTACCCTCGACGACTAGGTGAGCGGCGTCTCCCCGGGGCGCCGTCCCACCGGTCGCCTACCATCGACTGAGTGAGCGTGAGCGTCGAGGCCGGCCGGGACGACGGCCCGCTGGCCCGGGGCACCCCTCCCCCCGACCAGGGCGCCCGGGACCGCATCACCGGCGATCTCGGCACCACCCTGTTCGTGGAGGCGGGGGCGGGGTCGGGGAAGACGAGCGCCCTCGTCGACCGCGTCGTGGCCCTGGTGACGTCGGGCCGGGCCGAGCTGCGCGCCATCGCCGCCATCACCTTCACCGAGAAGGCCGGCGCCGAGCTGCGCGACCGCATCCGCCGCGAGCTCGAGAGGCGGGCGGAAGAGGCTCCCGCCGCAGCGGCCGGTGACACGGGGGGTGACGCCGACGGTCACGGGGTCGGCGGGGAGGTCGGCGCCCGCTGCCGGACGGCGCTCGACCAGCTCGACGGCGCCGCCATCGGTACGCTCCACGCCTTCGCCCAGCGCCTGCTGTCCGAGCACCCGGTCGAGGCCGGGCTGCCACCGCGCGTCGAGGTGCTCGACGAGGTCAGCTCCAAGGTGGCCTTCGAGCGGCGCTGGTCGATGTTCCGTGACCAGCTGCTGGCCGACCCCGCTCTGGAACGCACCATCCTTCTCCTTCTCGCTTCCGGCGTCCGATCCGCCGCTCTCCAGGCGCTGGCCGAGGCCTTCGACGACAACTGGGACCTGGTCGAGGAGCGCGTCCCCGAGACGGCCCCCGACCCGCCGTCGGTCCACGAGCTGTTCGCCGCCGCCCGGGCCGGCGTGGACCTCGTCTGCGCCGAGCCCTGCCGCGACCCGGCCGACAAGCTCCGGATCCGGCTCGACGAGATCGGTGCCCGTCTGGCCGAGCTGGCCGCCATGCCGGACGAGCTCGACCTGCTCGAGGCCCTCGGTCCGAACGCCACCGAGAAGCTGCCCAGCTTCCGGGTCGGAGGCCGGGGCAAGCAGGCGTCGTACGGCGGCGACATCAAGGAGCTCCAGGCGCGCGTGCGCGAGGCGGGCGACGCCCTGGCCGCCGTCGGCGCCGCGGTGGCCAACGCCTGCGCCGAGCGCCTGGGATCGGCCATCCGCCGGTTCACGCTGGAGGCGGCCGTGGAGCGCCAGCACGCCGGCCAGTTGGAGTTCCACGACCTCCTCGTCCTGGCCCGCGCCCTGCTCCGTCATCCCGACCACGGGCCGGCGGTGAGGGCGACGCTGCACCAGCACTACCGGCACCTCCTCCTCGACGAGTTCCAGGACACCGACCCCATCCAGATCGAGCTGGCCGTCCGGATCGCCGCCGCCGACCCCCGCAGCGCGGCGGCCGGGAGCGCGCCGTGGGACGAGATGGAGGTGACCCCGGGCCATCTGTTCGTCGTCGGCGACCCCAAGCAGTCGATCTACCGCTTCCGCCGGGCCGACATCTCCACCTTCCTGGCCGCCGCCGAGCGGTTCGGCTCCGAGGCGGGCGGGGTGGTCGAGCTGACGGCCAACTTCCGCACGGTCCGGCCCGTCATCGAATGGGTCAACACCACCTTCGGGGCGCTGATGGCCGAACCCGACGACGTCGAGCTGCCGGTGCCGTCGCAGCCCCGGTACATCGCTTTGGATCCCACCCGTCCCGGTCCGGGCACGGGCGCGCCGGTGGCCGTCCTCGGCCGCCACGAGCACCCGGCGGAGACGTTGGCCGACCAGCTGCGCGCGGCCGAGGCCGACGAGGTGGCGGCCACCGTGGTCCGCGCCATCGGTGAAGGGTGGGACGTCGACGACGGCCATGGCGGCTGGCGCCCGGCCCGGCTGGGCGACATCACCGTCCTGGTGCCGGCCCGGACCTCGCTGCCCTTCCTCGAGGACGCCTTCGACGGCGCCGGCATCCCCTTCCGGGCCGAGTCGAGCTCGCTCGTCTACGCCAGCCGGGCCGTCCGGGACCTGCTCATGGTGCTCCGGGCCGTCGACGATCCCACGGACCACCTCCGTATCGTGGCCGCCCTGCGGACGCCGCTGCTGGCCTGCGGCGACGACGACCTCTTCCGGTTCAAGGTGGAGCGGGGAGGCCGGTGGAGCTACCTGGCCGACCAGCCCGACACCGTCCCCGTCGACGATCCCGTCGGCGTCTGCCTGCGCTACCTGCGCTCGCTCTACGACGAGCGCCACTGGCTGGCGCCGTCGGAGCTGCTCGGCCGCATCGCCTCCGACCGCCGGGCCATGGAGCTCGGATTCGCCGAGGGCCGGCCCCGCGACGTCTGGCGGCGGTTGCGCTTCGTCATCGACCAGGCCCGGGCCTGGAGCGAGGCCACCGGCGGCAATCTGCGCCAGTACCTGCGCTGGGTGGGCCTCCAGACGGCCGAGGGGGCCCGGGTGGCCGAGGCCATCCTGCCCGAGAGCGACGACGACGCCGTCCGCATCATGACGATCCACAGCGCCAAGGGGCTCGAGTTCCCCGTCACCATCGTCTCGGGCATGTCGACGGTGCCCCAGGGCCGGCCGGCCCCGGCGCAGGTGGTGTTCCCCGCCACCGGCGGCGGTTCCGGGGGTGGCGTGGGGTACAGGTTCGGCAAGAACGTCACCACGCTCGAGTACGCCGAGTGGGCGCCCATCGACGAGCAGATGAGCTTCCACGAACGCGTCCGGCTGTTGTACGTGGCCTGCACCCGGGCGCGGGACCACCTGGTGGTGTCGCTGCACCGAAAGGCGCGGGTCAACCCGCCGGCGCCGACGCGGCGGACGAACGCCGAGCTTCTCCTGTCGGGCATGGGGGACGTGATCGACGACCTGCCCGACGGCGCGGTACCGGTCGACGCGTTGCCGCTGGTCGTCCTGGCCCCACCGCCGGCGCCGCCCCCCTTCGAGGAGTGGGCGGCCGAGCGCCGCGCCGCGCTGGTGCGGGCGTCACGGCCCACGGCGGTGGCCGCCACCGCGTTGACCGACGAGGGGACGCCGGACAGCGAGGGCGAGCCCGACCCGGGGCTCGAGAAGCGGCCCCGCGATCTCGACCTCCCCCCGTGGCTGAAAGGTCGCTACGGGACGGCCGTGGGGCGGGCCGTCCACGGCGTCCTGCAGACCGTCGACCTGGCCACCGGGGCCGGCCTCGAGGAGGCACTGGCCGCCCAGTGCGAGGCCGAAGCGGTCCCCGACCGGATCGACGACGTCCGCCGGCTCGTCACCGACGCCCTCGGATCGCCGTCGGTCCGGGAAGCGGCCCTCTGCCCGCACTGGCGGGAGCTCTATGCGTGCACCCCCCTCGACGGCCGGCTGCTCGAGGGGTACATCGACCTCCTCTACCGGGGCCCCGACGGCCTGGTCGTCGTCGACCACAAGACCGCGGCGACGTCCGACCGCGACGAGCTCGACCGCCGGGTCGAGGGCTACCGGATCCAGGGGGCGTCGTATGCGCTCACGGTGGCGGCGACGACGGCCGAGCCCGTGGTGCGGGTGACCTTCCTCTTCCTCACGCCCGGGGGGGCCGTCGAGCGGAACCTGGCCGACCTCGACGAGGCCGTGGCCGAGGTCCGTCGCCTCGTCACCGGTGGGATGGAGATCGTCACGTCCTGACGGTCCGGTACCGGACCTTCCTCAGGACTTGGCCTTCTTCGCCTTGCTGGCCTTGATCGACGCCACGGTCGTCGTGGTCGTGGTCGTCGTGGTGGTGGGATCGGGGGTCCCGGTGGCGATGGACGGATCGGCGGGCGTCGGGGTCCCGGTGGCGACGACCGGATCGGCGGGCGTCGGGGTCCCGGTGGCGACGACCGGATCGGCGGGCGTGGCCGTTCCGGTGGAGACGGTGGGATCCGACGACGCCACCGGCGTGGCGGCCTTGGCGGTGACGGTGGCGCCGGTCGACGTATCGGAGGTATCGGCGTCGGACGCCGACGGGGCGGCCGCTCCGGCACCGGCCTGGGAGGTGGTGTCCGCCGCGGGGGTGGACGCCGACGCCTGGGACGTCGACGAGGTGCCGGTGCCGGACGGCGGCGTCGGCGTGGCCGCCGTCGCCGTGGATCCGTTCTGTGTGCCGGCGCCGGCGTTCGTGGCCGGATGCGCCGAGGCACCGGCCGACGCCACTGCTTCGGTGGGCGAGGCGGCCGCGGTGACCGGGGTCGACGCCGCGGGGGCGACGATCGACCCGAGCGAGATGGCGGCGACACCCGACAAGGTGCTCATGGAGACCGTCGGAGTGGCGGCGATGGCTCCCACCTGTGCCGCGGCCCGGGGGATCACGGTCAGGAAGGGCACCTCGGCCATCCAGGCGGCGACGCCGAGCGCCCAGTGGAGCCGACCGAGCGAGATGTTGAACACGGCGCGCACCACGGCGGGGTCGAACTGGGTGCCGCTGTTGCGGGCCAGCTCCTGGCGCGCCTCGGTGGCCTTCATGGGCCGCTTGTACGAGCGGACGGCGGTCATCACCTCGAACGAGTCGGCCACGTGGACGATCCGTGCTGCCAGGGCGATGTCGTCGCCGGCCAGTCCCTCCGGGTACCCGGAACCGTCGTAGTTCTCGTGATGGCCGCTCACGCCTTCCACACCGCTACCGAGGAAGCCCCGCAACGGCTCGACCAGGTGACCGCCGTCAGCCGGGTGGCGACGCAAGGTGATCCATTCGCTGGCCGTGGGTTCACCGGGCTTGTTCAGGAGACTGGCGGGGACGAGGATCTTCCCGATGTCGTGGAGGAACCCCCCCCAGCGCACCTCGTTGACCTCCGCGGCGGGGAGCCGCATCTCGACGGCGATGAGCTCGGCCATGGCCCGTGACCGCTCGGAATGACCGCGCGTCCGGCGGTCATGGGTGTTGAGGGCGGCCGCCAGCGTGACGACCTTCTCAGCCAGCGCGGCGGGACCGTCCTCGTGGCGGGCGGCGCGGGCCCACTGCTGGAGCTTCCGGACGCTGGTGCTGCGCAGGGCCACCGAGAAACGCGACGGGGCGTGGTCGGGGAAGACCAGACTGAGTTTCAGGAGCATGGCCAACGGCAGGAAGCGGCGGGCCAGCCGCTCGAGGGCGGCGAAGGCCACGATCGAGACCAAACCGGCCACGAGCACCCGCAGGGCGGCGGCCACGAACCCGTTCCCGTTGATGGCATAGCCGGCCATGAGCCCCACGACAATGGCGACGGCGAGCGGCACCAGGACGATGATGAATCGGACCACCGCCGAGACCACCGGCCGCCGCCGCCAGCGCCCGAAAAGCTCCGGCCGGTCCGGCACGTCGGTCGTCTCTTCCCGTGACGTCTCGATCGTCTTCATAACGCCCCTCAAGGATCTCCGGTGGCGCCGGCAGCCAGGCACCCCGTGTGACTACGAATAGTATGGGAATTGCTACTCTCCGTAGTCAAGCGGTTGGGCTGGCCTTGGGGTGGCGTTGGGAAACCGACCTCTCGGGGCTACCCGGGGGCACGCCCGTTTCCGGCCCGGCGGATCTTCGGCGCCGTGGGGAGCTGCGGCGAGTCGTCCGCCGCGGCCCGGAGCGCGTGGCCGACCTCGGTCAGGGAGACGCCGCAGGAGGTGGCGAGCTTTCGGCAGATGCGGAGATACGGCCACCAGTCGGCCCGGACGAACTCGTCCTCGTCACCGGGCGAGTACAGACGCAGCCCTCTCAGGGCCCGCAGGGCACGGTGGTCGGCGACGATGTAGGTGCCGGGGCGGCACGCGGCGAGGACGACGCTGGCCATGTCCGGGCCCCATCCGGGTATCCCACCGTCTTCCCGTGCCAGGCAGTCGAGAGCGCCGATCGCACTCGTCGTCTCCAGTGCCTTCTTGATGCACCGCTTGGCGTGTCCGCTCTCCCGCGGCCCGGTGACGCCTCGTAGAGCGCGCTCCCTCCCGGCGGGGTCGTGGGCGAACCTCCACCCGATGAGGGCCACCACCTGGCGCCGCTTGAGTTGACCGGCTCCGTCGAACTGGGCGAACCACTGCGCCTCGCTCTTCCGGCACTGCCTGTTGGCGGCGTTGCTCACCCAGGTGAACGGGAAGGGGTAGCGCCTGCGCCATTGCCGGATGAACGTCCGTACCTTTGCGTCCGAGGGCACCATGGCCGACTGTACGTCCCGGACGACACACGAGGTGAGAATCCGCCCACGACGCGGTGACGGGACGGACGCCACCGCGTCGCTCGAGGTGAAACAGCTCGCCGCTGCGCCACGAGCGGTCCTACGGCGACGGGTCCTCGAGAAAGCCCATGACGGCGTCGATGGCCCCGAAGTCCGACGCCGTGGCGAAATGGTCGACGCCGCGCAGGGTGACGAGCTCCCCCCGGGGGAGCGCCGCCATCAGCCGATCGGCTCCCCCGATGAAGTCACGGTCCCCCAGGACGAGGAGCACCGGGCAGTCCACCGACGCCAGCTCCGGCTCGGTCAGGAGCCGGGCGGGACGACGCAGGAAGGCCGCCAGGGCGGCGGGATCGTTGCCGGCCGACTCGGCCAGGTGCCGGAAGAGCCTCCCCTGCACGTCCTCGGGCCCGGTGCGGCCCTCCAGTGCGTCGATCGTGAGCATCGGCTCCGACCCCCCGAAGACGTTGTCCCCCAACCCGAGCAGGGCCAGCCGGCGGAAACGACCGGGATGGTCGACGGCCAGGTGGAGCAGGACGGCGGCGCCGGCCGAGAATCCCACCGCGTCGAGGGGACCCTCCGGGAGCGCCGCGTTCACCGTCTCGTCCACGTCGCCGTAGGCGGCGGCGTCGGTGGGCCGGGGAGCGGTGCCGTGACCGAGCAGATCGATCGGCACCAGCGGTCGGGCCAGGTCCCCCAGGATGTCGACCCAGCCGTTCTTGCGCCACGTGTGGTCGAACGACGAGGCGAAGCCGTGGACCAGGGCGATCGGTGTGGGGCGATCCTCGATCGCCGCCACATTACCGGTCCGGCCTGCGAGCGTCGGATCCGGTGCGGTCCCCTACGTGGCGGCGCGCCACGCCTTCGCCCCCGTGCGGGTGACGATCGGCGTGACGACCGTCTCCTCGGTGCGGTGGGCGGTGGTGTTCCACTCGTAGGCCATGGCTTCGAACTCGTCCGAGGACATGGGAAAGCCGATGTGGTACCCCTGGGCGATGGCGCAACCCAGGTGCTGCAGGGTGAGGAGGTTGGCCTCGGTCTCGACCCCTTCCGCCACCACACTGATCCCGAGATCCCGGCCCAGCTCGATCACCGAACGGACGACGGCGGCGTCGTTGGGGCTCCTGTCCATCAGTCCGACGAACGACTTGTCGATCTTCACCTGGTGGACGGGGAGGCGGGTGAGATAGGCGAACGAGGCGTACCCCGTGCCGAAGTCGTCGACGGAGATCATGACGCCGACGTCGGCCAGCGCCTCGAGGACGGCCACGTGGCGCGTCTCGTCCTCCATGATCTGTGACTCGGTCACCTCGAGGGTGAGACGTTCGGGCGCCACGCCGTAGCGCCGGAGGAGCTCGGTGACCGAGGTGACCACGGCGTCATTGGTCAGGTTCCCGATCGACAGGTTGACGGCGACGCTGGCGTCGGGGAGCCGCCGGCCCCAGGCGGCGCACTGGGCCAGGGCCTGGTCGAGGACGACGTCGGTGAGGGGGACGATGAGGCCCGTCCGCTCGGCCAGCGGGATGAACTGGTCCGGGAGGACGAGCCCCTCTCGGGGGTGCTGCCACCGCACGAGGGCCTCCGCCCCGCTGATGAGGCCGGTGGTCAGGTCCAGCTTGGGCTGGAAGAAGACGTTCAGATCGCCGTGCTCGATGGCCAGGCGCAGCGCCGAGACGAGGCCGACGCGCCGGGGGCTGTAGGTGTCGCGCTCGGTCGTGTAGCCGGCCACGCCGCTGCGGTCCCCCTTGGCCAGGTACATGGCCACGTCGGCCCGTTGCAGCAGGGTGACCGGATCCTCGGCGTGGTCGGGGGCCACCGCCACCCCGGTGCTGGCACTCACCTCCACCTCGACGTCACCGATGGCGAACGCCTCCTCCCACAGGGGGTAGAGGATCCTGTCGATGACGCTCACGGCCTGGTTGACGTCGCCCTCGTAGGGGAGGAAGACGGCGAATTCGTCACCGCCGAGGCGGGCCGCCTTGGCCTCGGGCGGCAGGAGGTCCTTGAACCTCTGACCCAACCACTGGAGGAAGGTGTCACCGGTGTGGTGGCCGAAGGTGTCGTTGATCTCCTTGAACCGGTCGAGGTCCACCAGCGCCACGGCGATCTTGGCGCCGGTCGGGCGCTCGTCGAGGGCGGTGGCCAGGGCGCGGTAGAACTCGCGGCGATTGCCGAGCCCCGTCAGGGTGTCGTGGGTGGCCTCCCAGGAGAGCTGGTCGATCAGCTCGTTGTTCTCGAGCGACATCGCCGCGTGGTTGGCCAGGGTCTCGAAGAGCTTGAGGTTGTCGGTGTCGAAGGTGGCGACGTCCCCTTCGCGGTTGGCCACCGCCATGGTGCCGATCATCTGGCCGTTGCGCCTGAGCGAGACGACCATGCCGTCCGTCCAGCCCTGCGCCTTGAGCCAGGCGGCGCCGGCCTTGTCGCGGGTCCCGCTGCGCGCCAGGAGGCAACCCTTGGGGCCCTCGGCGGCCACCCACGACGGCGAGGTGGTGAGCTCGGACCGGAAGAGCCCCTCGAGACCGAGGACGTGGCGACTCAGGCGCCCCCGCTCGTCGCCCAGGACCACCTCGGCCACCTCGGCGCCGAGAAGTTTGCGCGTCGTGCCGAGAAGGGCCTCGATCACACTCGAATGGGCGCTCGAGTTCTGCATGGCCTCGGTGAAGCCGTAGAGCAGCTGCAGTCCGGAGTAGCGCCGTCGGGTGGCGGCCAGCTGGTGGTAACCGAGGGCCAGGATCACGGCCGTGCCGACCAGGAGGCCGAGCGCCCAGGGCTGGGTGCGCAGGACCATGGCGGCGCAGAGGGCCAGGGTGGCGCCACAGGACGAGGCCATGACACCGCTGACGAAGAAGTTGGCCAGGACGCCGGTCGGCGGTCTGCCGGTCAGGGCGGTGATGGCGACGGCCACGCCGAGCGAGCTCACCAGACCTTCGACGATCATGGCGGCGAAGGCGGCCACCCACACCTTCGGATACAGGACCGACTCGTTCCCGGCGATGGCGTGGTAGACGAAGACGGCGAGCGCCGCCTCCAGGGCGGCGATCGAGGTGTTGAACGCCAGCTTGTTGAGGGCCTGACGTCGGATCACGCCCCAGGCGATGACACAGCCCACGATCTGACCGATGACGACGTGGATCGACGGCGACAGGGCCAGCCCGATGATGAGGGGAATCTCGGATAGCGTCGCCGACCAGGTGTTGCGACGGATGTCCAGATGGACGGGGAACACCTCGGCCAGGACGAAGCCCCCGGCCAGCAACCACCAGGGGGCGGTGATGCCGTGGGGGTGCGGTGGGGCCGTCGGGAGCCAGGTCGTGAGGACCACGACGGCCCACGCCGTCACGACGGCGATGAGGAGCCAGAGCCGGAAGGTGGCGGACCCCAGTGCCCGCCGCAGGGCGCCGGCTTCCGCGTTCGTCTCCAATTCCTCGGACATCCCGGGAGGCGTCATGGCGAGCACTCGGCTCTTTCGGTCGGTGACGAGAGCTCAGCTCGTCTGGAGGTCTCCGGTGAGGTGCGGCGCACGGCGCGCCGCCACCGTCGCTCCCATCCGTTCGTCAACTGGTGCGCAATACTTCATCAACGCACCCTAATAACACCTGTAGTGGTGGGGACCCCACCACACGCGAGTTTTGTGTTTTGTGTGCACCGCATCCCGGCGGTGGGGCGCATCGGAGCTCCGACACCGCACACCCTGCCGGCGAGCCGGCGCCGGGCCCGCCTGGTACGCCCGGTACGCCTTTTCGGCCGTGCAACAGGCCGTTTCCGTTGCCGGGGACGCCGCTAGCCCGGAGTATCGGCACCCGGCGTGCCCCGGTGGGCCCCGGTCTCGAACGCGCTTTTGGTGCCTCGCGCCGTGAGCCTTGAGCAACGGACGAAAAACTTGCGTCCAGTGGGCTAGTCATCACTGTACGTAGTTGTTATCTTGCGTTGATCATGCATTGCCCACGAGTTGAGGAGTGAATGTGACCGAATCGATGGCATCGACTGGCTCCATCCGAACCGGGTTCAGCAGGAAGATCAGGACGCTGGCGATCGGCGCCCTGGCCACCGCCACACTGTCCATCCCCGCCGTGTCCGCCGTGTCGATCGCCGGTCACGACGCCGGGAGGGCGCCCGTGATCAAGCCCGCCTCCCACCGCCTGGCCCTGGGCTTCGCGCCCCTCTCGCTCCGCCTCACCTGAGGTACCGGACGACGAGGGCGGATACCGGCGCCCGCTGACCGGCGCCGGTATCCGCCCCGTCCGGATGACCGTTCCGGTGGCGGCGGTCTCCGGAGGGACACCGGACCGAGCGCCCGATGGGGGCGCCGCGGTGGCCCCACGCACTCCGGCTCCGCCGGGTCGTGACCCTTGATCTCTCTCTTCGATCTGTTCCCACTGCTCTGTTCCATCTGCTCTGTTCCATCTGCTCTGTTCCATCTGCTCTGTTCCATCTGCTCTGTTCCACCGCGTCTTGGGGGGCGTCAGAAATGCAACGTCGAGCGTTCGTCTTCACAACGGCTGTCGCCGTGGCCGGACTGATCGGGGGCCTGGCCTTCTCGGCGCCCGCCATGGCCCTGACCCTCGGACCGTCCGGCGACGCCGGCGTCGGCCCGTCCGGACTCACGGCCTGCGGCGGTGGGGGCCAGAAGGTCCCCGAGGTCGTCACCTGCAACGCCATCGAGCTGGACAACACCTCGACATGGAAAGGCCCGCACACGGCCGGTGTCGCCGAACCGGCCGGGTACGGCCCCGCCCAGTTGCAGCAGGCGTACAACCTGACGGCGGCCAGCGCCGTCGACGGCCGGGGGAGGACGGTGGCCATCGTCGACGCCAACGACGATCCGCTCGCCCTGCCCAACCTGGCCACGTACCGCGCCCAGTGGGGGCTCCCGCCCATCTGCGGCGTCGGTTCCTTCCGCGGCTGCGTGACCTTCAGCAAGGTGAACCAGAGAGGCGCGCCGTGGCCGCTACCCTCGCCCGACCCCGACTGGGCCCAGGAGATCTCGGTCGACCTCGACATGGTCTCGGCCATCTGTCCCGACTGCAACATCCTGCTGGTGGAGGCCGACGCCGCCACCCCCCAGAGCCTGGCCCGGGCCGAGGACACCGCCGCCGCCGCCGATCCGGTCTCGATCGGGAACAGCTTCGGCATGGACGAGAGCCCGGCCGAGACCAGCGGTGACGCCTTCTTCGACCACGCCGGTATCGCCGTCACCGCCGCCGCCGGCGACGACGGGTACGGAGTGGAGTGGCCGGCCTCGTCACCCGGCGTCATCGCCGTCGGGGGGACGACCCTGTCGCCGGCCGGCGGATCGGGCCGGCACTGGACCGAGACGGCCTGGTCGGACGACAGCAGCGGATGCTCGGCGGTCGAGCCCCAACCGAGCTGGCAGGCCAGGGTGAGCGCCATCAGGACGCAGTGTGCCAAGCGCGCCGTGGCCGACGTGGCCGCCGTGGCCGACCCCGACACCGGCGTCGCCGTCTACGACACCTTCGGCGACCTGCCCGGCTGGGTGGTCTTCGGGGGCACCAGCGTCTCCACCCAGATCATCGCCGCCGTCTACGGCCTGGCCGACGGGGGGAACGGGTCCCCGGGCGCGTCCGCGCTCTACGCGGCGCCGTCCAGGGATTTCTTCGACGTCACCACGGGCAGTGACGGAACCTGCGGCTCGGATCTGTGCACGGCCGGGGTGGGCTGGGACGGGCCTACCGGGCTGGGCACCCCCGACGGGACGGCCGCCTTCTGATCCGCCCCGCGGGCCGAGGAAGTCCTGGTCAACCGCTCAAGAACGGGTGGTAGCGGACCGATCTTGATTACTCACCCGGGCGAGCCGGGGACGCCGCCGACTCCCTGAAAGTCAGGATCCCAATGGAGACACATGTGTCGGAACCCTCGGCGCTGTCTCATCCTGGCGACCACGGTGACGCGCCGGACGGCGATGCCCGGGAGGCGGCCGGAACGGAACCGTCCGGCGACGGGGCCGAGCGGATCCTGCTCAACATCGGATCTTCCTACTTTCACGACGGCCGGGTCGGGCCCGAGCGCTACGCGTCGGACATGGCGCCGACGTTCCTGGCCGTCATCACGGCCAGCCATTCGCTGCTGCGGGAGTTCTTCACGGAGATGGGCGCCGTGCCCTCGGCCGCCGTCGCCGCCCGGTGCGACGATCTGGAGCTGCGCTACGGGGCCACCCCGGGCGAGGCGCAATTGGTGCAGTGCGACGTGACGGCGGACGAAGGACCCTCGACGCCGACGACGACCGGCGCCGACGCCACCGTGGACGAGTGGGTCCGCGGCGTCGTCGCCTCGCGCGACGGCGACAACTCCCGAGCCCTGTCCGCCTTCGAGTCCGAGGCCGAGGAGGCCGTCGAGAGCGGCTCGCCGCAGCGGGCGGCCATCGCCTATCGGTCCGCCTCGGCAGCGGCCCGGGCGGCGGGGCGCGCCGACGACGCCAACCGCCTGCTGCGGCTGGCCGGGAAGGCCTATCTCGACATCGCCGAGCTGTCCGAGACCATCCCCCAGGGTGTCTTCATGGCCTTTCGGGAAGGGGCGCGCTGCTTCCTGGACGCCGGCAACCTCCCCTTGGCCCACAAGTGCCTGTCCAAGGCGATCGCCATCGGCGAGACCCTCGGCTACACGGAATCGAAGTGAGGGTCTATCTCTCGACGGAGGGGACCTATCCGTTTGTGCTCGGCGGGGTGTCCACCTGGGTGGACATGCTCGTCCACGGTCTGCCCGACCATCACTTCGACATCGGGGCCGTCGTCGACAACCCGCACTACCGGATGGCCTATCTCCCCCCGGCCAACGTCACGATCCAGCCGCTGCCCCTGTGGGGTCTCGAGCTGGCCGAGGAATACCTCCCGCATCCCGATGCCTGGCGCCGGTCCTGGAGGACCTCACCGTCCATCGTGCGCGACCGCTTCCTGCCCCCCTGGGAGCGCCTCGTCAACTGCCTGGCGGCGCCGGAAGCCGACCCCCTGGCCCTCGGCGACGCGCTGTCCAGCGTGGCCCACTTCGCCGAGTCCCACGACCTGCGCCGGGCCCTGGCCGACGCCGGGACGTGGGCGGTGCTGCTCGACCGGCTGATGGCCAACCCCATTCAGGCCCGGTGCGGTCTGGCCCCGGCCATGACGTTCGCCCGTACCCTCTACCGCTATCTGCTGCCGCTGACGGTGCCCATCCCGGTGTGCGATCTGGCCCACAGCTCGGCCGCCGCCCTCTGCGCCCTGCCCGCCATCGTGGCCAAGTACCGCTACGGAACCCCCCTGGTCCTCACCGAGCACGGCATCTATCTGCGCGAGCGCCTCCTCGCCCTGTCGGCCGAGCCCTTCGGCACGAAGTTGCTCTTCGCCAACTTCTACCGGGCCGTCAGCGAGCTGGCCTACCGCGAGGCCGACGTCCTCACCCCGGTGTGCGCCTACAACGCCGGGTGGGAGGAGACCCTGGGCGTGGAGCGCGACCGGATCCGGGTGATCCACAACGGTGTCGACCCCGATCGGATCGCCGTCCGGCCCGAGCCCGACGGCCCGGCCACGGTCGGTTTCGTCGGGCGGATCGACCCGCTCAAGGACGTCCTCACCCTCATCCGGGCCTTCGCCCACGTGCACGTCGTCCTCCCCGACGCCCGGCTCCGGTTGTGGGGACCGAGCACCTCGCCGCAGTACATGACCCTCTGCCGGACCGCCGTGGCCGAGCTCGGCCTGTCCGGTGTCGTCACCTTCGAGGGACCCACCGACGACCCGGCGTCGGCCTACGCCGCGTGCCACCTGATCGCCCTGTCGTCGATCTCGGAGGCGTTCCCCTACACGGTCGTCGAGGCGATGTTGGCCCGTCGTCCCGTCGTCGCCACCGCCGTGGGGGGTGTCACCGAGGCACTGGAAGGGACGACCTGCCGGGGGGTCCCCCTGGTGGTCGAGCCCGGTGACCCGCGGGCGATGGCCGGCGCCCTGGTGGCCGTGCTCGGGGCGCCGGCGGCCGAACGCCACCGCGTGGGGAGCGAGTTGCGCGACAGGGCGCTCTCGTCCTTCACGGCCCGGCTCCTCCTCGACGCTTACGACGCCATCTACCACGAGCTGGCCGGTCCGAATGCGTCCCTGCCCGTCCCGCCGGCGCCGTCGTGGCCCGACGCCGGGCTCGAACCGGTGCCCGTTCCGGTGTCGGTTCCGGTCGAGGCGGGCACCGTGGCCGAGGTCATGTCATGACCACCACCCTCGACGACGCCGGCGACCTGGCCCTCCACATGGCCGCCCGGACGGTCGCCGGGCTGTGCCCGACTCCCCTCAACGCCATGGAGGTGGCCGTCGTCCTCGAGACGTGCGGCTACACCACCACGAGGGCCTCGGCCCTCGGGGCCGACGGACTGCTCGATCTGGGGGCCAAGGTCCTCGACCTCATGTCCCTCTACGCGTCGCCCACGGCGGCGGCGCAACCGGCGCCCACCGAGGACGGTCCCCGGTCGAACCGGCTGCTCGATTTCGGCCGGGGGCTCGTCTATTCGTCGCCGTGGTTGGTGAGCATCATCACCATGGTCGTGGCCGGGGTGTCGTTCTGGTCCTCCAAGATCGCCATACCGTCCGTCGCCAACGCCGTGACCCTGGCCACCGCCCTGGCCCTGCTCGTGACGGCCCCGTTCATCCAGGCCTTCGGCCGTCGGGCCTCGTTCTACCGGGGACTCGGCGACCAGGGCATGATCGTGTGGATCACCCGGTGGACGCTCGAGCTGGGTCTCGTCGTCACGGCCGCCTCGTGTCTCGCCTTCTACCTCGTGCGCAGCGTCGTGGTCCACGCCGGCACGCCCGCCACCGACCGCCTCGGTCTGGCCGCCGGACTGGCCATCGCCGGCCTCCAGGTGGGACTGGCCTCGTTCTACATGCGGGGCGCCTTCCTCTCCATGGGGGTGATCATGGTGGGCGGGGCGTCGGTGCTCGTCTGGCACGTCGAGCACGCCGGCGCCTACCTGAATCCGGTGGCGCTCATCGTCTGGCAACTGCGACTGCTGGCGTTGATGGCCGCCGTGTGCTGGGTGATGAGCGCGTGGTGGCTCCTGCGTGTCCCGTCGTCGGGTCCCAGTCCGCTGTGGCGTCCGTCGGCCAGAGCCGTCGTGCGCTCGGTGATGCCGTACGCCGCGTACGGGCTGGGGTTCTTCGCCATCGTCGTGCTGCCGCAGATCGTGAGCGGCGGTCTCCTGCAGGGTCGCTACAGCTTCAACCCGTCCTTCACGCTGACCAGCGGGGTGGCCCTCGTCGTCCTGGTCCCCCTGCTGGCGCAGACGGTGGCCACCACCGAGCACATGCTGCACCGCCAGTTCCCGTCGTCCCTGCGGCGACACAAGGTGGCGGAGATCGAGACGTACCGCAAGGAGATGCGCCGGTACTGGCGGGGACAGCTGGCCATGGTGCTGGCTTTCGGTCTGGCCGCCGGCGTCGTCATCGTCGTCGGCGCCCCCCACGTGGGGACGGGCCTCCCCATCCTGGGAGATCTGGCCCGGCACCGGGGACTGCTGGCCGCCTGCACCGCCGGCTACGTCCTCCTCGGCACGGGCCTCTTCTGTTGTCAGCTGCTGTTCTCGATGTCGGCGCCGACGTGGCCCCTGGCCGCCGCCAGCGCCGGGAGCGTGGCCCTGGTGGTGGCCTCGGCCGCCGCCGTGGCCTTCGGTGCCACCGTGGCGGCCGCCGTCGGACTGGTGGCGGCCAGCGGCGTCTTCGCCGCCGTCTCCTTCTACGGGGCCCACCTGACCTTCTCGCGCGCCGATCTGGCCTACTACCGGACCTTCTAGCGAGCCCGGGCCCGGCCGTGACCACGCAGGTATCGGAGCGGCGGCGCTCCCCGGCCCACGCCGGCTCCCGACCGCCCCGGCGCGCCGGGCCCGCTCACCGGATCCGTCGCCCGAAGCGACGGCGGCGGGTGGAGGACTACGCCCGACGATGGAGGATCGAGGTCACCGTCGGGGGCGTCGCTCTGGTCGCCGCCACCGTGGCCCTGACGGTCTGGCCGGGGGCCACGCCGCCGCGTGACGCCGCCGGAGGCGTCTCGCTGGCGCGTTCGGGCCTGGCCATGGCCGATCCGTTCGATCAGCCCGTCTCCCAGGGCCAGCTGCTGGACCACTACGTGTTCAACGGCTCGGCCGCCCCCGGCGTCGGTTGGTCGCGGGCGACGGCCGGGGGGCTCGAGGTCGGCGTCCACCGCCACGGGGGGTGGGCCGGGTGGTTCGCCGTGACCCTGGACGCGGCCGGTCCCGGGGTCGTGTGGCACACGGAGATGTCCCGGCCGGGCCGGGCCGTCACCTCCGGCGAGGGCGAGGCCGTGTTCGCCGTGCAGACGGCGACCACCCAGCACAGCGGGGCCATCAACTACATCGTCGTCTCGGCCCTGTCGCTGCGGGGCAAGGGTGAATGGCTCGTCGGCTACGCCCACGGAGTGGTGGCCAACGCCGACACCGAGGTGCTGTGGCGGTCCCCCCTGCGCGCCGACTCCCCGACCACCGAGCCGGTCACCATCCGGACCGACGGCCACAGCCGCCTCGTCGTCTGGCTGGGCGGCCGTCAGGTGTACGCCAGCGACCGGCTCCGTCTCGACATCCCCACCCCGTTCCAGGCCTACCTGGAGGTGCAGAGCCGGGACATCGGGTACGTGGCCTCCTTCCGGGACTTCTGGGTGACCGACGCCGATCCCGTCACGGTGACGGGAGCGTCACCGGGGGCGCGGGTCGGGCTGGTGACGGGCCACGGCGCCGTGACGGCGATCGCCGGGCCCACCGGGACGGCGTCACTGGCCCCCCCGCCACCGGCCCTCGTCGGCACGGGCACGCTGACCGTGGCCGGTGAGCGCGGGAGCCGGCGCGTCACCGGGTTCCCCTATGCCGGCGGGGACGTCTGGCGGCTGGCCGGCGGCTGACCGGCCGGGGCGGCCACCGGTGGGCCCCTACCCCTCGCTCCCGAAGAACCCGGCGCCGCCGAAGGTGAAGACCCCCCCGTCGGAGGCCACCATCCAGTAGCCGTTCGCTCCCGCCGCCGTCATGCCGACGACGGGCCGGTCGAGGCGGACCGCTCCCTCCGATCCGGCGAAGGGAAGGTGGAAGCAGAAGATCCCCCCGTCACTGGCCACCAGGCGGTAGCCCGCTCCGTCGGGCGCCGCTTCGATGCCGACCACGGGCCGGTTCAGGCGGATGTTCCCGGTACTGCCGTCGAACGGGGCGGCGAAGGAGAAGATCCCCCCGTCGGAGGCCACCAACCAGTAGCCACCGGTGGCGGGATCGGCCGCCATCCCGACGACCGGCTCGTTCAGGTGCCGGCCGCCCATGGAGCCCTGGAAGCGGGCGTCACCGTAGGCGAAGACACCCCCGTCACTGGCCACCAGCCAGTAGCCCCTGCCGTCGGCGGTGGCCGCCATGCCGACGACCGGTCTGACCAGTCTCAGGGCGCCGGCGCTGCCGTAGAAGCCGGCGTCGCCGAAGGCGAAGACCCCGCCGTCGGCGCTGACGAGCCAGTAGCCCCCGCCGTCGGCGGTGGTGGCCATGCCGACCACCGGAGCGTTCAGGTGCCGGCCGCCCATCGAGCCGTGGAAGGCGGCGCCACCGAAGGTGAAGACGCCCCCGTCGGACGCCACCTCCCAGTAGCCGTTGCCGCCGGGGGTGGACGCCATGGCCACGAACGGCGGCCGCACCGTGGCGGAGGCGGTTGCGACGACGGGACCGACGGCGTTGTAGGAGAGCGCATTCGAGACGTCGGGGGCCACGACGACCTGGAGGCTCACCGTCCCCGCGGCACAGGGGGGGATCACGACGTCGGCGCTCTCGTCGCTCGCCACCGAGGGCGCCGCCGTGCAACCGGAGCCGTCGAACTCGACCGCCGACGCCCCCGAGAGATAGACGCCCTGGACCGTGATGTGTGAACCGACGCCACCGGAGGAGGGATTCAGACGGACGAGGTGCGGTGGCGCACCCGACGGATACGAGACCGACGAGTTGAGGAAGGCGGTCTCGGAGTTCGGGATCGCCCACAGGGGATCTCCGAACTCCGCCGTCCACGTGAGAGAGCCGGGGTAGGCACCGGACGTCGCCGTGGCCTCGGCGGCGCCCGCCGCCGGGTCGGAGCCGTAGTCGCCGAGGATGGCGTCGCGGTGGTTCCAGCCAGCGGGGTCGTTCGGAGATTCCGAGGTGCAGCCGGCGTTGCCCACGTAGGGGTAGCAGCCGTCGGTGTACATCCACTCCCAGTCGGCCTGCAGGGCGTTGCCCACGCCGAAGGCGGCGATGCTGGGGCCGGCCTGGAAGCTCGACGACCCCGGCGCCGCCGGGTCCGTCGATTCCAACGCACCGGTCAGGGCATCGTTGTCGGCACTGGCGTCGAGCTCGACCAGCGGCGGGAGTCCCCGGCTCGTGCGTTCCAGGTTGAAGATCACGAAGAGCTGCTGGGAGGGCGCCAGGCCGGCGTAGTCGCTCGGGAGGACCATCGGTCCGACACCTTCGAGCGATCGGGCGTAGTCGATGTTGAGAAGGGAGGAGAAGATGCAGTCCGGTGTGTCGTCGATGGCGTAGAGGTCGCAGTTGAAGGGGACCTGATTGGCCACGTTGGCCGGAGGATGACCCGGGGGGACGATGGCGTGGGAGGCCAGGGCGGCGTCGTTGGGGGCCGATGGGGCCGAACCGGGGTGGGCGGTGCCGAGAATCGCCACAAGCATCACTCCCGCAACACAGAGAACGAGGGAGGAACTGGGCCTGACCAGGGTGCGGAGATTCTCGTGTCGTAGCCGCGCGCCACTACGTCCGTGCATGTGCTGCTTTCACTCCTCACGAGTCATCGGGACGGCTTGGACGTCCGCCGTCATCCCGCCGGAGGGTGACCATACGTGGTTTGCGGCGGCGAGACACGATGGGTGGCGACGACGACATTTGGCCAGGTGGCGACCCACTCAGCCCGAGGAGGGAACCACCGGCGGTCGTCCTCGCGGCGTCAGGACCTCGATGCCGGCCGCCTTCGGGCTGTAGGTCGATCCCAGTCCGAGTACGAGGGCGTCACCCACGGTGGCGATCCCCGACCAGTTCGCCTGGGGCAGCTTCACCTGGATGATCAGGTGTCCGGTCCCGGCGTCGCGTATCTGGAGGGTGCGCGCCAGGGCCAGGCTGTTGAAGGTCATCCCTCCGGCCACGGTGACGGGTGAGAAGGAGGCCGAGTCATCGGCCTGCCAGTCGACGGCGCCGGTGCGGGCGTCGAAGGCGTCGTCGGAGGGGTTCTGCAACGGCGTGTCGCGGGGATCGGACGGATCACAGAGCTTCTGCCCGTTGCTCTCGAAGCGCCCGAAATCACCGAGGGCGGTGGCGCCGTAGACCTTCCGGCCGTCGTAGGCGGTGGTGGCGATGAACCCGCCCGAGAACCCCCCGAAGACGACGTTGGTCGACCACCGTAACGTCCCGGTGCTCGGGTCGAGCGAGTAGTAGGTGCCGTCCTTGCTGCCCTCCCCGAGGAAGAGGGCCTTTCCCCGGGCGTCGACACCGGCATTGGCGGTGGCGCCGAAGTCCCAGTCGCATTGGATGTCGGCGAGCGGCGGGCGGTACACCCACGCCAGGCGTCCGTCGGCGACGTGCAGGGCGACGATGACGTCCGACAGCGGCTCGTCGTTGGTGAAGTCGCAGTCGGCGGTGCCGTACACCACCAGGCCGAGGGCGGGAAGGAGGGTTCCCGAGGACCAGATGCTCCCGCACCCGTCGTTGAGGACCGCCCCCTGGGCGTTCACGTCGGTCTGGTACTCCCACACCGGGTCCCCGGTGTTGACGTCGGCGCCCACGACGTAGCCCCGGTATCCGGCCGCGCCGTCGACGTCGACCCCGAAGAGGACGAGGCCGTCGGCCACCACCGGCGACGAGAAGATGCGGGTCCCGTCCTTGTCGGGGTCGGGGGGCTGGTCGGGCCTCCCCGTGTAGTCGTGTTTCCAGTAGACGGCGCCGGTCGATGCGTTCAGCGCGTACAAGGTGTAGCCGCCGCCGAAGATGACCAGTGCCGGGCGGCGACCCGATCCCGGTTCGTACCAGGCCGACGACGTGATCAGACCGCCGTCCGACGTGAGGTCGCGGTGCTTCTCGCCCGGATAGGGGGTGACCCCGTTCTGGGCCGTGACCCTCGTCTTCCACCGGAGCTTCCCCGTCTCCAGGTTGACGGCATAGAAGGTGTCGTCCCACGAGCCGACGTACACCGTGGCGCCGACGACGGTCGGGGTGGCCGTCACCGAGTCACCGGTGGGGAAGACCCACGCCTTGCGCAGGGTCCGGGCCGTGGCCGCCGTCAGAGTGGTGCGACCGTGGAAGGTGTGTTGGGCGTCGTGCCCGTAGGTGGGCCAGTCCCAGGGACCGGGTGCGGTGGGTGTGGCCGCACCGGACGGGACAGAGACACCGCTGCATCCCCCCAGGGCGGTCACGACGACGAGAGCGCCGACGATGGCCCGCCATTTACCCCGCTGGCCCGGCCCGGTGGGCACGAGCGGTGACCTCTCGGCTGAGGACAAGGCCCTTACCCGAAGCCCGCCGTGGCCGGAGCCTGGGACGACGGGCCCTTGTCCGGTGCCGGATTCTCCGAGGGCCCCGACAGGGGTGCGACGATCCTGCGCGTCGGGTACGGGCAGACCTGGGTGGCGGGGATGCACACCGTCACGCTGGTCGGGAAGTCGAACCCGGCGTGGATCACGGTGGGCGCCGACGGCTGGCCGTGGGTGACGGTCACCTTCATGGCCCGCCCCCCGTAGTCGGCCGGACCGCATCCGCCGGAGATCATGTTGTTCTTGCAGGCGACGTGGATGTCGATGAAGTACAGGGTGCCGTCGGGGGCGAAGGCCATGCCGAACGGGTTGTAGTTGTTGGGATCGGTGCCGAGCTGGGCGATCGTCTCGCCGGGCACGGGACCGCGCCCCGCTTCGGGCTGGCCGTCCCCCGTCACCCACCGGATGGACGGGTTGCCGATGTAGCTGCTGATGGCGAAGCAGTCACACGTCGGGTCCTTGGCGATCCCGGCCGGGAACGAAAGGCCCGAGACGAACGCCGAGACGTGCACCTTGCGACGCGGGTAGATCCCGTTCGGGCACTGCGCCGCCCGCGTCGGCAACGACGATGCGGCGAAGCGGAGCACGCTCGAGGTGCCGGCGTTGGGGACGAGGACGTCGCCGTTGTCGGCCAGGGCCATCATGCCGGGCTGGGCCAACCCGCCCGTCCCGTCTGTGTGGTGGGGTCCGAACCCTCCGGCGGTGGGGCCGTAGACGATGCAGTAGGTGGTGTAGTTGGGGGCGAACCACTCCACCAGGCGTCCGCTGCTCGGTGGTGGGAACTGGCCCTGGGCGGTGGCGATGTCATTGCCGAAGACGTTTCCGTGCTTGTCGACGGCGCACCCGGTGTAGGTCTGGTTGTTGTTGAACACGCCGTTGGCGGTCGGGGGCGAGTCACTGCCGATGGACTGGCCCGGCATCTTGTACGGGCCCGGCACATAGAGGTCCTGTCCGCTGAACGAGCCGTTGGGCTCGTCGAGCTCCATGCCGTCGGCCGGTTGCTTGTACGGCTTGGCACTGCCCAGGTTGTCCTGGCCGGGCAGGGTGGGGTCGTAACCGACGACGAAACGGCCGTCGGGAAGGATGCACATCTGTCCGTTCGGGTCCCACGGAGGAACGAGCTGTCCCTGGACCCCGGAAGGCATGGACAAGAAGTCCTCCTCTTCGTTCTGGTCCCAATAGACCAGGTACGTGGACTTCTTCGTCGAGCCGCCCGCCACCAACGGGACACTGTTCCCCGTCGGCGTCCCGGTCGACGGCGTCGTCGACGGGGACCCCGACGAACAGGCGGCCAGCACGGCCCCCAGACACAGGCCCGCGCCCAGCCCCGTCACGACCCTCCTGAAGCGCCCCATCGCTCTCTCCCCCGCTCGAATGGTGCCGTCATACTAG